>Ga0272449_1003421_pt1 | contig 13695 bp, 10 predicted proteins | sample YNPCB0241_FD_198679 | JGI IMG/M metagenome (GOLD analysis project Ga0272449, IMG submission 198679) | Hot spring sediment microbial communities from Yellowstone National Park, WY, United States - YNP-CB-024-1 | ecosystem: Environmental > Aquatic > Thermal springs > Hot (42-90C) > Sediment...
GGAAGAACTTCCTAAATGCATAGAGTTTGGAAAAAGGATAGCGAATCTACTTAAGACTTAATAACTAATGGTAAAAAAGTTAAGACAATTCGAAGTGAGTTAAATGCAAAAAATTGATCCTAAAAAGGAGCTTAAGCACTTGTACAATCCTTCTGCAAAAGAATGAAGAAGATATTAAAGGCAACCGATAGAGGCTATCGGAACAAAAAATTTAAAGAAATGCTTATTACAGACTTCAAATCTAAAACTTTAGCGTAAATTAACTTAAATAGGGAATAATTCTATTAAGATACTATAAAAGGTTGGAGCTATGACGATAACAACTATAGAAACTGAAATGGAAAAGCCACTATTTGGTACTGTTAGAGTGAAAAGGGGCTTTGCAAAGATGCAAAAGGGAGGAGTGATAATGGATGTTACTAACGTTGAGCAGGCTCAAATCGCTGAAGATGCTGGTGCAATTGCTGTCATGGTTCTTGACAAATTACCAGCAGATGTTAGAGCTGCGGGAGGAGTAGCAAGAATGTGCGACCCTAAAAGGATACAAGAAGTCATGGACCATGTGACAATACCTGTCATGGCAAAGTGTAGAATAGGTCACTATATGGAGGCAAAAATACTTGAAGCTTTAGGCATAGATATGATAGATGAGAGTGAAGTCCTTACGCCTGCTGATGATGCTCATCATATAGACAAGTGGGAGTTTAAAGTTCCCTTTGTTAATGGTTGTAGAGATTTAGGAGAGGCATTAAGAAGAATTTCGGAAGGAGCTTCTATGCTCAGAACAAAAGGAGAGGCTGGTACTGGAAATGTTGCTGAAGCTGTAAAGCACATGAAATTAGTCGTGGGTAAGATTAGAGAGTTAAGAGGTTTGAGTGAAGAGCAATTGTTTGATGTGGCAAAAGAATACAGAGTGCCTATCGATTTGGTCAAAGAAACAGCCAAGCTTGGTAGACTACCTGTAGTCAATTTTGCTGCTGGAGGGATAGCAACGCCCGCTGACGCAGCCTTGATGATGCATCTGGGGGCTGATGGAGTGTTCGTTGGTTCAGGTATATTCAAATCAAAGGACCCTGCAACAAGAGCTGAGGCTATAGTGATAGCGACTACTTACTGGGACGATCCAAAGATCGTATTGGAAGCAAGTAAGATGATATCTGAAGAGAAATCAATGATAGGTATAGACATCAAGACTTTAAAGCCGGAGCAGATGATGCAAATTAGGGGTGTGTAAGAAGGTAAAATTGAGAACTTTAATAGGAGTGTTAGCACTTCAAGGAGATGTATCAGAGCACATAGATATTACTAGTATGGCTTTAAAAGAGATGGGTTTAGAAGGAGAGGCAATAATGGTCAAGGAAAATGATCAAATAGACAAGATTCATGGTCTTATAATCCCGGGTGGAGAAAGCACCACCATAGGGAGAATAGCAGAGCGTTATGGGATGATTCCTAAAATAAGAAATGTTGCTCTCGCTGGAATGCCTATATTTGGTACATGCTCAGGATTGATTTTGATGGCTAAAAAGGTTCGTGACGCAAAGATAGGAGAGACAAATCAACCGACTCTAGGTTTATTAGATGTTGAGGTTATAAGAAATGCCTTTGGAAGACAGCGCGAGTCTTTTGAAATAAGTCTTAAAATACCAAAGATAGGAAAGGAGCCTTTCCCAGGAGTGTTCATAAGAGCACCAGCCATAGCATCAATTTTAAGCAAAGATGTTGAGGTTCTTGCAACTTATGAAGAAAAAATTGTGGCAGTTCAACAAAACAACCTGATAGGCATTTCCTTTCATCCTGAACTGACGGATGATACAAGGCTTCATAAGTTCTTTATTGAGACTGTATTAAAGTCTCCTTTTAGGGGTAGAATCTCTTAAAATTCATGATAATTTTGATTGGTTGATGTTTATGGAAGAAGATAAAGAATTAGACTTGCTGAAGGCAAGGAAGTTTTTGGAGTTAAAGAAGAAGTTCATTAAGAAAACAAGAGAAGAGGAGGCGAGAGAGTTAGTGCTCAGTAGATTAGTAGATAGAGGAGATGAAGTTCTCATGATCGCTGAGAAAAATTATCCAAAGAATACTGCTATCATCGTGAATAAGCTTGCTGAATTGATCAAATCTGGGTCTTTAAAGGGTTATATATCAGGAGGAGAGCTTCTATGGCTATTCAGAGCTCTAGGTATGGATATACACATAGAAACTAAGATAATGATAAAAGAGGATGGAAGACTCGTACCAATAAAAGACAAGCTAAAGCCTGAGCAATAAAATTCTGAATCATAATTAGAGTTAAGTATTTTAAGTTTCTCATAACCTTGTTTTGGCATGGTCTTGTCAAGGAAATACACCATTATTATGATCATAGCGCTAATAATATTGCCATCCTTATCACATCAAGCCAAGGCTCAATCAACGATAGAAGAGATCTCATTCTTTAACCATCAAATGATTGTAAATGATAATGGCTTCATCTTAGTAAACGAGACTATCTTTATCAAGAATTATTTTGAAAGTAATGCTGTCCTACCATCAATCAGTATAACCTATCCGAAAGAGCTTTATGATAAAATAATCCCGCAATCGATAAGCCCTAGCAATTTTGGTTTTGAAATAGTTTTAACTGAAAACTATACAAAGCTCATTATAGAGCCAAAAGGATATGAGATACTTCCAAACAATAACCTTACTATTTCAGTAAAGTTTTACCTTACAAAGGTTTTTTCCCGAGTCAGTGATTTAAATTTTAGTGCTTCAATTCCTCTCGTTCCAGCCCTAAGCTTACCTAGTAAACAAGTCAACTCATCCTTGAGCGTTCCATTCTTTATGATCTTTGTTAGTGAGCATGAGAACTTCACAGAACAGATGATCAAAAACAGATGGACTTTGCTAGGGACTTTTCTAAATGTTACTGAGGGCTTTTCAATAACTGATAACGTGATGATAAGCAATCCAGTAAATGTCTACTTTGCGCTTCTAGAGTTTACTGAAGCAAAAAGAGAGCTGATGCTATCCTCTTTAGGAGAAATCAAGGTTAGAGATACCATAACTATGGTAAATTATGATAATGCAAGTATAAGCAAATTAAAGCCAAGCCTCTTAACCGATGACTTCAAGAGTGTCATTGTAATTCCTCCTTTGACCAATCCATTTTCTAATCCTTTGAGCGATGCTAATAAAAGGCAAGTAGACTTAGGAAATAGTTTAGAGAGAGGAGAGAAATATACAATAACTTTAGAGTATCCTGTAAAATCATCAGATTTTATCAAAGAAAAAGATGGTCTATTTGAGCTTTCTATTCCCTTAAGAAGCCCTGTAGATGGTGTTGTTTATAATTATGTAGTGAAAGTCAGTCTCCCAGAGGGTTCCTTTATCTATAGTAAGACTGAGGAGACCAGAATTAATGCTAGCCCATTAGATGGCAATCAAAGTGTAGAATTTAGGTTTGGCTTGGCTTGGGCTTCCAAAGACATAATGCCTATTGCATCATTTATCTTTATAACAGCTCTAGTAGTCTTTGTTGCTGTAGGAAAGCCATTTATCAAGGAAGAATTAAGAGAGATAGTTTCCAGAACCAGAGAGTATATAGAATCTTTTGAAGAAAAGATAATAGCAACGAGAGAGTTAATTGATTTATATAAAAAAAGGCAATTAGATCAAATACCCAAAACCGAATTTAAGATAGCACAAAGACTTCTTGAGGAAAGAATAAACAAGGCTAACGCAAAGATAAATGAGTTAAGACAAAAATTGATTTCTTTACAGCCTTCTCTTCAAAAGACTTTATCAGAGATAGGCGAGCTTCATCATGAGTATGATCGTGCTTTTAGAGAATTGGTCAACCTTTATGATCAACTATTCATAAAGAAAATTAAAGCAGAGGCTTTTGATAGACTCTTACCCATTCATCAAAGAAGGGTTGACGATGCAAAAGATAGTCTATTAAGCACCTTAGAAACGCTTCGAAGTGAAGTAGAATAACATCAATTAATTAGCTTACTCATGGATAGAATCTAATTTAGGTGAAATGAATATAAAAATTTGTAAACAAAATCTGAAAAACAAATTATAAAATATCTAAACTTTAACAAGACTCATTTTTGCGCAAAATCTAATTACTGTTATTCAAAAAGGGCATACGAGCTTGTATGGTTTCTGTGGTTATAGATTCTAGTAAATGTGAATACGAATCTTGTGTTGATTTCTGTTCCTGTAGGCGTATTCCAGCTTGATAATGCCAATAACAAATGCTTAGTTGTAAACCAAAGCAATTACATCTTATGTGAAGCTTGCATAACTCAATACTCAACTCAAACAATTACTGTTTCAGATTAAAGTTAACGATTTATCTTGAAATAAGCATTCTTTAAGTAAGTTCTTCAAGATAGGGTAGGGCGGCTTTAACTCCTGATCCTCTTTTTACATCAATATTAACTGCTCTTAAAGACATTTCAAGGGCTGAAAGTAGAGCAATAGTCTCTTTTTGAGTTATATTCCCAAAATGTCCTATTCTGAGTATCTTGCCTTTAAGCTCACCCAAACCATGAGCCAAATGTATCTTATAGCGATCCCTCAATATTGAATGAATATCAAAAGCCTTGCCTTCAGGAGTATAAAAACCAGTCACAGTATTTGCTCTATAACCTTCTTCAGCAACTATGCTTAGATTTAATGCTTCTAAACCAGCTCTTATTGCATCCGCTATGATCTTATGCCTTCTCCACCTATTCTCCAAACCTTCTTCTTTTATCATTAATAATGCTTCATGAAGAGCCAATAAGATTTGTATTGAAGGTGTAGCAAGATATATTCCAGGTTGCTCCATGAACTTTCTCCATCTTGCCAAGTTCATATAGTATGACTGAATAGGAGTTTTTCTGTTTTCAAAGGCATCTAAGGCTCTTTTCGATACAGCTAAAAGGGTTGCGCCTGGAGGAGCAGCAATGACTTTCTGGGAGCATGTTATTACTATATCTGCTCCAAGTTGATCAAAGTTTAGTTCACATCCTCCTACAGCAGCAACTGAGTCAATGATAGTGTAAACACCATATTTTCTTGCTATTTTCACTAAATCTTTAATTGGGTTCAATAAACCATTCGATGTCTCTACATGTGTAATAGTAATGGCTTTATAGCTATCCTTAGAAAGCTTTTCATCCACAACACTAGGGTTGGCATGTTTTCCTGTCTCAAAATGCAAAGCGTCTACTTTTGCACCATGTACTGTAGCAAGGTCTATGAACCTTTTTCCAAAGTAACCTGTATCAAGGCAAAGAACTTTATCTCCAGGTTCGATAAGGCTGACTATCGATGCTTCCATGCCTATAGTACCGGAACCTGATATGACAAAGGGTACGCCTGTATAATTTACGAATAAATATCGAGTCAGGTTTAAAGTTTCTTTAAAGTTCTCTAGGAATCTAGGGTCTAAATGACCTAACTGAGGTCTGCTCATAGCTTCTGCTACGCGATGAGCTAGATTAGTAGGCCCAGGGATCATCAAAAGCTCGTCTATCATAAGATGAGATCACGATATTCATAACCATAATATAATTTGCTTAAAAGGCTTTTTGAATAGAAGTTCATATAAATTTATAGTAGATTTTCTGGAGCAGTTCCTGCTTTACATTTCTCTTGGAAACGGGTTCAATAATAGAAAAAGGTAAGAAAAACTAAAAAATTTGCTACAATCGGTCTTTTGGGATCGTTTTACCAAAGAATTGATGGAATTATGTAGGAGGTGGAGGAGGTACAGGAGGAGCAGGTGCAAGTCGTTTCCAAATGATAGAGATTATGCATATGATAGCACCTATCCACGCTAAGTAGTAACCAATGCCAAGGAAATTGAATACAAACATGCCAAAAGGAATTGTGAAAAGGGCAATAGTGAAAATAAGCACTCCGATAAGACCTATGATACCACCTACGATCCCTTTGAAGAGAGCCACAATGCCACCAACTATCAATAGAATTAGAACTAGCAGAGGACCTAAGTAACCCGCTTCTAAACCGGCACCACGTGGAAGAAGAACCATATCCAGCAGACTCACATTAATGAAGATGGCACTGATCCATGGGAGGAAGGGAGAAATTATCAGAACGATGCCACCTATAATGCCTATAGGATTCAACTTCATAGGCATGATAATTTTCTGCTTCCTTTTAAAGTTTTATATCAAAGAACCGATGATATCAAGATAACAATACTTCTATTGGTTGAAGATTTATCTGACAAAGCTTTGCAAAATTTTTTGTATTTTATAAAGCTTAGAATAAAATCAATCGAATTAGACGGAAAAGAACTTGAAGATGTTCTATGACGGAGCGCTAAAAACTAGACAACCAAAACTAATCATTACTAAAATGGAAACTTTCATAACGCTAAAATACTTTTTAAAAATAACCTCTTAAATATGGAGAGTGCATCAAGAAGGATAAGGAACATATATTATGCTATAGCCTCCCCCACCAGATTAGAGATTCTTAGAATTCTTAACACTAAAGGACCTTTAAGTTATTCTGATCTTAAAACCCTTGCCGGATTCAGGTCTAAGAAGGAGTCAGGGAAGTTTGCCTATCATTTGAGGAAGCTTGTAAAGCAAACACTAGTATCTTTGGATAGGGGTGAGAGGAAGTATGTCATATCAAGCCTAGGCAGATTAGTGCTAAACCTCACAAGGCAGGTAGAGGAGCGATCGATGCTAGAGAGCGGTAAGTTCTATGTGAGGACATCAAGGCACACTATGGAAGAATTTAACCCAGATAAAATTCTACAATCTCTCATAAGAGAGGCTGGGATGCCTGTAGAGTTAGCTAAAAGAATAACCGATGAAGCAGAGGCAAGAATCTCTAAGTTTCAAACAGCTTACTTAACAGCTCCTTTGATTAGGGAGATTGTGAATACATTACTCATAGAGCATGGCTATGAAGAATACAGGCACAAACTGACAAGATTAGGTTTACCAGTTTTTGATGTGACGGAATTGGTAAACAAGGCTAGTAAAGCAAGAGAAGGATTATGCACAGTCTTAGGGCAAACGGCAAAATCAGTCTTCTCAGAATATTTACTTCTTACTCAACTTCCTAGAGATGTATCAGATGCCCATCTATCTGGGGATATTCATCTATCTGATATAGGCTACTGGGGCTTGATGCCTGATGCTCTTTTTATGGATTTATCATCATTAAACAATAATGAAATTAAATTAGGAAAGTTGTCTACACTGCAAAAGTTAGTTCCTCCTAGTAGCATAGAAGAAGCTATGAACGAATTGATGGTCCTGACTTCTTTTTTGAGCCTAGAGATAGGATCTGAAATCATTTATGAAAATTTCTTAAAATATATTGGAGAGCATGCTAAGGGAAAAAGTCAAAAAGAGCTAAAGGAGGCTATTCTAAATGCTCTTTTCTCAATTTCCTCAATATTAACTATTTCGCATAATAAACCAAGAATAGCGATAAATATTGATCCTTATTCTAGCAATTTAGAAGCAGGACTAAACAATACTATATTGATGGCTACTCTTGACGCTTACAAAGATTATTCTAATAGCGTTCCATTGCCACAGATTGGACTGGTTATTTTTTTGGACAAAGCTCCAGATAAAGAGCTCATAGCACGTATATCATCGATAGTAAATTCGGGCGGATGTATATCGATATCGACTCAGCGTGATTCGATTCGATCCTATACTGGTTTAAAGAAACTTTCCTCAAATTCAGAGCATGAAATTGATAATTTTAGTTTGATTCACTCCTTATCTTTAAACCTACCAAGGCTTTCTTATGAATCGAACAAAGATGAGACTTACTTTAGGGCTAAGATGGCTATGCTTCTTCAATTATCTATGAATGCCCTGACTAAAAGAAGAGAGATGATAGAGGAAATGATTAACAAAGGACTATTATCTATAATGGCACAAAACCAGAATGTTATCTCTATTGATTATATGCCTGCTGTAATTAACCTTGTTGGGTTAAATGAAGCCATGGCAAACTTGACTGATGGAAAGACAAAGCAACAAGAAAGAAGGGTGATAATTGAGAAGGTGATAGGAACTGCCACAAAATTTATAGACGAGAAAGTGATCAAAAGAGAAGAGAAGATAGGAATAGCCATCTTGCAGAGTGATAGTGCGGAACGTTTTTACAATTTAGATTTGGAGAAGTATGGCAAGTCTGTTGTAATCACCAAGGATGGAAAGAATGCTTATTCACAAGTTCCATGGATTAAGGATACAGATCTTGATAATGAAGGACTATTAAGTGAATTAAATTACTTATCCAAAAACCTAAGTGGTGGCTTTTCTACTGTTATAGACATCCCTACCAAGGCTGATGTAGATTTTATTGGAAAGACGATCTCAGAAGCCATAGGAAAGCTCGACTGTTTCAAGCTTAGTAAAAAGATTGCTATATGTAAAAATTGTGGGACAAAGTTCCCCATAGAAGTTGAGAGATGTATGGCTTGCAAGTCAACAACCTTGACTTATTATTCGATTAGTTAGATTAAATTGGGTTAGACTGATGGTGAATTATAATTTCAGGTCAAAATTTTTTTACTAATATATTACATTAATGGCGTTTAAGAAAAAAAATGGTTTTAATATGTTTTCCAAGTAAATATGTTTTAACCTATCATTAAAAATCATTGTATGAATGATATTGAATGTTACTAGTGAGTTAAATGGTTCTAACCACAGAAAAAGAAGGTATCGAGCATAGACTTTCGCCTAACGCCTTGAAGGTACTGGAGAAAAGGTACTTAAGAAAAGACGAGAATGGAAAGATCATAGAAACACCTGATGAAATGTTTCGTAGAGTTGCTAAGGCTATAGCAAAAGCAGATCTTATATACGATCCAAATGCAGATGTTCAAAAGACTGAAGAAGAATTTTATAGGGTTATGAGTAATTTAGAATTTTTACCCAATTCACCAACTTTGATGAACGCTGGGACTGAATTGGGTCAGCTTTCTGCATGCTTTGTATTGCCAGTAGAAGACTCTATAGAAAGCATCTTTGATGCCGTCAAGGCTACTGCTCTTATCCATAAATCGGGTGGTGGAACTGGTTTTTCTTTTTCAAAAATAAGGCCAAAGAACGATGCGGTAAAGTCTACAGGTGGGATAGCATCAGGCCCTGTTTCATTCATGAAGGTATTTGATGTAGCGACTGAAGTAATAAAGCAAGGTGGAAGGAGAAGGGGTGCAAACATGGGCGTATTAAGGGTAGACCATCCTGATATAATAGAATTCATAACAGCAAAGGAAGAGAGTACTGCCTTTAACAACTTCAACATATCAGTAGCTCTAACAGATAGATTCATGAGGGCTTTAGAGAAAGGCGAAGATTATGAGTTGATAAACCCACGCACAAAACAGATCGTGAAAAAGCTACCGGCCAAGGATATCTTTGAGTTGATAGTGACCATGGCTTGGAGGAACGGTGAACCTGGAATAATATTCATAGATAGAATTAATGAATTTAATCCTACTCCTCATGTTGGAGAGATAGAGAGCACGAATCCATGTGGAGAGCAGCCATTATTACCATATGAATCTTGTAATCTAGGATCGATAAATCTTTCAAAGATGGTAAAAGATGGCAAATTGGATTATGATAAGTTGACAAGAACTGTTAGAATAGCTGTTCATTTTCTTGATAATGTAATAGATGTGAATAAGTATCCATTGCCTCAAATAGAGAGTATTACAAAAGCCAATAGAAAGATAGGTTTAGGAGTGATGGGCTTTGCAGACATGCTCATAAAGCTTGGTATACCATATGACTCTAAAGATGCAATAGATATTGCCGAGAAGGTTATGATGACCATAAAAGAAGAAGCGAGAAAGGCATCTTCTGAACTTGCAGAGGTAAGAGGATGCTTCTCGAATTTCAAGGGAAGCATTTACGATTTTCCAGGAGGAATCAAGTTAAGGAATGCTTCTTTGACAACTATTGCTCCAACTGGTTCGATTTCTATAATAGCTGGTTGCTCTAGTGGTATAGAGCCTTTGTTCGCAATTTGCTACACTCGCAACGTCCTTGAAGGTCAAAGGCTTATCGAGATAAACCCATTGTTTGAGGAGATAGCTAGGATGGAAGGTTTTTACAGTGAAGAGTTGATGAGAGAGATAGCTGAGAAAGGTTCTTTAAGAGATATCAATGGTATACCTGAGCGTATAAAAAGAATCTTCGTTACTGCTCATGATATAGCCCCTGAGTGGCATGTAAGGATGCAGGCAGCTTTTCAAAAATATACTGATAATGCAGTGTCTAAGACCGTCAACTTCCCCAATAGCGCCACAGTTGACGATGTAAGAAGAGTTTATATGCTGGCTTACAAATTAGGATGCAAAGGCGTTACTGTGTATAGAGATGCTAGCAGAGAGAAGCAAGTTCTAGAAACTAAGAAGACTGAGATGGAAAGGAAATCCCAAAAGACAAAAAAGCAGACTCCAGATAAGGCTTATGGAGTGCGTTTAAGAAAGAAGACAGGATGTGGTAACATTTACACTAAAGTCTTCAGCAATGATCGTAACGAACCTATTGAGATCTTCATAACCCTTGGAAAAGCTGGAGGCTGTGCTGCTGCTTTTACTGAAGGATTAGCAAGAGCTTGTTCACTAGCTTTGAAGTATGGTGCAAGTCTAAAGGAATTGGAGGATGAACTCATGGGGATAAGCTGCCATAAGCAAGAGGGCATAGGTCCAAACAGGGTCCTCTCATGCATAGATGCTGTAGCCAAATCGATACAAGAGATGTTCGGCCAGAAAACCGATCAAAAAATAGACGATAAGAAATCTAATGGCTTAGGTGCATGCCCAGTATGTGGGAGTCAAGTAATATACGCTGAAGGCTGCCTAAGATGTATATCTTGTAACTTCTCTCAATGTGAATAGATTTAGAATAAAGCGTAAGGGTCAGGATTAAGAATGGAGGCTAATAAAGCTCCTCTTATAACCTTCCCGTAATATATCTGAAGGAAATATTTTGCATTTGGCATTTTATCGACTTCAGGTTTTATTTCCCCTACTCTTGGGAAAGGATGCATAATTATACAATCTTCTTTACCGCTTTTTAGTAAATCAGCATCTATCACATAAGAACCTTTTACTTTTTCATATTCATGAGGATCTGGGAATCTCTCTCTTTGAATTCTAGTCACATATATTACATCTAAATTTTTTATTATTTCCCTTAAATCTTCATGCTCTGAAAACTTGATTTTATTACCGATATTGAATAAAGCTTCATCCCTGACTTTTAGCTGTGGTGGGGATACCAAGAATATTCTAGGGTTATAATTTGATAAAGCATAGATAAGGGAGTAAACAGTTCTCCCATACTTTAAATCTCCAACTATGGCTATATTCAATCCGTTTATCCTTCCCTTTACCTTCATTATTGTGTAAAGATCGAGCATGGCTTGAGTTGGGTGCTCTTCAGTGCCACTACCAGCGTTTATTACTGGCTTTGAAGCAATTTCTGCAGCAAAACGGTTGGCTCCTTCCATAGGATGCCTTAGCACTATAGCATCTACATAACTCTCGACAGTCATTATGGTATCTGCAAGGTTCTCTCCCTTTTCAACAGAAGACATGCTAGGATGTGCAAATCCTAAAACACTTCCTCCTATAGATAGCATGGCAGCCTCAAAGCTCAACCTAGTTCTAGTGCTAGGTTCAAAGAATAAGAGTCCAAGAATTCTACCTTTCGCTAACTCTTTCTTTCTCTCGTAATCTAATTTTTCAATCTTATCAGCTACTAAGAAAAGATATTCAAGTTCAGAGCGAGAGAATTCCTTTATTGATATTATATCTCGATTATAAAAGGGATTCTTCATGGAAATTTCTACTCTATAGGGTGTAATTTGATTATTTAAGCATAATTTAAGACATGGCAACTTAGGAAGTCAAATAAAATATGCTTAGTTACTATATCCCAGTTTGTTGTATAGAATTTAAGTATGTTATTCTTTCACTTTAGCAATGGTTATTGTAAGGTGCTAGACTGATGAGTTAAGCGTGACTGTCTTATGATATGGTAAAAATAATCATTATACTCAATCAGGTGAAGCGTCGAAAAAGAGCTAAGATATGTTGTTAAAACATTTTCATGAATAACAAATGGTTCGATAAGAGCTTAGCATATAAAGCAAAATTAGATGCATAAAATAACACTATAAATATACATTAAAGCCTTAAGAATAAACTAGGTTGTAAATAATGGTATACTTTCCAAAACTTTATAGATATATCTGCCGAATCTGTGGTTTAGTGATAGAGGATTCTCACCCTGTTATTTTTGTTCATAAGATAGAATTACATGAAAGGGAGCATAAGAAAAGACCGGCTGGTGTTGCTTGAATAAACCTATTCAGAAAGTTTTTAAAGGCTATATTTGAAAGGGTCTATGTGGTTAAAGTGTTACGCTCTCTTCCTATGACAAGTTTCTATCTTGCCATACCAAGACTTTATGAAGATGAAGTTGTTGAAGAGCTTGGAAGGCTTGGAATAGTTCAGCTTACTAAGGAAAGAGTTGAAATTGGAGAAGAAGTTAGTGAACTTACAACCTATGACAAGTTTCTAAGAGTTAGTGATAGAGTTTCAACCCTTCTAGCATCTATAGAAGGTTTCCTTGGCTCTAAAGAAGATTATGGTAAAGTGGAGAAGAGCTTGAAGATTAGTCTTGAAGAGATGGAGAAATTTAGTGAAGAGTACGGAAAGATGGTTGATGAGATAGCAAAAGAATTTGATAGCATTCAGAGAGAGCAAGAAGAACTTAAAATCATGGTAAACAATCTTGAATTCTTAAAGAATTATAAAATAAGACTTGATGAGATAGGAGATTTTAAACATGTTTTTGTGAAGGTAGGTTTTATTCAAAATGTATTTCTCACCAAGCTTGAAGAGTATTTTAAGGATTTAGAAACAGTCTTCGAAGCAAAGCCTGGAAGACCAAAAGAATCCTTATTGATAATTGTAGGAAACTTAAATTATAAATCAAATGTAGAAAAGGCTCTAACCCTGTTAAATTTTGAAGAATTAAAGTTTCCAAAATGGGTCAACCCTGATCCTGAATTAGCTATACAAGACATAAAGAAAAGGATGGATTCGAATGTTGAAAAAATTCGAGATCAGTATAAAAAACTGATAAAAATAAACGAGAAGATCTTGGAGAGAAAACCTTATGTAAGCTTTATGAGAGATGTTAAATCCTCACTCTTTAGGACTAAGAGTCTTAGCCTCCTTCGTGGATGGATTCCTGTTGATAAGAGTAGTATTTTAAAGGATAAGGTTGAGACTCTTACTGGAAAAGTCATGTATTTAAAATTCGAAGAGCCAAAGCATGAAGAAGCTATTCCAGTGAAACTTAGAGATAAAGGAATATTAGCCAATTTTGAGTTATTAACAGTATTAAGGGGTATACCTAACTATTTTGAGATAAATCCAACACCAATATTCATGATACTATTCATACTCATGTATGGGATGATGTTCGGAGACTTCGGAGAAGGGATAGTAATCTCATTATTGGGAGTATTTTTCGCTACTAGGAAGAAGCCAGTATTAGGTATAGGTCGTAGAGGTATAAACAAACTTGGCTGGATAATGATCTTTTCAGGAGCAGTTGCAACATTCTTTGGGCTACTTTATGGAGAAGTATTTCTATATGAATCTCATTTTCTTGA
>Ga0272449_1003424_pt1 | contig 13679 bp, 8 predicted proteins | sample YNPCB0241_FD_198679 | JGI IMG/M metagenome (GOLD analysis project Ga0272449, IMG submission 198679) | Hot spring sediment microbial communities from Yellowstone National Park, WY, United States - YNP-CB-024-1 | ecosystem: Environmental > Aquatic > Thermal springs > Hot (42-90C) > Sediment...
CGACAAAAACCGCCTCGCGGCCGGAGCGGGCCCGAGGCGATGGCCAGGACGGTGGGCGCGCCCTGGCAACAGGGATTCTACCCCACGAATGGCCATCCGGCAAATGCAGGGCCCGCCCGCCGTCAAGACCAGGGTGGGCCTGTTTCTTCACAGAATCCGGTGTTGACTATGTCCTTACTATACTGGTGTAATATATGCAAAATTGTATTTGTACCGGATGGGCGCAGTGAAAAGTGTCCCTACTGCCACCACGTTTCACGAGCGTTGACAACAGATATCCATCCGGTTTTTGCCCGTGAGCGCCGCATCTTAGAGTTCTATGGCCACACCGGACTGACCGGGTCCGGGGTCTGGCGTGGAAGCCGTAATCCACACTATTACGTAAATGGCACGGTGGTCCGAGCCCCCTCTATGACCGAACTACGTAGAGACTTGCCTCAGTTGCGCTTGTACCTGGACCAGGCAGACGATTACGACGTTTTGGATAGGGACTTGCTGGCACAATACCAGGAAACGATTGAGCCGAATCGCTCCCACCTGGAAGAACTGGAGCATGAGGCCATTGATTTCATCAGGCAAGCCCACGAGCGGTTTCCTGAGCACCTATGTTTAGTCTCATTCAGCGGAGGCAAAGATTCTACAGTAGTATCCGATCTGGTACGTCGCGCTCTTCATCCCGAAGTACCTGTGCATATCTTTAGCGATACGACGTTGGAAGACCCCAACACTTATGCCTACGTGTCCCGCTTCCGTCAGAACAACCTGCTTGTGGAATTCTGGGAAGCGCGCGCCGACAAGAATTTCTTTGATCTCGTAGAACGAATCGGCCCGCCCAGCCGGGTGATACGCTGGTGTTGCACGATCTTCAAAACCGGCCCCATCAGCAACCTGTTGCAATCGTTCGGCGATCAGCCTGTCTTGACTTTTTACGGCATTCGGCGCGAAGAATCCCGGCGACGTAGCCGCTATGACCGTGTGGGGACGCAACTGGAATCCGGCAAAGTGCTGGCGATTGATCCGGAAGGCAATCAGGCCGTCACGTTGGGTGCCAAAATCGGCCGGCAAATCACCGCTTCACCGATCCTGAACTGGTCTGAGTTTGATGTATGGCTCTATATCCTCCTACACGGGCTGGACTTCAACGATGCCTATCGCTGGGGCTTCAGCCGGGTGGGATGCTGGGTTTGCCCGATGAACTCGGACTGGTCGGATTTCCTGACACAGTTATACTATCCTGAAGAAGCCGCGCGATGGCGTGAGCAGTTGGTGGATTTCGCTCGCCGCATTGGCAAGCCGGACCCCGAAGCCTACGTGGATGAGAAGGGTTGGGCCCGGCGGTTCGGCGGTGCGGGGCTGGAAAACCGCTTCCGCGGGCTGGAATCCCGTCCCTGCGGCGAGGCCGAAAATGCCATGCGAATCACCCTGACTCGCCCTGTGGTGTGGGATGCACTGCTGGAGTACCTCAAGCCACTGGGTAAGCCAGATAGCGCGCACAGCCGGCCGGCGCTGGGCGAGGTGTATCTGGAATCGCGCCGCCCCCATGAGTGGCAGGCGCTGGTAGTGCAGGGCTTTGAGGGCGAGACCTCGCTGCGCGTGACCGTCATCGGCGCCAAAGATGTGGAGCGTGTGCTGGCCTATGTCCGCTTCCAGGTCATCAAATACCAGACCTGTCTGCGCTGCAGTGCGTGCGCGGCGGTCTGCCCGCAGAACGCGATAACCGTCGCCACAAAACCGGATATTTACGAGGTTGACGAGGCACGTTGCGTGGGCTGTCTGGAATGTGTAACGCACTTTGGCGCGACCGGGTGTTTGGTTGCCAAGAGTTTGAGCGTGTATGGAAGTTCCGCGAAATAAAGGGGTCTCCATGTCATCTTCACGCCTGGAGTATCGTGCTTTAGAGAATACCAATACCCAGACCCGTCGGCTGGCTTACGTCACAGCACTCATTTCAATACTGGGACATAGAAGTCTTCCGGAAAAGGTTTTACTCTCCCGAATATTGCGTTGGGGGCAGGCACATCAGGATAGTCTGAAGCAATACTGGGTTCAAACCGGTACTGTAGGCTCAACACGCCGCAACTCAGCCGGTGCGCGCTACTTGGATTTAGCGAGTAAGCTTGGACTGATCGCTTCTATATCAGGTGAATATCACCTTACACAAGTCGGTTTGGCACTTTTTGCTTTGAAAAACGTTGAGCAAGTTAACCCTTTTGTTCTCACCGATGCCGAGCGGCTGTTTTATGCATACCTTCTGTTAGAAAAAGACGCGGATGTCTTGCTGACTATCTTGGGACGGTTACAGGAGCAGCCGGGAATCGGTCTGTCGGCCCTACAGAAAATCTATCAACAAGACTTTGTCAACCGCCTCATCGTCAAGGGCCGGCTAGTTGAGGATGAACGATTGAGAGAGCAGTTGCGTGATCGCCGCCTGGCAATAAAAGCAGGTTGGAAAAAACCGGTCCGCTATGCCGAGCATATTGTGCCGCCACGTTTGAATTGGCTTCTGGATCTCGGATTTCTGGAGCCGTCAGCCTTTCAACGCCACCAATATCGTCTGACTGATGCTGGGGCTACTTTTGTCGAAAAATTGCCCCGCTTCGACAATGCTTTCTATGATGTCAGTACTGTATGGATTTCTGATGATTTCTGGCGCCTAACGCCAGGCAGTCTGTTGAACATTCAAAATGCCAGACTGTGGAACAGCCTGAGCGAAGAGGAACAATTGACAGCATGCGCCCCTCGGCTCAAAGAAGCCTTTGGCATATTTCAGCACTCTATGGTCCCCAAAGTCTCTCTTATCCAGGTCTTGTTCTACATAACTGTCAAACTTATTTTAGAAGATCACATCCTGGTCAGTTTTACCGATCTGACACACTGGCTTTCAGTTCCCAGAACACTCGATGGCTGGTGTTACCAGGCTCGCCTTTCACCACAAGAAAACGTCTCGTACATTGTGCTGACACCTGCATAGGAGGTTAATCTCAATGCCTTACAAGCCGCTGTGCATTGTTGACACTTGCTCGTTGATTTATATGAGCGAGATGGAGTTAGCCAGAAGACCATTGCACCGCTGGCTGTTCGATGAATTTGAGGTGGTGTACAGTCAATTTGTATGGGAGACTGAGGTGCAACCTCAATTGGGCAAAATGGGAAAAGTTGGTCAAATGTTGAGACGGAGAAATGCGGGTGCACAGAAAGTGTGGAGAATGATGGGTTCAATGCAGTACGAACAAGCCCTGTTCAACCCATTTAGCCGGGTTGAACAGGTAGGCCGATGTTCCAAATGTGGGCAGTTCATTCTGGCAGAGAGAGCAGTCGAAATCAATCTGGAATCTGAGGAGGATCGCGGAGAACGGCATAATTGCGGCGTGGCGTTGGATGCAGTACGTCGCGGCAGTCATCGGCAGGTTGTCTATTTGACTGATGATCACCGGGCCATCCGAAAATATGTGCAGCCCATCTTTGAGACGTTTCCTTTGGGGTGTATATGGTCTTCGTATGATCTTGTGTTATACCTCTTTGTGCGTTATTGTGATCGAATGATTGTGGAAGACGTTGAAGTGGTGTTTCGTAATCTCACGGCTAAAGCGGTAAATGAAGAGAGGCAACGAGGTATCAGTCCAGAAACTCGGCAAATCTGGCAACAACGTTTAGTAACATACACCCGCAAACTTGAGCGTGTGGCTCAAGTGATGAAACAGCTTCCTTGAGGAGGAAAACAATGGCCGCTATTTTAGATTGGAACTATGTGTATCTTAAGCAAAATCCCTTTGCCGACACACCGCCACGACGACCAGAAGAAGCAGTGTGGGCTGGGTTGCCACGGCTCAAGAAGCAGTTTGAGGATTTGTTCGTGCAGGCATTGGCAACACCTGCAACTCAAGTAGTGCTGAATTGGGGCGCATGGGGTAGCGGAAAAACCCACGCAGCGATGTACTTTGGTTTGAAAGAACGTTTATGGCCCCTGGTTCAAGAACCACACGTTAGAGACTTGTGCCCCATTTACGTCCGTACACCCAAGGAACCGGCACAAGCTGATCAGGAACTTTACCGCAACATCATCGAAGCCTTGCATTTCAGTAATTTGCGTAAATTGATCCGTGACCTGATCGCCGAGCGGGGGCAAAAGGAAACGTTGCGCCTGCTGCAAGATAGCACTTCAAGCGAACCATTGGGAAAGGCTATCTGGTTGCTGGGACTGGAGCCGAAGAAACGCGGTGGACAACTGGCATTATTTGACGATGAACCTTCCGAAGAGCGCAATCAACTCCTGGAATCCTATTTCTTTTCCACCTGTACCAAACGCGACCTGAAGGAATTAGGGCTGAGCCGTGGCATTGATAGCGCGCAAGATCGCTTCCGGGTTTTGGGTACATTACTACAGTGCATCGTCGGCTTTGCACCGACAGAACAGGTTCATCAGCATACCCGTCTCGTTCTATGGATTGACGAACTGGAGGACCTGATCTATTTCCAATCCCGCCAGTATCGTCCTTTCACCCAAGGGTTGCGAGATCTGATTGACCGTTTGCCCAATTATCTGACCTTGCTGATGAATTTTACCCTGGCTACCAGTGCCTTTGACGACGCGAGAGTAGTGCTGGGAGAGGCCCTTACCAGTCGAATTACCCATCAAATATATTTCCAACCGCTCACGCCGGAGGAGGCTTACGACTACATTCTGGAGTTAATGCGTTGCTATCGCTCAGAAGACCCTTTAAGCAAAGGTTTGCCTCCGACTTATCCTTTCACAGAAGATGCTTTGCGTACTTTAGTAGAGACATTGCCACCTTTAAGACGTATCCCGCGCGATTTGAACAAACGCTGTAGCCAGGTCGTCAGTCAGGCGCTTATGGAGCAGGTGATTACCGCACCGGGCAAGGGAAACATCACGCCGGAGTTCGTGAACAAAATTGTAGAGACGCAAATTGACCTCGATCTGGGTTCATAGACAATGCCCTACGCCAAACACGAGAGTTTCCACATCCGCGAAGGCTGGCTGGCCAAAGGCCTGCGGGCCGTTCAGGCGCAGCGCGAGATTCTGCGCGACGACATCACTGCGGCCATCCAACTGGGCCTGGGCCGCAACATGGTGCGCGCCCTGCAGTTCTGGCTGACCGCCACCGGTCTGATCCGGCCCGACCCACCCGGCCACGTGCTCACCCCCTTCGGGAAGCAGGTGTGGGAGTTTGACCCGTACCTGGAAGACATCGGGACCCTGTGGTTGATTCAATATCATCTGGCCTGCAGCAGGGATCAGGCGACCACGTGGTACTGGTTCTTTAACCACTTTGCCTACCCCGAGTTTGACCAGGAAATCTTCATCCAGGAATTGAGCCGCTGGGTACTGACCGTTGAGGAGCGCAAGCCCCTGGCACGGCGTACCCTGGAATCCGAATTCCAGGTCCTTATCCGTACCTATTTGCCCTCATGCCGGGAGTACTCCCCAGAAGACAACTTAGATTCGCCTCTGGCTGAACTGGGTCTCCTGGAAGCACTACCCAACCGACATTACCGGACCTGCCCACCTGACCTCAATCGGTTGCCACCGCTCATCGTCCTGTACGTCTTGCTCCAGGAGCGGCCAGGGGTTGTGCGTCAGGAGAAGCAAATTGGCCTGATCCAGGCGATACGCGAGCCGCTCAGCGTTGGCCGGGTATTCAACCTGGGCATAGCCACTCTACTGGAGAGCCTGGAACACCTGGCTGTCCAGGTTCCAGATTGGGCCGTCAAACTGACCCGTACCGGCGGGCTGGATCGCCTGACCCTACCCTCTATCTCACCGGAAACGGTACTGGCACGCTACTATCAGGAACGCGGGCACGGAGGTGCGGAGTGACGGCTGCGTTTGCATCTCCTCACCTTGTCGGATTACGTCGCCCGGCACCCCACTTCCAGCGGGCGATTAACCTCAAATATGACTTGAACAACGCGGCCGTAATCGCTGCGTATGTGCCCACAACAAGGGCTACCAGCGCCATCGCGCGGCTACTCCGATCGCTGGCATCCGATTCCCGCCAGCGCGCTTTCCTGCTCCACGGACCATACGGCTCGGGCAAATCACTGCTGGCCACCGTCCTGGCAGCCATCCTTTCCCGCGATGTCCCTCCGGAAACAATAGCCCCTCTCTTGTCCAGGCTTGAAGAGACTGCGCCGGAGACGGCAGAGTTCGTCCAACAGCAACTGTCCTCCGGGCCGCGCCTGCTGCCCGTGGTCCTCAACGGGGATGAGGGGGACCTGGCCTCGGCCCTGCTGCGAGCCCTCTTCACGGCTTTACAGCGTATCGGCTGGCAGGAAATCCGGCTGGCGACGCACTACCGCGCCGCGCTGGAAACTCTGGACCTGTGGCAGACCCGGTATCCCGAAACCTATGCGCGGCTCGGAGAAACGCTCCGACAGGAAGGTTGGTCCGTAGAGAGATTGACAGCAGGCCTGAAGCGCGCGGATGAGCAGGCCTACGACATCTTCCAGCGCCTTTATCCCACCCTGACCGCCGGCGCAACGTTCAACCATTACGGGCACTCGGTGATAGAAACCTACCAGGAAGCGATCCGGGCGCTGGCTGAGGAGGGCCGGTATTCAGGCATCATCATCCTCTGGGATGAATTCGGACGCTTCCTGGAGGCGCGTGCCGGCGCTGCCTTCGGGCGCGAGGCGGCCCTGCTCCAGGAACTGGCCGAATTTGCCAATCACAGCCAGGAGACACCTCTGTACCTCGTCCTGATCACCCATAAGGTCATCGGGGGGTACATCTGGAACCTGCCCCCGGAATACGTCCAGGAATGGAGGCGCATCGGTGAGCGCTTCCTGTCGCTGGACGTGTCCAGCGATCCTCTGGTGACCTATCGCCTGATTGCTGCCGCCCTGACCACCCCAGACGAAGAAACCTGGACATCATACCTGGAGACCCACCGTCAGGACCTGGCGCAGATGCTGGGCAAAGCCCTTGAGCATCGCCTGTTCCCAGAACTGGATGAGACACAGGTGCGGCGCTGGGTCATTGAAGGGGCGTACCCTCTCCATCCGCTGACGGTCTATTGCCTGCCACGCCTTTCCAATAAAGTGGCGCAGAATGAACGCACCCTATTCACATTTCTAACCGCCGACGACCCCCTGGCCCTGTCCGATCTGTTAGACCGCATGGCTTCGGACGGCAGAGACGGCTGGATCGGTCCGGAGGCGCTCTACGACTACTTCGCCGACGCCTTACGTGCCGACACCGGCCCGGGCGGTGTCCATCCCATATGGGCCGCCGCCGAACACGCGCTCCGGAAAACTCAGGACGACGAAGGTCTGGCCCACCGCTTGGTCAAGTCCCTGGCAGTGCTTCAGACCATCGGCGAGCGTCCCACAACGGCAACCCTGGCTTTTGCCCTTCAGACGGATACAGAGAACGTGGAGCAGGCCGCCTATCCGCTGCTGCGGCGCAAAGTCCTGCGGTACTCCCGCCTGGACCGTACCTGGGAACTGAGGCCGGGCAGTGACGTGGACATTGACGCGGCCATCCGCCAGGCGCTGGAACGCCGTCCCCCTTCATCACTCCAGTTGCGCCGCTTGCTGGAACAGACCCTGCCCCCACCCATCTACCGGGCCCGTCAGCACAACATCCGCACGGGCACGACACGGTTCTTCTGGAGTTGGTACCGCTACCCGGAAGAGAGCGGAGCCGTAGATTGGGAGACCGTCCTCAAAGGCCTGGATTACGCGGACGGCCTGATCGTCTACCTGCTGGCTCGCGACGGGGTGGAACTGGCCCAAGCCCGGAACCGGGCCTGCGCCGAGACATCACCACGGGTTGTGTTCGTCGTTCCTGCCCACCCTCTGGCTACCATTGAAGAACTGTTGCGTGAACTGGCCGCGCTCTCGGACCTGAAAAACGATCCAGCCTTTCGGGAACAGGACCCCCGAATCGTGGAAGAGTTGGACTTCTTTATTGAAGACACCACCGCCCTTCTGGCAAAGGCATTGGCTCCTCTGACCGACCCCTGGCAGGCGGATGCCGAATGGTACTGGCAGGGGCGACGGTATTCCGTGAGCAGCCCCGGGGAGGTCACACGACTGGTCTCCCATATCTGCGACACCGTTTTCCCCTATACGCCTGAACTGCACAACGACCTGATCAACCGCCATCATCCCACCACGATGCAAATCAAAGCTACCGAGCAGGTGGTGGATGCACTCCTCACCCGGCCACCTGATGAGCAGTTGGGCATCACCGGCTTCGGTCCGGACTGGTTGATCCTGCACACCGTCTTGCGCGCTTCGGGCATCTTGCGCCAGGAAGAAGAGGGCCGGTGGGTCATCGGCGCCCCCACACAACCTGCCCTGGCTGCCGCCTGGAGGGTGATCGCATCCTTCCTGGAGCGCGCACGTCAATCTCCGCAGCCCTTCGCCGAACTGATAGACGCGCTGCAATCGCCGCCTTTCGGCCTGCGCCGGGGCATATTGCCCCTGCTGATCGCCGCCGCCCTGCGACAACATTGGGCAGTCGTCACCGTGCGGCGAAACGGCAAGGTCGTCTTCCCGGTCACCGGCGCCGTCCTGACCGACCTGTGCCGCAATCCCCAGGCCTACACCCTGGAGTTGGGGCCGGATGATGCGCGAGTGCACCACCTGTGGGCACTGCTGGAAGAGCGCTTCTGCGCCGGACTGCCACCGGAGGAACGCCAGCGCCAGCCCCTTCAGGTCATCAGCACCGGAATGATGCGCTGGTTGCGCAGCCTGCCCCGCTTTGCCCAGACGACCCAACGGTTGTCACCCGATGCGCTGCAGTTCCGCCACCTGATTGAGGCCGCCGTCAAAGACCCCGCACCGGTGCTGTTCTATCAGTTACCCGCCCTGCTGGGAGGGACGGAAACCGATCTGGAAGTTATGGCGACGCGGCTGGACGCGCTAAAGGGCGAGTTGGAAACCGCCTATCTGGACCTGCTGCGTCGTATGGAGCGCTATGTTGCCGGGCAGTTCGCTCAGGACGATGCGCCGCCGGGCAGCGCCTTGGAGGCGCTGAAACAGTGGGCGGATCGCCTGGGGGTAGGGGCGCAGCCGGATTCGGGGCAAAGCCCCGCTTTGCCCCTACTTGGGGACGCGCGGGCACAGGCATTGGTGGATATTGCTCGCAGCGCGACGGACGCAAATGACCTGTTGGCCCTGTTGGCCCGACGCCTGGTCAACCTGGCGCCGCGCGACTGGTCCGACAGCGGGGAGGAGCACTTTTACCACGTGCTCCGGGAGGCCAGGGCGACTGCCGAAGCGGAGATCGCCGGGCTGGTGGCGGCGACCGAAAGCGTCCTGGAAGTTCAGGTCCGCGCCGACGGGCAATCGTCCGTATACCGTTTCCGCCGGGTGCCCCTTTCGGAAACAGGGCAGCGAATTCTGCAGAACTTTCGGAGCACGCTCAAGACCACCGGCCGGCTGCTCTCTGCCGACGAGAAGCGCCAACTGGCCGTCCTGTTGCTGGAATCCATCCTGGGGAAAGAGGATGTCTGAGCCGGGCCTGATCTATCTGGATAACGCCGCCACGACTTTCCCCAAGCCGGAGGCGGTGTATCAGGCCGCCGATGCTTTTTACCGGGCCTGGGGCGGAAACGCCGGGCGCGGCGCAAACCCCCTGGCCGAAAAGTGTGCGCAACTGCTGGAAGAGACCCGTGCGCTGCTGGCGGACTGGCTGGGCGCGCCCGCGCCGGAGCGGGTGATTCTCACCCCGTCGGCGACCATCGCCCTGAATATGGCCATCCTGGGCACCGACCTGCATCCCGGTGACGCGGTGTACGTGACGCCCTTTGAGCACAACTCGGTCCTGCGCCCGGTGGAGCACCTGCGCCAGACGCGCGCGGTACACGTGCAGGAGATCCCCTTTGACCGGCGCACCTACACCTGCGACCTGACCCGACTGGCTGCGATGTTCCAGGCAGACCCGCCGACGCTGGTTTGCGTCACGCAGGCCAGCAATGTCTGTGGGCTGATGCCGCCGGTGACGGAGATCGCCCGACGGGCAAAACGGGCCAACCCACGCGCCGTCGTCGTGGTGGACGGCGCCCAGACGGCCGGCCTCTTCCCGTTGCCCCTGGGCGACGGCCTGATAGACGCGCTGATCTTCTCCGGCCACAAGTCGCTCTACGGGCCCTACGGTGTGGCCGGGCTGGTGCTGGCTTCGGACTGGCGTCCCGCGCCGATTCTGTTTGGCGGGACCGGCACTTTCTCCGAACGCGTGACGATGCCCGACGAACTGCCCTCGGCCTATGAGCCGGGGAGTCCCAACATCTGGGCCATCGCCGGGTTGAGGGCCGCGCTGGAATGGCTGCGGGCCACCGGCCGCGAAGCGATCGTGGCCCACACGCTGCGCCTGGCGCAGACCCTGTGTGAGCAACTGGCGGCCCTGCCCGGCGTGACGGTCTACGCGCCGACGGGTAAGGCCCCCTGGTGTGGCATTGTGGCGTTCGCCGTAGAGGGCATTTCCCCGCAGGCCCTGGAGGCCGCGCTGGGTGCGCAGGGCATCGCCGTCCGTGCCGGCCTGCACTGCGCCCCGTGGGCCCATCGCTGGCTGGGGACGCTGGACAGCGGCGGCGCAGTGCGGGTGAGCGTGGGGTGGTTCAACCGCGAGGACCATATCGCCGCGCTGATGACAGCGCTGATAGGGTAAACTCAGGAGGTCACAATAGATCTGAATATCGTGGAACTGGCGCAAAAGATCAGTGCGTTTCTCCTGCCGCTCCTGCCCTACCTGCTCAAAGTGGGCGACAAGGCGGCGGAGGAAGTCGGCAAAAAGATCGGCGGCGAGGGCTGGGAGCGGGCCAAAGCGCTGTGGGAGAAACTGCGCCGCAAGAAGGCCGTGGAGCAGGTGGCGCAGACCGCCGCCGCCCTGCCCGATAACCAGGCGCTCCGCGACGCCCTGCGGGAAGAAATCGCCCATGCGCTGCAGGAGGACGGTGACTTGCGGGAAGAGGTTGCTCGCCTGTGGGGTGAGGCCGAGGCCGCCGGCGTGACGGTCACGGCCAGCGGCGACCGCTCCGTCGCGGTCGGCGGGGACGTGAGCGGGAGCGTCATCATCACGGGCGACCGGAATCGGGTGGAAAAGGGCTGAGAAGAAATGAGCCCGCCAGACCTGCAGCAGGCTTTGCAACGGCTGAAGGACGGAACCCATACTCCAGCCGACCTGGAGGCCCTGCGCCACGCGCTGCAGGCGGGGCAGATTGCGCTGGCCACCGGCGAGCGTGCCGTGGCCATTGGCGGCAGCGCCGAGAGCGTCGTCGTTGTCACCGGCGAGGGGAACGTCGTGCAGGTTTTGCAAGGCCCGGCTGCGGAAACGGTGCAGCGGCTCTCGCCCCAGTTCCTTGACCGCCTGACCGAACGCTACCTGCGCAGCCTGACAGAAGAGTGGCAATTCCTGACCGTCAGCGTGCATGGTGAAGACCGTTGCCTGCCGCTGGAGCGCGTCTTCTTCATGCTCCAGGCGCGGGAGCGCCCCGCAGCGAAACTCACCGAACCGCCGCGCCCCGACCTCGACCCGGCCGCGGCGCGCTTTCAGGATGCGGGCGCGCCCCCGGTTCCCAAGCCGCCTCCGCCGCCCGTCCCGCTGGAGACGGTGTTGGGGAAGGGGGAAAACCTGGTCCTGTTGGGCGAGCCGGGCGCGGGGAAGTCTACCGCATTGCAATTCATCGGGCTGTGCTTCGCCCGCGCCGCCGAAAACTGGCATGTGGAACGGCTGAAGGTCAACCGCGCGTACATCCCCATCCGCCTGGACCTGCAAACGAGCGCCGCCAGCATCGCCACCAGCGAGGCACTGATAGACGTGCTGCGCGCCGAAGTGCGCGGCCGCCTGCAATGCTCGCCCGCTGAAGCCGAGGCTTTGCTGGAGGCCTGGAAAACCAGCCCCGGCCTGCTCGTCCTGTTCGACGGGCTGGACGAAGTGCCGGCAGACCTGCGAGAAACGGTACGCAGGCGCATTGAAACGTTTGCCCACAGCGGCGCCGCCTGGGTGATTTTGACCTCGCGCCCGGCCGGCTTTCAATCCCTCCCTGGGCTGAACGAGTACACCCTCAAGCCGTTCGAGCATCCCGAAACCGAAGCCCTGCCCTACCTGCGCGGCTGGCTGGCCGTCCTGAAACCCGAATGGACGGCAGAGCAGGCCGAGAGCGAGGCGAGGACCTTGCTGGAGCAGATGCAGGCCCGCCCGGCGCTGCGCCGCCTGTTGGATAACCCCCTGCTGCTACGCCTGAGTGCCCAGCACTGCGCTCTGAGCGGCGAGATCGCCCGCAACCGCGCCGACCTCTACCGCCTGTGGGTAGAGGAAGCCTGGCAGCGCGCCACCCGACGCGGCGCAAAGGAAGAGGAAAAGCGACACTTCCTGCAGGCCCTGGAGGCGCTGGCCTGGCACCTGCACCTCGGCGGCGGGAATGAAGAAGCCGACCTGTTACAGGCGTTGCAAAGGTTCGGGCTGGCGCAAGACGAAACCGCAGCCGCTGACCTGCTGCGCCGCCTGCGCGAGCAAAGCGGCCTGCTCGCCCGCCTGCCGCAGTCCGAAGAGGGGAAAGTGCACCTGCGCTATGCCTTCAGCCACCAGACCCTGCGCGAGTACTTCGTCGCCCTGCGCCTGCAAAGAGCCTGGAAGCAGGACGCCCGCCGCGCCTGGTGCTTCCTGAAGCCGCGCCTGCACCTGCCCGAGTGGCGCGAGCCGCTCGCCCTGCTGGTCGGTGCGCTGTCCGAAGCCGAGGCCCTGCGCCTGCTGAATTGGATTTTGCGCGCCCGCTCGCCGGAAGAAGGCTTCCTGCGCCGTGACCTGTTCCTGGCGGCGGAACTGGCTGCGGAGAGCGGCCACGTGGAGGCGATGTGGGAGCGCATATGGCTCGGGCTGCGGCGGGCGCTCAAGGATGAGGATTGGCAGGTGCGCCAGGCAGCGGCGGAGGCGCTGGGGAAGATCGGTTCGCCTGCTGTCCCCGCCCTGCTGGAGGCGCTCAAGGATGGGAACTGGCGGGCGCGCAAGGCAGCGGCAGAGGCGCTGGGGAAGATCGGCGACCGACAGGCCCTCCCCGCCCTGCTGGAGGCGCTCAAGGATGACGAATGGCGGGTGCGCCGGGCGGCAGCGTATGCGCTCGAGAAAATTGGCGACTCACGAGCTATTCCTGCTCTGACAGAGGCACTCAAAGACGACAGTAGGGAGGTGCGCCAGGCGGCAGCGTATGCGCTCAAGAAAATTGGCGACTCACGAGCTATTCCTGCTCTGACAGAGGCACTCAAAGACGACAGCAGGGAGGTGCGCCAAGCGGCAGCGTATGCGCTCGAGAAAATTGGCGACTCACAAACTGTTCCTGCTCTGCTGGAGGCGCTCAAGGACGAGGATAGAAGTGTGCGCCAGGCGGCGGTGTGGGCGCTGAGGGAAATTGGCGACCCGCAGGCCGTCCCCGCCCTGATCCAGGCGCTCAAAGATGAGGATAGAGATGTGCGCGAAGCGTCAGTGCGGGCATTGGGAACCATTGGCGACCGACGAACGATCCCTGCACTAATGGAGGCACTCAAGGAAGGCGGGTGGGTACATCGGGCAGCAGCGGAGGCGCTAAGTAAGTTGACAATGGCATATTTTAAGATATAAAAAGAAAGAGATTGCGCGAAATGGGTTGTTGGATATGATTAAGGTATGGCTACCAAAAACCTTTCCCCAATCTATGACCCTTGTCGGTGGGGCA
>Ga0272449_1003425_pt1 | contig 13663 bp, 10 predicted proteins | sample YNPCB0241_FD_198679 | JGI IMG/M metagenome (GOLD analysis project Ga0272449, IMG submission 198679) | Hot spring sediment microbial communities from Yellowstone National Park, WY, United States - YNP-CB-024-1 | ecosystem: Environmental > Aquatic > Thermal springs > Hot (42-90C) > Sediment...
ATTTGCGACCCTGTGGTTTGCGTTCCTCCTCCTGTTCCCCTTCACGTTCGGCGGTATGCAGCCCTATCAGAACTACGTCTTCAACGCGTACCTGTGGTTACTCTTGGGCATCCTCTGGCGGCTGCCTGAAGTGAGAAAGATCTATGACCGAACCTAAGCGGAGGCTGTGCGTCGCCGTTGTCACCCCTGAACTCCACCGCCGCGGCGGGACCGAACGCTGCTTGGCCGAGCAGGTGGAGCGCTGGCGGGAGCGGTTCGACCTGCGGCTTTACACCATGCGCGTGGAGGGCGTAGAGCTAGCGGGGGTGCGTCTACGGTGCATCCCGTGGATCCCAGGACCACACCTCCTGAGGTACGTATGGTGGTTCATCGCCAATCACTTGATGCGGTGGTGGGACGGCCTCTGGTTGGGGCCGCCCGACGTGGTGCACTCCCCGGGGGTCAACTGTCTCGACGCCGAGGCGATGTCGGTCCACATTGTCTTCGCCAAGTACTGGGAGCGAGTGCGGGGAGGGGTGCTCCGCGAGATGCGCTCTCCGCGCCTCGCCCTTCGGGCAGTGCACCGGGTGGTGTATTGGAGTCTCATACGCCTGCTGGAACGCCGTGTCTACCGTGGGCCCGCGACGATTTGGGCACTCTCGCGTGAAGACGCTGGGGAACTTGAACGCCGCTTCGGCCGTCCGCTTGGTTCCGTGCCGGTCATCCCCCATGGAGTGGACGCGCGTTGCTTCAGCCCTGAGGCCATGGTGGCTCGGCGTTCTACGGCCCGAATGCGGCTTGGCGTGGACGGCCGCCGCGTCATCCTCCTCGTCGGGAACGACGCACTGAATAAAGGTATGGACACCGCCATCGCCGCCCTGAAAGACCTCCCGGATGATGTGGTCCTTGCGGTCGCGGGGCGCGTGGACGCCGACCTCGTGCGGCGGTGGGCAGCGGCAGCTGGTGTGGCCGACCGGGTACTTCTGTGGCCGTACACGTCGGAAGTGGTGGACTACTACGCGGCCGCAGACCTGTTCGTGGCCCCATCGCGAGAAGATGCATTCCACCAGCCTGTTATGGAAGCGCTGGCATGTGGGCTGCCTTCAGTGGTGAGTAGCCGTGCGGGAGCTGCCGCTCTCCTCGAGGACGGGCGACACGCACTGATTCTTCGCGATCCCGAAGACGCCAGCGAGTTGAGCCGGCACCTCCTGCGCCTTCTTAGCGATCCGGAGCTGGCCGCGCGGCTGGGACGTGAGGGTCGCGCTCTGGCGGAGCAGTGTTCGTGGGATCTGAATGCGGATCGGGCGGCGGCCCTCATCGAGCGGGAGGCCACCACCCCCCGAGTTCTCGTGCTGGCGGCGGACCCGTGGGGTACAGGGGGTATCGAGCGCGCCACCCGGACGCTGATACAGGCACTGGCTGATGCTTACGGTGCGGAGCGGGTTGGCCTTCTCTCGCTCTACGCGCGCTGGGAGGTGCTCCTCCCCTGTCGTGTGCTGTACGCGGGCAGGCGGCGGAACTGGGGGAAGATCTCATGGGCGGAAAAGGTGGCGTATCTATCCGCCTGCCTGAGCGCGGCACGCCGATGGCGGCGACGTCTGGTGATCGTGACCTGTCATCCGCACCTGGCACCGGTGGCACGGGCGTGCGCAGCCGTCGCCAGACGCCCGTATGCGGTGTGGTGCCACGGAGAAGAGGTGTGGCGGCCGCTTCACCCCTTGGTGCGAACCGCCCTGGTCAAGGCGGACGCTGTGTTTGCTCCAAGTCACTTTACAGCCGGGCAGGTGGAACGGTGGGCCGGTCTTCCGGAGCGGTCCGTTCACGTCATCCCCCATTGCCTGTCTCCCGAGTTCTCCGCTGGCGCCCAGTGCATGCCCGCACCTTCCGCGAGAGTGCTGACAGTCGCGCGGCTCGTCCCAGAACACGCATACAAAGGAGTCGATACGCTCATCTCCGCATGGCCGGCAGTCATGGCACAGGTCCCGGAGGCTGAGCTGGTGGTCGTGGGAGACGGCTCCGACCGCGCGCGCCTGGAAGAGATGGCGCGGGGGTTAAATGGGCGAGTACACTTTCTCGGACAATTGCCGGACGAGGAGTTGGGGCGTGTGTACGCCGAGGCCACCGTCTTCGCGCTGCCAGCCCGCTCTGGCGTGGGGCGCGAGGCCGGGGGCGAGGGGTTCGGACTCGTGTTCCTGGAAGCGGCCGCGGCGGGGCTTCCTGTCGTGGCCGGCCGGTCAGGCGCCGTTCCGGAAGTCGTCCGGGACGGCGAGACCGGGCTCCTGGTGGATCCAGAGAACCCTAAAGCGGTCGCCGAGGCGATCGTGCGACTGCTGACCGACCGGGACCTGGCCCGCCGCCTGGGAGAGGAGGGCAGGCGGTGGGTCACGGAGCGGTTTGCCTATAACCGGTTTAGGGAAGGTGTGGATCGGCTTGTGCGGGAGCTGGTCGGTCTGCAAGAGTTTTGAGGAGAGGAGTAGTGGCCTACCTAGGCGCTTTGCGGCCACCCTGGCTTGTGGATGTGCTGGCGTGTCCTCGTGATAGGCTCGCGCTGGATCTTGATCGAGAGACACTGATCTGTCCGAGCGGGCACCGTTATCCGGTTGTAAGCGGGGTACCCGTCCTGCTGATCGAAGAAGTGGCACCGACGCATCATGCCTTTGACGAGACCCTTGCCGAAGTGGCGAAGGCTCAAGCAGGGATGCCTTCTCCTCCTGCTACAGGAGGCCATGGCATTGATCCGTTTGTTGAGGAGCATATCGTGGACACGTGCGGTCAAATGTATCGCCACGTCCGCAGGCCCCTTCCCAGATATCCCATCCCTCACTTCCCCCTAAATGCTACAGGTGGCGAACTGCTACTGGACGTAGGTTGTAACTGGGGCCGGTGGACAATCGCAGCGTCCGTCAAAGGGTACAGGGCAGTCGGTATTGATCCGTCTCTAAAGGCTTGCCTCACGGGTCGGCGCGTGTGCCGAGAGTTGGGCCACGATGTGGGTTACGTGGCAGGGGACGCAAGATACCTGCCATTCCGCGACGATGCATTCGACGTCGTGTTTTCCTACTCTGTCCTCCAGCACTTCGATAAACGGGACGCCAGGCTAGCAGTTAGGGAAATGGCTAGAGTGAGCCGGGAGGGGGGCGTGGTCCTTGCCCAAATGGCAAATGCCTACGGGATCCGGTCGGTCATGAACCGTTTGCGGCAGGCTGCAACGGGCGACCAGAATCCCTTCCGTGTCCGCTACTGGGCACCCAGCGAACTGATCCGGTGTTTCTCCGAGTTGGTTGGAGATTCCCGGCTTGCCATCGATGGATTTTTCACCCTCAACGCCCGGCCTGAAGATCTCGACTTGCTACCCATTCGCTTCAAGATCGTTGTGTTGATCTCCGAATGTTTGCGGCGTACGTCGAGTCTCAGCCCGTTTCGCTGGTTGGTATGCATGGCGGATAGTCTCTGGGTCCAAGCGAGGAAGTGTATCTAATGAATGTGGTGAAGGGCGTTCTCTTTGTTTCCCAGGCTTGCGTCCCCTACCTCGACAAAGGCGGTCTCGCTATCCGCGTATGGAGCATGGCTAGGCAGCTGGCACGCCGCGGGTGGTCGGTTACGATTCTGACCGCGCAGCATGGCCGGCCGGGTAGGACGACGGTGCATAGTGTGGAGGGTGTGGACATCGTCTACCTGCGGACGGTGACACGGTACCACTCGCTCACGGTCAACCTGGAAGCCTGGACCTTCGGCCGGACGCGACTCCGCGGCTTCCACCTGGCCCACATCTTCGGTCTCTACGACCTCCTCGGGCCGGTCGTGGCATGGTGGTGTCGACGTTACGGCATCCCCTATGTGGTGGAGCCGATGGGCATGTACCGGCCGATCGTGCGGAGCATCGCCGCAAAGAGAGCCTACCACTGGCTCTTGGGCGGGCCGCTCATTGCGGGCGCAGCGCGTGTGATCGCCACCTCGGCCCTTGAACGCGATGAGCTGGTGGGTAGCGGTGTGCCTCCCGGGAAGGTCGCAGTACGACGCAACGGGGTGGATCTGGAGGAGTTCGAGGACCTGCCCGAGTGGGGTACCTTCCGGCGCGAGGTCGGCGTGAGCGTGGAGGAGAGTGTGGTGCTCTATCTAGGTCGCCTCTCGCGGAAGAAGGGGCTCGATGTACTGGCAAGGGCTTGCGCGGGTCTCGACGACGGCGTGCGCCTTGTGGTGGTGGGGCCCGACGACGGTGACGGGTGCGTGAAGGACTTACAGCACTTGATAGAGGAGTTGGGTCTGACAGGGAGGGTCACGCTTACGGGACCGCTATATGGAAGGGACCGACTCCAGGCCTTCGTGGACGCCGACGTTTTCGTCCTGCCCTCGCAGAGCGAGAACTTCGGCAATGCCGCAGCTGAGGCGTTGGCGTGCGGCGTGCCGGTTGTCGTCTCCGACCGGTGCGGGATCGCAGAGTTCGTGCGGGCTACTGGGACCGGCGTGGTCGTGTCGTACGGGGACGTGGAGGCCTTACGGGACGCCATCCGCCGGGTGCTGCGGGACGAAGCACTGCGCGCGTCGGTGCGCGCTCGCGCCGCCGAACTGCGGGCGAGCCTCTCGTGGGAGGAGCCCATCGCTCAGCAGGAGCGCATCTACGCCGAGGTTCTGGGGCGGGCCGGGCGATAGCCGGACAACCGAGCAATGTGTGGTATTGCTGGACAGGTCAGTCCTACCCCTGAGCCCGTTGACCCCGTGCGGGTGATGATTGCCGCCATGCACCACCGTGGTCCCGACGGCAGGGGCCTGTGGGTGGAGGGGGTGGGGAAGGTTGCACCGGGCGAGGCGGAGGCGCTTCGGGGCCGCATTGCGTTGGGGAACCGCCGTCTCAGCATCCTCGATCTCTCGTCGGCGGGCGAGCAGCCTATGACCAACGAGGATGGCACCGTCTGGGTGACGTTCAACGGCGAGATCTACAACTTCCGTGACCTGCGCGCGACGCTGGAGCGGCTGGGTCACCGCTTCCGGTCGCGGACGGATACGGAGACGCTGGTCCACGCCTATGAGGAGTGGGGGGCCGACTGTGTGACGCGCCTTCGGGGGATGTTTGCCCTGGCCCTCGTTGACACCCGCAAAGCGGCGCTGACAGGGCAAGGGATGACCGTCATCCTCGCGCGCGACCCCCTGGGCATCAAGCCGCTTTACTACACGCTGGTCAAGGGGACGCTGCTGTTCGCGTCGGAAGTACGGGCGCTCCTTGCGACAGGACGGTTGCCACGAGGGCTGTCGGAGGAGGCCTTGACTGCCTACCTACTGTGGGGATCAGTAGCCGAGCCGCTGACCCTCGTGGACGGCATCTGGTCGTTGCCTCCGGGGCACCGGCTGGTCGGCCGGCTGGAGCAGGGTGGGTTCCAGTTCGCCGTTGAACCGTACTGGGGGCTTCCGACAGCCCCCCCCGCGAGTCGTAACGGTTCCCGGGTGGAGGCTGTGGCCGAACTGGGACGGTTGCTACGCGAGAGCGTCCGGCTGCACCTGGTCGCTGACGTGCCCGTAGGGGTTTTCCTGAGTGGCGGGATCGATTCGACCTGCGTGGCCGCGCTGGCCGCAGAAGCGCACGGCGCGGTTGCGACGGTCACGGTCGCTTTCCCCGAAGAGGCTGACCGGAGTGAGGCGGCTGTCGCGCGCGAAACGGCTAGGTGCCTCGGCACAGAGCATCACGAAGTAGCCCTCACCGGTCAAGAGGTATTGGACCGCTTGGATGAGGCGGTATCGGCCCTCGACCAGCCGAGCATGGATGGGACCAACACCTACTTCGTCTCCTGGGGAGCCCGCCAGGCCGGCTTGAAGGTGGCCCTGTCAGGTCTCGGCGGCGATGAGCTGTTCGGCGGCTACAGCACGTTCACCCAAGTGCCACTACTGGAAGCCCTTGCCGGCATTGCCCGTTGGGCGCCCGTGCTGAGCCGGTGGGCGGCCAGGGCCGTCGGTGGCTTCCCCGGACTCGGCTGGGACTCGCGTCGCAAGGTGGTAGGGGTGCTGACCTATCCAGACCTCTTGCCTCACCCGTACGCCGTTGCGCGGGCGCTGTTCCCCCCGCCCCGCCTGCTACGTTTACTGAACGGCGCGGGTATGGTTTCCGGCCCCTGGATCGACCGATTCGCTGCACTGGTGACGTCGGCCCAACGCCTGGGTACGTTCAGCCGCGTCTCGACGCTGGAGCTCGGCACTTACCTCGTCAACACGCTGCTGCGCGATACCGACAGCATGAGCATGGCGCACTCGCTGGAGGTACGGGTACCGTTTGTCGACCGCGACGTCGTAGAGTTCGTGGCCGGCCTCCCTGCCGCCTGGCGCACCGGCCGCGGAGGTCTGCGTCGGAGTGCCAAGGCCCTCCTGCTGGGGGCGGTTGGCGACCACCTCCCGGAGGCGGTGGTGCGGGGACGCAAGCGCACCTTCACGTTGCCCTGGGAACGCTGGTTACGTGGCCCGCTGCGGCACAGGGTGGAAGAAGGCATCGCCGCGGTTCCCGGTCCGCTCCTCCCATTCCTCAACCCTGCGGAGGTCCGGGCGGTGTGGCGGGACTTCCTGGCAGGTCGGACGGGCTGGGCCCGGCCGTGGGCGATCTACGTGTTGAACGAGTGGGTGCGCAGGCATCTAACGCCCTGATCTTCGTGGCGACATGCTTCACGCCTCCTATGCGCGCTATGACTCCTATGCTGAAGCTGGTGGCATTGCTCCGGCGCTTGCTTCCCGACCAAGAGGTGCACCTCCCAGTCGGAGGTCAGAGTCACCTTCTGGCCCTGCCTTTGGGTGTAGGGAGAGGTCCGTCGGACTCAACACAGTAAGGGCAAGCCCTTCGGGCAGAAAGGTACACCACAGCTCCCTAAAGGGGCCATGATTATCCTTGGGGTGAACACCTACCACGGAGACGCGTCGGCGGCCCTGTTCCGGGACGGGGATCTCCTGGCGGCGGCCGAGGAGGAGCGGTTCACCCGGGTGAAGCACGATGTGAGTTTCCCAGCCCACGCGGTCCGGTGGTGCTTGAAGTCGGCCGGAATCCGGCCAGAGGAGATCGACCATGTGGCCATCCCAAGAAAACGTTCGGCCCACTTCCTCCACAAGGCCCTGTGGGCCCTGCGCCTTCCCCACATGGCACTTGACAGGTCCAGGGCTTGGAGGAAGTTCGGCGACATAAAGGAGACCTTGGCCTACGCCCTCGGGGTTCCTCCGTCCAGTCTCAGGGCCCGCTTCCACTTTGTGGAGCACCACGTCGCCCACGCCGCCAGCAGCTTCTACGCATCCCCCTTCAAGGAGGCGGCGATCCTCACCCTGGACGGCCTGGGCGACTTCGCCAGCATGCTTTGGGGCGTGGGAAGGGACCGGCACCTGGAGGTCAAAGATTTTGTGCTCTTCCCCCACTCCTTGGGCCTCTACTACACGGCGGTCACCCAGTACCTGGGGTTCTGGAAGTACGGGGACGAGTACAAGGTGATGGGCCTCGCGGCCTATGGGGAGCCCTCGTATATGGAGGTCTTCGAACGGATGGTCAGGCCCGGCCGGGACCTGGACTTCTGCCTGGGCTTGGAGTTCTTTACACACCACCGGATGGGGGCGGACATGACCTGGCTCCAGGGGGAGCCGAAGCAGGGCCGGCTCTTCTCTGAGGCCATGGAGGGGGTCCTCGGTCCAGCCCGAAAGCCCGCTGAGCCCATCGGGAAGAGAGACCAGGACATCGCCCACTGCCTCCAGCGGAGGCTGGAGGAGATCCTGTTCCACCTCCTGAACCGCCTCTATGAGGCCACCCATCTTCCCAACCTTTGCTACGCGGGAGGAGTAGCCTTCAACTGCGTGGCCAACGGGAAGATCTTCGATCGCACGCCCTTCAAGGAGGTCTACATCCAGCCGGCGGCCGGGGACGCTGGGCTGGCTGTCGGCGCCGCTCTCTATGTCTACCACCAGGTTCTCGGCCACCCCAGGAAGTTCGTGATGGACCACGCCTATTGGGGTCCGGAGTTCTCGCCGGACCGCGTGCGGGAGGTCCTGGAGCGGTACGGCCTGAAGTACAAAGTCCTGGACGAAGGGAGGCTCGTGGAGGAGATGGCCCGGCACATCGCCGAGGGGAAGGTGGTGGGTTGGTACCAGGGCCGGACAGAGTGGGGGCCTCGGGCCTTGGGGAATCGGAGCATCGTGGTGGATCCCAGGAGGCCCGAGATGAAGGACACCCTCAACAAAAGGGTCAAGCACCGGGAGCCCTTCCGTCCCTTCGCTCCCTCCGTCCTGGAGGAGAGGACAGGGGAGTGGTTCGAGATGGACTACCCTTCGCCCTTTATGCTCATGGCCTATCCGGTCAGACCCGAAAAGCGGGATAAGATCCCCGCACCCACCCACGTGGACGGTACCGGAAGGCTCCAGACCGTTTCCCGAAGGACCAACCCTCTCTATTGGGAGCTGATCCGCGCCTTTGAGAAGGAGACCGGCGTTCCCGTGGTCCTGAACACCTCCTTCAACGAGAACGAGCCCATCGTGAACACCCCTGAGGAGGCGGTAGAGTGCTTCCTCCGGACCCACATGGACGTGCTCGTGGTGGGGAACTTCCTTGTAACGCGTAGCAACTTGGGATGACCGGCAAGTCGTGGTAACTTGGCAACTGGTAACTCTTAGTAATTGGTGGTAACTCAAGTGACGTCAGGGCGAGTGAAGAAGTTCGAGGATCTGGAGGTATGGCAACTAGGAAAACGCTTGGTATTACTGGCTTATAAGCTGACTGGGAGTTTCCCCGAAGAGGAGAAATACGGCCTTAGCAGCCAGATCCGACGAGCTGCTATCTCCGTGCCTGCCAATAGTGCCGAGGCTTTCGGTCGCTATCATTACCGCGACCGACTTCAGTTCCTCTTGAACGCAAGGGGCTCTCTTTACGAGTTGAGGAGTCACTACTTGGTTGCCTTGGAGCTCGGTTTTATTCCTGATGGAAGTTCGGACTTTTTCGAGAAGCTTATTGACGAACTCGGTATTAAGCTGAACAACCTCATCAACGTCACCCGCCGCAACTCAAGTCTGAAGGCTTAACCTTAACGGCTACGAATTACAACCGAATTACCATCAGTTACGCTTGGCTTGATGCGCATTCTCCTCCTCAATCAATACTTCCCTCCCGACACGGCAGCGACTGCGCGGATGGCAGCTCTTGTCGCCGGAGCCCTAGCGGGGAGGCACAATGTGACTGTACTGGCAGGGCGTCCTTCGTACGATCCCCTGGAGCGGCATCGGCTGTATTTGCTACATCGCGAGGAGCGCGGGAGCCTCGTGGTAGAGCGGGTTGGTTCCGCGGCCTTCTCACGGCACCGCATGCGGGGCCGCCTCGCCAACTATCTCTCCTACCTCGCGCTGGCCGTCCCGCGGGCGCTCTGCATCGGGACCGACGTCGTGCTCGCGATGACGGATCCTCCGGTCGCCGGTATCGCCGGCGCCATGGTCGCGCGAATACGAAGGAAACCTTTCATCTACAACATCCGAGACCTATACCCGGAGATGGCCGTGGCGGCCGGTTTGGTCCGACCCTCCGGATGGGTGGGAGTATGGGAAAGGCTTCACCGGTGGGCTCTGAGGCACGCGGACCGCGTGATCGTGCTGGGCGAGGATATGCGCGAGCGCGTGATCGCCAAGGGGATTGAGCCGGGGCGCGTGGTGGTGGTCCGAGATGGAGCGCCTCCGCAGGGGAGGGAGGTTCCTCCCGGACATCCTGTGACGGAGGAGATCCGCTGCGGTTACCCTTTCGTCCTCCTCCACGCCGGGAACATCGGGTTCTACGGGGCGTGGGACACTCTTGTGGGAGCGGCGAGACTTCTGGACGGAGAGGGGGTGGGGGTGATCTTCGTCGGCGACGGGGCCGCAAGGCCGTGGGTGGAGGCGCTGGCGAACGGGTGCGGGAGGGTGCGGTTGCTCCCTTATAGGCCCCCCGATGAAGTGCCGTATGTGTTGGCTGCGGGGGACATCCACGTGGTGACGGTCCGGAGGGGGCTAGAAGGGGTGGTCGTGCCCAGCAAGCTCTACACGGTGCTGGCCGCGGGAAGGCCGGTGCTTGCAGTTGCACCAGAGGGAAGCGACGTGGTCCGGATCGTGCGCCGGTACGGGTGCGGGTTTGTGACGGATCCGGACGATCCGAGTTCCGTGGCCGATGCCGTCCGCATGGCGATGCGTTCCCCGCACGTTCTGGAGTCTATGACGGCGCGCGCCAAGGAAGCCGCGAGGGAGTTCGCGCAAGGCCTGGAGCTGGAGCGGTTTGTGCAGATCGTGGAGGGAGTGAGGAGTGAGGGGAGAGAGGGGAAAGAGCAAAAGGAGCGGAGGAGCAGAGGGGCAGGGGGGCGGAGGGGCAGAGGAGCTGAGGGGCAGAGGAGCGGAGGAGCTGAGGAGGAAGGAGCAGAGGGGCAGAGGAGCCAGGGGGCGGGAAGAACAGTGAGGAGTGAGGAGTGAGGAGTGAGGAGTGAGGAGTGAGGGAGTGAGGAGTAAGGAGTGAAGAGTGAGGAGAAAGAGTAGGGAAGGGAGCATTCCATGGGTTGTGATCGGGGCTGCGGTGATCGTTGTGCTGGCGGTGACCGGGTGGCGTCCGGCGTTGCAGGGCATGGGAACGTTCCTCGTCGTGGACGACGGCTTGAGGCCAGTAGATGCGGTGGTGGTGCTCTCCGGAGATGCGAGCAGGGAGCGGCTCGATGAGGCGATCGGGATCGTTCGGCGGGGACTGGCAGGATGGATCGTCGTCCTTACGGGCACGCCTCCGGACTTCTACGACGAGGCCGCCGCAATCCGCCAATACGTGAAACGCCGGGGTGTCGATCCCACTCGGGTGGTCGTTGCGAGTGAGGTCCACAGTACGCTCGACGACGCCCAGATCGCGGCGCAGGTAATGAAGGAGAAGGGATGGAAGAGCGCGATCGTTGTAACATCTCCCTATCACACCCGGCGCGCGGGTTGGGTCTTCTACCGGACCTGGCGGCGGCTGGGGCTTTCCTCGTCGGTGCACCCTTCCCCTGACCCGTTGTTTGATCCCTACCGCTGGTGGGAGGACGACCGCAGCACCGAGGCGGTGGTGTTGGAGTATATCAAGCTGATCCTTTATGGGATCAGGTTAGGAGTGAGGAGTTAGGAGTGAGGAGATAAGGAGCTGAGGGGCGGAGGGGCGGAAGGGCAGAGGAGCAGGGGAGCAGAGGGGCGGAGGAGCGGAGGGGCGGAAGGGCAGAGGAGCAGGCGAGCAGAGGGGCAGAGGAGCGGAGGGGCAGAGGAGCCAGGGGGCGGAGGAGCAGCAAGGACAGTGAGGAGTGAGGAGATAAGGAGCTGAGGAGCGGAGGGGCGGAGGAGCAGCAAGGACAGTGAGGGAGTGAGGAGGAGGGGGTGAGGAGAGCGTGCGGGCGTTGATTACGGGTGGGGCGGGGTTCATCGGGTCGCACCTGGCTGAGGCGCTTCTGGCCCGAGAGGACGAGGTCATCGTGGTCGATGACCTCTCCACCGGGAGCCTCCAGAACATCCTCCACCTGATGCGGAGGCCGGGGTTCCAATTCATCCTGGGGTCCATCCTGGATCGGGAGACGGTGGACCGCGCTGTGGCAAGCTGCGACGTCGTCTACCACCTCGGGGCCGCCGTCGGGGTGAGGCTCGTGTTCGAGCAGCCCGTGCGCACCATCGAGACGAACGTGAAGGGGACGCAGAACGTCCTGGAGGCCTGTCTGCGGCATGGGAGGAAGGTGCTCGTCGCCTCGACCTCGGAAGTCTACGGGAAGGACGTCCACAACGGCATCGGGCGGTTCGTGGAGGAGGACGACATCACCATCGGCCCGTCCATGCGCTGGTGCTACGCGACCTCGAAAGCCCTGGACGAGTTCCTCGCCCGTGCCTACTGGATGGAGAAGGGGCTACCGGTGGTGGTCGCCCGGTTCTTCAACACCGTGGGCCCCCGCCAGTCCCCTGCCTACGGGATGGTCATGCCCAGGTTCGTGGAGCAGGCGCTTTTGGGGAAACCGATCACCGTGTACGGCGACGGGTCCCAAGTGCGGAGCTTCACGTGGGTGGGTGACACGGTGGACGCGACCATCCGCCTCATGGAGAGTCCGAGGGCTGAGGGGGAGGTGTTCAACGTCGGCTCCGACGAGGCCGTGACGATCCGGGAGCTCGCCGAGCGGGTGAGGCGGTTGGCGAACTCGGACTCGGAGATCGTGTACATCCCCTACGAGCAGGCGTATGGGCCCGGGTTCGAGGACATCCGGTACCGCGTTCCCGACATCACGAAGCTCCGCGAGACAATCGGTTACAGGCCGACCCTCAGGCTGGATGAGATCATCGAGCGGGTAATTGCGTATACGAGGGAAAAGATGGTGAGGAGCTGAGGGGAAGGGGAGCAGAGGGGCAAGGGAGCTGAGGGGTAGGGGAGAAGGTCCGTGGAGGAGCACATGGCTAAACGTACAAGGGAACGGCAGGGTAGCCGGATACGGAGTCATGAAGAGTTAGAGGTGTATCAGTTGGCGTTTGAAGGTGCGATGCAGATCTTTGAGGTTTCGAGAAAGTTCCCAAGAGAGGAGACTTATTCGCTAACTGATCAGATTCGCCGAGCGTCCAGGTCTGTATGTAGCAACTTAGCGGAGGCGTGGCGGAAGCGCAGGTACGGTCCAGCTTTTGTCAGCAAATTGAACGATGCCGAAGCTGAAGCAGCCGAGACTCAAACGTGGGTTCAATTCGCCGTGAAGTGTAACTATCTATCGGAAGAGGCCGGACGGCAATTGTACGAGGTTTACGATGCCGTCATTGGAAAGCTGGTTCATATGATCTCGAATCCCTCGCCTTGGCTATTGGCCCGTAGGAGTCGTTGAATTCTCCTCTGCACCTCAGCTCCTCTGCTCCTCAGCACGGGTCCTCCGTGGAGATAATTGGGGATGATCAGTAACGCAGCTGTAGAACTCGAAGAGAAGATTAGAGGGGGCGCGGTGCGGGTTGCGGTGATGGGGCTCGGGTACGTGGGACTGCCCCTCGCCCTCGCATTCGCGCGCCGGGGGTACAGGGTGTACGGCATCGATGTCAGCGAGGAGAAAGTCCAATCCCTCAATTCCGGCCGGAGCTATATCCGGGATGTGGCCTCACGCGAAGTGCAGGAATCCTTGGGCTCGGGACGGTTCGTCGCCACTACGGATTCGTCCGTGCTCGCAGAATCGGACGTCATCTTCATCTGCGTCCCAACCCCATTCACTCCGCAGAAGGAGCCAGACACCTCCCACATTGCAGAGGCGGCGAGGGCTATTGCCGAGAACCTGCGCGCGGGGCAGCTCGTCATCCTCCGGAGCACGAGCTATCCGGGGACGACGGAGGAGGTCGTAAGGCCTGTCCTTGAGAGGAAGGGGCTCCGGGTGGGGGAGGAGGTCTTCCTCGCCTTCGCTCCGGAGCGCATCGACCCCGGGAACACCCGGTTCACCCTGGAGGATGTCCCCGTGGTGGTGGGAGGGTGCGACCCCCTGAGCACGCACCTGGCCGCGGCGGTCCTGCGGCAGGTCTCGCGGCACGTCGTCCCCGTCTCCTCCCCTGTCGTGGCCGAGATGACCAAGCTCTTGGAGAACGTCTTCCGCAACGTCAACATCGCCCTTGTCAACCAGATGGCCCAGCTGTGCGACCGCATGGGGGTGGACGTGTGGGAGGTCATCGAGGCGGCGGCCACGAAGCCCTATGGGTTCATGTCCTTCAAGCCTGGGCT
>Ga0272449_1003430_pt1 | contig 13646 bp, 15 predicted proteins | sample YNPCB0241_FD_198679 | JGI IMG/M metagenome (GOLD analysis project Ga0272449, IMG submission 198679) | Hot spring sediment microbial communities from Yellowstone National Park, WY, United States - YNP-CB-024-1 | ecosystem: Environmental > Aquatic > Thermal springs > Hot (42-90C) > Sediment...
TGGTGATGAGCGAGGGGCTGATCGGGGTCTTGGAGCTCGTCAGTTATGTCGGGAATATTATCTCTTATGCGCGGTTGATGGGCTTTGGCTTGGTCGGGCTGAAGATCGCCGAGCTGATCAACGAAGCGGGCCATGCGCTGCACAACGTCTTTCTTGCAGTGCTCATCGGGATTGTGGCACATTCGGCCAATTTAGGGCTGGCGATCTTCGAGTCCACGGTGCAGTCGGCGCGGTTGCACTACGTCGAGTTCTTTCAGAAATTCTTGGAGCTGGGCGGGCGCAAGTATGAGCCGTTTCGCGAAATATGACCTCACCCCACTCCCCTCTCCGTTAACGGAGAGGGGTCGGGGGTGAGGTGGATCTCAAAGGAGGTACGATGAAGAAACTCGTGTTAGCTGTTGCGGTCTTCAACGTTGTCGTGCTTGGGGCGTGTCTGATCGGGCTGGCCCAGGAGCTGCCCCAGTATGCCGAGAGCCCGCTGGCAGCGGGGCTGAAGGCCATCGCGGCGGCGATCGCGTTCGTCGGCGGGGCGCTGGGCACAGCGATCGCGCAGTCGCGCATCGGCCCGGCGGCCGTCGCTGCGGTTGCCGAAGACCAGAAGAACTTCGTGAGCGCGCTGATCCTCGTGGCTATTCCCGAAACGATGGTCGTCTTCGGGTTCGTTGTCGTCTTCTTGCTGTGATCAGTCCCCTCACCCCTTGCTCCCCTCTCCCTCCGAGGGGAGAGGGGACGGGGGTGAGGGTGAGAAAATTTATGGAGCTCTTACGGCAGATCGAAGAGGAGGGCGAGCGCAAGATTCGAGAGCTCTTGGAGCAAGCCGAGCGCCAAGCTCAAGAACTGCTTGCCCAAACAGAACGCGAGATCGCGCGCGAGCGCGAGCGCGCCCTCAACGAGCTGCGCGCGCAGCTGGAGCAGGAGCGCCGCGCGGCCCTCAGCCGGGCGCACGCCCAGGCCCGCACCGAACAGACGCGCGCGGTGACCACTGCCATCGAGGAGCTCTTTCACAATCTCGCCAACGAGATGGCACGCCTCAGGGAAGACCCGCAGCGATACCGACAGTTCCTGCAGCGGTGCCTGCGCGAGGCCCACGAGGCGATTCAAGGGACACTTGTGGTTCGCGCCGACCCTCAAGACTCCTCGATCGTCCAGGAGCTTCTCCGCGATACCCCTCACAAGCTGGGAGAGCCCATCCGGACCGTCGGAGGACTGATGGTGACCAACGACCGTGGAGACGTCATCGTGGACAATCGCTTGGAGACGCGCCTGGCCAACCTCAAGGCCCGCTCGCTCGCCGAGCTTGGCCGCGCCCTGCGCGACTAGCTATGTCGTACGAATATCTCAACACCCGCGTCCGCGTGATGCTGGCGAGGCTGCTTGCGCCCCAGCAGTTCCTCGCGCTGCTGGAGCTGCGCGAGCTTCCCCAGCTCATCACGGCTCTGAGCGACACCGACTATGCCCCGGAGCTCGAACGCAGCTCGGTAGAGTTCTCCGGGTATGAGCTGATCGAGAACGCCTTGATCGCTCATGGGCAACGAGCCTTCCAGAAGTTGCTCACCATCGCTCCGGAGGGCCCGCGCCAACTCCTTGAGATCGTCCTTGAGCGCTTCGAGGTCTTCAATCTCAAGACGATCGTGCGGGGCTTGCACGCAGGCGCCCCCGCCAAGGAGGTAGCCCGCAGCCTCTATCCCTCCCTGCTCTTCTCGCAGACGTTCTACACGGAGCTGTTGCAGCGGGGCACGCTGCGGGACATGCTCGACTATCTGCTGAGCACCGGCAATCGCTACTACAAGCCGCTGGCGGCGATCTTCCCCGAATACGAGCGCACGGGCAAGCTCGCGCTGCTGGAGCACGCCCTCGATTCGTTCTACTTTGCCAACGCTCGCGCGAGGCTCCGCGAATATGCCGATGAGAACGCCAAGATCGTCCAAGACGCCTTGGACACGGAGACGGATATTCTCAATCTCGTCTACGCGCTGCGGGTCGTGGCTGCGGGGGTGCGCTCCCCTGAGAGGGAGCGCTATATATTAGCTGGAGGGCGCCTCTCGACGGAGGCCGTGCGCGAGCTCCTCAACGCCGCCGATCTCGATGATCTCTTGAAGAAGGTGCGGCGCACGCCCTACGGCAAGGCCCTCGCCGCGGAAGCGGAGCTCTCCATCACTCGCCTCCAAGGGCGTCTAGAGAATCTGCTCTACCGGGAGCTCTGCCGCCTGGAGCGGGGGCGGTTCTTTGACATCCACATGGCCATCAGCTATATCTGGCGCAAGAGCGCGGAGATCACCAACATCCGGGTGATCGCCAGCGGCCTGGCGCGCCGCGCCAGCCGCGCCCAGATCGAGGAGCATCTCATTCCGCTGGAGGTCTTCGCATGAGACCAGTGATCGTGGCTCCCCCAGATCTAGCAGACGGATTCCGCTTGGCGGGCGTAGCGGTCTATGAGATCCGCTCGCCTGAGGAGATCCCGCAGATCGTCCAGCGCATCCGCGAGCAGCCCGATGTCGCCTTGGTCTTGGTGGACGAGCGCTTCTGCGAGGGGTTTGAGCGGGCTTTTGCGGGGAGCGAGCTGCCCATGATCGCGTCGTTCCCCGCCGAGGAGGTCGCCCGCGAGGAGACGTATATAGACGAGCTGACGCGACGGTTCCTGGGGCAAAAGATCTACATCGAGGGAGAGTGAGCAAGCTATGATCGTTGGGAGGATCTCACGCATCTCCGGGCCGGTGGTCAACGCGCGCGGCATGGAGGGCATCAAGATCCGAGATCTGGTGCGCGTGGGCGAGCTGGGGCTCGTCGGGGAAGTGATCGAGGTCAAGGGGGATACAGTCGCCATCCAAGTCTACGAGGAGACCGACGGCTTGACCGTGGGCGAGCCCGTCAGGAGCGAGGGAAAGCCCTTCCTCGCCGAGCTTGGGCCAGGGCTCCTGGGGATGATCTACGACGGCATTCAGCGCCCGTTGGAGATCATCCGCGATCAGACGGGGAGCTTCATCGCCCGCGGCGCCACCGCCGATCCGCTCGACAGAACCAAGAGATGGCACTTCGTGCCCACGGCCCAGCCGGGGCAGTTTGTCTCCCAGGGGGACATCATCGGCTGGGTGCAAGAGACCCCGGCGATCCAGCACAAGATCATGGTCCCCGAGGGGGTCTCCGGGAAGATCGTGTGGATTCGCGAGGGCGATTTCACCGTGGACGACCCCGTCGCTGAGCTCGATACGGGCCAGCAGCTCTTGCTCAAGCAGTGGTGGCCGATCCGGCGGCCGCGCCCCATCCTTCAGAAGATCGCCGCGGGGGTGCCGCTGGTCACAGGGCAGAGGATCTTCGACGTCTTCTTCCCCGTGGCCAAAGGGGGCAGCGCGATCGTGCCTGGCCCGTTTGGCTCGGGGAAGACCGTGACTCAGCAAGCTCTCGCCAAATGGTCCGACGCCGACATCGTCATCTATATTGGGTGTGGGGAGCGCGGCAACGAGATGACGGAGGTCTTGACGGAATTCCCCCATCTGGAGGACCCGCGCACCGGAGCGCCCCTGATGCAACGCACGGTGCTGATCGCCAATACGTCGAATATGCCTGTGGCCGCGCGCGAAACGAGCATCTACACGGGGATTACGATTGCTGAGTACTATCGCGACATGGGCTATGACGTGGCGCTCATGGCCGACTCCACGTCGCGGTGGGCCGAGGCCCTGCGCGAGATCTCCGGGCGCTTGGAGGAGATGCCCGGCGAGGAGGGGTATCCGCCGTACCTGGCGAGCCGCATCGCTGAATTTTACGAGCGCGCCGGACGCGCCATCTGCTTGGGGAATCCCACGCGCGAGGGCTCGGTCACGGTGATCGGCGCGGTCTCGCCCCCAGGAGGGGACTTCTCCGAGCCGGTGACCCAGAACTCTCTCAGAATTGCCGGGGCGTTCTGGGCCCTCGATGCCCGCCTCGCCTACAGTCGGCACTTCCCTGCGATCAATTGGCTGACAAGCTATACGCTCTATCTGGACGCCCTGCAGGAGTGGTACACCCAGAACGTCGGGGCGGACTTCCTCCAGATGCGCCGTGAACTTCTCGAGATCTTACAGAAAGAGGACGAGCTGAAGAAGATCGTTCAGCTGGTGGGGAGAGAATCCCTCAGCGAGCCCGATAAGCTGCTGTTGGATATCGCGCGGACGATCCGCGATGATTTCCTGCGCCAGAACGCGTTTCACGAGGTGGACGCCTTCTGCCCCCTCAAGAAACAGTACTATATGATGAAAGCGATCTTGGTCTTCTATGATAATTGCCGCAGGGCGCTCGGCACGATCCCCTACGAGGAGATCCTCAAATTCCCCGGCTGGGAGCAGTTGAGTAAGATGCGCTATATCCCCAACGACCAGATCGAGGCGTTCTTCCCCAAGCTCCTAGAGGAGCTCAGTCTCTCCACGGAGGTCAAGAGCCTATGAGCACAGCGCTCTACGCCAAAGCTTATAGAAACATCACGGACATCAAGGGGCCGTTAGTGTTCTTGCGCAGCGTCCAGGGCGTGCGCTACGGCGAGCGGATCACCCTGATAAACAGTCTAGGGCAGCGGAAATCCGGCCAAGTCCTCGAGGTGAGCGAACACGCGATCGTCGTGCAGGTCTTCGAGGGCAGCGATGGCCTAGACAAAAAGGACACGGCAGTCTTCTTCAGCGGTGACGTCGTCAAGATCGGGCTCTCGGAGGCGATGCTCGGCCGGGTCTTTGACGGCTCCGGCAACCCCCGCGATGGCTTAGGACCGATCCTGCCTGAGGTCGAGCGCCCCATCACCGGCAGCCCCATCAACCCTGTATGCCGACAGCAACCCTCACAGTACATCGAGACCGGCATCTCCACTATAGATCTGATGAACACCCTCGTCAAGGGGCAGAAGCTCCCCATCTTCACGGGGGCGGGGTTGCCCGCCAATCGCGTCGCCGTGCAGATCGCCCGCCAGGTCATCCGCCAATCCCAGGGGGAGCTCATCGTGGTCTTTGCCGGGATCGGGATCACCTCGCGCGAGTATAGTTATTTTTATAAAGAGTTCCAGGACTCTGGGGCCATCGCCAACTCCGTGCTCTTTCTCAACTTGGCCGATGATCCCACGATCGAGCGCATCCTCACCCCGCGGCTCGCCCTCACCACCGCGGAGTACTTTGCGTTCGACAAGGGACGAGATGTCTTGGTGATCCTCACGGATATGCTCAATTATGCCAACGCCCTGCGGGAGATCAGCTCCGCGCGCGAGGAGATCCCAGGGCGCCGCGGCTATCCGGGCTATCTCTACACAGACTTAGCGACAAACTACGAACGCGCCGGGATCCTCAAAGGGCAGCAGGGCTCGGTCACCCAACTGCCCATCGTCACCATGCCCAACGACGACATCACCCATCCGGTCATCGATCTGACGGGCTATATCACCGAGGGGCAGCTCATCTTGAGCCGCGAGCTCGACCGCAAGGGGATCTATCCCCCGATCAACCCTCTGCCCAGCCTCTCGCGCCTGATGAACCTGGGGATCGGCAAGGGCAAGACGCGGGAAGACCATCGCCAGGTGCAAGATCAGCTCTATGCCCTCTACGCCCAGGGCAAAGAGCTTGAGAAGCTCACGGCGATCATCGGGATGGCAGGCTTGGGAGAGAGCGAGCGCAAGATCTTGCGCTTCACCGAGCGCTTCGAGAGGGAATTCATCAACCAAGGGGAGCGCCCGCGCTCCCTGCACGAGAGCCTCGAGCTTGCCTGGGACTTGCTCAGCGAGGTCCCGCGCGATGCCTTGCGCCGCATCGAAGAGCACTTTATCCAGAAATATATGCGGGTGCGCGTCCATACCCCAGCCGAGGGGACAAGGGTCGTTGAAAGCGCGTGAACTCTTTCGTATCGTATGAGACAATGGTCAATATCTTAGAGGTGCTGACGAGCGATCGGCCGATCGGCGAGATCGTGGCGATCTTCCAGAGGGAGTTTACGGCGGTCCTGCGGGAGGCGCTCAGTCGAAGGGCTCGCGCCTGGGAGGACCTGCCGCCCTTGGCCAGGGAGGCGCTTGCTGGGGAGCGCCCGTTTAGCTTGGAGCAATTTATCTGTCGCGGCGGCAAGCGCATCCGCCCCCTTCTTTTCTGCTGCGGGTATCTGTGCCTGGGGGGCAAGAGCGCCCGCGCCATCCTCGAAGCCTCCGTCGCCGTCGAGCTGCTCCAGGCGGGGCTCATCATCCACGACGACGTGATCGATCGCAGCTTCGAGCGCAGGGGCGGCCCCACTATGCATCGCCTCTGGGAAGAATACTTTCATCACGCGCACTATCGCGCTCGCTACGCCACAGAAGCGGAGCACTTTGGGCTCTCCATGGCCGTGCTCATGGGGGATATCGCCTCGGCGCTCGCGTACGAGATCCTCGCCCATGCTGACTTTCCCCTTGAGGCGCGCTTGCGCGCTGTGCATACGTTCAGCGACGTCATCTGCCGCGTGGCGTTTGGCGAGCTGCTCGATGTCGACCTTGGGATGCGTCCCCTGGAGACGCTCACCGAAGAAGAGATTATCAAAGTCTATGAGCTGAAGACCGCGGGATATACCACCGAGGGCCCGCTCCATATGGGAGCGGTCTTAGGGGGAGCTCGCCCCCAGCAGCTCGCCCTGCTGAGCGCCTATGCCGTGCCCTTGGGGATCGCGTTCCAGATCCAAGATGATCTGTTGGGGATGTTTGGGAGCCGGGATGCCATCGGCAAGGACGAGGGGGCAGATCTCTTCGAAGCGAAGCGGACGCCCTTGCTCTTAGCCGCGTTCCGCAACAGCGCGCCGCAGGAGCGCGCCGTGCTCCAGAGGGCTCTCCAGGACCCCCAGCACGCCAAAGGCGCCCTGGAGCACGTGCGCCAGATCCTCAAGCGCAGCGGCGCGGTGGACCACGCCCATGAGCTTATCGCTCAGAATTTCGCGAAAGTCTACGAGAGCTTACACCCCATCGAGGAGGAGTTTGGGGCGACAGCGGCGCGCGTGCTGCGCGCCGTCGCTGCTTATATCGAAGATCGTCAGGACTACAAGGGGGCGGTACAAGCCTATGGCAGCAACGCTCGTGGGAGCTGAGGATGCGGTCGTGCAGCTCGATCGGGAGCGCATGCCGACCCACGTGGCGATCATCATGGATGGCAACGGGCGGTGGGCGGCGGCCCGTGGGCTCAACGTCTGTGAGGGCCACAAAGCCGGGCGCGAAGCCCTCAAGCGCACGATCAAGGCCTGCCTGCAGCTGGGCATCCCCTATCTCACGGTCTATGCGTTCTCTACGGAGAATTGGCGCCGCCCCCCAAGCGAGGTCCGCTCCCTCATGGGATTGCTCGAGCAGGCTATTGATGAGGAGCTTGAGGAACTCAAGCGCAACGGGATTCGCGTGCGCGTCATCGGGCGATTAGAGGAGAAGCTTCCCCCGGGGCTCGTCCAGAAGGTGCGCCGCGTCATCGAGGAGACGAAACACAACCGAAGGCTGACGCTGACCGTGGCCCTCAACTATGGGGGGCGAGCGGAGATCATTGACGCCGTGCGCGCGGTCGCGCGCGAGGCCGCGGCCGGCCGCCTGGCCCCCCACGAGATCACCGAGGAGAGCTTCCGCCACTTCCTCTATACCAACGGCACGCCCGATCCTGATCTGGTCATCCGCACCGGTGGGGAGATGCGCCTCAGCAATTTCCTGCTGTGGCAGCTGGCCTACGCGGAATTCGTCTCCACCAAGGTCTTATGGCCGGACTTCGACAAGAGGGAGCTCATCAGGGCGATTCTCGAGTATCAGCGGCGCGAGCGGCGCTTTGGAGGACGCCATGGAGACGATCAAAGCCACCCGCGATGAACTTTTGCGCACCCGGGCCGAGCTGGCCATCGCCCAGGAGGGCAAGCAGATCCTCGAGAAGAAGAAAGAAGCGCTCCTGAGCCAATTTCTGGCGATGGTGCGCCAGTACAAGGGGCGCCGCGAGGCGCTGGTGGCGGATCTCAAAACCCTCAAAGACCTCATCGCGTTGACGCGGGCGCGCGACGGCGCCATCACCCTCAGCTCGATAGCTCTGGCCACCGGCCAAGAGATCACTCTCCAGATCACGCGCGACAACATCATGGGCACGAAGATCTTCCATGCGCAGCATCCCCAGGTTCAGCGCGACCTGCTCTCGCGCGGCTATAATCCCGCGGGCATCAGCAGCCGCATCGAGGCCTGTGCGGAGCTCGCCGAACGATTATTGGACAAGATGCTCGACATTGCGCATCTGGAGCATAATATTAAGACGGTGGGGCGGGAGATGCGCAGCCTCAACACCAAGATCAACGCCCTCGAAGAGAACATCATCCCGGCGCTCCGGGCGAAGAAGCGCTATATCGAGGACGTGCTCGAGCAGAGCGAGCGCGAGGAGATCTTTCGCTTGAAGATGATCAAGCGGGCCCAGGAGAGCAAATCCGAAAGAGCTATTCCCATAGCTCCGCCAGCGTGATCTCTAATTTCGGGAAGAGGGCGGGCCGGAAGATCTCATCGCCCTGGTAGGTGGCGGCGTGGCGAAAAGCGCGGGCCTTGGCATCAAGCTTATAGACTTCGAGGGTCTCGCGGTCGGGATCGATCAGCCAATACTCTTTGACACCGTGGCGGGCATAGATTTGCATCTTTGCCGTGCGATCTTGCTCCTCGGTTGCCTCGGACAGTATCTCGACCATCAGATCGGGAGCGCCTTGAATATTCTGTTCCGTGATGATCTTTTTGCGCGCGTTGGAGACAAAGAGCAAGTCCGGCTGAACGACGTTGGTGTAGGATAAGACCACGTCGGTTGGAGCGTGCAAGACGAGGCCGAGCTTGTGCGTGCGCACGTGATGGTGCAGGATGGCATAAAGATTGCCCGATACGATTTGATGCTTCGTCGTGGGTGACGGGCTCACGAGGATCTCCCCCTCTAAGATCTCGTAGCGTCTGCCGTCATTGGGCAGCCGGAGGTAGTCATCATACGTCAAGACGATCTTCTGCAGTGCGCCGACGGCCTGGGCCATTGATCTCACCTTGCTTAGTATACAGCTTAGATATCCAAGTTCGTGATCATGTCGCTATTCTCTAAGATAAAGTCCCGGCGTGGGCCGACCTCGCTGCCCATGAGCACCCGGAAGAGCTCCTCGGCTTGGAGGGCATCGTTGATCGTCACTTGCTTGAGGATGCGCTTTTCGGGGTTCATGGTCGTCTCCCACAGCTCCTCGGGGTTCATCTCGCCGAGGCCCTTGTAGCGCTTCACCTCGAAATGCCCCGCTTGACCATCGTGTTGGCTGCGCCACTGCTGCAGCTCTTCTTCGGAGTAGAGATAGAAGACCTGGCGCCCCTTCTTCACTTGGTAGAGCGGCGGCTTGGCGATGTAGACGTGGCCGCGCTCGATGAGCTGGCGGACGTTACGGAACAAGAACGTGAGCAAGAGCGTCCGGATATGCGCCCCGTCTATGTCCGCATCGCACATCAGAATAATCTTATGATAGCGCAAGCGCTCGATATCGAATTCTTCGCGGATTCCTGTGCCCAGGGCAGTGATGAGCGCGTTGAGCTCTTTGTTATCCAAGAGCTTATTGAGCGCAGCTTTTTCGACGTTGAGGACCTTGCCGCGCAAGGGGAGGATCGCTTGGAATTCTCGGTTGCGCCCCTGCTTGGCGCTGCCGCCGGCGGAGTCGCCCTCGACTATATAGAGCTCGCACTTGGCCGGGTCTTTCTCGGCGCAGTCGGCGAGCTTTCCCGGCAGGGTGGTGCTCGCCAGCAGCCCCTTGCGGCGGACGAGCTGCTTGGCTTTCTTAGCGGCTAAGCGAGCCTCTTGGGCGCGGAGCGCCTTCTCCAAGAGTATTCGAGCTGTCCCCGGATTGTTGTTGAAGTAGAGCAAGAGCTGCTCGCGCACAATATTCGAAACGCGCTCTTGCACCTCGGGGTTGCCGAGCTTTGTCTTGGTCTGTCCCTCAAATTGGGGGTTGCGCAGCTTCACGGAGATGATAGCCGTCAAGCCCTCGCGAACGTCTCGCCCATCGAGATTTTCGGCGTCTTGGGTGATGATCTTCTTCTCGCGGCCGTATTCGTTGAAGACGCGCGTGAGCGCGGTCTTGAAGCCCATGAGGTGTGTGCCGCCCTCTTTGGTGTTGATGATATTGGCGAAACTGTAGATGTTCTCGTCGTACTCGTCGGTAAACTGCATGGCCACTTCGAGCACAAACCCTGAGGCTCCGTTCTCGTCCTTGAAGTAGATGATGTCGTCGTGGAGGGGCTTGCGCCCTTCGTTGAGCTCTTTGACGTAAGCGGCGATGCCGCCCTCGGACTGAAAGTGTCTTTGAATCCCGGTGATGCGATTGTCCAGATAGATCGAGAGCCCAGGGTTGAGATAGGCGATCTCTTTGAGCCGGTGGGAGAGGCGGGCAAAGTCATATTTGATCTCGCCGAAGATCTCGCGATCGGGCAGGAAGGTGACGGTCGTGCCCGTATCGGTGGCCTCGCCGATGATCTGCAGCTCGCAGACCTTCCGGCCGCGCTGGAATTTCTGATAGTATCGTTTGCCGTTGCGGCGGACTTCGACTTCGAGAAACTCCGAGAGCGCGTTGACAACGGAAGCGCCGACGCCGTGCAGCCCCCCGGAGACTTTATAGCTTCCGGTGTCGAACTTGCCGCCGGCGTGGAGCTTTGTGTAGACTAATTCGACAGTATTGATGCCGGCTTCGGGATGGATCTCGGTGGGGATGCCGCGCCCGTTATCCGAGACGGTGATTTTATTATCTTCGTGGACGATGACTTTGATCTCGGTGCAGGCGCCGGCGAGGTGCTCGTCAACGGCGTTGTCCACGATCTCCCAGATGAGGTGCATGAGGCCGTCTTGGCCCGTGCCCCCGATGTACATCCCCGGGCGCATGCGCACGGCCTCTAAGTCCTCCAAAACTTTGATCTGTTCGGCTCCGTATTCGTTCACGGTGGCTACGGAGTTGGCGTTGTGAGCTTTCTCTACCAAGGTCTCTCACCCCTGATGCACAATTATACCGAATTGTACTGACAAAAGCAAAAGAAATCCGTCTAGGGGCAAGGTGACGGCAGCGGGGCAGATCCCCTTGCTCCCGAAGATATAGCTGACTATAATAATAAGCTGACCATGAAGATTATCTTTGGGAAGCTATCAACCCCTCGGGAGTTAGCGTGGTCTCTTGCGGTTTTGATCATCATCGTTGTGGGCGGTGTCGTCGCGATCTATTATCCGATTTTTGCTATAGTGCCTTTGGGCATCTTGATAGCTTTGTGTGGTCGAGCTATATTCTCTCAGGATCTTAGGCGAGAGATCCAAGAATTTCGAGAGAGGTGGTTGCGCCGAATTGAATAGAAGCCTCTAACTCTCTAGTCTTGACAACACCCCTTTGGATGTATAAACTATACTTTCACAAGGATGCATAAGAGATGGCGAAACGAAGAGTCAATCTGACCTTGCCTGAGGAGCTCTGGGCTAAGTTATGCACCCGTGTTCCAAGGCGCAAGCTCAGTCAATATATTGCGGAAGCGACCGCGGCCCGCCTGGCCGAGGAGGAGCGAGCGCAGCTCCGAGAGCGCCTCAAGGAACAGTATCTCGTCCGGAGAGCCCAAGACCTGGGGCTTGCTGAAGAGTTCTTCGCTGCTGAACAAGAAGTATCTGACCAGATCAAGACCTGAGGGGACGAGCACCCTTGCCCCAATACAAGCGCGGCGATATCTGGCTCGCCAACTTGGATCCCGTCATCGGCTCGGAGCAGGGAAAGACCCGGCCGGTAGTGATCATCCAGAACGACATAGCTAATGAGTACAGCCCCGTGGTAATCGTCGCTGCTATCACTACTGCTGCGGACTTAAAGACATACCCGACTGAGGTGCGCGTGGCGGCTCCTGAGGGCGGGCTGAGAAAAGATTCAGTGATCTTGCTCAATCAAATCCGCACTATTGATAAGCGACGACTGATCGAGCGCTGGGGCCAGCTCACTCCCCAGACGATGGAGAAGGTCAATGAGGCCCTCAAGATCAGCTTGGGCTTGGTCCCCCTCTGAGTGGGAGGAAGCTGCTCGTGGATATTGAAGTACTCCCTAAGTGTTGGCGCGTCCTTGATACTGAAGCGCACGATGCACCCTGGAACATGGCCCTTGACGAAGCCCTCTTGCTCTCGTGCGATGAGCAACCACACATCACGCTGCGCTTCTATGGATGGGCCCGCCCGACCCTCTCGCTGGGATACTTTCAGAGCGTGCACGACGTCAATCTCGGCGAGTGCGCGCGCCGGGGTTTTGATTGGATAAGACGGCCTACGGGTGGCCGAGCCGTCCTGCACGATCATGAGCTGACCTACAGTATCGTTGCACCTATAGAAGCGCTAGGCGCAAGCGTCGCCCAGTCGCACGAGAGGATCAGTCGAGCGTTAGCCGTAGGGCTAGAGAAGCTTGGGCTCCACGCAGAATTTTCGCCGTCAAGGGCGAGCGCAAAAGAAGCGAGCGCGGCGTGTTTTGCTGCCCCAGCGCTCGTTGAGCTGACCGTGCAGGGGAAGAAGATCATCGGCAGCGCCCAGGTGCGCACGAAACGATCGCTCTTGCAGCATGGCTCGATCCCCATCACTATAGATTTTGAAGCTTGGGAAGCGCTGATGAAAATCTCTGCATCGGCGTTGCGCCGCAAGGCTATAAGCGTGAGCGAGGCTCTTGGCCAAGAGCTTTCAATAGATGAGCTGAAGCGCGCTCTGATCGAGGGCTTTCAAGAATATTTTGGGGTCGAATGCGTCCCTGGGGAGCTGACGCCCGCCGAGCGCGCTCTTGCTCAGAAGCTCTCCGTCGAGAAGTACGCGACGCCTCAGTGGAACCGACTCCGTTGACGGTGAGGCTCTCACAGATTATCATTAGGCGATACTTGAGAGAGGAGGAGTTCATGGAGCATCGTTTTACGGCTGTTTTTGAGAGAGATGGCGACTGGTGGATCGCCTATGTAGAAGAGCTGCCGGGGGCCAATACGCAAGGGCGAACTCTCGAAGAAGCGCGCGAAAACTTAAAAGAAGCTATCGCCTTGGTGCTCCAAGCCAACCGAGAGCTCACCGAACAAGAGATCGCCGGCAGGCCCGTTATCAAAGAAGAAGTCGTCGTTGTCCTGTGATGGCTATCAAAAAGAAAAAAGCTCGTGCGGTGCTCTTGGCCCTTGACGCGGGCAATACCATGACCAAGCTCGGCTTGTTCTCTGGGAAAAAGCTGCTCACGGATTTTCAGCTGGCATCAAACCGCGAGCGCACAGCCGACGAACTTGGGCTCTTCATAAGGACGCTGCTTTCGGATTGGCCCAAGCCCACCCATGTTATCATCAGTTCCGTCGTGCCCCATCTTAACGCGGCGCTCGCTCGCGCCTTCCAACGGCACTTTTCCGTCGAGCCCGAGTTCTTAAGCCATCGCTGGGGCTTGATGGAGCTCGACGTCGAGGAACCCTCCAAAGTAGGAACGGATCGCATCGCCGATGCGATCGGGGCGTTCTATCTCTACGGCGGCCCGGCGCTCACGATTAACTTCGGCACGGCCACGACGTTCAATCTTGTCTCCGAAGACGGGAGATTCTTAGGCGGGGCCATCGCGCCGCAGATGGAGCTGGCCGCTTCCGCTCTCGCCCAGCGCGCCGCACAGCTCTACGAGGTCGAACTGCGCTGCCCCGAAAGCGTCATCGG
>Ga0272449_1003432_pt1 | contig 13645 bp, 15 predicted proteins | sample YNPCB0241_FD_198679 | JGI IMG/M metagenome (GOLD analysis project Ga0272449, IMG submission 198679) | Hot spring sediment microbial communities from Yellowstone National Park, WY, United States - YNP-CB-024-1 | ecosystem: Environmental > Aquatic > Thermal springs > Hot (42-90C) > Sediment...
ATATCAAGGATTCCCATTCGCCACCTCCATGGCGCTGGGATATTACAACAAAGACGCCCGCACTTCAACTGGTTTTTGTCGCTGGGCTGAGGGAGCGGGAGCCTTTGAGCGGGTCGGGCTGGATTTGTGGGTCATGGCATAAAAACAGTTGAAGCGTCCAGCGGGATATGCTATGCATAGGATTGTGTCGCAGTGAAGGAGCAAAGCCATGGACAAAAAACTGGATGATAAAAAGATAAAAGGTATGGTTGATGAGGGCGCAAGGGATGTTCATGAGGAAGATGTGGGCAAAACCCTGGCTAGAGAGAAAGAGTTCAATGCTAAGCTCACCAGGGTGTTTGGGAAGATCGACAAGCAGTTCAAGAAGTTCAAACTTTTGTATGAGTTACTGAAGGACTGGTGGCATGGAAAGTACACTGAAATCCCGTGGGCATCAATAGCGCTCATAACCTTTGCCATCATCTATTTCCTTGACCCGGCCGACCTGATACCAGACTTTATACCGGGAGTTGGTTATATTGACGACGCAGCGGTTCTTGCCCTGGTATGGAAAGCGATTGAGCACGACCTGAAGAAGTATGCGAAAAAAACAGGGAAGGATATGACGGTGTTTTCGTAAGCAGTAGCGACACGATGCGTCTGGGCGACCTTGCTCATCACATCTACGCGTAAGTCTAACAGAAGGCACTTTCAGACGAGCGGTGTAAAAGTATGCCTGTGCGTGCAACAAACGATTGAACAGAACCTGAAGACCTCCGCGAAGAATAGAGGTTAGTGTGTGGAATTGCTTTCCAGAGCCCACGGTGAATGAACTGCGCAAGGACAGTAGCGTTCGGACCGTTCCACGGGAAGTCCGATAAAAGTTCGACATAAGGAGTACGAAGCATCGCGTTAGGTGTAGAGGCTTTGAAGGGCAATAGAGCGAAAAAAGAAAGAACAAAAACATTGTTATGCGTTGGGCAGGGGATGCGAAGAACTTGCCTGCGTGAAAACATTGCGAGAGAACCCCATGCGCTGGCGCCCAAATAAAATGTGAGCGGCACAATGTTGGTGGCATAGGATTGAGGAAGGATCGTATGACCAGGTCTCTTTCGGTTTTCTTTGTGGGCGTTTGCGCTCGCTTTGGCGCACGCCTCCTGCCATCTCGTATTCGCTCGAGTCCTTGCCATAGACCGCTGCAACTGCGTTCAGCATCCGTGAGTTCAGTTCCTTTAGAGCCTTTTCAGCGCTACTCAGGCGGTCCGCCATTTCATCCACCTGAGATAGAAGTTGGTTATACTGGTCGAGCAGTGTCCTTGTGTCCTCGACCGCCTTGCGAAAGTTTGCCAAGGTCAATCCCTGCCCCAGGCCGAGGGTTTCGCTGATGGACGCCAAGCCCGCAAGCCTCTTTTCCGAGCGTCTAGAACTGGTGAACAACTTTTGAGTCTTTCCATAAGCACTTCTCGTTTGAGAAATAGCCTCTCTCGATGGCCCTTCATCCAGAACACCCATGGTTATGTTTATAACTCGAAGCAAAAGGCATTGTCGAGCATCTCGCGTCCTGAGAAGCAAAAGGCAGGGTTTACCGAAAGGTAGCGGGTTGCGGCTTTTATGAACCTTTTGGTCGCAAATGGTAACCCAATTGCGACCAAGAAAAACCTAAATATCACAAAGAAGAACCAAAATGTGGCAAACAAGAACCAAAATGCGACAAAGACCAACCAAAATGTGACAAGCGACAACCAAAATCTAACAAAGAAGAACCAAAATGTCGCAAAGAGGAGCCAAAATATAGCAAAGAAGGACCAAAATGTGGCAAACGGAAACCAAAATCCGACCAAAATTAACCCAAATGTCCCAAACAGGAACGCAAATGCGACTACGAGGAACCTCGAGACGACTATCATGAACCCAAATCCAAGAAAGACGCATCAAGATGTGAAGGGCATGCGTTTTCTTGTCACAGCGAGCGAGCCATCCGTCAAAGATTTCGACTACTGAGAGACCCGCCTCTGGCTTGCAAAAAACCTTCGACACCTCGCCTTCCAAAAAACCAGTGCTCTTGGACGAGACGGGAAGGATTGCTAATCTTTTGCCTCATCGGACACTATCTGAGTTCGATGAAGGTTGGCTCGGTTTTCGCACAACACTCCAAAAACAAAACCACCAAGAGGCAATATCCCGCTCCAGCCCCGCCTCGAGCGCACAGTGCAATAAGGCAAAGGCAATCGCAAGAAAAACCATTGTCAGGACAGGGACCCGTCTAACCTGAAATCCCCACCGCCACATTCCAAAGAGCATGCGTGGGCCTCCACAAGACCGTGTTGACATGGGAAACACTCACAATATAATCGGGTAAGGCGCCCAAGGAGGGCACGGATGCCACAAGTGAAACCTTCAAGGTCAAAGCCGGGTAGGGAGAGGTCTGCAAGTGATGAAGCCAAACAAGGGAGCAGAACCAGCGTACTGTTCCACCACGGCGAAAAATCAGGTCCACGAAAGATCCTAAGAGGGAACGTATCCCCGTAATGGAGGAGGCCATGGACGGGGTCCATTTCTTTCTATCATTGGTCTTTGCTTTGGCGGGTGGAATATTAGTTGGATGGTTTATTTTCAAAAGGAAAGATAAGCGTGTTTCATACTTTGAAGGTCCGGCAACACCACCAGTAGAAACCAAAACCAGTCGCTCTTATGTTCAAAAGCCCTCTATCGAAGTAGCGCCTGGAATAGAAATATTCGAATATGAAAGATTTCCCGAAAGGATAAGACCTGGCCACGCCGTTGAGTTAGCTAGTGAAACATATAGAACCTTTGAGCCGATATTACATTCTGTCCCAACTGCTTTGTTAGTGCGCGATGCCGCAACAAAGTGGATCCTCAAGTTTTCTCCAGAGGTTGCAGAAGGGCTCAACAGGGGGCTATATCATCTCGCGGCTTCTACCGACGGCGTTCAAACAGTGGCGAGGGATGCTCAAGGCAGGATTGTTGAGCACGGGAGATTAGTTCAAGCAGGTATCAGCCCAGTAGCGGCTGCTACGATAGCATGGCAGATTCTTGCAATAGTTACAGCGCAGAAATTTTTGAGTGACATCAATAAGAGACTGGCTAGTATAGAAAGTGCTCTCGACGAGATTAGAGAAATGATAGACCTGCAAGCATGGAGCAGCATGGAAGGGGCGTATAAATATCTTGCGGACAAGTTCGACAAGATGAGGAAGGCCCCGCTTTCTGAAGAAGAATTGAAGGTGCTGTTGAATCATATTGAAGACATCCTCAAGGACTCTGAAAAGATACTTTCCTATTTCGACGGAAGAGCGACTAGGCACAAGAGCGAGATTCTTAGCCGAGAACTTGATCAAAGTAGCGCATGGTTCTTGCCCAAATATAATCTAAATAACAACTTCGAGTTTATGCGTCAGAAGATGACTGAGTATATCAGAGCTCGGTTCTCATGTTTTGCAGTTTATCAGCTAAAGATGCAGGCTTGCTATCTCAAAGCATGTTTGCCCGCTGTCAACAAAGAGGGTTGCCTGTACGACATTCAGAAGTTGAGCGATGACCTTTCTGAAAAGGTGCACGAATTCCACTCAGAATGCAAAAAGATAAGGGAAAAGATCGAAACACTACATGGACCTTGGGCACGCCGTAAGACGGAATTAGAGAAGCAACAAACACTGAAACAACAGCTAGAAAACCAAGAAAGAAGTGTCTTTGACAAGCTTGAATACATAGATAAAGAATCTCGGCGCATAGAAGAAAACATCAGGTATCAAATCGCGGAGGGCAAGAAGCCGCAGTACTTCCAGATTGAGGTAAAGAACAAGAACATAACGAGAGTCGCACTGTTAAAATGAAAGAACAAGGCGGCCCCCTGTCTTCGCCTGATTTCCCTTGGTTGAGGGCGTGTACTTAGGATTCACAAGAAACCCTTTGAAACCGTCCCGCGCAGGAACACCCCATCGGCCTTCGTTGGCCGGCGTCCCGTCTTCGGAACCACAACCATCCAACGCAGACAGCGTACTGTCTTTGGTCAGATACATATTGCCGGTTTTTTCAAGCGACGGGTCAGGCCTGTCAACCCGACCCGATGAGCCCCGTCCCCCACGCTCATGGAACACCTGACGAGCTCGCAACTCTTGCGTCGGTTTTGGGTCTGGACATGCCCTCTCATGCCCCATGTGCTCGGGGCTGATGGTTGTATTGGCTTTCCCAAATGTCCCAAACAAGAGCCCAAATGCGACTACGAGGAACCTCGAGACGACTATCATGAACCCAAATCCAAGAAAGACGCATCAAGATGCGAAGGGCATGCGTTTTCTTGTCACAGCGAGCGAGCCATCAGTCAAAGATTTCAACTACTGACAGACCCGCCTCTGGCTTGCGCCGAGCGCCTCGACACCTCGCCTTCCAAAAAACCAGTGCTCTTGGACGAGACGGGAAGGATTGCTAATCTTTTGCCTGATCGAGCACTATCTGTGTCTGACGAGTGTTCGCTCAGTTTCCGCACAAGAGTGCGACAAAAACGCCTTGACTTGGTTCCTGTCTTCGGTATCATTTAGAAAGCCTCGCTTCGAGGTGGGTCTCATGGGTCGAGTTGCCTATCGGGTCAGCGAATGCATAAAGTTCCCGGCGATGAAGTCTCGGCCGATGGGCTGGGACTACGAAGGCGACACCATCGGCTACGGCTTAGGGAACCATGTGACGAAGATTGGGGAGGTGGTGATACCGTGACAGAGACGAACCTCCGACAAATACACAACCGCCACCAGATGATCCGCTTTTTCGATGGCTATGCCATTGAGCGGATGGAAGAGTTGGACGCGCGAAAACTTAAAAGGCCCCTCGTAAAGAGCCACTTGCTCGAGATCCTGGATGGAGAAGAAGCTCGGACCAATCAAGGACTCCGAGATATTTTCGACCGTCGGGGGGTGCGTTTGGAACCGCTCGAGGAAGAGTTATTCCTAGTAACAGATGATCAAATGGGGGACATCGGTTTCCTTGAACGCCTTCGTCCCCGCATCGTCGCACTGTACAGCACAATGAAATCGGACGAACTCGGACGATGGGTGCGTCGTCTAGTGCTGGACAGTCCAGAAATTGACCACGTTTGGCTGAGTGGTGCGACCTTCGGCGTATTATGGGAGCTAGTTACGCGGCTTAGCCAGCCGCATCGCTTCACTCGCCTTGTTTTCACCCATGAGAGCATTTTTGATGTCGACGGCGCCGCGTTGGAGCCAGGCGAGGACGAAGACGAAGTATCTCAGGATCCCGAAGATGAAGAAGTTGGGCAAATCAAGGAGCGGCGCGCTACCAGCTTCCGCCTTGTTGACCGCATCGGCGTGATACAAGAGAAACTAAAGGAGCTGCAGCGGATTTACTCTCCCCTGTACGCGATCACCCAGCTGCGCTTCCCGTCTCCCGTGGGACCAGGAGGTCATGACTTCTACGATAACGGGCGAGTGACGAATAGAAGTCAGAGCTTTCGCGACCACAGGAGTCACTTGCTGTATGTTGTTCGGATTTACGAGCAGCTTCTCAAATCGACAGAGGAGCAAGCCTGGTACTCGATACAGGACTCGGTTAGCGTTCCGGGACAGTTTCACAAAATCGTTGGTGCTCCGGTAGTCATTCGCTTTCAGGAACCTCTGAACCGGGTTGTTTTCGACAACTGGATAAGAGCGACCTTTCAAAGCAAGCGGAATCGCTTCCGGCTTTGGGGGCATCCAATCCGACTCGGACCAACGAAGGTGCATGTTTATGGAGTTGACTGCCATCTCTGGCAGCCCCTTTTCTTGGAACTCACAGCCAAAGGGTGTATAGCCATTATTCCTAACGGTACTTGCGGGAATACCGTGCACCGTTTGGTGACAAACATCCAGCGATACCTCGACCCCGGAGCCGAAGCCTTTATTGGCGATAAGCCATACAGGCAAATGGTCGAAGAGTCCACGAGGGCAGGTGAGTATGAGCCCAAAGCCGAATGAGTTGATAAGAGATCCTCTTTTCCAGTTGAACGCACTCCTCTGGCTGGCTCAGCCATTGCCCAAGAAATGCGAAATCAATCCGCTTCTATACCACAAGGGCTTCACGGTCTACGCGGTCGCGCCGCCACTCCCTGTGCCGCTTGAGTTGCGGCTTATGGCTCAAGAAGCACAGATCGAGATGCAGGCCAGCGTTACGCCTGATGTAGTGCTGGCACACAAAGGTGCTCGCAAGTTTGCCTTCGCCGAATGTAAGGCAAATTCCTTCGGGCCAACTTCCTCCGCGGCTGAGCAAGCGCAGAGCCTTTTGGTTGTCGCAGGACCGCGAGCGGCAGATGTCCTTGGCCTGGCTCCCGGACAGGTTGCGGACTCGCTTCTTGCATTTATGACGCCACAGACGGAGCAAGGACCCCTTGCTAAAACCCTTGCAAGCCTCTACAAGGAACTGAATGCGGCCCAAATACCTGCGGGAAAGTTTTCCGTTCTAGGGCTTGTATTGACTGAGAGAGAGGTGAGCATTGCAATCGACGACCAGGCAAGTGCCTTCTTCGCACTCCCGTCAGGTATCGACTGTTTCATAAGACGAGCACCGGATACCGATCCCAGACCTATCTACTTCATTCCCTATGATCCCGACATTGACCAGTCTCCAGAGGAGAGGAAGTTCTGTAGGCGGGTACTTTTTGAGAGAATCCAGAGCACTCTTATTGCCGCAGTTGGTCACGCGCATGCTCCCTGTGCGTTGTCTTTGAATTCCGACAAGATCCTCAACGGCGCGATGTTTGGCATGTATGAAAAATGGGAAAATCGCGAGTCGGCGAAACACCTGCGGGAATTGTGCAGGAAATTGATGAACGCGTTGATGCAAGCAGTGAATTGTGAAGCGCCAAACAGTATTACATTCCAGCCTGGCGAAGGCTGGAAGATCATCCTGGAACATAGTGAACAACAAGAGAAAGTACTCGATGCTTTGTTGCGCTTCTCTTGTGTGACGCTTGACCTACAAACAGAGCCGCAGGCGTATCTTTTCGATGAAATGGAGGATAGCCGGCCATCAGGCGCTGGAGAGTAATCATGGCTATCATCTTCCACGACCAGAATAGCGCACCCGCCGTCGCCGCCTGACGGAACAAGAGTTATGCGGGCGACGGCAGGATCAGCTCGCGCCTCCCTGAACCCTGGCTGATGGGTCTCAAAGAAACCTTGACATGCTTCCGCTCGTCGCTATCATTACAGTGAGTCGCTCGGAGGTGCGCTTCGTGGAACAAGTTCCAGATAGGCAAAAACTCGTGATTGAGGAACTGAAGAGCGTTCAAAATATTATCAACAGGATGGCTTCTAATTCGTTTCAACTAAAAGCCTGGACTGTGACTTTGGTAGTTGGAACCTTGCTCTTGAAAGGCGATAGATTTCAGAGTTTCATAGCCTTTATACCGATTATAGCCTTCTGGTATCTCGATGCTTATTTCTTGTGGCTCGAAAGGCTATACAGAAGGCTTTATGATTGGATAAGGTTGAATAGACCCACTACGGACGAGCATTTCTTTGACATGAACTATAAGCGATTTATAAAAGACGAGCAATCCAGGCTTAGGATCATGTTTTCGCTGACGCTCGGTTGGTTTTATGGGTCGATTTTTGTTTTATGTTTGATTTATGTAGTTTTTACAGTCGCTAGAGGAGGTTAGGTATGGCATGAAGAGTGTTCTTTAGGGTCTCAAAAAAAATCTTGACATGCTTCTTACCTGTAAGCTACAATCGAACTATCTCGTTTCGAGGTGCGTTTCATGGCAGAGATGATTCATACTTCAGTTAAAGGTTGGCAAAAAAAACTAGAAGAGTGCATGCGCCAGAACAAGAAGGTTTTGATTGTAACGAAAGACGAGGAACTAGCTCATGCTCTCGTAGAAAGAAACCTGAAAGGCAGACACATAGGGCTGCTATTTTTCGGAGCCGATGCAACAGACGTCGTAGGGGTTGGAGGCGTAACAGCCGCAGCGGTGGCCGCGGCAATCGCTGCGATCTCGGACCCAGAACCGCTTTCAAAAAGTGCTTTGGCTGTGATTGCGGGAGCACTTTTCGCTTTTGGAGCCTATTGGGTCTATCGACTGATCAAGATGCTGGTAGAAAAGAAGTACAAATTCAAGATGAAACGGAAAAAGGGCGGTGAAATTGCCATCGAAGGCAAACCAGCCACGGCATAGCGAAGTCTTGCGGTGTCTTCTACTTGATGTCATCAACCTCGAGGGACCGTCGCTGGAAAAATGTGATGTCGGGACTGAATATGAGGGCGAGGGCGTTCAATAAGTTGGTTTTCCCGATGTTGTTCTCGCCGATGATCTGGTTGAATGGTTTCAACTTGATTTCGAACCTGCCATGGAAGTTCCTGTAGTTTTCGATCGCCAGTGTTTCGATAATCATTTTACACCTCCAAAGCTATTTTCGATTATACCTATTTCCTCCTCGCTCAGGGAGTAGAGTTGATAGACGAGGTGGTCTATTTGGGTTTCGTAGTCGGTTCTGTCTGCTCCTGGATCTTGCCTCTTTGCGTTGAGTATGTTGTCAACGAGTTGTTCTATCTGCTCGACTATGGGTTTGTTGGATGGGGTGATGGCGGGAATAGGGATCTTCACGATAAACTGAATCTTATATTCGAAACCCTGTCCCATGTTTATGCCGATATTCTTGAATGCCCACTGGAAAAGCGTGGAGTTGAAAAAGCCGAGCAAAAACCATAGCTGAAAAGTATCGCTCGTCAACCGCCTTTTGTCGCTCGGCTTCGAAACCGCTTTTACCAAAAGGATAACTCGACTTACGACAAATCCTTGCGAACACAGAAGAAAAAATCTTTCGGCATTTTGGGCTGATCTGCAAAAGTTATCCTGCCTTTGGCGGGCGACGAAGGGATGGGAAACTTTGTCTTATACGAACTCTTTGTTGTATGGGCTCTTTACATAGGGCTTCTTATTTTCGTTTTGGTCAGAAACTTGCGGGGGAATGCCAAAAAAGGGGCGGTTGTCTTTTTACTTGTTGCCTTATCCGTGGCTGTGCGCTTTATGTTCTGCGAGAGGCTTCCTGTTGTCGCTGCAACTGCTGACCCTGAAAGGGTTCTTGTAAGCGTCCTATGGCATGTATACGAGCCAAAGTGGGAAAGTGGCTCTTATCCCGCAGGTTTTGTCTCTCTTTTGTATCTTTTACTGTTTTTCATCCCCCCCACCCTCGATAACTTCTTCGCATTCACGACTATCCTTGGAGGGCTTGTTACAGGTCCTGTCTTCGGGATTGCAAGCAAACTTGGTGGGTTCAGGGCGGGGGTCCTGGCATCGCTAGCCTACACTGCGCTTCCTATATCATTCATATTTTCTAACGGCGCAAACTATGTGATCCCAGCGTGCCTTATGCTCTCGATGACTATATGGCATCATCTATGCTATTTTCAGTCACAGCGCCTTCTAGACTTGCTTTTGGCACTTATGGCATCAGCCCTTTTCGTCCAGATGAGACCCGAATCTTCAGGGCACTTTGTTCTAGTGGCAGTCACCATTTTCGCCATGGCTCTCTTCTTCAAGCCCCGCCTCTCGCTTGCAAAGATTGCGCTTCTTTCGTTTCTCGCATTACTGCTTTTAGGACCTTACTTTTTAGAATTTCTAAGAACTATGCCGCCCACATACTCTGGGCGTGCAGAAAAAGCGCTGTTACCCATCCTTTGTCATGGGGTCGCATCCCTTCTTTTAGCACTCACATGGACAAAGCGACCCATACGCTTTCTAGCCTTTGCAGGCTCTGTGACTCTTGCTATTCTGCTTGTTGCGCTTGCCCTTCCCTCGTTTTCCTTATTCCCAGAGTGGAAAGAAGCCATTGCCATCCCTGATGGTTTTATCCACTCCCCAGTATATATTCCACTAAGTTATGGTCCAACCGCTTCGCACTTTCTTTTAAACCCTTACCTTTATCCTATCTTGTTCATGTTTCTAGCACCTTTCGCCCCATTTGGCGCTTTAAAACCAAGCACCCAGGGATGCGCTACTGCCCTTTTTCTTCTGTTCATTTCGATCGACCTTCTGGCGAAGTTCGCTGGTGGTCCTTCGGGTGAAATTATCGCAGATGGGGCAAGGTATGTCGTCCCTTCTGCTGGGCTTTTTGCTGTGTGCGTTGCGCTTGGGGCATCTTTCTTTCTGAGGTCTTTACCAAAGCCCATTGTCACCTTTTCTTTCCCTGGTCTCTTGCTTCTTTCGCCGCTCTTCACCCATTATCGCATCCTCAAAGACATGGATTTCAACGAACAACGGAGGTACCTGTTCATAAAAGAAGCGCTTAGCACCTTGCCTGAAAGAACCTTCCTTTTGTTGCCTGACCACGAGATTTTGGGGGACGGCGTTCCTGAAAATGCTGGTCCTGTTATGTTTGCCTCAAGGTCAAATGCCCTTTTTGGGCTTCTCTATTATACTGTTGGAAAGCCAACCCAGTTCGATGGCGTCAGGCGAGGCGTCGAAAGAGTAAGGCATTTCGATGGCTCTATCGTGTTTTTCCACGACCTCGACTGTTACAGGACGAACGATGGCACGCCCGACCCACTCTGCGAAAGACTTTTGCATCTTCCTGGCGCAAAGATCCTTGCATCCACGAGGTTCAAGAATAGACCTTACACCAGATATCCTATAGTGCTATCTGAAGACATCGAACTTGCATTTCTCCTCCTTCCTGCGCAAGGTTATTTTGAAGCGATACAGGAAGAAAAGAGGTAATCTATCGTATAATAGACTGGCTTTTTTGCTGGCGTTAGCGTGGCTACACTTGGTCTAAACACATCAGGCTATATCTCGTCGGCAGCGATTGTCCACAAGGGCAAGGTCATTGCTGGTGCGTGCGAGGAGAGGTTTAGTCGCATAAAAAGGGACCGTTCGTTCCCAGCGAATGCAGTCGCTTTCTGCCTAAGAAGCGCAAATGTCACGAAGGAAAACCTTGATGCAGTGGCAGTTGGATGGAATCCAGTCATAAATCTGAAAAAGGATTTTTCTTTGTTGCAGGACGCAAATCGCCTTAGAGGCATCCATCTTGCTTACAACATCAACGCCCTTTATGGAGTGCTTGGCGAGTGGGGCGAAGACGAAAGGTGCATGGTCAATGCATTTGGGGTTCAATGCCATTTTGTGGACCATCACCTTGCCCACGCTGCAAGCGCATGCCTTCTTTCGCCTTTCGAACATTGCGCATTCGCGACTGTGGATGCGTTTGGGGAAGAGGATTCGATGACTATGGGGGTGTTCGATGGGGCAAGGTTTCAGACCATGGAGCACATCAAGTTTCCACACTCGCCAGGCTCTTTCTATTCTTACATCACCGAGTTCTTGGGTTTCAAGCGGGATTCTGATGAATACAAGGTCATGGCGCTTGGGGCTTATGCTGAAGACTCTTTGTCCCGCTTATTCTACAAGCGCTTGCGCCCGCTCCTGAACTTTGGCACAAAGGACGGGCGCTTCTTCTTTCAGGTTGACCTCAGGTTCTTCGACTACTACATGTTTCACCGCCCTTATGATTTTACGGCGCTAGAAGGGGTTCTTGGCATAAAAAGGCGCACAAAAGATGCGCCTTTGAAGGACGAACACTTTGCCATTGCCAGCGCCTTGCAAAGGTGTTTTGAAGAACTTGTGGGTTGTTTTCTTCGTCATGCCAAGCAAAAGACAGGGCTCGAAAAAGTAGCACTTGCGGGCGGGTGCTTCATGAACTCGGTCTATAACGGGCGTCTATGCACGACTGAAAACATCTTCAAGGATGTCTATATTCCGCCATTCCCTGACGACAGTGGGGTTGCAATAGGGTCAGCGCTCTTTGTTGACTTCGAGCGATTCGGGGTCAGGGGGGAGCCGATGTTCCAGAACTTCATTGGTCCTTCGATTACTAAGGAAGAAGCATTGCAGGTCCTAAAAAAAGCCTGCCTCGAGTTCGAGTCGCCCCAATGCATCGAGGAAGAAGTCGCAAGTTTGGTGGCAGATGGTTTCATTGTAGGACATGCTTACAAAGCGATGGAGTTCGGTCAGCGAGCGCTTGGAAACCGAAGCATCTTTGCTGACCCAAGGGTTGAAGATATAAGGGCAATCCTGAACAGGCAGGTCAAGGGCAGGGAGTGGTTTAGACCTTATGGGGTGTCTGTCATCGAAGACCATGTTAGCGAAGTCTTTCAGTGCGAAAAGGGCTTTAAGGCGCCATTCATGGAAAAAGTCGTGTTTGTGCGTCAATCTTGGGCATCTAAGATAAAGGGTTGCCTCCACAACGATGGCTCGGTTAGGGTGCATACGGTCAAAGAAGATGAAAATCCTCGCCTTTTCCGCATTTTGGAAGCCTTTTACAAAAAGACTGGCGTTCCCCTTTTGATAAACACATCCTTCAACCTTTCACAAATGCCTATCGTTGCGACCGCCAGCGATGCCATCGCCTGTTTCTTTACTAGCGGGATGGATGTCCTTGTTCTTGATGACTTTTTGCTTGTAAAGCCTCATGTTCAAAGGAAGCGTGGAAAATGAAGTGTTTATTGCTAGACCCTATAACCAGAAACGGGACGAAAACGCTAAGGGTTGGAAGGTGTCAGGGCAAAGTCATAGTTGGGCTTTGGCCTGTGATAGAGTTCGGGTATATTGGGACACTTCTGCGGAAACAGGGCATCGAATATGCGATTTTGGATGCAAACCACGAAGACCTTTCTTTCGATGAAATGATAAGGAAGGTAGTGTCCTACGACCCTGACATGCTGGTTATCCTGGGCATCACTGCGACCCTTGGGGACGACCTCGAGATAGCAAAAAGGCTGAGGCTTGCGAAAAAGGACTCTACATCGTCTTCATTGGCACACATGCCACGGTTCGACCTGAGGACTACTTGAGACACCCAAAAGACATAGCGGTTGTGGGGGAACCTGAAGTAACTGTGGCTGAACTTGCACGAGCGATAAATGACGGGACACAAGATTTTTCCACGATTCAAGGTGTTGCATTTCTGGAAAAAGAGCAGGTGTTTTTTGCGCCGCCACGACCCTTTAGCATGGATCTGGACTCGATTGGCATGCCCGACCATGAAGGCATGAAGACACACACATATCTTGCATCCAACACAAGAAAGCCATTCGCCCTTATAAAGACATCGAAAGGCTGTCCTCACCGGTGCGTCTTTTGCACAGTGCACTCGGTTCATGGGGCAAAATGGAGGTGCCGTTCACCACAGGCGATCGTCGAGGAGATGAAGTTTTTGAAAACCCGCTATGGTCTAAAAGACTTTTTCTTCCAGTCCGATGTGTTCGGGCAAAAAAGGGAAGGGGTCGTGGAACTTTGCGATACGATCTTGAAACAAGACCTCGAAGTCACATGGTTTTCCAACTCGAGGGCAGACGAAGTGGATTTCGAGCTTGTCTCGCTTATGAAAAGGTCCGGGTGCAAACTGCTTGCCTTTGGTCTTGAAAGTTTTTCTGATAGGGTGCTCGAGGGGTGCAAGAAGGGCACCACAGCAGAACAAAATGTGCTGGCAGTAGAGGCGTGCAGGAAGGCAAAGGTTGCATCACTAACCTATTTTGTCTTTGGACTGCCAGGCGAAACCATTGAGACCATAGAAGAGACAAAAAGGCTGATCCTCGAGACAAATCCAGACTATTGTCACCTTTATCCCCCTACGCCTTTGCCTGGGTCGAGGCTTTATGT
>Ga0272449_1003434_pt1 | contig 13642 bp, 8 predicted proteins | sample YNPCB0241_FD_198679 | JGI IMG/M metagenome (GOLD analysis project Ga0272449, IMG submission 198679) | Hot spring sediment microbial communities from Yellowstone National Park, WY, United States - YNP-CB-024-1 | ecosystem: Environmental > Aquatic > Thermal springs > Hot (42-90C) > Sediment...
GAAGACGATCTTGGAGCCATCCGGGGACCAGGCGGGCTCAATGTCCCGCTCCGGGTGGTTCGTCAGTTGCTGGAGGCCCGTGCCCGTGATGCGCATCCTCCAGATCTCAAAGTTGCCCGTGGTGTCTGAGTGAAAGACCACGAAGCCGCGGGGGCCGCTGGCGACGGTCGGCGTGGGGCGCTCTGCGGTTGCGGCCGTCGGGGTGTGGCCCTTTCGGGCTGTGGGCGGGGTGGGCGGGGAACTCAGGGTCAACGCGGCCCCAGCCCAGAGGGCGAGGCCCAGGAGGGCGAAGGCAATGCGGCGGTTCCTCACCCTCCCAAAGAGCGCGCCGCCTATGCTGGCGAGGCCCACCAGGAACATGAGCGCGGGCAGCAGGTATGGCATCGCTGGCCTCCTCTTGCGCGTCCACGATGGCTTCAGAGTGGCACGGCCTGGATTATAGCCCGAACCCCGCGTTTCGGCAATCTGCGGGATACTGCAAGCCTCGCGCCAGGTTGACGCCGAGGCCATCCTGGGGTATCCTTGGCGCAACTTCTCCCAGAGGGTGCGCCCGTGGCGGTGGCCGTCGTCATCCCCACCTACAACGAGAAGGAAAACCTCCCCCTCCTGGTGGAGGGGCTCCTCGCCCTGCCCCTGGACCTCGTCCTCTTCGTCGTGGACGACAACTCGCCCGACGGCACCGGGGCCGTGGCCGACGCCCTGGCGAGGGAAAGGCCCCAGGTGCGGGTGATCCACCGGCAGGGCAAGGGGGGCAGGGGCTCTGCCTGTATCGCTGGCTTTCGGGCGGCCTTGGCCCTGCCCTACGTCACCCACGTCGTGGAGATGGACGCGGACCTCTCCCACGACCCAGGCGAACTGCCGGCCCTGGTGGAGAAGGGGCAGCAGGTGGACGTGGCCATCGCCTCGCGGTACCTGCCGGGGAGCCGCATCGTGAACTGGCCGTGGCAACGCCGCCTCTTCAGCCGCCTGGCCAACCTCTACGCGCGGGCGTGCCTGGGCATTCCCATCCACGATTACACCAACGGCTACCGCTGCTACCGCCGGGAGGCCTTGGCCTCGCTGGACCTGGATGCCATCCGCACCCGCGGCTACATCGTCCTCAGCGAGATCGCCTACCGGCTCTACCGGCAGGGGTGCACCTTCGGGGAACTCCCCACCTGCTTTGTGAACCGGGAGCGGGGCCGTTCCAACACGAGCCTGGCAGAGGTGTGGGAAGCCTTCCGAGGCATCCGGTCCATCCGCCAGGCGGGATAGCCTGGGCCTCGCCTTTCTCCGGTGGGCAACATGAAGCGTGTGCCCCTGCTTCAGGCACGGGCACACGCTTCACCGGGTTGTGGAGAAAAGGGCCGCATCTCCCCCAAGCGCGTCGGCGCTCGGGGGGCATCTCGGCGGGTCAGGCAGCGGCCGCCGGGGGGAACTTGCTGTTGAACAAGCGCATCAGCCGGGACTTGCGGCGCGCGGCGTTGTTGCGGTGGATGACCCCCTTCTGCGCGGCCTTGTCCAGGGCGCGGATAGCCTGGCGCAGGGCTTCCCAGGCCTCATCTCGGCTGCTGGCCTCCATCGCCAGGCGGGCCTTCTTGATGTACGTCCGGGTTGCCGAGCGCACAGCCTGGTTGCGCCGCCGCCGTTTCTCCGACTGGCGCAGAGCCTTTGCCGCAGATTTCGTGTTCGGCAACGTGCGTCCTCCTCAAGTGAAACTTCCCGATTTCCAGCATCTATCCGTAAAGTGTACCTCAGAACGCCCATTTTGTCCAATGGGATCGCGAAGTGGGCCAAGACATCGTTACCAGGTGATGGAGCGGATCTTGACAAGGGCTGGTGCTCCTCCGGTAGCATCTCTGTGGAAACAATTGCAAGAGGAGGAGCACCAGCTATGGCAGACTTGGCCTACAGGGAAGTATACGCCATGGACCGCGTAGAAGCAAGAAAACGTCTGGTGCAGACCTACCGAGAGACGGGAAGCATCTCCCAGACAGCCCGCCTCTGGCACACCTCCCGCCAGGTGGTGCGCAAATGGGTGAAGCGGGCCGAGAAAGGGGGCGAGGAGGCCCTCCAGGACCTCTCGCGCCGACCCCGCTCCTTCCCCCGCCAGACCAAATCCAGCGTGGAGAGACTGGTGATCAAGGCTCGGGAAAAGACCCACTACGGCCGCTTACGCCTGGCCTGGTACCTCCAGCAGCAGCACGGCGTGAAGCTCTCTCCCTACACCATCCGCCACATCCTCCGCCGCCACCATCTCGTCCCACCCCAGAGAAAGCGCCGCAAACCCCTCTACCCCGCCTCTTGGGCCTGGGAGACGCAAATCCCCTTCTCCCTCCTCCAGGTCGACGTCAAAGACATCCTGGACAAGGGGGCTCTGGGCCCTTCCCTCTGGGACCACCTCCGCAAAGGCCGCCTCCCTCGTTACCAGTGGACGGCCTGCGAGAGCCGCTCCCGCCTCCGCTTCCTGGCCTACAGCCACACCCGGACCCTCACCAATGGCCTCACCTTCCTGAGCCTCGTCCTCTGCTGGCTGCGCCTCCACGGGGTGGAAACACCCGTCACCTTCCAGACCGATTGGGGCGAGGAGTTTGGGGGCGACAACCCCCAGCGCCTCCAGGCCTTGGAGAAGCGCTTCCTGGAGCCGCTCCAGGGCTCCCTGTGCCGGTATCCCAAGGGGCGCAAGGAGTACAACGGTCGGGTAGAGCGCAGCCATCGGGCCGACGATGAAGAGTTCTACCGCCCCTACCTGGGGCACATCCAGACCACCGAGCAACTCCTGGCCGCTGCCACCCGGTGGGTCTACTTCTACAACGTCTTGCGGCCGCACTTCGGCCACGGCATGGAGGGGAAACCTCCCTTGACCTTCTTGCGCACTTTGGAGGAGGGGCGGTACAATGGACCTGACACCCTTGCCCTGTTCCCACCCATCTTGCTGGACGTCATCAGCCCAGGCTTCTTCCTCGCCTGTGACCCAGAGGGTGGTAACGATCTGTTGGCCTATTACAGAGGGTCTCTGGGGGGAAGGGCGCGGCTCACGGGCCGGCCCGCAGCAGGGCGAACCTCTTTTCCAGCCGCTCCCACTGAGCGGCCAGGGAGGCGTTGCAGCGCACCGCCTGGGCGAGGGATGCCTGGGCCTTCTGAACCTCCCCGGAGGCCCAGTAGGCAGCGGCCAGTTGGAACTGGGCCTGGGCGTTGGTGGGAGCCTTGGCCGCCACCGCTTCGGCCAACTCCCGCGCCGCTGCCAGTTCCCGTGCCGCGTCGTCGGCGCGCTCCAGCCGCTCGTAGGCCAGGGCGAGGTCCAGGTGGATGCTGATGAGGCCCGTCTGCAGGCCGTCCTGCACCCGCTTGACGAACTCCGGGTACTGCCGCAGGGCCTCCTGGAACCTCGCTAGGGCTACCTCTGGCTCCCTCTCCTGCAGGGCGATCTCCCCCAGGCCCAGCCAGGCGTTGACGTGCGAGGGGAGGATCTCCAACGTCCTGGAGTAGGCCGATGTAGCGGAGGCCAGGTCGCCCTGCACGTCCAGCAGGTACCCCAGGTCTCTCCAGGCAGGGAAGAAGGTCGGGTCCAGGTCCGTTGCCTTCCGCATCTCCCCTATCGCCTCGTCCAGCCGGCCCTGCTGGTAGGCGAACCACGCCGCCAGGTAGTGGACGGCCACGGCGTCTGGGTATTCCCGGAGCAAGGTGGCATACACAGCGGCGGCTTCCGCATCCTTGCCCAGGGCTCCGTACACCAACGCCTGCGCCCACAGGACTTCCAGGGTGGGCTTGACCCCTTCCCTCCCCAGCGCGGGTTGCAGGACGGCGAGGGCCTCCTCCAGCCGGCAGGCCTCCATGAGCGCGGAGGCCACGGTCACTCGGAGGCTATCCAACTTGGGGTCCTCCGTCAGGAGCGCCAGGGCAGCCGCGTACTCGCCCAGGGCCTCTTCGGAGCGGCCCAGTTGCTGGTAGAGGCGGGCCAGGGTGAGGTGGATGTTGGCTGCGATCCCCGGGTCCTGGGTGAGGGGGAGGGCGGCTTTGTATTCCCCGACAGCCTCCTCGGTGCGGCCGGAGCGCTCGTAGAGGCCAGCCAGGCCCAAGTGGGCCAGGGCGTTGTCCTTCAGCCGGAGGGAAGCCTTGTACTCGGCCTCGGCCTCGTCCGCCTTCCCCTGCTTCTCCAGCATCATCCCCAGGTAGGCGTGCACGTCAGCGTCCTCTTGCAGGGCCAGCGCCTGGCGGTAGGCGGCGATGGCTTCCTCCGTGCGGCCGAGTCTGTCGTAGGTGTCGCCCAGGGAGACCCAACTGGCCACGCGCTGCGGGTCGGCCGCCAGGGCGGCCTGGTACGCGGCCAGGGCCTTCTCGTACTCCCCGGCTTGGGAGTAGGCGTTGCCCAGAGCGTGGTGGCCGTCGGCGTCCGGGCGCAGGGCCACGGCCTTCTGCAGGAGGGCGATGGCCCGATCCGTGTCGCCCAGCAAGAGGTACATGAGGCCCAAGGTGTACGTGACCGCCGCGTCGCGGGGGTTGCGCTTCAGGTAGGCTTCGCCGGCGGCCACGGCCTTCTCGTAGGCCGCCTTCGCTTCGTCCACCTCCCCGCGCTCCTCCAGGATCTGGCCGATGGCGTGCCAGGCGGTGAAGTCGTCCGGTGCATAGCGCACCGCTTCCTGGTACTCGCGCAGCGCCTCGTCCACCTGGCCCAACTGCCGGTAGAGGGCGCCCAGCAGGTCGTGGGTGTTGGCGTCGCAGGGGAGGAGGGCCAGCGCCTCCTGGTAGGCGGCCACGGCCTGGTCGTACTGCTCCAGGTGCTGGTAGGCTATGCCGAGGGACGAGTGGTCGGTGGGGAGGCCAGGGGAAAGGGCTATGGCCTGCTCGTACGCTTCCACCGCCTCTGGCCAGCGCTCCAGGTCCAGGTAGACCCTGCCCAGGGAGCGGTGGAGCCAGGCCAGGCGGTCGGGGCGGAGGCCGAGGGCCTCGGCCCGTTGGATGGCCCGCTTGTACTCCTCAACGGCCTCTTCTGGCTTCCCCTGGCTTGCCAGGATGTCGGCATGCGCGGCCATGGCCTGCGGGTCGTTCGCCTTCCCCTTCAGGTTCGCCTCGGCCAGGCTCGCCGCCTTCTGGTTTGCGGCCGCGGCCTCGTCCGCACGCCCCAAGGTCTCATACGTCTGGCCCAGGGCGGCCTGGATGGCAGCGTTGTCGGGCAGAAGTTCCGCCGCCTTCACCAGGGCCTCGGCCGCCTCGTCCCAGCGGTTCTGGGCCATCAGGAGCACACCGCGGAAGTAGTGCGTGTCGCCGCTCTCCGGCTTCAGGCGCAGGGCCTCGTCGGTCTCCCGCAGGGCGGCGTCCAGGTCGCAGTTGGCACTGTAGGCAATGGCCAGGTTGTGGCGGGCTGCATAGAGGTCCGGGGCGATGCGGACAGCCTCCTGCAGGGCTTCCACGGCCTGGGGGAACTGGTGCAGGTAGAAATGGGTGGCACCTTTGTAGAAATAGACCGACTCCTTGCCCATCAGGCGGGCTTCTTCGGGGGCAGACTCCAGGGCCAGGTTGAAGAAGGACAGGGCCTGGGCCATCTGGCCGTCGGCGTAGTAGGCCAGGCCGATGGCCGCCGCAGCGATGTAGTTCATCTCCCTGAGTTCCCTGCCCACCCGGAGTTCCAGCTTGTCCAGGTCCACCAGGTCCACGGACACCTGCTTGAGGATGGGCATGTACTCCTGGGGGGCCCTCACCAGTTCAAAGCGGGGGTTGACGCCGGCATCGTCGTACCAGCCGTAGATGACCAGCGCTGCCTTGCGGGCAGCGGCCTTGGAGCGGGCATCCTCCTCGGTGTAGACTTCGTAGGCCCGTTCCACGTAGACCCCTTCCACCTTGAGTTGTTTCAGGGCCTCGGTGAGGCCGGTCTCCACACGGCGGGCGTAGTTCACCGCGCGGGCATCGGGGTCGCGCTCAAAGTCGGCGATGAGGACGATGAGCCCCTTGGGCGGGCGCTTCATGTCGTAGAGGGTCCAGCCACCCCATCCCGCCGCGGCGAGCACCGTCAGGGCCAGCCCGGCCGCGGCCAGGGAGCGCTGCCAGCCCTTGTAGAGTTGGGGACGGGCCAGCACGTACCCCGCGCTGATGACCATGGCCGCCAGCCCCACCCCCACGACGATGAACCCGATGAGGGGGTTGCGCATGATGTCCACGGCCTTGGTGAACTTCTCCAAGAGGGCCAGGACCGTGGTGAAGACGGCCAGGATCTGGATGAGGAGGTTGCGGACGCCCTCCCTTTTCGGCCCTTTGGCCGCCAGGTCTTTGGCGATGGGGATCCCTTCTTCCTCTTCCTCCACTGGCAGGGGCACCTTGGGGGCGGCCGGCTGTGCCTTGGGCGGTGGGGCGACAGGGGCGGGAGCCCTCACCTCCCCTGGCGGGGCGGCGGGCACGGCGCCGGCGAGGGCCCCTTCCAGCGCGGCGACCATCTCGCCCGCCGTGGCGTAGCGGTCGGCGGGCGACTTGCTCAGCGCCTTGAGGATGACCTGTTCCACCGCCGGGGGGAGGGCAGGGTTGACCTGCCTGGGTGGGGGCGGCGGCTCGGTGAGGTGGCGCATGAGGACACCCGTAGGGGTGTCGGCGGTGAAGGGCAGGGCGTTGGTGCACAGTTCGTAGAGGAGCACGCCCAGGGCGTAGACGTCGGTCCTGGCGTCCACGGGAGCGCCCCTGGCCTGCTCGGGGGCCATGTAGGCGGGGGTGGCCGCGTCGGCGGGCAGGGTCTGCACCTTGCTGGCCACCGTCCTGGCGACCCCGAAGTCCACGAGGAGCGGCTCCCCCCCGGCGGTGAAGAGGATGTTGGACGGCTTGAGGCCGCCGTGGACGACCTGGTGCCGGTGCGCGTAATCCAGGGCCCCGCCCAGGGCTCGGAAGAGGCTCAGCACCTCCGGGAGGGGCATGGTCTGCCCGCTGGCCTTGTAGCCGGCCAGGCGCTCCTTCAGCGTGGCGCCCTCGGCGAACTCGGCCACTGTGTAGGGAACCGTCTGGCCTTCCAGGTTGGCCGCGCCGCACTCGTAGACGCGGGCGATGTGGGGGTGGCGGAGGGAGGCGGCCAGCCGCACTTCCTCCCGCAGTCGGTCCAGAAAGGTGGCGTCCCCCGCCAGGGGCGGGTGGAACACCTTGAGGGCCACATCGCAGTTCAGGCCCGGGTCGTGCGCCCTGTAGACGTCGGCCAGGCTGCCCGAGGCCAGGCGCTCCCCCACCTGATACGTTCCCAGCGTCCGCCCTGTCAGGTCCACCTTTGCTCCCTCCGCCCCCTGCGCTACCTCGCTTTCTGCAGGACGACATCCAGTTTGTAAGGCGACTCCAGGCCTTCGGGGACCTCCACCCCATCCTCCGTGAGGGGGATATACCCCCTGGCTCCAACGATCAGGCTGTAGGACTCGCCGCGGACCAGCAACGCGGAGAGCCGGTACTCGCCGTCGCGGTCCGCCTCCGCCCAGGAGTAGACTTCGTCCTGGGTCCACTGGAAGTCGCTCACCTTGATCCCCGGCTGAAGCACGATGAAGAGGGCGCCAGGGATGCCCTGGCCGGTATCGGCATCGGTGATGCGGCCGTAGAGTTCCACCCCCTTCTCAGGAGGCGCGGGCGTGGGGGTGGGGCGAGGGGCCTCGCCCCCGATCTCGCAGGTCCCGCTTCGCACCAGTTCCCCCTCCACCAGCAGGTCCAACTGGTACTCCCCTTCCGGCAGGGAACCCCTCCTGGTGTAGATCTTGACCCAGAAGTCCTCGCCGCTCTCCCCACCTTCCCAGGCGTCCTCGCCCTCCGCCACTACCTCGCCATCCAGGGACCAACGCCGGGTCCAGGTCCAGCCGTCCTGCATCCCCTGCCAATCAAAAAAGGCGTAGAGTTCCGAGAGGCCCCTTTCAAAAATGGTGCCCGGGTTCACGGGGTTGCCCTGGCGGTCCACCCCCTCGGCAAAGGTGATGGGGCCGAAGGGCGGTCCACCCCCGGCCCTGAGGGTGAAATCGGCAGTGGCTGCCAGCCGGTCCTCCACGTAAAGTTCCAGGCGGTAGGTACCCGCGCTGAGGCCCTGGCTGCTGGTCAAGAGGAGGGCCCCTTGGCCGTCCCCTTCGGCGGGCTCGCCCTGGCCGCTCGCGAGCCTTTTTCCCTCTCGGTACCAGACGTACGTCCACGGGATGTCGGGGGCCATGTTGGCGTAGTCAAACGAGGCGGTGACCTCCTGGATCCACGCTGGCAAGGCGTACCCTTCCTCCCCGCCACCGGAGAAGAGGAGGTTGCTGAAGGTGGGGCGAGCCTCCTCGGGCCCGCCCACGTCAATCGCCGCGGTGCCGATCTCCTGCCCCGCGTAGAGGAGGCTGACCTGATAGTGGCCATCGGGCAGGGGCTCCCGGTGCATGTTGAGCCACCAGATCCCTTCTGGGCCGCCGTTCCAGTTGGCCAGGGGCCAGACGTCGCGCTCCGTCTCCCCCTCGTAGGTGAGCACGGGCTGCCAGGCCGCACCATCCTGAAAGCCCTTGTAGTCAAAGAAGAGGTACACATCCTCAGCACCGGATGGGAGCGACTCCACCACCGTCACCGGTTGCTCGGCCTCGTTGACCGCCGGGGCGAAGAAGAGCCGGCTCACCTCGGGCTCTTCCGTCGGGAGTTGGGGTTTGGGGGCTGGCGCGGGGAGCGGCTCGGGGCCCAAGCCCTGGAGAGCGGCCGCGACGAGCAGTTTGGCCAAGTTCACCGGGCGCAGGGCGTTGATGAAGCCGCCCATGGGGACACACACGTCCTGTTCGTCAATCTGGCCATCCCCGTTGGTGTCGGCAATCCGGCGGCAGTCCACCACCTCCTGGCTGCTCCCAGATCCCCCCTGGGTGGGGATGCCCACCAGTTCCCCCCGCTCGTTGACGGCCGTCCCGCCGCTGTTCCCCCCAGCGATGGCGGCGTCGGTCTTGATCCAGGCCCGGCCTTTCACCCCCTTCTCGCTGGAGAAGCCGCTCACGGTGCCGGTGGTGAGGGTGATGGTCTCCCCGCCGATGGAGGGATAGCCGAAGATGTAGAGGGCATCGCCGATCTCCAGGGTGTCCGAATCGCCCAGAGGGGTGGTTGGGAGGTTCAGCGTGGCAGGATCCACCGGTTTCCCATCCAGCCCCCGGCTCACGCGGACCACGGCCAGGTCCAGGTAGGGGTTGTACTGGACCACCTCGGCCAGGTAGGTGGGTTGGGGCGGCTCGTCGGAGCGGAGGGTCAGGGCCACGACGAGGTGCTCGTACTCAAACTCTGGGGCGCCCCACATGGCGGAGGGCATCGCTACATGGCAGTTGGTCAGGATGAGGCCATCGGGTGAGACGATGGTCCCCGACCCTGCCCACTTGGGGAGGAAGCGGCCCCCCCGCCCCTCGTCCACGGCGATCAGTTGCACCACCGACGCCATCACCTTCTGGGTGACGGCGCGGTCAAGGGCCGGGGCTGGCTGCGCCCCAGCAAGGAACTGCAGCATCAGCACCGACACAAGGCTGATGGAAAGGAGGGTCCGTTTCATGTGCACCTCGGTTCTACCCTGTTGGTGGGCCCGCAACTGTCCTACCCCGCTCCCAAACCGCCTCCCCGTGCACGGAGGGGGCTGGAGGAGGGGAGCCCTAGAATCCCCACGCCAGCCGTGATCCAGCCGCCGCCCACCGTGCGAGGGCAGGAGGGGGTTCCTTCCCGCCTCCTGCCCCTTGCCTTCCGGTTCCTGAGGCGCCCTCTACCGCGCCCTTTCCAATTTAAGGTTCAGTTCGTAGGGCGACTTCAGGTCTTCGGGGATCTCCACGTCGTCCTCGCCAATGGTCCTGTACCCTTCAGCGGCGACGATCATGCTGTAGGCTTCGCCACGGGCCAGCGGGTTGGAGAGTTGGTAATCGCCGTTGCGGTCCGCCTCCGCCCAGGAATAGACCAGGTCCTCGTCCCATCCCGAGACTATGAAGTCCTGCACCGAGGTCCCCGGCTGCAGGACGAGGAACCACGCGCCCTGGATGCCCCGGCCGGTGCTGGCATCGGTGATGCGGCCGTAGATGACCACGCCTCCTTTAGGGGGCGTGGGTGTGGGGGTGGGGCGAGGGGCCCTGCCCACGATCTCGCAGGTCCCGCTCTGCACCAGTTCCCCCTCCACCAGCAGGTCCAACTGGTACTCCCCTTCCGGTAGGGAGCCCTTCTTGGAGTAGATCTTGACCCAGAAGTTCTCCCCGCTCTCGCCGCCTTCCCAGGGGTCCTCGCGCTCTGCCACCAACTCGCCATCTAGGGACCAGCGCCGGGCCCAGGTCCAGCCATTCTGCATCCCCTGGTAGTCAAAGAAGGCGTAGACCGCCGAGATGCCGCTCTGGAAGGTGGTGCCTGGGTTCACGGGGTTGCCGTCGCGGTCCTCCCCCTCGGCGAAGGTGATGGGTCCGAAGACTTTGCCCAGGCCCTCCTGGACCAGGCAGTCGGCGGTGGCGGCCAGCCTCTCCCCGATGTACAGTTCCAGGCGGTAGATGCCAGGGTCAAGGGCTTTGGTGCTGGAGAGGGGAAGCGAGGTGGTCCCGGAGGCGCGGGAGAAGGGCTTGCCCTCCCCTCTGGCGATCTCTTTGCCCTGGTAGTAGCCAATGTAGGACCACTTGGTATCCCGGGACATGTTGGCGTAGTCAAAGGTGGCGACGATCTCCTTGATCCCCCCTGGCAGCAGGTACCCTTCCTCTCCGCCGCCGGAGAAGACGATGTTGGCGAAGGCAGGGGCCTTCTCCTCAGGGCCTCCCACTTCTACCGTGGCCGACCCCAGGTCCTTCCCCTCGTAGGTGATGACGAACTCGTAGGCCCCATCCGGCAGTTCTGGGTCGCCGGAGAGGCTGAGCCACCAAACCCCCTGTGGGCCACCTTCCCACTTCCCCGCAGGCCAGACGTCCTCCATCCGCTCGCCTTCGTAGACCAGCACGGGCTGCCAGGAAGCGCCATCGGTGAAGTTGGCGTAGTCAAAGAAGAAGTAGATGGTTTCGGTCCCCGAGGGGAACGACTCCACCACCGTCACCGGTTGCTCGTACTCGTCAATGTCCGGGGCGAAGATCAGCCGGCTCACGCTGGGCCTGGTGGCCCCTGGCTTCCGCGTTGGCAAGGGCACGGGGGTGGGTTGGGGGGCCAGGTTCTGCCCTGCTGCCCGGATGAGCATCTCCGCCAGGTTCACGGGGCGCAGGGTGCTGATGGCGCCTCCTGTGGCCGTGCAGGTGTCGTTCAGGTCCACCGTTCCGTCTTTGTTGGTGTCATCGGTGTAGCGGCAGTGCACGACATCGTCGGCGCTGCCGGCCGCCCCCGCGGCCAGGACGCCCACCAGTTCGTCCCGCTCGTTCACCGCTGCGCCGCCGCTCAGCGCCCCTTCCAACTCAGTGTCCACTTTGATCCAGGCCCGGCCCTTGACCCCGCGGCCGCTGGAAAAGCCGCTGACCTTCACCTCAACGGACTCGGCTGCCTGTCCCGCCACCCCGGAGTAGCCCCAGATGGAGAGGGCGTCGCCGGCGGCCACTTCGTCCGAATCCCCCAGAGAGACGGCATGGAGCCTCAGTTTCTTCGGGTCCACAGAGGCGCCGTCCAGCGTCTGGCTGATGCGGACAACAGCCAGGTCCAGGGATGCGTCGTACTGGGCAACCTCGGCAATGTACAGGGGCTGGGGCGGCTTGTCCGCCTCTGTAGCCAGGGCGACGATGAGCACATCGTACTCAAACTCCGGGTCGTCCCACAGCACCTGGGGGAAGGCCACCTGGCAGTTGGTCAGGATGAGGCCGTCGGATGAGATGAGGGTCCCGGACCCGCTCCACTTGGGGGTGAGGCGGCCTCCCCGTCCCTCATCGGCGGCGATGAGGAGCACCGTCGAGGCCGACACACCCTCGGCGGGGGCCTGGCCCATGACCTGGCCCACCTGCAATCCCCAGAGGAGGGTCAGCACCACCACAAGGCCGATCACAAACGCAGTCCGTTTCACGTTCATCGCGCTCTCCTCTCAAGGCTGGAGCCTTTCTCTCCTTGCTGCCACGCCTGGCAGGCAGGGGAGCTCGCCATCCCTCTCCCTGCTTTGCCCAAGGGTGCCGCGCTGCCCAGCACGAGGTCAGATCACCTGGGCAGCGACCGCACCAGGGAGTGCAGGTACCTCTGGGCTTGGGCGAAGTTCTCCTCCGCTGCCGTCAGGGTGGCCACGTACACCTGGTCGCCCGCAGGAAGCAGGAAATCCTCGCCGTGCATCACCACGGGCACCGTCTCCAAGAAGGGGTTGGGGTTCGATTCCACGTAGGCAAAGGCGACGCGCATCCCCGTGCGCCCCTCCACCGTGGCCGGTTCCTCCACCCTCAGCACCCGATAGGCGATCCAGGTGCGGCCCCGCTCCAGGGCCAGGCTCTGCTGGACAGCCGCGAGGGGCCTCCCTCCCTGGGGCATGGGCAGCCGCTGCAGCGTCAGTGTGGTGCGGAAGGGGGTGGCCAGGCGGTCCTCCACCCGCAGCAGGGTGGGGGCTTCCACGTTGGCACGGACCCAACCGGCCGGGTAGCGTACCTGCAGGCCACCTGCGTTATAGGCCACCGTGCGGCCCTCGGCGGCCACCTTCACCAGCCAGCCAAGGAGCAGGGCCACCACGACCACACCGATCACTATCCAACTGACCCAGCGGTCGCGCCGCTGAGCCCGAGAGCGAATCTCCGCAACCATCTCTTTTCCCCCTTTCACGCCCCAGTGGCCTGGGGAGCCCGCCGCTTCAGCCGCTGGATCAGGTAGAAGAGCGCGCCGAAAGTAGCCAGGGCAACGGCAGCGCCCAGGATCAACCCCGGCCAAGGATTGTACCCTCCGCCCGTCAATCCGACGGCTGTGGTGGTGACTTCCCCACGGAAGTAGGTGAAGAGGCCGTCCAACACAGCGGCCAGGGCCAGGCCGGCCGGCATCCACCAGACAGGCTCGTCCTCAAACTTGCAGCGTCCGAGGAAGTAGCCCACCAGCCCGCCGAAACTGGCCAGGGCCAGGGCGGTCACGGCGATGCGGATGACCCCGGCGACCAGGTCCACCCCGCCGCTCTGGACCACGTACTCCACGTTGACCATGGTGGCGTAGCCCAGCGCCGCGGCGGTGGCGTAGATGATCCCATCCACCCGTTCGTCAAACTCGGCCGAGTTGTAGACGCTGTAGCGGACGACAGCGTAGATGAGGAACTGCTGGGTGAACCCGACGACCAGGATCGCCCCCAGGATGTGGATCAGGGGGCTTGTGGCCAGCCACGAGGAGGCATGGAAGACCTCCTCAATGAGGGGGGTGCCGACGGCCCGGGCCACCAGCGCCCCCAGCACGAAGACAGCCAGGACCAGCCCCTTGGGCTCCGGCTCGCGCACATCCTGCAGGTAGAAGAGGGCCAGCCAGAGGGCAGCCGGCACCAAGGCCAGGATCGCCCCAACCACCACCAGGGGCACGCCTTCCAGGTGGGGCTGGGTCAGGTTGGCGAGGAGGGCAACCAGTGCCACAAAGACGACCAAGATGGCCACGCCGAGCAGGCTGGCCCACCACACCCCCCGCCGGTCGCCCGTCACCTTGGCGTAGCAGGTGGCGCAGTAGGGACGGTCCCCCATCCGGAGGACCTCTCCCTCAACGGGCTTCTCGCAGACGCAACAGACCTCGCGCTCCATGGACCACTCCTTTCCAAAGTCAGGGCTTGCACGCTCCCGCTCCGCTGGCGGATCGC
>Ga0272449_1003440_pt1:0-10000 | contig 13625 bp, 11 predicted proteins | sample YNPCB0241_FD_198679 | JGI IMG/M metagenome (GOLD analysis project Ga0272449, IMG submission 198679) | Hot spring sediment microbial communities from Yellowstone National Park, WY, United States - YNP-CB-024-1 | ecosystem: Environmental > Aquatic > Thermal springs > Hot (42-90C) >...
CTGGCAAAAGACTGAAGGGTTTTGGGAATTGCAAAAATGGCTTGCATTTATCTTTCTATAACTGAAAAATTTTGCAACGGAAAGGCTTAATAAATTAAACTCAAATTTCTAAAAAGCAAGTGCAAAGCCTTCAGCAAGAAACGCTTGGTGATTTGTTATGGGCCATGTGTGGGCTGACATTGCAATTAGAAGCCCCAGTACAGAAAAGGGTGTATCTCTAAAAGCTCTTGTTGATACGGGTGCTACTCTTACATTAGTTCCCAGAAGAATTGCCGAAGAGCTTCAGCTTCCCTTGATAGGAAAAAGGAATGTCACAACGGCAAAAGGTGTTGCAGAATTTGATGAGTGTCTGGGCATTATCGAGATCATGGGCAGAAAAGCGTACTCACACATACTCGTCTCAGATGAGATAGAAGTCGTGCTTGTGGGCACAGTAGTTCTCGAAACTTTGGGTTTCGAAGTTGATCCCATCACGGGAAAGCTGAAAGAGGCTAAAATATTCCTGCTATGAAAGATTTGCAAGCAAGAAATTCTGCTTTCTGAAGCGCTTTCCTAGCTAAAGCCGTTCTCAGGAAGGCTATCAGAAGACAAAAAGAAAAATTCAAATACCAGAAATTAATCAAAAAAGGATTAATAAAAGGTTATGCTAAAAGCGATGGAAATACTGGGGGTTGAATTGAAAGACGAAGTTCTGGGAATCATAAGGTTCGGTTCCAGGGTTAAAGGATACTCCCGGGAATCCTCGGATGAGGACTTTCTTGTGATAACAAAAAAGGAAAACGATGTTATCTTCAGGGATGGAAAGCACATCCTGATTATATCGCTGCAGGATTTCATTGAAGAAATTTTAAAGAATTCCCCTCTAATTTCGGCAATTCTCTCGGGCTATGAGATAATGTATGCAAAATATCCTGTCTATTTCTGGATTGAGAGGGCTGAGGAATTGCTGAAAAAAGCCAAAGCCGTTCATGTGGACAAAAGCGGGGTGCACAATTTTGCCTGACATAGAAATGGCCAAGGAATTTGCAAAAAAGGCAAAAGAGGATCTAAGGAGCTCAAAAGTCCTGCTTGATAACGGTTTGTATGCGGATTCCGTTTATCACTCGCAACAGGCTGCGGAGAAAATAGCGAAATCCATACTCCTGCTTAACGATGTCTTTGTTGCAGAGCACCTTGTTTCATCGCGTTTCGTTGACGCAGTAGTCTCAAAATCGCCCGAAGATTGGTCCGAAAGACTTCTGGAAATTGCAAAGGACCTGATAGAGCTGGAAAGGGAATGGCTGAGGAGCAGATATCCGATGAGGAGGTTCGGGAAAATAGTGACTCCCTCCAGCTTATACGATGCGAGGAAAGCGGAAGAGCTTCACGGAAAAGCGAGGAGGATTTTCGAAACTTTGCTTGCATACGCTGAAGAAGTATGCGGGATAAAACTTCTAAACGGATAACTACAAAACCTCGAATCCCAGCTCCCTGCATATTTTTTCAACAGCCCTCGATGGATCTGCAAAGACCAAGCCATCGGAAATGATTGCTTCGTATTCCGGTTTAAAAACTTCATCGAGCTCACCAGCGAAGCCTTTCCTTGTTCTTGCCCTGCAAACGTAGGCACCGAGATAAGCCCTGTTCGCTCCGGCGATGAGCATTAAGGGCAAAGACTGTAGCGAGACTGAGCCGGCAGCCGATATATCCCTGTCTGGAAGAAGGATCCTCGCCAAAGCGACGAATTTTGCCACAGTTACTGGGGAAGCTGGATTCGAGTTTTCCAGCGGTCCCGAAGACCGGATTGAAGCCTGAAATTGTCAAGTGCTTCAGGCAGTCGAATTCCCTGAGCAAAAGAATTCCCTTAATCCACAGCTCTTCACTGGTTTCCGGCAATCCTATGAGCAGTGTGCTTGAAAGGTCGATTTTATTCCTGCAGACTTTCCTTGCAAGCGTCAGGCGTTCTTCAAGGCTTTCCCCGGGCTTGAATTTCTTAAATATTTTTTCATCAGCAATTTCCAGCGATGCGTAGACTTCCGAAGCCCCTAGGCTTTTGAATTCCCCAAGCTCGTTCTCAGCTATCGGATAAATGTCCAGTGCAACCTCAAACCCCGCTTTCCTTGATATCCTTATTAAAATCGGGATTTTGCTGTTGTCCGGATTGTATCCGCCTTCAAGCGTTATCCTTTTCATTCCGCAATCTTTAATGAATTCAACTGCCCTGCAGAATTCCTCAATGCTCAAGGGCTCAAGCCTGAATTCTTCAACGTAGTTGGAGCAGTAAATGCAGTATCTTTCCATCACGCACTTCTTCACGGGGTAAACGAATGAATCGAGCTTAAGAGTTCTGCCAAAGTTCTCATCCCTAAGCTTCGAGGCGAAATCGAAGAGCTTGCGCAGTTCATCGTAGCTGTTCGCCTTTTCAAGCAAGGATAAGCATTTTTTCAGCGTCGGCATTTCTGCAGCGTTTTCAAGCAGTTTTTCGAAGTCCACGATTCCAACTTCGCAAATCTTTTAAATATTCTCTATGGCAAAAACCATGCTCGAAGGCATTCCAAAGAGAGAATATCCAAGGCTTTTCTATCGCTATTTCAAAGAATTCCTTGAAGTTCTAGCTGGAAAAACTAGTCTGAAGCTTTATCTGGCTCACAATTATCCAAGCCTGTACAAACCTAAGTTTAAGGAAGGGGAAAAGCTGAAGTGGAAAGGTTCGAAATTTAAAGTTCCAAAATTTGAAGTCCCAAACACTAGTGAATATATAGGAATGGCTTTTATATTGGGCGGGATGTATTCAATCCCAGAATGTCATGTAGAAGCTGGAGACGTTGTTTTTGATGTTGGCGCTTATTTTGGCTTCTTTTCCTACCATGCAGTACAAAAAGGTGCTAAGGAAGTCTATGCATTCGAACCAAATCCATATGTTTTTGAGATTCTGAAAAAGCATGCCGAAATGTGGAACGATAAAATAAAGCCATATCAATTGGCATTATCAGACAAAAACGGAGAAGCCGATCTATTTATTTCCAACGAATTAGGAGTGGATTCAACAATGCTGGAGAACAGGGAGAACTCTATTCTAAAGTTTCATCAATATAACAAAAAAGTTAAAGTTAAAACGATGACTTTGGACAGCTTTGTAAAAGAATACAATGTCGAAAGGGTTGATTTCATAAGAATAGATGCAGAAGGATCAGAAAGGGAGATAATAAAGGGTGCAAAGGAAACAATAAAGAGATTCAAGCCAAAAATGGCAATAGCAGCCTACCATCGGTCAGATGACAAGAAAGTGATTCCGAAGCTTGTTTTGTCTATAAGGGATGACTACAAATTTAAGCTTGTGAACAAGGGTGAGGAAGATTTGTTCTTCTTTTGATTTTTGATTCTAAAAATATTTAAACCCATCATTTACATAAGGAATAAATGACAATTCTCGACTGGAATATTTCAAAGCCGGAGCTATTAGCGGAATAGGGAAGGAAGTACGAAAATGAACTTTATCAAATCTGGTAAAGATTGCGAAAAGTGAAGGCTATGAGCTCGAGATAACTAGAGTACAAAGGAGTGAAAATAAGATTTTGGCCCTACCGTGTCGGCTTGGTTGCTCATGGCAATAGGATGAAGCGATACCTTATAAAAACATACCCTATGGCTTACCCCGCGTGATTTTACACGTGATTCACTTTTCAGGGTTAGCCTGCTTTAGTTTCTGACGCGGGTTGATGCTGCTATTATTGAATTACCAGAGGGTTCAGACGTGAAATACGCGTAAACTCATGTGAAACTTCATGTCTATTTGCTAACAAGTATTCATATAGGAATTCGATAAAAAATGAGAGCCACAATCTCAGCAACTACAGGTGTTTTTATTTCATTTTACCAAGCCTCGAGGAAGTCCAAGCAATCGTGCAGGCATCATATAACTATTGAATCATGTTGAACTTTTAAGGATTAGAGATCTCCACGTGAACTAGCGTGAATGGTAAACTATTCACGCTCAATTCACCATTAGAAAACGATGTGAGTTGAGCAAAGAGCGTTGGTAGAGAAGTGATATCGATTAAAACTCCTTCGCCCACTTTCTCACCCTTATCTCCTCAAAGCTCGACTCAAACAGCTCCTTAAGCTCTTTTCTCACCTTTTCCCTCTTCAAAGCTGCATATTCTTCCGCCATTTCCCTTAGAAATGAGCTCCAGTCCTTGCTTCCCTTCAGAGTCTCAAGCAAGGCCTTCACATCTTCATCAACAGATATCGTTGTCTTGGCCATCTAACCAAATTCTGAATCTACTTATAAGTATTTTCTACAGTTGAAATTCCTTTTTAGATTTATCGCAAGATGAAAAACCTTAAAATTTCCCATCAACTCCGGAATATGGAGTCTCTTGAAAGCATAGCAAAAGAAATCCTGCAGTGCAAAAAATGCGGCCTTCACAGAACAAAGACGAAGTACGTTGTCGGAAGCGGGAATGAGAGGGCTGAAATCGTTTTCATAGGAGAGGCCCCGGGAAGGGAGGAGGATGAAAGGGGGGAGCCATTCGTTGGGAGCGCGGGAAAGCTCCTAACTGATATGCTCTCCATGATAGGGCTGAGCAGAAATGATGTTTTCATAGCAAACGTGCTCAAATGCAGACCCCCCAACAACAGGGATCCCCTTCCCGAGGAAATAGAGGCCTGCGGAAGCTATCTTCTCAGGCAGCTGGAAGCGATAAGACCGAGCATAATCGTATGCCTTGGAAGGTTTTCGGCAGAATTCATATTCAGAAACTTCGGCCTAGAATTTTCATCAATAACCAAGCTTCAGGGGAAGATTTTCGAAGCTGAAGCATGGGGGAAGAAGCTGAAGATAATCCCCCTCTACCACCCTGCAGCAGTCCTTTACAGACCGCAGCTAAGGGCTGAGTACGAGGAGAACTTCAGGAAAATAGGGAATGTGATAAAGAGAAGGCAGAAAACACTTTCAGATTACTGAAAAAATCGAATAGGTTGCAAGAGCAAGTAAATAGGCCAGAAAAAGCTGGAAAGCAACCGAGATTGCGAGAAGCTTGATGCTCCTCGTTTCGGAATAAACGGTCGCAACAGTTGCGGCGCAGGGCGTGTAGAATGATATGAAAACGAGAAGAGCCAAAGACTGGGCAAAGGATAAGTTCAGCATTGATAGAATTTCCCTGAAATCCGATGTTCCGAAAGAGACTGCGAGCGAGGATATTATCAGCTCCTTCGCAAAGAAGCCGACTAAGAGGGAGAAGCATAGCTCAGGGCTGAAATTCATCGGAGAGAAAGCTGCTGAAATCGCTTTCCCTATCAAATCCGAAATGCCAAGGAAATTGAGGAGCCAGAGGATAACTGAAAAGAATAGGAGAAACTTCCCAACCTTGAAAATGAATGCCCTGCTCCTCTGCCAAGTGATCCACCAGCTAACCCTAAGGCTGGGGAAATGGTATGGCGGAAGCTCGATGAGGAGATCTGATCTCCCAAGCTTCATCATCCCTCCATAAAGCCTGGAAGCTGAAAGGAAAAGGAGGGCTGAAAGAATGTACAGGAAAACTATTGAAGCCCCCTGAACAAACGGCGAGCTGAAAAGAAAGGCTGCAAAGAGGACCAGAATCAGTAGCCTTGCCTGGCAGATTATGAAGGGAATTGCCAAGGCAACCCTTATCCTTTCCGAATCTGTTTCAAGAATCCTGGTTGCAACAGCTCCGGGAACGTTGCAGGCAACTGAAATTCCGAATGGAAAAGAGGATTTCCCTGTCAGGCCGAAGAAGGAGAAAAACCTGTCCATGGAGACCGCAAATCTTGCCATCAGCCCGCTGTCCTCCACCAGGGACATGAGGAAGTTCAAAATCAGAACGAGGGGGAAGAAGGATGCAATCGCCCCAACACCGGGGATTATTCCGTGAACGATCAAATCCTTAATCGCCGAATCGGGCAGAATTGAGGAAAGATGTTCCGAAAGGGAATCGAATAATCCGGAAATCATTCCCACAAGGCTGTAGGCCTCAAGAACTTCCGCAGCTTCATCCATTCCGAAAAATCTGAAAAGGAAGTTCAGAGGGAAGCCTGTGTTCAAGGAAAGAGATGCGAAGAGCAGAAGGAAAAGGAGGACTGCCGCAAAAAAAGGCCCTGCTCTGCTGAAGAATATGGAATCAAGCCTTTCTGAAGGCCTTGAAACCTTCACCTCCTTTACGGATGATTTCAGAACTTCCTCCACAAACCTGTAGCGCTGCACCGCAATCATCTGCTCAGGATCTCCGTAAAGCTCGGATATTTCATCCGAAATTTTCCTAATCTCACTCCTTGCTTCGCCTGAAATTAGTGATAATGCATAATCATCGCCCTCCAGTGCCTTTACTGCAATTCCCCTGTCCCCAACTATTTTCTCAGCCCTTTCAACGAATTGCTCGATGCTTCCATAATCTATCCTGAGCCTCTTCGCCCTGATCCTTCCTTTAGCAGCATCTATGCACCTGTCAAGGAGCTGGTTGATTCCAATTCCCCTTATAGCATTAGTTAAAACAACTTCAGTCCCGAGCCTAGCCTTGAGCGCCTCAACGTTTACATGAACCCCCCTTTTCTCGAGATAGTCGGCCTTGTTTATGACGACGATCGCATCCCTGAGCTCGAGAACCTGCACTGCGAAGTAAATTGACCTGAAAAGGGATTCCCCGTTTACTAAAATTACCGCAATCCCTTCCCTGCTGAAAATGAACTCCTTTGTTATCCCCTCTTCCACGCTTGCTGTTTTAAAGCTGTTTATCCCGGGGAGATCTGTCAGAGTTATCTCGATTCCGTGGTGGAAAAATCTTGCCTGATGCACCTCCACAGTTTTCCCCGGCCAGTTTGCAACGTAGCATCTCTCCCCGCAAATCCTGTTGAAAAGCGTCGTCTTTCCGGCATTCGGCTGGGCAATGAGATAAATTTTAAGCATTTAGCTCCTCCACAACTATTTTCCTCGCAACCCCCCTTCCTATTGCTATCTCGGAATCGTTAACCCTGACAACAACAGGGGGCCCCCTCGAGACTACCTCAACAACCTGCCCCGGAAAGAGGCCGAGATCGGAGAGCCTTCTAACGAACCCCTTTCCGCCGGTTATTTCCAGTATCCTAACCCTGCCCTTCGCAGAATCGAGTGTTATCATGTTTAGGTCGACCTAAAGTGGGAAATTTGTATAAAAGGTTTTCGGTTATTTAAACGATGGCAAGCTTTCTCTTTTTCAGACTATCTCGACAAAATTCTTCACAAATCTCCTGTACCAGCAATTCCAATCTTCAAAAGTTAGCACATGGATTTCGAACGGATGGAGGCCGAAGTGCTCCCTAACTTTTCTGTACAGATCTAGCCTTTCCTCCTCAGCAGCGCTCTCGGACAAAACAACTGCTATGTCCAAATCGCTCATCGGCTTATCCTTCCCTTCGATAACGCTGCCGAAAACGTAAACTGAGACGAGCCTTTTTCCAAAAATTTCGCTTGCAAAATCCTTTATCTTCCTAGCATTTTCGTAATAATTCCTTCTCATCTCCCTAAACCTCTTCACAATTTCGATCTGAGAATCGATCAAGCCAGCCATTTTCCGAAAACCTCCTTGAATTCCTTCAGAACTGCCAGAACCTTCTCCGCACTCCTCTTGCTGTATTCCTTCCCGAGATATCTAACGGTGATATAGGCCTCTTCCATCAAATCAAAGTATTCAGCGTACCTTTCATAAAATTCGGCTGCATTCTTTACTATTTTCGAAAGTTCTGCAAAAAGAATGCTGAATTTATGCGTTTTTGGATAATCTCCAAGCTCTTTTGCCAGAATATACTTCAAATAGAGCTGAATGGCCTGCTCAGCAAAAAATAGAGTGAAGCTGGGTTTTTCTTCTAGTGCTTCAAAGGCTTTCCTTTCGAGGTATTCGGCATTTTCTTTTAAGAATTCCATAAAATCTGTTAGGGCGATGATTTATAGATGTTGGTTAAATCTTTTTAAAACTTTTGATAAAATTTCTATAAAAATTCCATGCTCCCAGTCAGCATGTGGAATTCGAAAGGCGAGTCGAAAAATTCCCCTATCAGCTTTCCGAAGTCTTCGAGCTTTTTCCCCTACTCAAGAATTCATCCGAAACAACGGCTATGTCGATGTCGCTCAGCCTTTAACTTTTTCCCCTCGACTACGGAGCCGTAGAGATATATTTCCGCCTCAATTGCTTCTCCTGCCAAGATTTCCTTCTTTCTTCTTTCATAAACTTCCTTCAGAAGCTCCATAGAATCTTCTCAGCCTTCTATAGACTTCAAGGGCCCACTTCCTCCTTTCTGAAATACTCGGGGAGATATCTGGAAGCTATGCATGCAAATTCCATATTTCTCATCGGAAACCAGTTCTTTTCGATGAATTCTTCTATTTCATCCTTTTTAAAAACTGTCGAAAGGAAGATCCAGCAGTTTTGCCTTCAAAACGAGCTGGTGCCTGCTCTACATTAGACATTGCAAGGTTGAAGTCCCCTTTTCAAATCCTCAACAGCATCTTTCACGAATGCATCCGCTCTCTTCAGCAGATACGCATCTGTAATTTATTATTTAAAGCTTTTTCATGCCGCTGAAGGTTTTAAAATGAAATTTGGCTTTTTAAAATTCAAGCCGCCGGCGGGATTTGAACCCGCGACCTGGTGATTACGAGTCACCCGCTCTTCCAGCTGAGCCACGGCGGCTTTTCTGAGTTATCGCCGCTGTTTAAAACTTTTCCTGAAAAAATCGATGCTAATTTTATAACCGAAAATCCCCACTCCAAAAAGCCGTGCAGGGGTGGCTTGTGCCTGGAACTGGCTCGGCGCGGGCGATTAGTGACCGCGGGCTGAACGGCTCGCCGAAGCTTGCCGCTTACACCCCGGTCCTATCAACCCGGTCTTCTACCGGAGCCCTTAAGGGCGGCTCTTTTCGGGGATGGCTTCAGGCTTAGATGCTTTCAGCCTTTAGCCACTGGCGCGTAGCTGCCCGGCAATGCCCTGCCGGACAACCGGTAAACCAGTGGCGCCGGAGGCTCGTTCCTCTCGTACTAGAGCCTCCTTCCCCTCAGCCGCCCGGACACCCCCGTCAGATAGCAACCGACCTGTCTCACGACGGTCTAAACCCAGCTCACGATCCCCTTTAATAGGCGAACAACCTCACCCTTGGCCGCTGCTGCACGGCCAGGATGGGGAGAGCCGACATCGAGGTAGCAAGCCCCCGGGTCGATATGTACTCTCGCCGGGGACGACTCTGTTATCCCTGGGGTAGCTTTTCTGACGTCATCCGGCCTCATCAAAAGGCCAGGATGGTTCGCTAGGCCCGCCTTTCGGCTCGTGGTCCTTTATTGTGGGGGACCACGTCAGGCCGGCTTTTGCCCTTGCACTCTACGGCGGAGTTCTGACCCGCCTGAGCCGACCTTTGGGCGCTCCCGATACCCTTTCGGGAGCGTGGCGCCCCACCCAAACTGCCCACCAACCGCTGTCCCGCCGAAGCGGTTAGCCCTACAGCTAGAGATGGGCGGTGTCTCATCGACGGCTCCACGGCCCCCGGAGAGGCCGCTTCGAAGCCTCCCGCCTACCCTGCGCACCCCCAGCTGTAAGGCAACGGCAGGCTGCAGTAAAGCTCCACAGGGTCTTCGCTTCCCGACGGGGGTCCCCAGACTATTCGGCTGGGATGTCGGGTTCGCCGGCTTCCAGCAGGGGACAGTGGGGGGGTCGTTAATCCGTTCATGCAAGCCGCCAATTAAGCGGCAAGGTATTACGCTACCTTAAGAGGGTCATAGTTACCCCCGCCGTTTACGGGCCCTTCAACCCGTTGGACCGGGCTTTCAGGTACCCGCACTGGGCAGGACTCAGGGGCTGTACTAACCGTTGCCGGGTTGCAGCCCCCTGTGTTTTTAGTAAACAGTCGCCCCCCCCAAGTCACTGCGACCTGCTCTCACGAGAGAGCAGGCACCCCTTCTAGCGAACATACGGGGCCAATTTGCCGATTTCCCTCTGCTGGAATGTTCCGTCGCGCCTTAGGCTTCTAACCCAGGGCACCT
>Ga0272449_1003441_pt1 | contig 13622 bp, 9 predicted proteins | sample YNPCB0241_FD_198679 | JGI IMG/M metagenome (GOLD analysis project Ga0272449, IMG submission 198679) | Hot spring sediment microbial communities from Yellowstone National Park, WY, United States - YNP-CB-024-1 | ecosystem: Environmental > Aquatic > Thermal springs > Hot (42-90C) > Sediment...
ATTACCAGGATTAGGGGATTAACGTTAAGCCCTTCAATCGCCAATATCAGGTCTCTAATATTCTCAGATTCATTATATGTTGGCAATATAATTGCTGACTCCAAGATGCTTCATCAAGATCATTCTTTAAAAGAATATATTTTAACATTTTCTCATTATTTAGCACTTGAAGTCAGACATATATCTTCATTTTTGAGGGTTATGATGAAGCGGATGCTAAGATGCTTAGGTTAAGTTCGATCAGTTTGATTATTAATCCTAAGATTTATAAGAAATCCCGCTTAACAGTAATATAATTTGTGCTAAGGTATTAATGGTGCTGAGAGTGACGGCATTTGAGCATACGAATGTTGTGCGACATAATAACTTCGCTGGAAGGTTCAGTTCGCCCCGTTGTCTATTTGGCTGAGGGTTTGGTTAATATGGGATATGAGGTTGCCGTCGTGTCGCCGGTGATTCTGCCTGAAGCCGAGCTTGAAATGAATAGGATGGGTATTAAAACCGCGAACTTAAATATGAAACATTTTTCAAGCGCTCTTGATTCTTCACTGCTTTGGTTTGAAACATGGATGTACGAGGCGTTATTCAAATTGAATTCTAGGCATGAAAAGAATAGGTTTCCGGCAGCAATTAATTTTTCACACGTCGTTTTCGCCCCCTCAACCTTCTGGTATTTGCAGGGCCCGCCATCCACAGCTCTAGGGGACATTTCAAGTCAATTTCCACCTGGCTTTAAAGCTGCATATAGCATTTTGAAACCCATCATTGATTATCTTGATGGCAAGGTTATTAAACGAGCGAAGGAATTTTCCTTATTTATGATTGCTAACTCAAAGTTTTGCGCTTCCATGTATTCCAAGTTTGGTTTAAAGGTGCATGACATAATATATCCACCATTAGATAGGAGAATATTCCGCCCTTCAACAGAAAGCCCCTCTGAGGATTATGTTCTAACATATTTTGGGAAGGAAACAAAGTTCTCTGTGATAAAAAGGATTGCTGATTTAGGCGTTAAGATTAAGGCTTTCGGTTCGAAAACATTATTTATTAATAGGGATTTGCTGAAGCATCCAAACATTGAGTTTTTGGGGAAATTATCAACCGAGGTGTTGGTTGATGCATACTCAAACGCGCTATTCACTCTATTCCCATTCACGCATGAGCCGTTTGGCTATATTCCGCTTGAGAGCATGGCGTGCGGAACCCCAACGTTAACATACGGCATGCAGGGGCCAGGAGAATACATAGTTGATGGTGAAAGCGGGTGGCTTGTGAATGATGATGCAAGTATGGTTAAGAAGGCTATAGAGATATGGAGGGGGGGTTATCCCTCTAAGATAAGAAAACGATGCGTCGAGAGATCTATGGCTTTTGACGGAGAAATTTACGTTGAAAGATGGCTGAAGCTGCTAGATTCGTTTAATGTCATATAAGGGAAATCTTATTTCACATTCAACCAGTAATTAGTGTAGAGAGAAATGCCAATAATAAGACTTAAACAATTCAATTTGAAAACTCTTACTGGCTTAGACCACTTTATACTATTTATGATGGCGCTGGTATACGTAATCGTTATCTCTAGTATAGCAATAATGAACCACTACTCGTTTTACACGAATGCATGGGATTTAGGGATTTACGCTCAAGCCTTATACAGCACACTTAACTATAGGGAGCTCCTATACTATAGCGTTGAGGCTATTGGAAACCCCTCTAGAAGCCTTTTCGGAATACATTTTACGCCGTTTCTACTCTTTCTTGTGCCCGTATACGCCTTATATCAGAGCCCCATCACGTTACTTATTCTTAGGCCTATAGCGATTTCCATAGGGTTGATCCCATTCTACTGGATTATGCGTGAGAGTAAAATCGCCAATGGAGGGTTTGTGATCCTTTTGGCAGCTATATACCTTATCTATCCTCCAATGCTTGTTCCAATATCAAATTTTGACGTGCTGTCTTTTCTGCCAGCATTATTTCTTTTCGCTTTACATTATTTGAGGAAAGGCAGTTATCTACGAGCATACGTATTTATTATATTAGCGCTGATGATCAATGAGTTCGTTTCATTAATCGTTGCCGCTGTAGCGATCTACACGTTACTCGTTAACTGGAGGGGAATCTTAAACGGGTTGAAAAATAAAAAGATTAACAGAAACATGATTTTCTCCATGCTTCTTTTATCCACTGGGATACTTTGGTTTATTCTCGCATGCGCTGTAATCGCGCATTTTAATCCGGTTGCATTGAAGACTAAATGGGAGTGGGGGGATCTTGGAAGTAGCCCCGGTGAAATAATCCTCAACGTTTTAACTAATCCAATTAAGGTGTTGAATGCCCTTTTCAATGATGGACAGAGAAAATTTTTCTACATTGCCGCTTTACTCGGTCCGTTAGCCTTCACATCGCTTCTTGAGCCGCTGGCGCTTGTGATGGCTATACCGTGGTTAGCTGCAAGTCTTCTCTCGATAAACCCGCTTTATTATTCCATCGAAACCCAGTATCCAGCTTTTGTTTCACCATTCATTTTTCTATCTGCTATTGATGGGATAAAGAGATTAATGGACCTTAATGCTAATATCGCAAAGCGTGTTGCCGCCATGATGTCAATGGTGCTACTTGCCTCTACCCTCTTAATTCCATCCGGATGCTTTAGATTCAACGAACCCAGCGAGGCCATATGGTTAGCGCTAAGAGAGATATCGCCTGATGCATCTATATCTGTTATGCCAGATATTTACCCACATGTGTGTAATAGGCTTGAAGCATATCCATATTTCGTTGAGGGAGTTGACTACGTGCTCATTAACGTTTACTCATGGTGGTATGATGTTACGCTACCAAGACCAGCTCATATAGCCCCAAGATGGTGCGACATAAACATTGGTGATAACTATGGCATAATGCTGAACATGGATGGTGTTATACTCTACAAGAGGGGATATGATGGGCCGGTCAAGAATTTTAGCGGTGTGAGCTTCAAATATAACGTATATGATCTCGCTGATTTGTTTGGTGATATAATTCGGGTTAATGATGGAGCGGCGATTGTGGATGCTTTAATCCATAAATCTGGAAGATCATCCCCTCTACTCTTTAGGACGCCATTCAAGTATCTCCCGCCAGGAAACTATAATGTTACCGCCCGCATTAAGGTATCTTCAGCTGCTTCTAGAGAATACGTTATATTTGAGGTGAGAACTAAGCCGGGGGAGATAACGGTGTTTGCTAAAGAGTTTTCTGTAAGCGATTTGCCCGATAATGAATGGAAGGATTTAAGTTTCAATTTCACTATTAAAAAGCCTATGCCCATAGAGTTCGTAGCCTATGTAGGCAACTTAACAGATGTTTACTTTCAATTCTTAAGCATACTTCAAGTTTCAGGTGAGTAAGGCTTGAAGATATGTGCTGTTACCACGTGGCCGCCCCACCATGATGGAATATCCATTTACTCATCCTACTTGTATGAGCATGTAAGCAAGAAAGCTGAAGTTAGGATTCTAGCAAACATTACAGATTCATCAATCTCCTTTAGGATGAAAGCGCCAAGCACGCTGAACCATTACAGCGTTGTTAGATGTTGGAGGAGAGGGAGCGTTTTTTACCCGTTTAGGATCTTCAGTAGGGTACTTAAGGAAAAACCCGATGTTATTCATTTACAGCATGGGTGGCTACTTTACGGCGATAAATTTTCCTCTCTATTATTTCCGTTACTACTTCTCCTCTTACGCTTAACAAGGAGACCGATCATAGTAACCATGCACACAGTTGTAGGGAAGAATCCTAGATTATATGAGAATAAAATTATTAATTTCACGGCTAAAGTAACCATTATATTTTTAACTAAATCTATAGTGAAGCTTTCCAGCAGGATTATTGTTCATAATGATTTGATGAAAAAGACGTTGAGGGATGCATACATGCTGCGAAATGATTATTGGAAGATATATGTCATACCTCATGGTGTGAAGGAAGTGCGAGAAAAACGTAGAAAGATTCGAGGAAATGAATATTTTAAAATGTTATCATTTGGCTTCATTAGAAAAGGAAAAGGTATCGAATATTTAATTGAAGCTTTTAGAATATTTTCAATTAGTTGTCCAAAAGCTGCTCTTATAATTGCTGGAGGAAGGCATGCTCACGACAACGAAGAATACGCCAAATTGGTAAAGAGAAGATTGCTAAATGATGCGGCAGAAAATATAATCTTCACCGATTTTGTTGACGAAGAAACCTTAGATAGGTTAATTTGGGAAAGTGAGATCATCATACTCCCATCCCTAGATAAGCACTACCTTGAAGCAAGCGGATCCCTAGCGAGGGTTGCAATGTATGGGAAACCTGTCATCTGCAGCAAAATACCAAAGTTTGAGGTCGACCTGGAAGATGGGAAAGATTGCATTATGGTTAAATTAAATAACCCAAGAGAATTAGCTGAAGCATTTTCCCTGCTAACAAACAATTTAAGTCTAAGGGAGAAAATAGGAAGAAATTTAAGAAGAAAGTTTAAGGATAGAGTTTGGAGTAAAGTGGCGGAGCAGCACATCCATCTTTTTAAAGCTAGTTTAAAAGCGTATTAACAAAGTAAGAGATATGAAATTTTACTGACTTAAGGGTTCAGTAATTTAAAGCGGTGTACCTGATAATCTCCCTAGTGGGATAAATTCTCTCGCAAGATCCTTTCATTTAGAATAAAAATATTTTAAAGTCTGCTTAATTATCTTAAGATCTTTTAGGGCAACAGCGTTCCAACTAAAACTCTTAACGTATTCCTTGGAGAATATCGCCAGTTCTTTTATGTTTGCATTCATGACTTCGAGTATTGTTGAGGTTAGTTTATTGATATTTTTAGCTGGCACTAAAAATACGCTCTTGCAAGCTCCAAAGACCTCTCTAACGGCTGGAATATCATAGCAAATTACTGGTAGGCCGCATGCTAAAGCCTCCGCTATGGATATACCCCAGCCCTCAAACAAGCTGGGTAAAATGAAAACCTTACTGGATTTCATTAAGCGGAAAAGCTCATCATCGCCGCATGGTCCCATGAAAAATATGTTTTCCTTTAGATTTAAATCGTTAATCCTGCGCTTTAGCTCATAGCTGTCTGGTCCGCTTCCTATAATCACCAGCTTTAAGCTTCGAACTTTTTTTGAGATTTCTCTCCAGGACTGGATGAGGTCAAATATTCCTTTATCCCTTGAGATGCGCCCGACAAATATGCCGTCATATATTTTTTCGCCATCTTTAATGCTGTCAATGTATTCCATGTTTACAGCGTTTCCGCTAATGTAAATTTTATCCTTTGGAATCCCATTTGCAACAAGCAGCTTTGCCGTCGACCATGAAACAGATATGCATGCATCAGCATATTTAAGTAGAGCAAGTGTCATAAAGGAGGACAGCGCTTTTATTAAAGCTAAAAGCTTATTGTATTCAGTTTTCCGGTATCCTAAGTATGCTTGCCAGAAATTTGCCTTCTCATTCACGTTTAGAAAGTCAAAGTGGTGGACGACGACGCAGAGTGGTTTACGCGATATGAAGCGTAGAAGAACTGATGCCGCCAAGTTTGGTAAGGTATTGTTAGGTGAGAGAATAGCGTCGCAGTTGTTGCGTTTAATTAACAAGGTGCATACGAAAGTAGCCTTTACTAGCCATAGAAGCCAACCCAAATATATTAGGAACCATTTTTCCGCCTTAATTCCGAGGGGAATAGGCAAACTTACAACTTCACAGCATGATCCTTCACCATATTTTTTTAATAAGCCCGGTTGCGAGTCAACTACTACTATGCGAATACCTTTACGATGCCACTCATCCAATACGCAAAGAAATCTTTTTTCTGCTCCGCCCACAGCTGTGAATTTAGGCGATGGATGGAAAAATATGGCAAAAATCTGCATTTATAGCAACTCCAAAAATATTAGAGGAATTTATGACATTTTTCGCAAGACTCCCTCCAATATTTTCAGGTGATTCTGCATGGAGAAGTTATTTGCAACATGCTGTCTTGCGATGTCTGGCCATTTTTTACCTACGCTCAACGCCTCCACTATTTTTTCGCTGAAGTCTTTAACGTTATATGGTTCGGCTCTGTAGCCTGTCACTCCATCAATGACAGTTTCGCATGGTCCAGAGTCATCGTCCCATACAACGGCTGGAGTTCCACAAGCCATAGCCTCCACAGGTCCAAGTCCAAAGTCCTCTTTGGGCGGCGGATATGCGTATACATCTGCCATGTTATATAATTGCACAAGATCTCCTATTTTTACAAACCCAAGAAAAATGATGCTGCCCCTGACTTTTAAAGTCTCAGCAAGATTCATTAACTTCTGAAGGTAGCCTCTACTCTCGCTAGGAATGCCGCCTGCAATGACTAAATTAGCGGATGGGAAAGTTTTTTTAACATAGTATAATGATTCAATTAGCCACTCAAAGCGTTTTATGGGCACTATTCTCCCGGAGGAAAATATTATTGGATGATTAAATTTTAGATCGTGCGAATCTCTACTTTCCGGCTGGATCCTGAAAACGTCCATATCCACAGGTGGGTAACAAACTATTGGATTGACGCCATAAACTGCCTTAACCCTTCTTTGGGTAAATGAACTGTTGACTAGGACAAAGTCTGAATTTGAGACGCCAAGCATATCAATTCTCTCCAGCAGAGGTCTACTTACACTTCCCAAGCCATATGCAGTCTTCCTCACAGCGTCAAAGCACCATAATTTCACATCATGCCTGTTAAGATAAAACATTCTTGGGAGAAAATGTAAGTAGCTAATAATCTTTGTTCCCCTCATCTTCTTTTGCACGTAACCTATCCATGGAGATGAGCTATAACCATGGCAGATTAGTATCTCCTCCCTCCCCAATTTTTCAGTTGTGAGGGGAGCCATGGGCACTGATAGTAGAACTCTAAGCGTTTTATTGTTTGGGAGAAAAGCGTCGGGATAATAATAATGCACATGTTTTTGCAAGTTAAGTAGATGCAGTAAATTTTCATCTACATATGCGAAATAACAATTCACCTCGTGCCCAATATTACGGAGAAGTTTCATTTGGTTTAATATTACGTTTTCTACACCACCGCCCTCTGAAAAGTGGCTGTAAACTATTCCTATTCGCATATATTACACCGCAAGCGCCTTCCTATTTCTCAGCTTTAGTATAAAAAGATCCCTCATCATGAGGGGGGCAATTTTAATCCAACGTAAATTTCTATTTCCACCCAGTCTTTTCTCGCACCATCTTATAGGAACCATTTTTATGGGTATTCCAAGATTTCTTGCTTTAATTATAAGTTCTGTATCGAAAACGAAACCATTATTGAAAATTTCATTTATCAATAGTTTGGCTACATCCATCCTAAAACCTTTAAATCCACATTGGTGATCTTTTATGCCAGTTCCAAACAGAAGATTTACAAGCGCATTGTATATTAAGCTTAAGATTACCCTAAAAAAGCCCTGTGTAAACCTGTCTGAAACGCTTCTTTCTCCAATTACAATATGGTTACCTGCCCTCAATATATTAATGAATTCTATTATGTGAGATAACTCTGCTGAGAGATCCGCGTCCATGAAAATAATGATCTCTCCGCTGGCTAAATCAATGGCCTTTTTAATACTTCCGCCTTTACCAAGCCTTTTATTAAAGCGCAATAATAGAATATTTGGTTTTTCCGCAAGCAAACCATTTATTTTCTGATAGGTCCCATCGTTACTGCAATCGTCGCAGACAATAATTTCATATGATAAACCGGTGCTTCTCAAAAAATCGTGAATCGCCCTTAAGTTTTCGCTTATAATATTAGCTTCATTAAATACTGGAAGTATCAATGAAAGTATGGGCTTCTCATACTTAACTTTACTAGCGTTATTTATTGGATGACACACTAATTTTGAGATGCTTTCAGAGACCCTCAACTCATGCCCACTCGTTTATGAGAGTTTCAGTTTTATCCATATAGGTTTTGACGTTCATATTCATTATTTTATTTTTTGTTGGGTATATTTATCGTTTTTAGTAATTTTTTGAATTTACTCCATGGGGTCACTAAAATCAGCGCTGCTAAAACTAATGTTGCCCCTGATATTTTAAGTCCATTTTCAGCGTAATCTTGACCTTTAAAGTATATTTTTATGTTGAAATCTCCGGTTTTGTTTATGTAGAAGCCATTGATCATTGAGTATAGCGGAATAGGCTCTATTTCCTCGCCATCAACATAGGCTCGCCATAGGGGGTGGTAGGATTCCGAGAAGGCTAGTATGAACGATCCTGTGCTATTCTTAACATAAACTTTGTATTCACATGGGCTTATTTTCTCGTACCCTACATGCGGGGTTAAAGATGTGGATGGCTTAAATAAGCTGTTTACGCTGATTTCCTCATTCTCATTTCTAAGGGAATATATTATAATCTGGTCTAAGATCATTTTTCCAGAGAAGCCTAGTGATCCTACTTCAATTTCACGCTCGCCTGTTTTGAGGTAAATTGGTCTTGTCTCATACCAAATTACGTTTTCAGTTGAGTTTAGCTGTTGGGTGGTTATTGTTTGACCATCCATAACTATGAATGGAACTGCTTGTTGTTCATCTTCATGGATTAGGCGGAGGGCAAACTTGTAGTATCCATCTTTCAGTATGAATATTTTTGTTGAGGGTAAAGCGGATGTTATGAAGGCTTCTAGCTCCCATATGCTCACCAAGTCATAAAGCTCCGTAACTCTTGTTATGTATATGCGCATCTTCGTTGTCTCCACGGTTACATTAAACATATGGGTGCGTTCCAGAAGATCGTTTCCCTCTACTACGGCTTGATCTATCCATGCTGTTCCATTCCAGGTCTGCACCTTATAGTCTACGGCGTTGGCCCTTTCAAAGAGTATGCGTACACCATTAATTTTTTGTGGAGTATCCCATTCAATCATGAGCCATTGGGGCATTTGTTCATGGGGCTTTGAGGCCCACCTCGTCTCATGGTCTCCATCATTCGCTAAATAGGGCCATAAGGTTATATTACCCCATTTGCCGGAAGAGCTTGCTGAGGCCCTACCAGTTGGCGAGATATTCGTGTAATAGCTCTTAGTGGAAAGCATGTAGCCTTCATATGGTTTTATGGTGATTAGCCAGTTGGGCGGAGGATTATACGCGAAGGATTCTTCCGCCTCTAAAACATAGATTATTCTACCGTTAAACATCTGCAGAGCATTAAGTAACTCATCAATTTTGGATTGTAAGACTTGCGACTCAACAATTGCGATTGAATCTATATCATTATAGCCTGCGCCATCATTTGTTAACGTTACCGTATGTTCACCTTCATCTAAGCTTACTGCGGCTATTTTCACCCACTTAAGGCCGGACCAAAAGGCTGAAAGAGGCTTAATCTCTCCAACGTCTCTCCCATCGATTTTAACACTAAGTTTTCCTCTATAATCAGCGAATCCGATTCTTATCCAAATTTCATAAGTTTGACTACTTTTTATTTTAAATGGGATGCTGATGCTATTTTTTCCCGAGGTTGTGAGAGTTTCTCCTCCGAAAACAAGGCTTCCAACATGTCTCCAAAAGGGGCTACGGCACCAATACTTAGTGTGATTCAGACTTTCCATGCCGTATGTAGCGGTCTCTATAAAAATTGCATTCTTTAGCGAGGATGTGAGGGCCATATCCATTAAATCACTATTAACTAGGATTAAAAGTTCAGTGTTGTCAGTCGTGTTGAAGGAAGGAAGATTTTTTGTGTTATAAGGGAAGAGTAGTGCCGTTTGATTCAAGTTGAAGTTAACAAGCTTACATAAAGAGTCAAAAGTTTCTAAACCACCAATAACATAAGCGATGTTGCTGGGCGTAAAGAATCTAGGCGTGTAGTAGTTGTTCTGAAGAATTAGCGTGCTTCCATTGTAGAAGACAGCGTAGCCGTTTTGGCTTAAAAAGAAAATTCGCGTCTCATTCGCAAGATATGTAGGTAAAACAATATATTTGTAATTGAATGGCCCAAGTATTTTTAGAAAATCATCTGTTAAGAATAGGCGTACTGTTCTAAAGCGCAGATGATCAATTAAAATTCGGGTTGATCGGCTCCACCCTCCATCCTGTAACGTTGGTTTATCATGGATAAACGAGCTATCAAAGCCAATATCGTGGCTCGCTCCTACAGATGTAACCATGGCACCACATGCAAAGTCTGATTCTACGGTGGCCACTGGCATGCCGAGGAGTTTCATCCATTCTGACAAGCTGTTTGAAATAGTTATTATTTTGTAGTCACCCGGTTGCATTGAAATTAAGGTATATGGCTCTAGATAAGTTTCGGGTGGCGTATAAACTTGTAGGCCTTGAATGAATAAATGAAAACATGAGAATATGCTGTTTAAAATTATGAGAACAATTATTAGTACGCTAAGAGCTCGGATAAGTTTTCGTGCACCCTTTATGATAGCGCTCAACGCATCTATGGAAATATAAACTTCTTCAGTTTTGTTTTCAGAGTGGAATTTCACCTCGGCTTTTATGTATACTTTCTCTTTTTCAGCTCTTCTGCTTCTCTGGATGTAGCTCGTTAGCATTGCGACAAGAACCGAAACCATGAAAGCTAGTGAAAAGGCAATAATAGCGGCTAATCTACTTACGGCCCTAAAAACAGTAAAGTAAGGTATGTTAGACCAAATCCATAAAAATATTCCTCCAAATGGAGGATTAGGACCCTTAGCAATAAACGCTGACATGATAGCGGCGACTAAGAAGAAGATTGTGTATCTGTTTCTGTGGAATAGAATGACAAAGAAGGTTAGTGCAAAAATGAGAAGAGAAAATAGGTAGGTAGGAAAGTCCAGCAGGCCTATTTCAGAGCGAATATCGAAAAGAAAGACATAACCCCATGATTCACGCGCTCCCATAGCTAACGCATCAATCATACTTTGATAACTAAGTTGAATGGCATCTTCTAGGGGATATCCAAAGGTCGCCGAGTAATATGGAACGTCAAGAATGGTTAACGGCAAAAGCGTTGGAGCAGAGATTAGAAGTGCAAGGATAAGTGATGGAATAATCGTTTTCATTACATGTTTAATCCCCCTCAAAAAATTTCTATTAACTAACGAATCTATTAGGAAAAAGATGGTAAAGAGAAAAAGGAAAAATCCATAGATTATAGCGCATTGTCTATGGAAGCCGGTTAGAAGTATAGATAAACCAAGTGATAGGGCTACCATATTCTTCACCCCACCTTTTTTTAATGCTCTGTCAAGTAATAGGAATATTAGGGGGGCTAACGCGTAGCTAAAAAGTATATCCACATGAGCCTCAGTTAATTGGGAAAAAATCCATGGGTTAAAGCAATATACTATTGATGCTGAGAAGGCTGCTAAGTTCCGTTTTGTGTAAAAGTATGTGAAGGCATATATTGTGAAGCCAGCCACTAAGAAAGAGAGGAAAGTGAAAATTTTAACGGTTAATACAGCATTATTGCAAATGTAGTAGATGGAGGACATAAAGAGATCAATTGAGTGTATTTCCTCTGAAAAACCAAAGGAGCATGGGCGCCACACGCATAACCACCTAAAATCCTTCCACAAGTAGGCTCGAGAAATCCATCCCATAACGTCTCCACCAGCAGGCCATTCATTTGTAAAAATCCAGTTTCTAAAGAGTATAACTGCCAGTAAAGTTAGGATGGAGAAATCAATCAGTACGCGGATGCACCTGATAACCACCATTTTTCGCAAGATTGCCCTAATGTTTTGAGCGACTTCAGCCATTTTTTCACCTTGAAGGGCTTAATTGATTGTAGTAATTTTTTCTTTACAAATTAACTATATTCTTCGTGTAATGGATAAATATAAGTTATCCTAAGGTTTGAACCTAATTTTTGCAATATTCTGTAAAGCCTATTAGGAGGCCGGTTAAATATGCTAAGTATTCGATAACCTTTATTATAAAGAGCCCTGTTGCATGAAGAGGATTTCTAAGTAGCATTTTGATGTTAGATATTAGGTTGAGGGGGCTATGTCTTTTAAGAAGTAGTCGCGGGCTCTTTGTCATTATGGCTGGTAGGCTTTTGCCGTAATTGTAGGCTTTCAGAGCAATTCTTCTTATTGATAATTCTTCTTCGTGATGCATTATTTTTGAGTGAATTCTGCCGGTTTTGAAGCCTATCCTTTCCAAGCGGATGTATAGGTCAAAGTCCTCTCCGAATATTAATTTTTCGTCGTATCCCCCAAGCTTTTTAAAGGCGCTTTTCCTGAAGAAGCGCGGTATCTCAAATAATTTATTTCCAGCGTATAGTTGCTTCTCGAGCCTTCGGCATTCGGATAGAAATCCTTTAGTTATTGTCTCCTCAGGAATTATTACGGCGTCTATATTATTGGAGACGCAGGTTGCGACGCATTCCTCTATGACTTTCGGTGTTAGCTCCATGTCTGAGTCTATGAATAGTAGGAAGTCGCCTCCAGAATATTTAGCGCCAAGATTTCTTGCAGCGCTTCGCCCAACATTTCCAATAAGTATTTTTGCACCGTATTCCTCTGCTATTTTAATTGTATTATCTTGGCTATATTTGTCCACTATAATTATTTCTATCTCTTTATATGTCTGCTCTATAATAGATTTTATGCATGAATGTACTGTTTTCTCAGAGTTGAATGTCGGAATAATTATGGAGACGAATTTTTTAGACTGCATCATTTTTACCTAGACTGCTTGGAAACATATATTTTTCTGCTTCTCTATGTGCATGCTTTAGGCTTATAACTCTATTATGGCATTGTGACTAACCTCGCCCTAAAAATAAAAAATAGGTAGTTTAGGCTGAGGCGACTGTTTTTCCTTATTTCTCTTTTGGTGGGTCTACTAGGGCTAGGAGCTCTTGGATCGTCTTCTTGTCCTTTCCCATAATTTCTAAGCCCGCTTTAAGCTCAACCTCTGCCTGCCTAGCTAGTTCAGCCCTCTGCTCATCCGTTAGAGCCATGAAGGATTTGCGGAGCTCGCTAATCTTTTGTCCTACAAGTTTTGAGCGCTCCCATGGATCTGTTGTCCTCTCAAACTTTAGTAGGAATTCTGGATCTTGAAGTCCCTTTGCTAGGTGTGCCATCCACGCTTCGTATCCGCTTCTGTTGCTGAGGACTCCTAGGAACCACTGCTTCTCCTTGCTTGAGACTCCTGAGAGCCAACGCCAGCTAGCCCACCCAGCCGATAGCTTCTGCATCCCCCTACCCTTACCCAAGGCATCTCACCGAGAATTATGGGGTTGTAATATAACGATAAACCTTTGTAAAGCATGAAGTAATACTTTGAGCGATGCTTCATGATGGTGTGCATGTATAATATAACATGTATGTGTTAAGTAGATTTATTAGTCTCAATTTTTGTAGAATTTCTTGATAAATGATGGACGATGTAATTGTTGTTAGGTTAGAGCATAGTCAAAAGGAGTATCTTAGAAACTATGCTGAGAGTAAAGGTTACGTTTTCAGGGGGAGACCAAACATTAGTGAGGCTATTAGGGAGATCATTGATGAGAAGATGAGTGTTCGGAAGGCTGCTGAGGGTGAGCGTTTAGAGTCGGCGCAGCCGCGTGAGAGCGACCTAATTAGTAAAGCTTTTGCGCTGTTAAATAAGGGA
>Ga0272449_1003443_pt1 | contig 13611 bp, 13 predicted proteins | sample YNPCB0241_FD_198679 | JGI IMG/M metagenome (GOLD analysis project Ga0272449, IMG submission 198679) | Hot spring sediment microbial communities from Yellowstone National Park, WY, United States - YNP-CB-024-1 | ecosystem: Environmental > Aquatic > Thermal springs > Hot (42-90C) > Sediment...
AATAGAGAGAGTTGACGTAAAACCAGATAAGGTCAATTTAGAAAATCAGCTAAAAATCCTCTGGCTGGACAACAACCACTCTTTTTGGAGATACAATGAATCTCCTCACATCTTCATCAAAATTATAACCTATTTCCGTATCTGGTGGTATTTTAGTCCCCGTCATTACTATAGCTCTCTTTATTTTTGATCTTCTTCCTATTTCCACATCAGGATGTATTACACTATCCTCTACAATTGAATAACTATGGATCCTAACATTAGGAGAAAGAATCGAATTTATAACGAAACCTCCTGAAATTATGGAACCATGGGAGACAAGGGAATTTATTGAATGCCCTATTCTCCCCTCTTCAGCATGAACAAACTTCGCAGGAGGATAAACAGGGACAAAGGTTCTTATGGGCCAATCATAATCATATAGATTGAACTTGGGAGTTATTGCAATAAGATCCATGTTGCTTTCATAATAAGCATCAATTGTTCCAATGTCTTTCCAGTAGCATGGCTCCCCTTTTTGATAATCGAAGAAATTGAATCCATATAATTTAAATCTTCCAATCATTCTCGGAATAACATCCTTTCCAAAATCATGGGATGAATCTTTGTTTTGATTGTCCTCTTCGAGAACTCTGGACAAAACTGAAAAGTTAAAAACATATACACCCATAGAGACATAAGCTTTATCTCCTTTGCCAGGAATTGGCTTTGGTGAAGGAGGTTTTTCCTCAAATCCAACAATTCTCCAATCAGAATCAACCTCCACAACGCCAAATCTCTTAGCTTCCGAGATATCCATTTCAATTATACCAATTGTAAGTTCAGCTCCTTTTTGTTTATGAAAACTCAACATGTCTCTATAGTCAATTTTGTAAATATGATCTCCTGCGAGGATTAGAACAAACTCAGGCTTCTCTTCCCTTATAGAATAAAGGTTCTGATATACAGCATCTGCAGTTCCAAGATACCAGTGCTCAGAAACCCTTTTTTGGGGGTGGAGGATCTCAATAAACTCACCAAGAAATGGGCTAAGGATACTCCATCCATCTCTAATATGTCTAATCAGGGATTGAGACTTATACTGGGTGAGAACAAATATTTTTCTAATACCTGAGTTTATACAATTGCTAAGAGTAAAATCTATTATTCTATAAATACCACCAAAAGGAACTGCTGGCTTTGCTTCGTGTTTAGTTAAAGGATATAAACGCTCCCCTCCACCTCCTGCCATTAGAACAGCAACAACATTTTTCATTATTCATAAATTTCTATTATAAGCCTTTGGGTTCCTTCACAGTGAGTTCCTCATAAGTTTCTTTTACCTTCTCTGTTGCTTTCTGGGCAAGCTCCTGGAGTTTTTTTCTTGTTTCAGCTCCTGAGGCTGGAGCAAAGAGAAGTCCAAGAGCTGCTCCCACAAGTGCTCCAAAAAGGAAAGCAATTGTAATCTCCAAAAGTCCAGTCCCTTTTTCTTCAGCCATTTTTTCCTCCTTTTTTCAAGGTTTTAAAAATATTTAAAAGGGTGAGAGCGATACCTGCAACAGGTGCAAACTTAGTCAGACCTGCCTGTAAAGAGAATGAAAGTGCACTAAGCAAATCTTCCCACCCCCTTCGGGCTGTTTTTAAAGTACCCTCAAGATCATCTGCTCTATCCATTAATTTCTGGGTAAGTCTGTTCAAATTTTGAGTGAATAGCTTAAATTCCAAAATTGCCTCGTTGGCTTCCCTTGCATTCTTCTTAATCTGAGGGAAGAGAGAAAAAAAGAGAATCATGAAGGCTATAAAGGTTAGAAGAGCAATAATACCAAGAATTGATAGTAGGATTGATAATACTTCCATTCTTTTCTCCCAAACTAAAATTGGAGGCGGCGACCGGATTCGAACCGATGAATAGAGGTTTTGCAGACCTCCGCCTTACCGCTTGGCCACGCCGCCATATATATGGAGCGGGAAACGGGACTTGAACCCGCGACCCCAACCTTGGCAAGGTTGTGCTCTACCACTGAGCTATTCCCGCATTCCATTATTAAATTTTACACATTTCTCTTTCTATGTCAATACCGCGAATTGCATCACTAATTTTCTATAGGAAATCGATTCGTTGCATCATAAGAAATTCTAATCGAAATAGAAAATCTCTTTGGATAGGAACGCAAGCAGAGATAAAGCCTCGACATTTCTGAAGTTTAAGATATCGATTCTTTGTTGGAATTTTATTCATTTTTTAAATCCTTCAAAATCCCCCTTTTTTCCATTATCCTCAAAATTCTCTCTCTTCTTCTTTTAATAAATCTACTTTTGGAATCAGGGGTGTATTTTAGAGGATTTGGAAGGATTGAGGCAAGGGAAGCCGATTCGTAAGGAGAGAGTTCTTTTGCGCTCTTTCCAAAATAAAATTGGGCAGCTGATTCTGCTCCATAGATCCCATTTCCCCATTCAGCAATATTTAGATATATCTCAAGGATTCTATTCTTGGAAAGGAACATCTCTAACTTCAAAGCTATGATTATCTCGAGAAATTTTCTGAAAATTGTTTTCTGAGGACTCAGGTAAAGATTCTTTGCAACTTGCTGGGATATTGTTGATGCTCCCCTCACAAATCTTTTCTTCTTAATATCTTTTTTTATTGATTCTTTCAATTCTATCCAGTCAATTCCATAATGGGAGTAAAATCTGTCATCCTCACTTATAAGAACAGCATTTACTAAATAGGGTGAGATTTCCTTTAAAGGTTTCCATCTTTGATTTATAAAATATTTTTTCCCCTTTTTCTTAGCGGTTTCCATTCTGAATTTCATGAGAGCTGTAATCTTTGGATTATGATTTCTTAAAGGAGAGGGATCAGGGGTGACAAACCATAGAATAAGAAAAAAAGAAATTAGGAGGGAAAAAGAGATAAAAATAATGAATAGGATTTTTCTCATTGAGATTAAATACTTCTTATCTCTGCAAGAACTTCATTACCATTGACGAGTTTCCCCTCTGAGACAAATATTTTTGACACAACCCCTTTTATTGGAGAAACTATTACATTTTCCATCTTCATGGATTCTATTACAAGGAGGGGTTGATTCTTTTCAATCTCATCCCCTTCTTTTACATGGATTTTTGATACTGTTCCAGGAAGGGGGGAAGTGATAACTCTCTCTCCCTTTTCCTCATGATAAATTTCTGCCCTCCTCCCTTCTTCCTTCTCAATTGTGTAATTTTTACCATTTATGAAAATATGAAGCCTGGAGCCATCAATGGCATAATAGACTGTAAGGCTTTTATCTCCAATTCTTAAAAGGAATGAGTTGGAGGTTAAATTCTCAATCAATGCCGAGGTTTCAAAATCCGATGAGGAAACAAGGAAGGAGTTGTTTTTATTTTCGATCTTTAACCTGTAAGTTTTTTCACCCTCTCTAATTCTAATTTCCATATTAACTGTTCCTCCATGGTCCTATTTCAAGCCATGGATTGTAAATATATTTTCTCCCTTCTGCTGGCTTTTTAACTGATAAATTGTTGAAGAAAATTATCCCTGATGAAACTATTGCCTCCCTTTCAAAATCTTCCTTCTCTTCCTTCCAATTCTTAAAATGTTTCTCGACAAAGCTTGTGAAGGTATTTCCCTTAATGAATTCTGGATGCTCCATTACAGAAATAAGGAAAGGAATTGTTGTTTTTATTCCTAAAATAACATATTCCTTAAGGGCGGATACCATTCTCCTTATAGCAGATTCCCTATCTTCAGCCCAGACAATAAGCTTTGAGAGAATTGGGTCATATAGAGGAGAGACCTCAAAACCTGAGAAAATTCCAGAGTCACATCTTATTCCAGGACCAGAGGGCTCTTTTAAATAGAGGATTTTTCCAGGGGAAGGAAGAAAATTATTTTCAGGATCTTCTGCATATATTCTTCCCTCAATCGCATGCCCCCTCTGCTTTATATCTCCCTGTTTGTATTTCAGCTTCTCCCCATCGGCAATAAAAATTTGATTCTTAACAATATCAATTCCTGTAACCATCTCCGTCACTGGATGTTCAACTTGAACTCTTGCATTTACTTCCAAAAAGTAAAAATTCCTTTTTTTGTCCAGAAGAAATTCAACTGTTCCAGCATTGTTGTATCCTGCATGCTTTATTACTTTTTTTGCTGTCTCTCCCATTCTCTCCCTCAAATCCTCATCAAGGGCAGGGGATGGACTCTCTTCAATAATCTTCTGATACCTTCTCTGAACAGAGCATTCCCTTTCGCAGAGATGGATAGCATTTCCGTAATTGTCCGCAAGAACCTGTATCTCAACATGTCTTGGTTCCTCTATAAATTTTTCAAGATAAACCGAATCATCGCCAAAGGCTGATTTTGATTCCCTCATGGATGACTCAAGGGATGGAATTAACTCCTGTGAACTCCTTATAATCCTCATCCCCTTTCCTCCACCCCCTCCAGCAGCCTTTATCAGAACAGGGTAACCGATTTTCTCCGCTTCTTCTTTAAAAACATTAAAATCTTTTGAAGAGCTTTTCATTCCAGGAATTACAGGGATTCCTGCCTTTTCCATCTCCTTTCTTGATTCAACCTTGTTCCCAAGGAGTCTCATTGCATTGGGATTTGGTCCTATAAATATTATTCCTTCATCCTCACAAGCCTTTGCGAACTGCCAGTTTTCAGCAAGGAATCCATAGCCGGGATGAATCGCATTTGCTCCTGCTCTTTTTGCAATCTCAATTATTTTTGGGATATTGAGATAGCTTTCCGATGGTGGTGGAGGACCAATCTCGTAAGCCTCATCAGCCATCTGGACATGGAGAGATTTTCTATCAGCCTCTGAGTATACTGAAACAGATGGTATTCCGAGCTCCCTGCAAGCCCTTATAACCCTTACTGCTATCTCCCCTCTATTCGCCACAAGAATTTTCTTTATCATAGTAAATTATATAGATTTCAACTCTTCTATTCAAATGATTACATAACTTCGGGAATTTTAAAATTATCAATTTGACCTTTACAAAACCATAGGATAAAATATATTCTCATTTGTAAATATGTGCATATGAAAGAGTATTTAAAAATTTTTGATGCCCTTTCCGATAAAACCCGCTTTAGAATTATTTGGGTTTTGCTTAAAGCAAATACACCAATGTGTGTATGCGAGATAATGGATTCCCTTTCCGAACCTCAGTATAACATATCCCGCCATCTTAGAATCCTTGAAAATGCAGGAATTGTTGAGAGGAAAAGAGAAGGTAAATGGATTATGTATTTTATTTCTGAAGAGAAGAGCAATTTTTTAAGCAAGATTTTGGAGGGAATTTCTCAAATTAATGAAGGGATTTTCCAAAAAGATTACTTAAGACTCAAAGAAAGACTATCCCTCAGGAAGAATGGAAAATGTGTTATTGGAATGGAAAGCAAAAAATTAAAGAAGATTTTGGATAGAAAATTAAGAGGAGGAATTGATGATTAAAGAATTGTTTTTGGCAGGTCTGATTGCCCTTAAAGATTACATCGCAACTCATGTTTTCACATGCCTTGTTCCTGCCTTTCTTCTTGCAGGAGGAATTGTAACATTCATAAACAGGGAGGAGATTCTTGAGATTCTTGGGGAGAAGGCAAAGAAGATAAAGTCCTTTACCCTTGCAAGTCTTTCCAGTTTTTTTCTCGCTGCTTGCTCTTGCACTGTTATTCCTGTCTCCAGTGGACTCTATTATGCAGGAGCTGGAGTAGGAGTTGCATTTATAATTTTATGGGTTGCTCCAGCATCTAATATTCTTGCCCTTATTTACACTGGAAACATCCTTGGACCAAAAATAGTAATTTCAAGGATTGTCTCCGCCCTTCTTATGGCTTTTGTTGTTGGCTATGTGATGACAATATTTTTTGGAAGGGAAAGGGGAGAGGTCTTTCAGACATCAGAAAGAAGGGAAAGAAGGAAAATCATCTCAAGGATTGAACTCATTCTACTATTTTTAATCCTCCTTTCCCTTCTTATGCCAAATTATATAGTAAGAAGGGGTTCCTACATTTACAAGGTTTTAGTGTGGTTATTTTTCACACTAATAGTGATAATTTATTCTCTGAAGATGATACCGAAAAACAAAATAAAAGATTGGCTCAGGGAAACATGGTTCTTTGTAAAAATAATCTTCCCTCTTCTTTTGCTCGGTGTTTTTGTTGTCGGTATAATTGGAAAACTTTTACCAGAAAACTGGGTAAGGAGCTGGCTTGGAGGGAACGGAATTTTTGCATCTTTTCTTGCTACAATGATAGGAGCTATAAGTTACTTTGCTACAATGACAGAAGCTCCATTTGTTGATACCCTTATAAAACTTGGAATGGGGAAGGGTCCTGCCCTGGCACTCCTTCTAACAGGACCAGGTTTGAGCTTGCCCAACTGGCTTGCCATTGCAAGGGTTTTCGGAATTAAAAAAGCTCTTGTATATGTTCCCACTATTGTAATTCTTGGAACCCTTGTTGGCTGGTTCTTTGGTAATTTTATTTTTTAGAAATATATTAAATCTTTGAATATACAAGGAGGCGTAATTATGAAGATTCAAGTTGTAGGACCAGGGTGTCCAAGATGCCAGGCTACAGAGAAAAATGTATTTAATGCCTGTGCGGAGCTTGGGATTGATGCTGATATTTCCCATGTTTACGATGTTAAAGAGTTTGCAAAACTTGGAGTAAAACTTACCCCCGCAGTTGTTGTGGATGGGAAAGTGGTTGTTTCAGGGAAAATTCCAACAGTTGAGGAGTTAAAGAGTATTTTTTCGGAGTTGAAAAAATAACTGTTTAGTTTTTTTATAATTGCTTGTATATAGAACTTCCTACCCTGATAACAGGGTGAAAGTTAAGGAATACAAACCTAACACATCTCCCTATAAAAATTTTCTAACTGCAATTCAAAAACAAGAAGAAGCAGAGAGACAAGGGAATGACCTCCAAGAGATAGCTCAACTTGTATCGAAAATTATTAAAAATCCTTCTTACTTTTACTATCGAATTGGCAAAAATGCCAAATTGATTAGTATTTTAGGAAAATTTTTTCCTCGCAGGATGGTAATAAGAGAGGTAGCCAGACATTACGGACTTTAATCGAGATAATAATCTTCGTCTGTAAATGCGGTCTTTTGAAATTACAAAACTGGTAATATATAATGAAGGATTATAGAAATTGTAATCTAAGATAAAAACGGAGGTTTAGAATAAATGAATAAAATTGCTCTTGAAAAGATTAGTTATGGACTTTATATAGTTTCATCCTTTAAAGAAGGAAAACTTAACGGACAGATTGCAAACACTGTTTTTCAAATTACCTCTGAGCCTCCAAAGGTTGCAGTTAGCATAAACAAAGAAAATCTGACCCATGATTTTATTGAATCAAGTGGATGCTTTGCTGTTTCTGTTTTAAAGCAGGATACTCCATTCCCCTTTATTGGAATGTTTGGTTTTAAAAGTGGAAGAAATATTGATAAATTTACCAATTGCTCTTACAAGATTGGAAAGACTGGATGCCCTATTGTTCTTGAAAATTCTATAGCTTATATGGAGTTCAAGGTTATAGACAAAGTTGATGTGGGAACTCATACAATCTTTATTGGGGAAATGCAGGATGGAGAAATTCTTGAAGAGGGGGAACCCCTCACTTATTCCTACTACAAAATGGTAAAGAAGGGCAAATCTCCAAAGAGTGCGCCCACTTATATAAAGGAGTAAAATATGAAAAAGTATGTATGCACAATTTGCGGATATGTTTATGACCCCTCCAATGGGGATCCTGAAGCTGGGATAGCGCCAGGAACACCCTTTGAATCTTTACCTGACGATTGGACCTGCCCTGTTTGTGGTGCTGGAAAAGATATGTTTGAAGTGCAAGAAGATTAAAAATAGGAAAAGATTTTAGTTGAATTATTCTTTTTTGTCTTCCTTGAAAAAGTCTAAAGTGTATTCTGCATCTACCTCAGAACCCAATTCCAGCTCAACAGTTATATTTCCTTTATGGCTATCTATAATGATCCTCCTCGCTTTGGTGTAATCTTCGCCAAGGGCAAGCTCTGCAATTTTATCGAGGGCTGATCTCCTGATCTCCCTTGAAATGTTCCTCGCTCCGTATTCTTCACTATAACCATTTCTAACTATAGTCTCAATTGCAGATTCTGTTATAATAAGCTCCTTCCCTTCCTTTTGAAGCCTTTTCCTTACATCCTCGAGCTGGAGAAGGACAATTTTCTTGAGATCATCCATTGTTAAAGGTTTGAAGAAAATTATCTCATCAAGCCTGTTCAGAAATTCAGGAGGGAAGAATTTTTTTATCTCCTTCATGAGCTGAGACCTGGATACCCTGTTCATTCTGCCACTACTTTCATAACCAACATTGACCTTTGAATAAAGGGAAGTTCCTATATTCGATGTCATAATTATTGTTGCGTTGTCAAAGTAGGCAGTTTTCCCCTTTCCGTCTGTTAGCCTTCCAGCATCAAATACTTGAAGGAAAATATTTAAAAGTTGGGGATCTGCCTTTTCTATTTCATCTATAAGGATCACACAGTAGGGTTTCTGCCTTACAAGATCTGTCAACTGATTCTGGTCATAATAGCCTACATACCCGGGAGGTGAACCAACAAGTCTTGAATAGGTAAACTTTTCCATATATTCCGACATATCAAGTCTTATAAGTTTATCCTCATCTCCGAAAAGAGCATCTGCAAGAGCTTTTGCAAGCTCTGTTTTCCCCACACCTGTTGGACCTATGAAAAGAAAAACTCCATCTGGTCTCTTTGTGTGGGTATCGAGGTTAAGTTTTGCTGTTCTTATTGCCCTCGATAGATTTTCAATTGCCTCATCCTGTCCAACAACCCTTTTCTTTAATGTCTCCTCAAGATTTAAAAGCTTATCTTTTAAGGATGTGGAAATTTTGGCAATGGGAATGCCACTAAGTTCAGAAATAACCTCAGCAAAATCCATTTCCCTTACAACATTGTCCTTCTTTTCACCCCTTGAATATTTCAGGGCAACTTTTGAAGAAGCTCTGTCGAGAACATCAAGGGCTTTGTCAGGAAGGAATCTATCCCTCAGATAAATTTTTACATTTTCTACCATTTTTGGTATATCATTTGTCCATATCTTCACATTGTGATGTTCCTCTATTGAGTCCTTTCTGCTGAATATAACCTTTATTGTATCCTCAGAAGAAAGCTCCTCAAGTTTTATTATCTGGAAATTTCGTATAAAAGATAACTCCTTTTCAAGGGAATTTCTGTATTCATCAAAACTCGATGTGGCTATAATTTGGATCTCTCCCCTTTCCATCGCAGGTTTTAGAAGAGAAATAACATCTAATCCACTCGTCCTAACAGCCATGTTGGAAGAGATTGTATGGATGTCATCTATAAAAGATATGCAATCTTCATCCTTTATTTTTTTTAGAAGTTTCATTACCCTTTCCTCAAACTGCCCCCTCAGCTTTGCTCCAGCAATAAGGGGCGAGAAATGAATCTGAATTATCCTTTTCCCCTTTAGTTTTTCAGGAACATCATCCCTTTTTATTCTTTGAATAAGACCATGAACAAGGGAGGTTTTTCCAACTCCTGAATCACCGAGAATCATTACATTGTTTTTTGTTTTGCAAAGTAAAATCTCAATCATCTGCTCAATTTCACTATCCCTTCCAATTATAGGGAATAACTCCCTTTCGTAGGAGGAAGTAAGATCAACAAGGCATTCCTCGATAATAGTTGCATCCTCATCCTTGTGGGAATCCCTTGACCTTAAATCATCTTGAACCCTTTTAAGTTTATCCTGAGCTTTCGAGTAAGGATTTATTTTGAGGGATAACTGATAGGAACGAGATGCCTCAGTTAGATTACCATCTTTTCTGTAAGAATCCCCAAGAACTTCAAAGGCTAAACTGAATCCTGGATCTCTATTTGTCAAGGAAATTGAAATTCTCAAGGCATTCTTTACCGCACCAATACTGAGGTAAGCCCTTGCAAGGATAAGTTCCAAATAGGGGAAAGAGCCAGAAAGGCTTATAAATGTTTCAATTTCTGATATTCCCTCTGAAAATCTATTCTCCTCAATTAGTTTCACACCATTGGCAAGAATTGGATAATTGAAAGATTCTCTCATTCCTTCATGGAATTTTTGAGCCTTAGAAATGTTTAGTTGAAAAAGGAAAAACTTTCCGAAAGAAAATCTTCCATTAATCTCTTTCTCTTCTCTTCCATTTTTCCAGTCAAAATAGACTCCACCCTCTCCCTCAATGAGGGAATTTAAGAGATAGAGGTTTCTTTCCTTTCCTTTTGTCCTTTCAATCATAAAGGGAAAAAGGGGTATAAATATATCCCTTTCTCTAATCCAGTAGTAAAGATTTTTGCCAATATTATCTTTTATCTTTATTGTTTCTTCTGATGAAGTTGAAAAGTTAAAAATTTTTGAATACTCACCTTTTATCTCGAGGGGAGAAATTATTTCACCTTTGAGATGGAGGGAGAGAAAACCGAGATAGTTTATGAATGTCCTTATAAAATCACCCGTTATCCTTTTTTCTCTTTCAGAGAGGAAATAAAAGGAAGAAACTATCTCTCTAAGAAATTTCAAATAGGTATTTTTAACATCATCCCCCTTTATTTTCACAGAATCAACAAAAAGGGATGTGCTAAACTCTTTGAAGTAAATCTCCTGAAGGTGCAAAGACCTTTCAATATCTAAAATATTGAACTCTTTAAAGAATCTGGAAAGAGAATCAGAGCTCCTTTCTTTGTGAAAGATCTCAGCTAAACAAAGGTTACCCATAAAGGATGTGAAGGATTTAAAAAGTTTCTCTATGTAGCCAAAGGGGTCCCTTTCAATTATTGAAGACTCTGAAACTAAGAAGGGATACCTTTTCAGGAGTTCCTGTAATGGGCGAAATTCAAAGGTTATCATAGAAAAATAATACCAGTTTGCAAAAAAAATGTAAACTTTCCCTTTTTTCTATTTTTAAGAATTAAAATGAATCCATCCGAAATTTTGATTATAAAAGAAAACTTAGCCCTCTCCCTTTTTACCCTCTATATAAACTGTCCTAACAGGATAAGGTATCCTGATTCTTTCCTTTTTTAAGATTTTATGCAATCTCTTTATAAACTCATGTTTTACCAAAAACTGATTTGCATATTCATCTACTCTAAGGATGACGGAAAATTCAATCCCATAATCGGAAAAGGAGCTGTAGCGGATAAATGGTTCGAAATCCCTTTCCCCACCCCTTACTGAACTAAGAGTTTCCTTTGCAACTTTTGTAACAATCTCTTCTACCTTTTCCAGATCACTTTCATAGTCAACTCTTACTGGAACAATAACTGCCATACTTTTATCTGGCATATGGAAATTTTTGACAATACTCTGGGATAGTTTTGAATTGGGGATAATTATCAAATTGTCAGCAAGTTCCCTGATGGTTGTGTTTCTCCAGGTAATGTCAACCACATAACCTTCTTCTCCACTACTTAACTGGACATAATCACCAGGTCTCAACTGTCTTGAAAGGATGATCTGCAATCCTGCAATTAAATTGGAAAGGGTATCCTGCAAAGCAAGGGCGACAGCAAGACCACCAATCCCAAGTCCTGCAAGGATTGGTGAAATGGAAATACCGAGAGAATTAAGGATAATAAGGATTCCAATTATTAGAACAAAGATTCTTGTAATAATTGTAAGAATTGATGTTTTTGGAATGGTTTCTTTTGCAGTTCCCAGGAAAATGTCTAAAAATCCAACCAAAATATTAGCAAGAACAATGGTGAAAGAGAAAATTACAACTATAAGTAGTATCTTGTTCAAAACAGATAGTATCTGATAATTACTTGTTAAATAGGGTAACGCAATGGAAATTCCTGAAATGGCAATCCAGAGGAGTATCCATCCCTTAAGGGAACGGACAATTATTTTACCACTGCGCCAATTTGTTTTTTTGGCTAATTTTTTCAGCCAACTTAATAAAATCGACTGAACAATTAATCCCAAAAGGATTGAACCTAAGATAATTCCTATTGGTAAAGCGTATTTAACAACGATCTCCTTCATAAAATCTCACCTGAAATAAAAAATATTATATGCTAAATTGTTTATATGTCAATTATAATAGCGGGAATAACCAAAAAATATAACAAATTTGCAGAAGCTCTCTTAATTTTTAAATAAGGGGAATTGTGCCCTAACTCCTTTTGCTTTCTAAGAAAAGGAAAAGCTCTCTCTGAGATGCCCAGAAAACAAATTTTATCCATATTCTAATTAAGAGAATAATTTGAAAAAAAATAAAACTTACAATCATTGAAAATAAAGATGATGAATTGAGAAAAAATGGGGATATTAGAATATAAAGGCAAAGAGGAACAATGTTGAGAAATGCTGTTAAAATGTAAAGGGAAATTGTAGGGGTGAGATTCCTCAATATGTAAATTATTGTGTAAAAAAGCTCTGCGAGAACGCTTCCTGAATCTCTTTCCACAATCCTTATTTTAGTTAGATCAGAAACAAGATTTATCAAGGAAAAAATAAAGAAGGAGAATAGGTATGCAAGAGATAAAGAAAAAATCATCTTTAGCTCTTCTACTTTGTATGTTTCTTCAATGTGGGGAATAATGTAGATTTTAATAGCAAGAAATGGAATCAAATAAAATGGAAAGGAAATAATAAAAAGTCTGAGAAATCGGAAAAAATAGTTATAGGAACCTGATAGGAAGAACTTGAAATCGTAGTGACGCCAATCTCTTGATATTAATTTTATTGCACCTCCAGAGAAAAAAAGATAAATGAGAAGGAAGAGGGGTGAAAAAACAATTAATAGATTTTTCGATGTGGTTGAAAAATCGGAGTTCAAGACCTCAAATATTCTAAAGAACAGGGGGTCGAAACTTCTAAGGAATTCCTCCCCCTCAAAAGAACTTGTGAGGAAAGGTTGCATCTTTAAAGTAAAAAAAAGAGAGAGAAAGGAGGAGAATAAAAAATTAGGTATGTAATACCAGAAAATTCCCTTCTTAGTGATTGATACCCTTTCAATTCCATAAAAAAGAAATTTAAAAATCATCAATTTATCTTAATCAGGAAGGGCATTATAGCTAAAATTACCCTTTTCGAGGGGGAAATGGAATTTAAAAAGGATAAAAAGGTCCTTATTTCTGACAATTCAATGTCAGCAAGAGAAAAAATTCTTTCGAAAATAGTTTTTCTCTTTGGATAAAATACTATCTCCACTTCTTCCTTTTCAGGAATCCCTGCCAATTCTTTCACTTTTGATATTGCTTCATCCAGTCCTCCTAACTGATCAACAAGCTTTAAATTTTTTGCCTGCTCTCCAGTCCAGACCCTTCCTTTCCCAATTTTATCGACCTCATCAACAGAGATTTTTCTGCATTTGCTAACTCTTTTTTTGAACTCTTCATAAATCCACCCAATTTCCCTTCTTATTTTTTCTCTTTCCTCAGGTGTGAACTCCCTCCAATCAGAGTAAATGTCTGAAAACTTCCCCCTCTTTACAATCTCAATGTTAACCCCGATTTTTTCGTAAAATCCCCTCATACTGAACTTTCCACCTATAACACCTATTGATGCTGTTAAAGTTGATGGTTGAGCTACAATCCAGTTAG
>Ga0272449_1003444_pt1 | contig 13607 bp, 12 predicted proteins | sample YNPCB0241_FD_198679 | JGI IMG/M metagenome (GOLD analysis project Ga0272449, IMG submission 198679) | Hot spring sediment microbial communities from Yellowstone National Park, WY, United States - YNP-CB-024-1 | ecosystem: Environmental > Aquatic > Thermal springs > Hot (42-90C) > Sediment...
AGCAATGTGTTTAGTTTAAGTTTTCCTTCGAAAAGATTTTTCCCCTGCTTGCGAACTTAAACTAAGTGTTTACGGAGCGGGCGAAGGTTCTCTTAGGTGCTCTTAACGTCGCCTAGAAAGTGGGACAAACGCTACTGCTTAAACTATTGTTGCGGCCTGTAAGATCTTCGAGTCTTTTCTCTGTTATCAACTCTTTTTATAGACTTTCCCCTAAAGCTCCTATGAACACTTTTTAGGTAGGGGCTTGTCGCAGTAGATCGATCTCTATCCATATTCTGGATAAGAGTGTATATGGGGAGCAGCGGCTATCCTTCGATAGCGTCTAGCAGAACTCGGTTGTCGCTTTCATTGCTGCAAGAAGTTCCTTAGGTAGGGTACCCCTCGCCACCATTGAGGAGCGCTTGACGATATGGGCTTCAAAGAAGACATATTCGTAAGACAATGAATGACAGCAGTAGAATAATACAGGAGATCGTAAAGCAGCAAGGAGAAATACAGGCAAACGTGACCAATATTTTAAGCGGAGATTTCAAAGTATTGATATTGCCGTTCACAGCTCATGTTACCATTCCTGAAGGGTATAGGCAGAAATACGATTTCAAGGAGCCCATCGATGCTATTGAAGCAAGCGTAAGGCTATGGGCGACTAACCTTGCTCTCTCATTCCTAAAAGAATGTGATGAAAGAAGCAAAGACGATCACTTTAATCTTTACACAAAACTTCTGAACTTAACGGGGCAAAGAGAGCCTGAGGAATTATACAGAAACTTCCCAAAATGCAGCAACCTCATTTACCTCGAGACCGTAATCTTTGGACTAGCTTCGCAACCATCCTAAAAGGGTTTAAAGACGCAAACTGCAAACCTTACACGATCTTTGTAGTCGATAGCTATGGGGCTAAACTCAAGCCAAACTATTCTTGTGTATTCAGAAGCCTTGAAGCAAACGGATTAGCCAGAAAAATCTTGGTCTCAAAATTGATAGCCGAGGACAAAAACTCAGCCCTACTAGGAGTGAGTGCAACAGTTTATCCAACGATCATTATGGCAAGCTGGAAGAAGATTAAGCCATGTTGAGTTGTAGAATGGCAACCAGCAGTAGGGAAGCACTTAGAAGTCTTCACCAAACTCCAAACATGCTTGAGAAAAAGCCTAGAGGGCAAAGACTTTACATCTGAAGTTGAGAAACTAAACGGATCCCTAAATTTGATAAAAGGGGAGGAAAATCCTCAGCTTGGCCTGAGAATGGAGATAATGGAAGAAACAAGAGGAGGTGTTGTGAACATCAACTTAACGAAGGATTCTAATCTCGTAGAGTAGCGCAGAAGCTTTAAATTAGCGATGTGCCAAATCTATATTAAAGGTGACTTTATGTATTTAGAAGAGTTCAAAGCTAGGTTGGCGAAAGAGTGGTCTGAAAGCTTGTTTAGCTTAAGCTCTATACGAAAAATCTACCCGAGGGCTAAGGAGTACTTGCACAGGTTGAGTAAGAGTAATGGAATAAGGCGCGTAACTTGGGGCTGGTACTGGATACCAACACGCTACAAGGATGCTTGGGAATTCTTAGCGAGAGATAGGGGCTTTAAAGTGATAATCAAGCAGACTGCTGCGAGCATATGGAACTACGATTTCGTTCATCGAGACGTCTTCCGCTTAGCTGTTAACAACCGATCCTATAAAAGAGCCTTAGAAGCTTTCGGTAAGAGTATGGGCTGGAACTTTGAAGTTGAGTATCATGGAAAGATCCCATACGAATACGGTGAGGTTGACGGCTTATTTGTCGAAACTTTAGAATCCTGTATAGTCGATTGCTTGGCCGAATGGTCTTATATAGATGCTTTTGCAGCGCTATACTTTAGAAGAGAAGAGGTTGATTTCGATAGGTTGAGAAATTTGGGGAGATGGAAAAGAGTGTCTAAAACAAACTTGAGAGTATGGACCTTAGTAAAGTATGGGTGCAGGTTGTTCAACGAGCATTTTGGTAGAGAGGTCTTCAAGTTCAAAGCCGTTGAGGTAAAGCAGGCTGATGTTAGAGATTTGGTAAATGAAGCTGTGGAGAGGGTTGTTGAGTTTGCCTAAAGCCATAGACCTAATGAAGAGAAGGGAGGATGAGATCCTAGGTAGCCTACTTTTTCTTTCAGAGAAGACTAAAGGCTTCACAGACCCTGAGCTGATAATGATTGGTGGTTACGCTTTAAGAGCCTTCACACCTTTCTCAAGGTTCACAAGAGACTGCGACTTCGCGATGATGAAAAGAGATGGTTGGAACATAGATGGGGTAAAGGAAGTTCTTCCAGAAGGCTACTTAGTCGAAGAGGAGCAGAAACGTAACAATTACGGATTCCTGAGATGCATAAAGTTTGTCAAGCACGATAAGGTGAGAGTAAAGGTTTCGATCGACTTTATGGAGGGTGAGATTAGGGGAAGAGAGGCAAAGGAGGTAATAAAGATCGACGAAGCTATGATCAAGAATAGAGCGTTCGTCTCAATCCCCATAGCTGGTAAGCATATTAAACTACCCGTTCCAAGCTACGTTGATTATTTCATAACGAAGGTTGTTTCTGCTAGAGCTTCCGATATAAGAGATGTTGCAGCCTTAATTTGTGAAAACGGGATTCCACAAAATCTAGTAGAAAGAGTTAAACAAATACTACCTTATCCGGAGATATTTTCAATAAAACTAAAGGAAAGGATAATCCCTGAGATTAGAAGGAAGACCTTCCTAGATAGCTGGAGAGGTATATTCGGAACAACAGAATACAACGAGGAAGATAGGAGAAAAGTAATAACAGAACTAGAAAAACTGATTAAAAGCAAAAACGATTAGTTTCTTGAAAAATCTTGTCTCGTTGGAAGAGACTATCGCTATATCATCGAAAGTAGCTCCGACGTGCCTGGTTCGATCTGCCCAGTACCTTTGCATCAAAGACAGCTTTAACTGGAATTGTATAGGTTTTTTCCTCATTATGCATTAACCTTACCGTTCCCTTAACGGTTACCTCACCCAGTAGAAGCTTAAGAGCAGCAAAGAAAGCGATGCGATAACCAGACTTCTTAATCTCATTTTCCCTTACCGCCCCTCTCTAATATTCAAGCCCGCTACTATTCTAGCGTAACCACCGTTAGGACTCGCACCTAATTGAGTGTGAATACCCGCGGGCCCGCTCTCTATTAAATTAGAGCGCCTACGAGCTCAGCGAGCATGCGCTTTCACCCGTCACATATATGCACCGTTCGAATTCTCTGCTCACGCGCGCTGATAACGGCGGTAAGCATCGGATCCTCACCACCACCTTGATGACACAGGACTCGCTACGAAGAGAGCAGCCCTCGCAGCCACCACAGCTATCCAACCACTGTTCTTGATGAACCGAAGCTTCTCTTGAACATTCATATCTGGATAACGGTAGCTAGCGGGAGTCAGCAGGTTAACCGAGAGAAAGAAGGACCTAACACCAACCATATGCGGGCATCCCCTTCGACTCTATGGACCCATAATAGACCAGCCCTAAACCTTTTTTGGTTTTCTCACGCTCACACTTCTACTCTCAACAGCCAACCTAGTGTCGGATTTAGTGGCAGATTTTTAGCGGAAAAATTTTTCAGGCGGAGATCGGACATTAAATCTAACACCAGCTTTCTACTCGCTAGCCCTCGTATATGTTTAAGAGTTTAGAAAAGCCTTCTTCTGTTCAATGTTTTTCCAACGCCGACGCTTTAAAAGAGACCCTAGTGGGGGTTGAGTGAGCTAGATGAATCGTCAGGAGAAGCCTTGAAGGCGATGTAAGAGGATCGGTACCGGATTTAGTACCACATTTTTGCCGAAAAATTTTTTCCGCTTCGGAAATCCGGTACTAGATGGTTGGGTTCGCTTTAAGTGGCTGGCTTGAAGCCAACTAATTTTAGGTGGAGAGTTAAGGTTCACTGCCAAGGCGGAGATCTGAAATATCAACCCTACCAAGTGGAAGATCCCAGCATAGTGGAGCTGCAGAAGCTCTAAAATAAGGTGTTTAGTTTAAGTTTTCCTTCGAAAAATTTTCTTCGGCTAGCGAACTTAAACCAAGCATCTACAGAACGAGCGTGGTTTCCCTTAGGCGCTCTTGACACTCCCCAGAAAGCGCAGACAAACGCTGGTATGTGGATCTATCGTTACAGCTTGCAAACTATTCGAATCTCTTCTCCATCATCAACGCTTTCTTAAGCAAGCTTTCCGCTAAAGCTCTCTTTTTAGATAGGAGCTTATCAAAGTAAAACGATCTCTCCCGTACCCTGGGGGTGAGGTGTATATGGGAATTAGCAGCTCATCCCTCGATAGCTTTTCGTAGAGCTCCCTTATCGTCTTCATTGCTGCGAGAAGCTCCTTAAACCGATCATCTTCTTGGTTTTTCTGAACGATCTCCTTGTAGATTCTCCTCACTTCTTCGGTAAGGAAGCATCGTCAGCTTTTATCAATTGAAAAGACTCCTACGCAGTAGGAGGGGGCTCTCTATCGATTCGCTTATGTCGGATAGAAACGGCTCCTTATAGAGCCTTTCGAGACCTTCGGATACGCTTCGGTGAGTATGAACAGCTCCTTCTGTCAATGACGCCGAGTAGGAGGATCAGGTACTCTCCTTTACCTCGGATTCATCCAACTCTCTTTGCGTATCCTCGCGGTTTTAATACACTCAGATACTTAAAAGTTGCCACGACCAGTGATGGGTGTGGATATGTGCCTAAAGTCCTGATCACGACCTGCAAAGATTTGCCTGTAGAAAGAGGGATGATTACGGTTTGCGCTAGCTTAGCTACTGTCTATTTTCCTGAAATTAGTATACCCTCTGGTCGATCCGCTGATACAATATGAAGAGGTCCCTCAACCGAGAGATGATAGAAACCCCCTACCAAACCTACATAAGAAAGATGCCTAAGGACGACATCATCACAGACGAAGAATAGGTAAGATATACCACGCCCAAAAGATCTAGAAAGAAGTATACTCATTTCAGGAAAACACACCAAAGCCACGATGAGGAAAAGGCTTAAACTAAAGGAGAAAGCTAACAATAAGGATGAGTGTTAAAATCGAGATTCAAAATTTACCAAAGGAGCTAAGGAGAAAAGGCTTAGAGGAGAGGCTGGCCGAGATCTGTAAAAAGAATGACATACTGTTTATAGCTATTTTTGGCTCTTTCGCTAAAGGGAAGCAAAACAAGAAAAGCGACATAGACATAGCCATCGAATTTGAGCGAAATAGCGAAAAGAGCCTTCTCGATCTTGTTAGGATAGAAAATGAGCTGAGAGAGATATTTAAAAGAAAAATTGACCTTGGGATCTTCAGCAGTTTAAGTCCCTAGGTAATAGAAGATGTAAAAAGGGAAATGCGAGTCATTTATGAAAAGAGATAAAGTATATTTAAAACATGTTCTAGATGCTATTTCTGACATAGAGAAATTTGTAGAGGGCCTGAGTAAAGAAGAATTTTTTAAGAATGTAGAAAACAGTATGCAGTCTTAAGGGGACTTGAGATAATTGGTGAGGCAACGAAGAATTTGAGCAGAGAATTGAGGGTAAGATACCGCGAGGTTCCGTGGAGGGAGATTGCCGGTATGAGGGATAAGTTAATTCACGAATACTTTGGCGTGAATTTGGAGCTAGTTTGGGTAACTATTAAAAACAAACTCCCGGAGCTGAAAAATCAAATTTTCAAGATTTTAAAAGAGATAGAAGGAAACTAGAAGTTAGTCAAAAACGCTAGAAAGAGTCTGGCTCTTTTATTTTTGGCTCTAGACAACCGTAGTCGCCCGATATAGACTGGAGGATTGGCAAGATCTTCAGAGGCTAGACCAGAAGCTACTAAAAGCAAAAGAGAGCCCACGTTAAGCCTCGTAAGAATTTTACTCAATGAACTGACGAAATGCCTGCAAAACGCTTAAGAGAATGAGCATACCAATACGGACAATGAGACTTGAAGTGCTGGAAATTTGTTTGTAAGAATGATACTGAAGCTGAATGCTTTCAAAAGATGCTTTTCGGGGATATAGGTAGACGGCGGGAAATCGTTGGGAGGGTCAAGGAGGGTAGCATATGCTCCCTCTACAACCTAGACGCCGATACTTTATTCGGCCCGTTTGAAGCGAGAAGCAGCGGGCAGATGAATACCAAACCAGAGGCTTGGGGAGGACGCTTCCCAGCTCAGGTAAAGGTAGGTTGTAGAGCAAAATCTGTGTTCTCGAACGCGTCTAAAGAGTTCGACTTCCTACAAAAGGTTACGCTTGAGCTAACCGGGGAGCAAGGGAAGAAGATCTTCGACAGAGTCGAAGCGATAAGACCAACCATACCAACTAATCTAAAGGAGGAGATACAGCGGTTAGACGAAGAAATACATCTGCTAGCGCATAGAATCGAGGAGGTTAGATCATCAACAAAAATGCACTCAGCAGACAGGAGAGTTGAGATCGATAGGCTGAAGGGAGAGCTCTACTTCAAGATGAAGGACTTCGTATGGTGGTGTAGATGCCACCCCTCAGAATCGTTCATACAGCTGATTTTCACCTCGGCGCAAGTCTAAGAGAGGTCTCAGACCCAGCTCTGGAGATGGAGAGGGAGAGAGACTACTTAAAGCAGCTGAACGAGATCAGCAGGTATGCTTTGAGCAAAGAAGTTGATTTCCTGCTCGTTGCTGGAGACATCTTCAACACCCCTAGGCCCAGCGGCTATCTGCTTGACGAGTTTGCTAAGTTCGTTTACGCACTCACATCACACTCAATAAAGGTTGTGGCGATACCTGGAAACCACGATCAGCCCCGCGCAGCGCATACAGAAGCCTACATGAAGGCGCTTGCAGATGTCGGTGCCCCAAACTTCTACGTCTTCCGCTACCCTGAAGTTGAGGTGTTAGAGGGGTTGAAGAGCGGTAGAAGAGTGCGCTTCATAGCCCTCCCATACCTCTCAACCCAGATGATGGAAGAAGCTGAGTTCACGAGGAGAATCGAAGGTAAGCTGAATGAGTTAAAGGCGAGGGATACCCCAGACCTAGACTACACGGTTATAGTGGGTCACCTCTACTTAGAGGGTGCGAAGCTCGGTGCTGAGCAGCGCATAGCCACGCTGAACGACTACCCGTTGCCCAGAAGCATCCTACTAAGCGGCGACGTCGACCTCGTCTGCCTAGGCCACATCCACACCCACCAGCTCCTGCACGAAAAGATCGCCTACTCAGGCTCAATCGAGAGGGTGGACTTTGGAGAAGAAGGTGAAGAAAAGGGCTTCATATACGTTGAGGAAAAAGGTGGGGGTCTACAGACGAATTTCATCCGCCTAGATTGCAGACCCATGTTAACACTGCCTAAGGACGGCTACTTCGACCTAACAAACGAAGTGAACGTAGCGCAGGCTCTGCTCAACGCTATAAGAGAGGAGGAGGTGCCTGAAGGCGCTATACTACGCATCTTAGCCAAGCTGGGTCCTAGGCAATCGCTCGCAAGATCGGTGGTGAACGACCTTATCAAGGAGAAGAAGATCCTCTACTGCTACCCTCAATTCGAAAGGACAGCTCAACATAAGGTGCAGAAAACAGGGGGAGCGGCTCAGCCGATAAGAGAGTTCTTCGCAAAATATGTTGAAGCCTCGCTATCAAAGAAGGTCGGTGGAGAGGTGCTTGAGCTCGTTAAGAGGGAGGGGCTTAGGATAATCGATGAAGTTGAAGCTGAGAGGTCGAGGTAGATGAGAATCGACTGGATAAGCGTCTCCAACTTCGCAACATACGAAAAAGAGGAGCTGGATCTTCGGCGACTCGGGAGAACGATCTCGGTCTTCGGCAGCACAGGTGTGGGTAAGACCACATTCTTCATCGACGCGCTCACATTCGCCCTCTACGGCAAAGCATACGGACAAGAAGATAAGGAGTCAGCGAAGTGGGCCATACCACCAGAAGGTAGCGTAGCTGAGGTAGATCTAGAGTTCACAGTAGATGAGAAAACATACACCGTAACGAGAAAGGTTTGGAGAACAAGACCAAGTGAAGCACAGATGTCACTCGTCGAACAAGGGAGAAGAACCACTCTAGCCTTGGGGGTCAGAGAAGTCGATAGAAAAGTAGAGGAGATCGTTGGCTTCGACCACCCAACATTCCTCAACACCGTGCTGGTGAGACAAGGAGACGTTGCCGCACTTATCAACCTAGATCCGAAGGGGAGGCGTGAAATCTTCCTAAGAGCCTTCAACATCGACTACACCAAACACAAAGAAAGAGCACGAATCCTCAGAGACCAAGCCTATACTAGATTAGAGCAGCTGAGGCAAAAGAAGAAGGACCTAGAAGAGGCGATCAATGAAAAACCTGAACTCACCAAAAAGCTCAACGAAGCGGTTGAAGAAGTCAAAGAAATGGAATCTGAAATGCAGAAACTCGAAGAAGAGTTAGAAAGAACGTCAAAAGAAAAGGAGAAAGCAAACTCAGAATACAACTCAATAAAGGCCGAGCTCAAGCAATACGTGAAAATGGAAGAAGACCTAAAGCGGCTGAAGGAGGAGCGGAAGGTAGCTGAGCGGCAGCTCAAAGAAGCAGAGGAACTCGCTTCAAAGAAGAGCGAGCTTGAAAAGGAGCGGGTGGAAGTAGAGAACCTGAGCGAAGCATACGAAAAAGCATCAGAGTGGGTCAAAGACCTCAAGAACCTAAACGACAACCTAGAGCAGCTGACCAAGCAAAGAGATAAACTAGCGAAGAAAGCCGAGAAAAAAGACGAAGTCGAAGACAAACTCAAAGACGCCAGAAACCTAGCCAAACAACTACCAAACCTAAGAGAGCAGCTCTCTGCAAAAAAGACAGCTTACGAAGCTCTACTAGGGGAGCTAAGAAGGCTCGAAGGCTCCCTCAACACCGTTAAGAAAAGCCTACAACTCCTAGAGGAAGCTGGCGAAGAGGTAGCAACCTGCCCAGTCTGCAGAAGCCCCCTCACCAGAGAACGCCTCCAAGAAACCAAGACACACCTTCAAGACGAGATCAAAGCACTAGAAGGAAAAATCAGCGAACTCAAGCCCAGGAGCGAAAACCTCAACTCAGAGCTAAAAGCCTTGGAGCAGCAATTAACAGAATACGAAAGACAAGCAGCCAAGCTTGAAAGCTTAGAGGAGCAGATGAACGAAATACTGGAAGCAGAGGAGGAGTTGAAACAAATGAACGAGAAAATCGATGAACTCAACCAAAGGAAGAAGACTCTAGAGGAAAGATGCACAGAACTAATCGGCTACATACCTACAACAGAGCAACTAGATGCAAAGCGTAAACAGCTCAAAGCGAGAGCCGAAGAGATCAGAAAGAACCTAGAGCGCATAGCAAAAGCAGAGGAGAAGATAGATTCGCTAAAAAAGAGGTTAAGCGAGATCCAAGAGGAAGAAGAGAAACTGGAGAAGGAGCTGGAGCGCATCAAACCCATGCAGAGAAGAGCGGACGAGTTAGACGGGAGGATCAGAGTCCTCGAAGAAGGAATCAGATCCCTTCAAAGCACAGTGAGAAGTGTTGAGGAAAGACTGGTTGAGTGCAAAGCAGCTGAAAAGAGCGTAAAAGACAGACTAGGGGAAATACTAGCAAAAGAAGAGGAGTTGCAACAAGTCAACAAATCGATAACATCTCTGGAGAAGGAGCATCAAGCATACGAGCTCCTCTACGGCGAGGTCTTCCATGAGAAGGGCTTTCCACTCGCCCTACTACAAGACTTCTTGAAGGATGTGGAGCTGTACGCTGGAGAATATCTTTCAAGATTCCTCCCGGATAAGAGCATCAGAATCGAAGCGGATGAAACGGGCAGGGTCAGGATTGACGTAGTAGACGGCACAACCGCAAGAGAACTCGCCACATACTCCGGAGGAGAGACCGTCCTCATAGGCTTCGCCATCAGACTAGGAGTAGCGAAGGCCGTTGCAGAGAGAAGTGTAGCCCACGCACCACGCTTCCTCATCATAGACGAAGGCTTCGGACCGCTCAGCAGAGAATTCAAGGAAGAAGTCATCAAAACACTGAGCGAACTAAGCCAAGACTACGAAAAGATCATCGTCATCTCACACGTAGACGAAGTAAAAGAAAGCCAACTCTTCGCAACCCAAATACAAGTCACCAAAGACAACAGCGGACACAGCCACCTAAACATCACAAAATGGTGAACTTCGCACTTTATCAAGCCCCTTAGAGACCATCGGATCAAAACGAAGACGAAATCGCCTTACAAATCTAAAATTCACTCGATTGTAAATCGCTTCGCATAAAGTTCTGAAAAGCTGTTTACCCTTCTCCCTAAGCTGAAATAATCAACGTTAGACTTTAACCCTCTGAAGACCATTCTCATCTACCCATTCTACACACTCCTTTCGAGCTCAGGCGAGACCTCTTTCTCCCACGCCAGCTGACCTTCTATCAACTTCTGCACAACTAGAACGAAACGTGAGGTAGTACTGTGAACATCTGCCTAACGTTAAAGATTTCAATCTTGTGGAGTACGAAGAAGCTTTAGATTAGCGGTGTGCCAATCTCATATTAAATGTGACTTCGTGTACTTAGATTGGTTCAAAGCTAGATTGGCGAAAGTATGTTACGGAAACTTGTTTGACTTAAACTCTGTACGAAAAATGCACCCAGGGGCTCGTCGGCTACTAGGCTTGTCAAAGAAACGCTTGATTGCTAAGTGGGCAAATGCACCTAGGCTCCTCTTGTCTTTTCGGCAATCTTTTTAAACGTCGTCAACATTATCTTCTGCATGCCATTCTATCCTTTCGAAGTTGGGCGGGTCTTCCTTATTCCAGGTCGCAGACTCGGCGGATTTAGGATTGTGGCTGGGCGAGAGCATGGCGTTCTGCGTAAGGCTCTGGATGTCTGCTCAAAGTATAACGCTTACCTCATAAGTCTACACTTCACACTGAACCCTAAGGGGGAGAAGGTCTTCACACTTATATACGACTTAACAGAGTCCACCGCACCAATTAAGGAAATCGCTGAAGAGATTGAGAAAATCGAGTCGATCAGTGAAGTTACTTTAATAGAGCAGCAGGCTGAAGGGTTCATAGCGGACACAGCATCCCCCCATAATTACAGCGGGTGGAGTTAGGGGGATTATTCTACGAACACATATCTGGGCGATATTAGTCAACAAAATTAGAGAAAAGTTCGGATCCGGGGGCGAAGCCATCCTCTACTATATTGGCGTAGATATGGGTTCTGAGGCTGCTGTAGAGCATAAGAAGATGGCTGAGGCGCTTGGGCTAAGGGAGCCAGATAAGATAACGAGCATACTAGGCGCATCGATATTCACGAGCATCGGATGGGGTAGTATGCAGATAGAGAGATTCACGCTAAACCCACCCTACGCGCTCATAACCGTCTATAACAACTTCGAATGCGAAATAGGACCAGCCTCTGAAAAACCATACAGCCAACTGACACGTGGACTCGTAGCAGGCTACCTTTCACAACTCCTAGGTTCAGAAATGCAGGTCAACGAAATAGAATGCTTAGCAAAAGGGGACCCATGCTGTAGATTCGAATGCAGAGCCACAAGATAAGCGCTTAAAGTTATCCACATTTAACATCAAGTGTCCCGAATCGTCTTGCACTCCAAAGTTAATTGATGGTTTCAGCTGTCTCCTTGGTCTTCTAAGCCTCTTGTAGAGAGGCTCATTTAACCTCTCACATATACGCTTACCCACTACTTCGGGAATCCCCCATACTTTTCTCTTAAAACACGGTGTAGGACTTTCCAGCCACCCATTTTGGGAAGACTATCAAGGAAGAGCACAGACCGAGGCACCTTATAGCCGGCAAGCCTTTCTTCACAGAATTTTATGATCTCTTCTTCTGTAGCCTTCTCACCAGGCTTAAGTACCACTGCAGCCACAGGCACCTCACCACGCTTCTCATCGTAGCGTGGGAATATAGCTGCTTCAGCCACTTTAGGATGCTTTAACAACACGTTCTCAACTTCAGCCGGATAGATCTTCCAGCCCGACATTATGATCATATCCTTCTTCCTACCTGTTACAAAGAGGATACCCTCCTCATCCAAATACCCTACATCACCCGTAAGAAACCAGCCATCAGAAAGGAAAGATTCCTGCGTCTCCTTGGGTTTCTTCCAATACCCTTTAGCCACACCCGGCCCTCGAAGCGCGATTTCACCAACCTGACCCGGAGGTAACTCCTTTGAAGGGTCATTTTCGTCGACGATCTTAACCTCACAATACGCTACAGGAGCCCCAGCGCTTACGTAGCCTTTAGATAGGTGTGAAAAACCAGCAGGTACGGCGGTTGCTGTACCAACGATTATTGTTTCTGATAAACCATATGCGTTGATCACCTCTATATGCGGGTATCGCTTAACAAATTTCTCCCAGATTTCCTGGGGTGTCGGCGCCCCCCCAGTAAGAATACGTCTAACGCTCCTCAGGTATTCTTCAGCCCCAGGTGGTGCAGTAATAAGAGCGTAGAGCACCGGAGGCATACCAGAAACTATTGTTGCCTTATATTCTCTAGCTAGTTTAAGGAAGCTGTTGAGATCGAAGCGCTCCATGATCACCAACGTGGCACCGTATCTCAAAGCGGTTATACCCCAGCTAACACCAACGTGGAAGTGGGGGTAGAATGTTAGGTATACGTCTTCATCAGAAAGCTTTAGCGTCCAACGTTCAGCCTCAACAGCCGCCATCCAATTACCGTGAGTCAGCATAGCCCCTTTAGGGAAACCAGTGGTGCCTGAAGTATATTGTATTTGGCACAGGTCGTCGAATGAGCAGTTTTCAGGTCTAAGCTTCGGTGCTTCACAGCTTACTAATTCGCTCCACGAGGTAGCTCCTTCCACCCCCTCTCCTATAACTACTACATTCTTTAAGCTAGGGGTTCTTGATCTTACCTGCGAGATAACATCCTTATATGCACGCTCAAGAGTTATCAAAGTGTTAGCCTCCGAGTCGTTTATAATGTACTCCATCTCATCTGCTTTGAAGGCTGGATTAGCTGGAACCGCAACAGCACCTATCCTCCAGATAGCAAAGTAGCTGATGAGAGTTTCACATCTACTACCAGTATATACGCAGACCCTATCTCCTCTACTTACCCCTAACTTCTTTAAGCCCATAGCCACCCTATTCACCCTATCAAGCAAAGCCCTATAGGTGTAAATCTCACCCACAGCGGGATTTACTAAGGCGATCTTCGCACCATAGTAATACGTGTTTGAGTCTAGGAAGCTAGCGAAATTGGGCATTCCAACAAAATACCGCCCACATCATACTAATGAGCTTTTCGCCTACAGTTCCTGTTACATCACGGAAAAGACTTTAAGGCTGAAGCCAGATAAGCTATCTTAGCGGTCTCCTCAAGAAGATCAAGATTATTATATGCATCCCAAATATCCCGCCCAACAACCAACACCCCATGCCTCTCAAGCAACGCACACCTAACAGACACATCCTTAAACACATCAACACACCTTCGAGTAAGCGCCTCTGAACCAGGGTGCTCAAACCCAACCACCTTAACCTCACCAAGCAGCTCCAAAGCCTGAACCGTAACACAAGGAACAGGCTTACCCAACACAGCAAACCCCGTAGAGTAAGGGGGGTGAGCGTGTATGATAGAGCCAA
>Ga0272449_1003445_pt1 | contig 13603 bp, 12 predicted proteins | sample YNPCB0241_FD_198679 | JGI IMG/M metagenome (GOLD analysis project Ga0272449, IMG submission 198679) | Hot spring sediment microbial communities from Yellowstone National Park, WY, United States - YNP-CB-024-1 | ecosystem: Environmental > Aquatic > Thermal springs > Hot (42-90C) > Sediment...
GCTTCAGGAACTCCTCGCCGGCGCGCGGTCCGGCTGGGTGAAGAAGTCCTGGAAGGAGAGCTTCAGGTTGTAGGCCCGCACCGTGTCCAGGTGCTGGTACTTAAGGCTCTCGAGCGGCTTAGCGCTGTTTGGCCGTAAGCTTGGAGGGGCTTGATCTGCCACAGGTAGCGGGTCTTTTTCAGCAGGGTGTTCTCCTTGCTCTCGTCCCGGCGCACCTCGTCCACGGCGGCGTTGATGATCTTCATGACGTGGAAGCGGTCGAAGACCAGCTTGGCTTGGGAAAAGAAGGCTTTGACGCCCGCGATATAAGGCGGGGACAGATCGCAGCATACGGTCTCGATGTTCTCGGGCCGTCCGCGGTGGGCCTGCAGGTCCTCGCTGAAGGCAGCGATGGTGTCGCTCCCTTTGCCCGGCGTGGCGAAGAGCAACTGCGGCACGTCCAGGTCGACGAAGAGGCTGATGTAGTTGTGGCCCCTTTTGGCCGCCGCATCAATCACGCCGACGCGCCGGACCTGGGAGTAATCCTGCTTGGCGCGGGCCTCTTCCACGTAGTGCTCGAGGATGCGCCAGAGCCTGGTGTCATGCTCGCCTACCAGTTCGGCAATGGCCTTCACCGGCATGTCCTGGGCCAGGACCATAATCAGACCCTCGAAGTACAGGGTAAACTCGCTGCGGGGTCTGGCCCAGGGTACCTGGACCTGCCGCACGGGGCAGCCGCCGGGGCACTCCACCCGGGGCACGCGGGCATGTAGATAGGTGCGGTACTGATCGATGTCAGGTGCCGCCAGGTCTTCTGCTCGGTGTCGTAGACCTTGGCACCGGGACGGCCGCACGCTGGGCAGGCAAAGGTGCTGCCGCGCGGAAAGTCGACCCAGATATCGAGCTGGTGTTGCTCCCGCGAGAACCTAATCTCAACTACCTCCCAGGGGGACATGATCCCCAGGGCCGAGGCGAATACGGCGCGGTAATCCATCGCATTGAGGACCTCCCTTTGGCCAATAATACCTGTTCCAGTATTTCTCCCTGGGAGGGGCTCCTCCTACTGCAAACAGATGGCAACTATTACTATTCCTTATTGCTGACATCTTTTGGCAAAGAAAGCCTACCCACACGGAATAGCGAAGAACCTCTTTTATAGATGATATCGACATCAAGGTACCCGGGGGTCGATACGGAGACCTCGACAAAACCCGCCTTTTGCAACATACACCGCAGAGAGTACGGATGGAAGAGCTGGAGGTGGTTTGGGCCGGCAACGTTGTCGCTCCGCGGTCCAAGTAGTGCAATGTCGAAGCCCCGCCAGTTGGGGGTGGAGCAGAGAAAAAGTCCGCCCGGCTTCAACCCCCGGTAACAGGCCCGCGCCACTTCAAGGGGCGCAAACACGTGTTCGAGTAACTCGAAGCACGTTATCACGTCGGCCTGTAGCAGCTCGGAACAGTCCTCGATAACCGACTCAATCACTTCCAGGCCTTCCACCCCTCGGCAGGCCGCGGCCAACTCCGGGTTGGGCTCTACCGCGACCACGCGGCGGGCCAAGCCCTCTGCGGCTACCAGCCCGGCGAACCAGCCGAAGCCGGCCCCCACATCCACCAGAACTTCCACGGGTTGGCTCCTTAGTAGTTCCTGCAACATTGCCAAGCGAGGCTTAAAGATGCGCTCCCTTCGCGCCTCCGCAGAAGCCGGGAAAATATGGGTGGCCCAAAACTTGAGAGATTCCGCCGTGGCATAATATAGGCCAAGCAAACCCGCCGGGGGCCTCGGCGAAATGTAGAGGGTACCGCACTCACGGCACTCGTGGAATTGGAAACCATCCTTGCCGAAGCGAAAAGAGCCTGCCGAAGAAGCGCACGCCGGGCAGGCGACGGACACGAACTCCGCCGCCCGCGCCAGGAGTTTATCCCTATCTTCCTGGGCCAGGCGCTTGAGCCGGGCCATCAGCTCCGGCGGCCGGATGTCGCCTTCCCTGAGCACCGGGGTGTGCCCTCCTGTGCCGCGGCCGTCGTGCTCCCGCCGAAGACCGCACGCCGTAGCTGCCATGCGGTGAGGTGGGCCTCGTTGGTGCTGCTGGTATACTCCCACTCCTCCGGCACCGGACGGGCTTCGCTCCAGTTGCCGGTGCTCCAGAAGGGGAAAGAGGGCTTTATGACGTAGAAGTCGCCGGCGTCTACGGTGTTGCGGGCCTCGTCCCGGGAGATGAGGACCTCGTGGAGCTTCTCGCCCGGCCGGATGCCGATGTACCTGATCTCGCAGCGCGGGCAGATGGCGCGGGCGAGGTCCACGATCTTCATGCTCGGGATCTTGGGCACGAAAACCTCGCCGCCGTGCATCAGCTCCAGGCACCGCAGGACGAAGTTCACGGCCTCGTCGAGGGTGATCCAGAAGCGGGTCATGCGCGGGTCCGTGACGGTGAGCACTCCGGTTTCGCGCTGCTTGAGGAAGAGAGGCACCACGCTACCCCTGCTGGCCAGCACGTTGCCGTAGCGGACCACGCTGAACTTAGTGCGCCCGCCCGAGTACGAGTTGGCGGCCACGGTGAGCTTTTCCAGGCACAGCTTGGTGGCACCGTAGAGGTTGACGGGGTTCACGGCCTTGTCGGTGCTCAGGGCGATGACCCGCTCCACGCCCCGGTCGATGGCCGCGTCGATGACGTTCTGGGTGCCGATGATGTTGGTCTTGACCGCTTCAAAAGGGTTGTACTCCGAGGCCGGGACCTGCTTCTGGGCCGCGGCGTGGATGACGTAGTCCACGTCCTGGAAGGCCCGGTAGAGGCGGTCCCGGTCCCGCACGTCTCCCAGGAAGTAGCGCAGGCAGGGGTAGTCGGCCTGGCCGAACTCCTGCTGCATTTCGAACTGCTTGAGCTCGTCCCGGCTGAAGACGATGAGGCGGCGCGGCCGGTAGCGCGCCAGCACGGCGCGCACGAAGGCGCGGCCGAAGGAGCCCGTCCCTCCGGTTACGAGAATGCTCTTTCCGTCGAGCATGGTGTGCACCCCCTTGCAAGGCCCCGCCGGCACGCGGCCTGGGAGGTTGCGGGGCCGGAGCGCCCGCACGCCGGCCGGACCTCATGCGCCTTTATGCCGCGGGGCCGGCGCCGGGGCAGCCCGATGCCGGCCGCAGCGGCCGGAAGCTCCGTCCCGCCGACCCCGTTCGCCGCTATTTTGGACCGGCCGCACCGACCGGGCGGCGTGCCGAACCCTGCGCCGCAGCCGCTTCGGGAGGGTGGCCCTCAGTGGGCCGGTCCGAAGGCCGGGGCCAGCAGGTCGGCCAGGGCCGCCACGGCGTCGCCGAACTCGGCCTCCAGGAGGTCCGCCACCAGAACGTAGTCCCGGCTTTCCAGGGCCTCGAGCAGGGCCGCGCAGCCGTCCCGCAGGGACGGGACCCGGGGGTCGCCTTCCAGGCCCAGCACCTCGGCCAGGCGGGTGATCCACTCCAGGCCCTCCAGGGCCTCCTGGAGGCGCGCCAGGGCTTCGCGGTAGTCTCCCGCGCGCAGGCCAAGGGCCAGGTCCGGGAAGGCTGCGCTCAGGCGCCTGACGTAAGCGGCGGCCTCGCGGGCGAGGTCCGCCGCTTCCGGCGGGATGGTCGACACGGGAATCCCCCCTTAAGGTTCGCCGCGCCCGGCCGCACCCCTGCCCAGGCGGTGGAGGGCGCCGGCCACCTCGGCGGCCAGCTCGCGCGCGGCCTCCTCCCAGAAGCGGCAGACCTTGAGGGAGCGGAGGCGGCGCCCCGCGCGGTCCGAAGCATCGTCCCGGGGCGGCTCGATGCCGAGGCCCAGAAACCCCAGGAGGGGATGCCGGTCCACCAGGGACTTCTGACGCGCGGCCAGGGCCGCCAGCCGCCGTGCGCGCCGGCCCCCGGGGTCCGGGCCGTCCTCCAGGTGCAGCCGGGCCGCCTCGCGGGCCACCTGCTCCATGGTGCGGCAGGCCTCGGCCAGCTCCGCCAGGGCCCGCACGGCCCCCTGGCGGTGGCGGCGGGCGGGGGCCGCGCGCCCGGCCGCGAAGAGGCCGGCCAGCAGGCGCGGGAAGGCCTCCGGCGGGCCGGACGGCAGGGCCGCGGCCACCTCTTCCAGGGAGCACACCGCGGCCCCCAGCTTCAGGGCGCCGCCGCCCGTGGCGTCCCACACGCGCACGCCCTCCGGCAGGCGGCGGATGTCCTCCTCCAGCTGGCGCAGCATCCAGTACATCTCCGGGCTGGTGGCCACGGTGCCCCCGCCCACCGCAGGCACCGTGAGGGTGCGCGCCCGGTCCGCGGCCCGGCAGTGGGCCGTGCCGCGGGAGTGGGTGCGGCCGTCGGTGTAGGCCAGGTCCTGGCCCACCAGCACGATGTCGGTGCACCCCATGTCGGCCAGCACGTTCAGGGCCGCGTTGGCCACCGACGGCCCGGTGCGGTAGCGGTGGGGAAACCCGCCCAGGGCCGCGGCGTACCAGTCGGCGAAGTGCGGGTGGAAAACCCCGAAGAAGCGGGGGCCCGTGAGGTAGCGCGGCACGGCCGGGTAGACCGTAACGTCGAAGAAACCGGCGCAGGGCACCGGGCCCACCCGGCGGAAGTGGTCCTCGTTGGCCTCCCCGCCGTCGATGCTGAACACCAGGTCCGGCTCCACCCCGGCCCGCACCACCGGCCCCAGGGCGGTGCCCACCACGGCCAGCAAAGCACGGCCCTTCAGGTGGCGCAGCAGGTGCACGTTGCGGTCCAGGGAGGGCCCCGCCGCCACAAGCACGGCGGCCCGCCCGGCCGCGGCCCCCTGCAGGGCCGCGCAACCCGCCCCTTCCAGCACCGTGGGCAGGTTGGCCACGGCGTTGCGGGGCCACAGGCGGGCGAAGCGGCGGATGGTGGCCGAGGAGCCGCCGCCGGCCACCATGGCGTCCAAAAGCACCCGCTCCAGGCGTAGAAACTCCTCGGGCGCGCGGCCCCAGGCCGGCCGGTAGTGGGTTACCCGGAAAACCGGGTTGCCCCGGTGGCAGATTGCCGCCACGTGCCCCGAGAGGAGGGCCAGCTGCCGGCCGCAGACCAGCCGCAGGCCGGGGTCCGCCAGCAGGTGGTCCAGGGGCACGGCCCGGGCCAGGGCCGCCAGCAGGCGCGCGTCGGGCTCCAGGCCCACCACTGTGGCGTCGGGCCGCAGGCGTCTCAGGGCCGCCAGGTGATAGCCCAGGCCCACGCCCAGCACCAGCACCGCGGCCTCGGCGCCCCGGGGCTGGGCCAGGGCCCAGGCCGCGGCCTCGTCGGCCGGGCGGCGGCCGTGCACCGTGACCCACCTGTCATTGGCCAGCACGCGCAGGCTAAAGCAGCCGTCCGCGGCCGGCTCCAGACGCACCGGCCAGGGCTCAGCCTGGGCCGCGGCGGCCAGGTCCGGGTGGCGCCGCAGCAGCTCCAGGTTGCGGCGCCAGACTTCATCGCTTTCCGCCAAGGCTTGCTGGGCGGTCAAGGCCGCCACCTCCTAACGCCTTAGCGTGTTCGGGGCGGCCGGCGCCGCGGCCGGTCCGCCCCGCCCGCAAAAATTACCGCAGCAGCTGCAGGACGTAGCTCGGGATGGTGTTGGCCTGGGCCAGCATGGCGATGCCGGCCTGGTTGAGGACCTGCAGGCGCGTGAACTGGATCATCTCCTGGGCCATGTCCACGTCCCGGATGCGGGACTCGGCCGCGGTGGTGTTCTCGGCCGCCACGCCCAGGTTGGCGATGGTGTGCTCCAGACGGTTCTGGATGGCGCCCAGGCGCGACCGCTCGCCCGACACCCGCTCCAGGGCCTGGTCGATGGTGGTGATGGCCCGCGAGGCCGAGTCGCGGTCCGTGACGATGACGGCGTCCACGTTCAGGGCCGCGGCGTCCATGCGGCCGATGGCCGCGTCCATGGTCTGGGCCTCGTTGGCGCCCACCTGGAAGGTCAGGGAGCTGTCGGCGAGGTGGATGATGGTTTCCTCCTTATTGGCCTCGCCGCCGGTCCACCGGAACTTCCGCAGGGTGGCGTCGAAGGTGGTGACCATGCCGGTGTTGGGGGCGAACTTCACGTCCACGTTGGGGTGCACCGCCCCCGGCAGGAAGTTGCCGGTGATGAGCACGCCGGACTTAAGGCTCTCGCCGGTGGTGAGGCTAGACACGTTCACGGTGAACTGGTTCTCCGTGGCCTCCTGCACCACCACCAGGCTGAGGGCGTTGATGAGGTCCTCGTCGCCTATGAACTTGAGCTCGCCGGCCTTGCCCGGCACCGCGGACCGGATGACGAAGGTCCCGGCCACGGACTCCGGCGTGCCGTGGGCGGCCTCGGTGACGTACCGCACCCACTGCCCGGAGGCCCCCGCGGTCACCACGTCGCCCTGGCCCAGGCCGTTGCGGATGGCGTCCTCCAGCTTGGCCCGCACGTCGGCCATGGTGTCGTAGGCGTACAGGGTCACGGTGGCGCTGCGGCCGTCGCCCTGCATGATGGTGATGGTCTGGGGGCTGTCCAGCAGGAAGCGGCCGCTGGCGTCGTACAAGCGGTCCACCTCGCTCAGCCGCGTGTTCAGCCCGGCCAGCTCGCCCGCGCCCGCGGCCGCCGTGGTGTAGGTCAGGGTCCCCGCGCCCTCGCCCGAGCGGAAGGTGGCCGGGGTGAGGGAGGTACTTAGCCCGCGGTCGCCGATCCCAACCTGGAGGGTGGTCTCCCACACCTCGCCGGTGGACTCGTCCAGGTAGAAGTGGGCCAGGTTGTACGTTGTACTCGTTGCGGTGTTGACGGTCCACGTGCGCGTCTTGCCGCCCACGCTGAGGGTGATGTAGTCGTAATCTCTGTCAAGCACGTTCTGCCCGGTGACGTGGAACACAAACTTGTCGCCGATCTGCCAGTGGGCGGCATTGCGGTCAAAGGTTAAATCGGTAATTGTAATGTCAATGTCAGCTACGGTCACGCTGGTCGCGCTGCTAAGATCTAACGTATAGGTGCCGGCAAAGCGTCGGTCGGTGCCGTTTTGTGGATCCATCCGCCAGGCGGTGTAGCGCAGGGTGACCCGATTTCCGTCCACGCCGGCCACCTCGAACAGGATGTCGGCGCTGTAGGTTGCGGTGTCCGCCACCTGACCGCCCGACACCAGGGTGTAGCCGCCACGGGAGTACCGGGCCACGAGCTGGACCGAGGCGCTCACGTCGCTTCCGTAAACGCTACTGACCTCGTCGGCGGCCATGGTGGTGATGGTGTAGGTCTGGCCCGGCGGCAGCCCGTCGGCGTCTATGCTGGCAATGCCCGTGTCGCCGGCGTTGAAGTCCAGGGCGGCCGGCGCCTCGGCCACGGCTTCGAAGGTGAAGCTCACCCGGGCGTCGTAAACCCGGCCCGTGGCGGGGTCGAGCTGGTAGAACCTGAGGTCCGTGGTCTTATCGTCCAGCACATTATTGTCGAACACCCAGCTCCGCACCTGGCCGCCGGGGCCGCGCAGGGTGAGGACGTTGTCATCAATGGCCGGGTCGCCGAGCACCTGGAGGACGAACATATCGCCCACGGAGAAGTTGTTGGCGTCGGCAAGTACCAGTTCAAAATTCAGGTCCCCCACCCCGACGCTGTTCGTGTCACCCGCGGACAGCGTGTAGCCCGTCATCTCGTAGTAACGGTAGCTCCCGGCCTGGTCGTACTGGTGGGACTTCACCGAGAAGGTTATCCTGTTGCCGTCGATGCCGGTGACCTCAAAGAGCATGGAGGCGTTGTAGGCCGTGGCGCCCACATCAATGGCGTGCACCAGCCCGGCGCCGTTGGCGGTCCTGGCCTGGTAGGTGTCCACCACCCAGCCGCGCTGGGCTAGATCTGTCGCCGCAGCAGTAGCGGCGACGTCGCCCACCTCGATGGTGTAGCTGCCGGCGCGCAGGCCCGCGGCCCTGACTTCGGTGAGGCCGCCGGCGGCCGCGGTGAAGGAGCTCTCGCCGACGGTACGGTACACCCTGAAGATGTCGGTCTGCTGGATCTGGCCCTGGCCCGGCGTGGCCGTGATCTCCAGCTTGTAGTCGCCCGCCGCGCCCCGGATGGAGCCCCGGGCGAAGACCTGGGTGGTGGCCTTGTCGGTGCTGATGAGGGCCGCGGCCGTGCCGTCCAGGAGCTTTTGCTTGTTGAACTCCGTGGTGCGGGCCACGCGGTTGATCTCGGCCTTGAGCTGGTCGATCTCGGCCTGGATCTGGACGCGGTCGTTGGCCGTCAAGGTGTCGGTGGCCGCCTGGACCGCCAGCTGGCGCATGCGCTGCAGCATGGCGTGGATCTCGTTCAGGGCGCCCTCCGCGGTCTGGATGAGCGAAATGCCGTCCTGGGCGTTGCGGCTCGCCTGGGTGAGGCCCCGGATCTGGGCCCGCATTTTCTCGCTGATGGCCAGGCCCGCCGCGTCGTCCGCCGCCCGGTTGATCCTCAGGCCCGAAGACAGTCTCTCTAGTGATTTGGAAAGGGCCGAGTTCACCTGGGTGAAGTTGCGGTGGGCGTTTAAGGCCATTAGGTTTTGGTTCACCCGCATCTTCCAGTTGCACCTCCACGTGGAGTGTTTTTAGGAAGAGCGGGTGCTGGCCAGCACCCTTGCCGTACGAGGACCCCCCCGGAGCCCGCCGGCGCCGCCCGTCCCTGCCGGCCAGGGCAGGCGGCCCGTGCCGGGCGCGGCCGGTTCTCACCCGGCCGCTCCCCTTTGCGGGTAAGGCCGCGTGGGCCGCTGGCCGCCCGCGGGGGTATCCGGCCGATCCTCACTATATTAAGTCGACGCGGGCCGGCAAAGCTTTAGGGGTGGGGGCCGAGGCGGGCGCCGGGACGCCGCGGGCCAGCGGGCCAAACTATTAAGGGCGCGGCGGGGCGCAAGGCCCCCGGCCACCGGGTCGGGTGGCGCTCCCGGAATGCGTCGCGGCATGCGGCGGGGTCTCCGCCCTAAAGAAAGAAGTCGCCGGCGTCGATAACTTGTTGGGGGGGAAACCTTTTCCCGCCGGCGGGAGGGAGAGCCATGCAGATCGGGCCGGTGAGCGGCGTGCCGGAGGCGCCGGCCGTGCGCGAGGCCGTGGTGCGGCTGAAGGCCATGGCCGAAGAGGGCATTCAGCAACTGCAGCAGGAGCGGCGGCCCCGGGAGGCCGAGCACCCGGGCAGCCTGGAGGCGCTGCGCGAGGATTTAAAGCGCCTCACGGAGCAGGCCAACAACCTGCTCAGGCACTTCCAGCGGCACCTGGAGTACTCCATCCACGAGCCCACGCGCACGGTGATCGTGCGCCTCATAGACGACCGCACCGAGGAGGTCATCCGGGAAATACCCTCGGAGGACCTCCTCAACCTCTACGTGAACCTGATGGAGCTGGCCGGGCTGCTGGTGAACCACCGGGAGTAGCCCGGCCTGCGGGGGTGGCGGGGCGGACGGGGGTTCTCGTGCCCGGCGGCCCCTGCGGGATGCGCGGGAGGGACACACGCCGGCCAGGAAACGGACAGAGGGCGAGGTGAGGTACTGTGGCCGTGCCGCGCGTGGGCGGGCTGGCCTCGGGCCTGGACACCCAGAGCCTGGTGAGCGCCCTGATGGAGGCCGCGCGCCAGCCGATCTACCGGCTGCAGCAGAAGAGGCAGCTTCTGGAGTGGAAGCGCCAGGAGCTGCGGGAGATCAACTTAAGCCTCTACAACCTGAGGAACGGCCCGGCCCTGAAGCTGAGCCTGGAGTCCACCTTCAACGCCCGGGTGGCCGCCTCCTCCCACGAGGCCGTGCTCACGGCCGCGGCCGCGGCGGGCGCCCCCCTGGCCAGCTACACCGTGACCGTGGAGTCCGTGGCCACCGCGGCCCACAACGTAAGCGCCGGCAACATTTCGGCGGGCGCCGGCCATCAGGTGAGCGCCGGCGCCTACCTGTGGGGCGAGCGCACCAAGTTCTACGACAGAGACCTGGGCTGGGACCCGACCTCCACCAGCGAGAACATCGCGGGCGACGGCGGCACCGCGTACAATCTGGCCCGCGGCCGCATCGTGGACGTCTCGTCCGTCGCGGTGGACGGGAACTCCTACCGCGTCCACTACGCGCGGGCCGGGTTCGACCGGGACCCTTCCCCGAACAAGGTGCTGGTGAACACCGACACCGGGCAGCTCATCTTCGGCCAGGCCGTGGGCAGCGGCAGCACCATCAGCGCGAGCTACCGCTACAGCGCGCCGGGGCAGGCCACGGACAACATCTCCGGCACCGGGGCTGCGGTGTACAGCCTGAGCCGGGGGAACCTGGTGGACGTGAACCGGGTGACCGTGGACGGCGCGGACTATGCAATCTACTACTTCCGGGACGAGTTCGAGGCGGACCCCGGCACCACCAAGGTGCTGGTGGACGCCGACGCCGGCACCCTCACCTTCGCCGCCGGCATCACCGGCAGCATCGCGGCCGACTACCGGTACAGTACCACGAAGCAGTTCGCCTTCCGCCTCACCACATACAAACAGGATGGCAGCGCCGACTCCCGGGCCTACGTCTACGACGCCACGAAGACCACGCTGAACAGGGTGCTGGGGGACCTGGGCGGGGCCAGGGGGCCGGGGCTGACGGCCTTCTTCGCCGGGGACCGGGTGTCCCTGACCCGCACGGCCACGGGCGACAACAACCCGGCCGGCCCCGAGATCGACCCCGGCAACTGGGGGTTCCTGGCCGGGGCTTTGCGCATTGACCGCGCGGCCGAGCAGGGCGGCACGGACGCCCGCCTCACGGTGAACGGCATCACCCTCACCGGGCACACGAACGAGATCGCGGTCAACGGGGTGACCTTCAGGCCCGCGGCCGCGGGCGGGCCGGTGACCGTGACGGTGCGGCCCGACGTGGAAGGCATCGTGGCCGCAGTCAAGGCCTTCGTGGAGGAGTACAACAGGGTGCTGGACCGGCTCAACGCCGAGCTGGCCGAGCCCCGGTACGTGGATTACCCGCCCCTCACCGAAACCCAGAAGAAGGCCATGAAGGAAGACGAAATCAGGGCCTGGGAGGAGAAGGCCAAGAGCGGGCTCTTGCGCTACGAGTTCGCGGTGCGCAGCGCCGCGGACCGGCTGCGCGCGGCCGTGGGCTCGGCCGTGCCCGGCGCGGGGTACGAGAGCCTGGCCGCCGTGGGCATCACCACCCGGGGCTACGGGGAAAGGGGCCGCCTGCACCTGGACGAGACCGCCCTGCGCCGCGCCGTCGAGGCCAACCCGGAGGCCGTGAAGGAGCTGTTCACCAAAAGCGCGGGCGAACCGGCGCACCAGGGCGTGGGCAAGCGGCTCCACGCGGCCCTGGGGCAGGTGGGCGACGCGTTGGTGGCCCTGGCCGGCTCGCCCACCCTGGACCTGCCCGGTGACGGCTCCCTGGCCCGGCAGATGGCGGGCCTCGCGGAGCAGATCAGGGCCCGGGAGCAGCGCCTGGCCCTGCTGGAGGCCCGCTACTGGCGGGAGTTCACGGCCCTGGAGGAGTTCATCGGCAGCATGAACGCCCTGAGCGCCTGGATGACCCAGCAGGTGAGTTCGTGGAGTAGCGGCAGCCGGCAGCAGTAGGCGCGCCGCCCGCACGCCGCACGCCGGCACCCGGTAAACCGAGTCACAGGAGGGAACGCTTTCTATGGCCCTGCCCGATCCCTACCGCACCTACCGCGACCAGGCGGTGCTCACCGCCGGTCCGCCGGAGCTGACGCTGATGCTCTACCAGGGGGCCCTGCGCTTCGTGCGCCAGGCCCGCGCCGCCGTGGAGCAGGGGCGGCCGGCCGCGGCGCACGAGGCCCTGGTGCGGGCCCAGGACGTCTTCGAATACCTGCTCGCCACCCTGGACCAGGAAAACCCCGTGGCCCCCAACCTGGAGCGGCTCTACCGCTACTTTTTGGAGCGCCTGGCCCTGGCCAACGCCCGCAAACAGCCCGCCCTGATGGACGAGGCCGCCAGAGTGCTGGAGGAGCTGGTGGCGGGCTGGGCCGGGGCCCTGGAGCGGGTGAAGAACGGGGAAACGCCGGATTAGGGCCGCCTCGGACCTCCGCGGCGGCCGCCGTTTGGGGGATGCGGGGGCCTGACTGGAACGCCGGCGGCGTTCAAAAACAGGACGGAAAGGACGCCCCGCTCAGGAGAGCGTTTCCCGCCAGTCGGCGAGCCACCTGACCCAAGGCAGGTGCTCGCCAACGGCGTTGTACAGCCTGCGGTCCGCCGTCAGGAAGACCGCGCCGCGCGACTCGGCCAGAGCCAGATAGGCCGCGTCGTAGGCACTGCGGCCGTAGGCGTAGGCGAGGGCCGCCGCCCGCCGGTGATAGTCCGGCAGGTCGGCCGCTTCGAGCCCCAGGCGGAAGAGGGCCTCCAGGGCGTCGAGGTAGTCCTCCCGCGCCAGCCGGTTCCGCCGCACCGCTACCAGCAGGGCGTTGGACACCTCGTAGAAAAGGAGCGACGGGACCACGAGGCGGACCGAGCCGGCAGCACGGGCGTGCAGGAGGGCCAGCGCGTCCTCCGCGTGATCCTCGGCGGGGAGGAACCACTTGACCGCCACGCTGGCGTCAATCACCGCGGCCGCCGGCATGGCGCTCCTCCAGCTCCCGCCGGGCCTCCGCCCAGGCCTGCTCGGCGGAGATCCCGCCCGCGAAGCGGCGGCGGACCTCATCCAGCCGGCGGAGGGCCTCGGCCTGCTCGGCCTCCGCCCAGCGCCGGTAGGCCAGCAGCACCGCAACCGGCTCCCCGCGCCTGGTGATGACCACGGTTCCCTGAGCGTCCAGTTCCCGAATCAGCCGCGTCAGCCGCTTCTTGGCTTCCGCCACCGAGCAGCGCTGAGCGCACATCAGACGCACCCCCTGTGGCTCCATTATATCATGACCATATTTAGTAGTCAAATACCGCGTCCGCCACTTCGGAGCCCGTTGGATGCCCGGGCCTGCCGCCGCGTTGACGGCGGCACGACGGGGGTGGTATGCTGGATGCGGGGGCGGCGCAGCGCCGCCGCTCTGACGGGGGCTACGATACCTGATTAAAGGGGATGAGGACGGTGCCCTGGAACCTTCTGGAGGAACGGCTGCGCGAGGCCGCGGCGCTGCTGGAAACGTGGCCGCCGGAGGCCCCCGAGCGGCTGGAGGCCCTGGCCGCCGAGCTTGAGGGCCTGATGGAGGCCACTCCGGAGGTGACGGACCCGGCGGAGGCCGCGCGCCTGGCGGAACTGGTGGCCCTGGCGGCCCGGGTGCTGGAGCTGGCGCGGGCCAGGCGGCGGGAGGCCTCGGCAGGCCTGACCCGGGTGCGCCGCACCCGCGCCCTGGAAGCCCGACCCGGCCCAGGACCGGCCGGCGGCCACGTGGACCGCACCCTGTGAGGGTCTACCCCTGCCCGGCGTTGGTCACAGCTCGAATACCTCGCCCGGCCGGTAGTCTTCCTTCAGCACCCAGTACCAGGCTCCCCTGTAGGGCACTCTTCGTGCCCCGAGTTCCCGAAGTCTGGCCCGCAGCGGTAATGGATCCGCGTGGAGTGGGACAGTTCGTAATGCCAGCCAAGGTCAACCAGGTCGCCCACGAACCGGCTGATTTTCCCTCCCGGGGCCCAGTATGGATTGGCTTCGATGGCCTTGAGGACCTCGGGGTCCCTCTTCCACAGGCAGGTGTAGTCCCAGGCGCGCAGAACCTGCCGCAGCCTTTCCGTGCCGCCCCCGGGCACTGCTTCTAAGGCCGCGTGCGGGAGTTTTCGGCGGCGGAACAGACC
>Ga0272449_1003447_pt1 | contig 13598 bp, 11 predicted proteins | sample YNPCB0241_FD_198679 | JGI IMG/M metagenome (GOLD analysis project Ga0272449, IMG submission 198679) | Hot spring sediment microbial communities from Yellowstone National Park, WY, United States - YNP-CB-024-1 | ecosystem: Environmental > Aquatic > Thermal springs > Hot (42-90C) > Sediment...
CCACAAGAATATTTTTGCTTAATGTTTAGAATAGATGTTCTTAGGAACTTGATTTTTGAGTTTGAGTGCTAGTTTTACTCTTTTCTGATGCCTGTGTCAACTTTTGCTATCCATCCTCTTTTTGCTCTACCTCTTATTACTTTAGCAAGTATCCTATTGGGCTGTACACATGTCATTTGATAGTGCTATTATCGGCTCTAAAGCACTTACTTCACCTTTCTAGAGTGTAAATAGATATAAAGTATTCGGATTTATGAAATGTTGCAGTATTCTATTATAAAGTGTGCTAATGTTTTTGTAGTTTCTATTAACTGTTCGATTGGAATGTATTCATTTGGTCCATGGATATTCATAAAGATGTTACCTGGTCCGTAGGATGCGCCGGGTATTCCTAGTTCTTGTATGAAGGTGATGTCGTTTACGCCTTTGGTGCCTGAAAAGATAGCTTTTCGCCCTGTAACTTTTTCATGCACTTTGGCTAACATTTGGGCTACAGGATGTTCCATACTAGTTTGGTAGGGTGGCCAATGGAAGGATTTTGCAAAAGTTATTTTAGGAGGATGATTTTTTAGCCAACTGTCAGTTTTTGAATAATTTTCTATTGCTTCGGCTATTAACTTTTTTACCATTTCAAATTGCATTGATGGAGGGTAATAACATTGGCAGGTGATTTTGGCGTTACCTGCTACTGATGCGATATAGCTTCCGCCTTCTATAAATGAAACATTTATTGTAAAAGCAGACCCTAAACCTTGTTCATCCATAGGTATTGGGAAGCCTCCGCCTCCAAGTATCTGGTGTCTTAAGTTTATTGCGGTTTCTCTTTCTATTTTTTGAAGAAGTTTTACAATGTCTACTATTTTAGCTATTGCGTCAACACCTACTTCGTCACCACATGGTATGCCCCACCGTTGTGGGTAGAGCATAACGTTTCTGTTTGCTGTATGGGTTTCTTTTCCCTCAACACTTACTTCAAAATCGAATGTACCACAACTTGCCACGTGAATTTCACAGTTTGTAGGCTCTAGAGTGAGGCAAAAATCGAACTTGCAACCCCTTTCCAACAGCCTTCTTGTGGCACCTGTAGTTCCTAGCATGTGGTCCATATGTTCTTCACCAACGACCAATTCTAACCCTAAATTTTTAGTCTTCCAACCAACGCTCTGAATTGCCTTTATAGCCCAGAGCATGCATGTTATACCACCTTTCATGTCACTTGCACCTCGTCCGAATATTTTCCCATCCCTTATAGTAGGACACCAAGGATCACTTTGCCATCTTGTTAACTGAACTTTGGGTACATCAACTACATCAACATGACCGTTCAGTAGTAGTTGACGCTTTTCCCCCTTTGAAAAACATATTACGTTGGGTCTTTTTTCTTCAGGCGTGACATAGTGGAGTTCTTTGTAGTCAAAATCTAATTCCTTTTCAACAAATGGGAACAGAAACTTTTCCTGAATTTCTTGTTCAGATCCTGTGATGGACCTATACTCTATAAGTTTACAGCAAAAATCAACTATTTCTTCACGATGCTCTTCAATCCAATGGTTTATTGTAGATGCATTACTTGCATTTATCATAGATTATTTATTCTTTGGCGATTCTATAAAAGTATTTTTATGCATAAAACTTTAAATTTAAATATAACTTTTTTCTCACTTAACTATATGAGAAAGGTTAAGCTTGGTTTAGTTGGTGTAGGTGTTCCTTCTGGAGAGCCAACTTGGAAGGCTAGACTGCATTGGCAAATTCCGTCTATTGCTTGGGCAAGGTATTTTCCGAAGATATCAAGCCTACCTGATGTTGAGTTTGTTGCTGTTTGCGATATTGTAGAAGATTATGTTAAAAAGGTGCAACAAGTTTACGGTGTAAAACAGATTTTTACAGATTATGATGATATGTTGGAGAAGTCTGACGTTGAAGCCATAATTATTACTACACCGAATAAGTTCCATTCTTCGATGGCTATTAAAGCTATTAGAGCTGGCAAGCATGTTCTAATTGAGAAACCTCTCGCATTAAATTTAGAGGAGGCGAAAAAAGTGCTTGATGAAGCCTCTAGGATAAATGTTAAAACAATTGCCTTACCGTGGACGTACTCAAAGTTTTTCTTGAAAGTTAAAGGAATTTTAGAGAAATCTGAGATAGGGCGAGTTGCTATAGCAAGAGGAAGGTATTCCCATGGTGGTCCAGGACATAGTGAATGGTTCTATAAAGCTGAAGAGGGAGGGGTAATTTTTGACCTAGGTATATATCCTGTAAGTGCTATTACTGGATGGTTTGGACCAGCAAAAAGCGTACACGCATTCTCTAGCACAGTACAAAAGCAACGTGTTGTCAGGGACAAGTTAATGAATGTTGAAGTAGAGGATAATGCGGTAATTTGTCTAAATTTTGAGAATGATATGATAGCTTCGGTAGAAACCAACTATTGCACGGTTTCGGGCGTAGGTACAGTTTATGAAATTCATGGAACAGAGGGTAGCATTTTCTTGGAAAACGGTGATGTTGACCTTAGGATATACTCAAAGAATAGGAAAGTGGACGATCTTGAAGGATGGATGATATTCAAGGATTCTCAAAGAGCTTTAGTGTCTTGGGCTTTGGCAGACCCCATAGTTGAATATTTTGTTGAAAGTATACTTAAAGATATCAATACTATTCCGTTTTTAGAACATCAAGTGCATGTTATAGAGATATTAGAGAAGAGTAAGATCTCGTCTAAAACAGGAAGAACGATGCAATTAACAACAAATTTTAAGCCACCAACACCACTTCTACCTTAGGAATTGTTGTTAAAGTAATATATGTTGACTCAAGAAAATTTTTGCTAGTTAAGTTTTTTCAACCCAAAAGTTTACATCACTTATATTTTCTGCTTAAATATAGCAGATACAATCATATTTGCATCCCAAAAATTTATATTTACATTAGAATAATCTTTACATGATAAAAAATGGAAAAGTTAGGTGTTGCTTTTATAGGTGCTGGATTTGCTAACACTTTCCATGCTAAGGCATGGGTTGGTGTTAGAGATTCTGAAATAGTGGCCATATGCGCTCCACATGAAGAAAGAGCAAAAAAGTTGGCTTTTTTATGCAAGAATTTAGGAGTTGGCGACCCTAAAGTTTACACTAATGTCGCAGAGACTGTAAGAGACCCTAGAGTAAATGCTGTATGGATTGGGGTACCAAATTATGCTCGGTTAGAGGTGGTTAAGACTATCGTGGAAGAAGTCTTGCAGGGAAAAACTAATCTTGTAGGAATAGCTTGCGAGAAACCATTAGCTTCAAACTTAAAGGAGGCAAAGGAAATGCTGAGGCTCGTCGAGAAAGCAGGTCTCTTACACGGTTACCTGGAAAATCAGGTTTTCGCACCATCGGTTATTAGAGGTAAGGAGATAATCTGGCAGAGAGGTGCTTCAATAGCTGGTAGACCTTATCTTGTGAGGGCTGCGGAAGAGCATAGTGGACCTCATGAGCCATGGTTCTGGCAGGGAACAAAGTCTGGAGGGGGCGTGCTGTTGGACATGATGTGCCATAGCCATGAGGCAGCCAGGTTCCTGCTTACAGCCCCAGAGGAAGATAAAGCATCACTAAAGCCTAGGACCATAAGTGCGGAAATAGCTTCACTAAAGTGGTCAAGGCCAGAGTACGTAGAAAAGCTGAAGGAGAGGACAGAGGGTGCAGTAGACTATGGTAAAGCTCCAGCAGAGGACTTTGCAAGAGCGAACGTTGTATATGAGGCGCGAGATGGAACATTATGCATGAGTGAGGTTACAACTTCATGGAGCTTTACAGGCGCAGGGCTAAGGCTTACATTCGAACTTTTCGGTCCAGAATATTCGATGCAGATAAACACACTACAGCCAGACCTCTACGTATTCTTCAGCAGGGAAGTGAAGGGGAAGCCTGGAGAAGACCTAGTTGAAAAGCAACTTGCGGAGCAAGGACTAATGCCTGTAATAGCGGATGAGGCCATAACATACGGTTACCAGGCAGAAAACAGGCACATGGTAAAAAGCTTTCTAGAGGGAAAGATGCCTTACGAAAACTGGTACGATGGAGTGTTCGTTGTAGAGTTGTGCATGGCAAGTTACATGGCAGCGGAAAAGGGTAGAAAACTTAAACTACCATTAAGCGGACTAGAAGATTATGTGCCTAAAGTAGCAAAAGGAGAATGGAGACCAAAATCAATATTCAACATAGAATAATGTTCATTTAATCTCTATTTCTTTTTTACTTTCAAACATTTTTAACCTTATGGTATAATTGCTTATTAATACATTAACAAAAATTAGACACATGTTCAAAAATTAATTTTAACACTTTTATTATGTAAGAAAAAAATAAAAAGAGGATAATTTATTTATATTGGCAGATATTCGATAGCTTTTTTGCCTGCGAAAGGCACATTAACTTCTTTAAATGCTTCTGCATACATTACTCTAGACTTTAGTCCCCAATATCTGCTTCTACCTCGAACACCACTTATCCATGCTTCCATGCTGCCCATTCCGAAGAGATCTATCATGGACCTATGACACTTTGATGCTTCAATCTTCTTGTCTATTACACTGGTTATGTCAATGAAGACGTCTGGTTCAAAATCGATGGAAGTTGATGGGACTTCAAATGTATATATTTTTCCAACCATGTGAGGTGGATGCTTGGTTTTAAATGCACCTAGATAAGCAAGCAAACACGCATCAATAACCGCCTGTCCCGTGTTTTTAAGGTCGGAAGCACAATCGTTCGGCCAATGAGTGATCACTATGTCAGGCTTAAGCCCCCTTATGATTTCGGCTATCTTCATCCTAAGTTCTGTTGTATTGAAAATTTCTGTGTCTTTAAAGCTTAAGACCCTAACCTCTTTTACACCTTCAATTTTAGCAGCTTCCTGTAGTTCTTTTGTCCTAATTTTCGCAAGCTCTTCAGGAGGAATTGTAGGATGTCCCATTTCACCAGGAGAAATTGATACAATGTAGACTTCGTCCCCACGCTCAGCATGCTTTATCACAGTGCCACCAAAGAAAAGTTCAGTGTAATCGGGGTGAGCAATAAATGCAACTATTCGCATATCCTTCACACTAATAGTATTTATAATCCTTATTTAAAATTTTATTCTTCAGATTCAAATTTAATAATTAACCCCTTTATTAGAGCCCCTTCAAAACTGCTACTACATCAACATCAGTCTTTAATGGTAGCGTTACCGGCCTTCCTTCTTTAACTGATTGATAACATGCTAAGGTTATTTCGAGTACAGCTCGAGCGTCTTTACCTGTAACAGCTGGCGCCTTATCTTCTTTTATACATTGTATGAATTCGTCAATTGTAGGTTTGTAGAGAGAGGCAAAAGGGGGGATTGGTGTGGAAACTTCTACATATGCCCTAGAAAATACTGGAGGCGGAGATCTAAACTCTATTGTTGTACGCTGTTTATATGGTTCTTTTCTACTCCAAATACTTATCCTGTTCTCCACCATTTCCATTTCTCCTTCGGTTCCTATAATCAATTTTCGCCCATGACTTTCATTTGATGCTGTAAATGAAGATTCAACGGTCGCAATTGAACCATCCTTGAATCTTATTAATGCTATACCATGATCTTCAACTTGATATTCCTTATGAATAAACCTTCCCATCTCAGCATAAACACGCTCTACTTCACTGTCAAAATATTTTCGTAAAAGTGCAACATCATATACTGCATGATCTATAAAACCACCACCTGCAGCCTTTAACGGGTCAACAAACCAGCCAGGTTCATTTATTCCAGGTGCACGTAGTGGAGGGATAGCCATAAGGGAACAGTGTGCTGCAAATGGTTCACCAATTACACCCTGTTCTATGAAGCTCATTAAAATGTCTCCTGGCAAAGGGCCGGCTGCCATTGCCATCAATTTTACCTTAGTTCTTTCAGCTTCATTTATAATAGAATCGGCTTCTTTTAGTGACCTAGCTATGGGCTTGCCTATCAAAATGTGCTTGCCCGCCTTTGCAGCGGCTGTTGCAACCTCTGCATGCTTACTTGTGGTCGTAGTTATTATGACAGCATCGACTTCAGGGTTTTCGAGGAGGAGATGGTAGTCCGTATAAAATGTTTTAGCCTTGTACACGTTAACCACCTTTTTCAATTCATCTTCATTAGGGTCAGCTATTGCAACAAGTTCAGCATCAGACGATGTTATAATGTTATAGGCACTGCCGAGGGCCCAGTACCAGTGGTCTAAACCGATAATACCTATACCAATTTTCTTAGACATATTGGTCATTCTTAAGATACGAATATGAATATTTAAGTATTTTAGTTTTAGCTATGCATTTTATTTTACCAAAATCTCATGCTCCCTTCGACTATTTCTTTCAATAGATCCTTGCTTACAGTCATTGGACTCTGTGCCAGTAATCTTTTTTGTGCTAATGCCTCTTCAGCAATTACATCTACATCATCTTCTGTTATACCCAATCCTGTAAGCCCGTTAGGAAACTTTAGCAGCTTTAAAAGTGTAGTCAGCGCCTTCCATGCATTATCAGGCTTTACACTGCAATCGGGAGTAAAATTGAACAATAGCTTTGAAATTGTTTGGCATTTTTCTGGCAAATAATGGGATAATGCCTTTAACGTTGATGGCCCAAAGACTCCTACGGCAAGCCCATGAGATAGTTTAATGTTCTTTTTCATGCAAAGTGTAGCAAGTGGGTATGATAAGGCGTGAGGTATATGAACGCCAGCATTAGCAAATGCTATTCCAGCTATATGGGCTGCAAGATGCATGTATGATCGGGCTTCTAGGTCTATGCCATTTATGTATGCTCTTAGCAAATATTTGCTGATGTATTTTATAGCAAGTTCTGCTAAGCTGTCAGTTAACGGTGTAGATCCCTGGTATACGGGTCTCTTTGATGGATCCTCAGGCTTAATGCGTGTATCGAACGATCTAGTAGTATAGGCCTCTATTGCATGCATTAACGCGTCGATTCCCGTGTTTGCTGTAGTTGTAGGAGGCATTGTTAAGGTGAGAATGGGGTCCAAGATAGCTAAACTTGGCACAAGATACTCATGCGATATACCAAACTTTAACCACCTTTCCTTAAAGGTTACTACAGCAACACCAGTAACCTCACTTCCAGTTCCAGAGGTCGTGGGGATGGCGATCAAGGGCTTAAGTCTTCCAGGAATCTCTTTGCCAAGACCAATTGGTGGCGCAAAATAAGTGTAGAAGTCGGCTTCAAAAGTGGTGTACAAGTTTATCAGCTTGGCAGTGTCTATGGAGCTTCCACCGCCTAAGCCGACCACTACATCAAAATTCAGATCTTTACAAAAGTTGATTCCAGAGATTATTGAGGTGTCTGAAGGCTCAGGCTCTACACCAGCCCATACCTCGGATTGTATCCCATGTTCAGATAGAATTGAAACCAGGCTTTTCACAACGTTTGTTTTACTACTTAAATATTCATCCGTAACCACCAGAACCTTCTTGGCGTTAAAAGATTTTAGGTCGTAAAAGATTTCACCTAAAGCGCCTAAGCCGAACTTTATAGGAACTGCTCGAAATTTAAAAACATTATCTGTAGGATAATTGGCTTCGAACATAACATTACCAACATAATATTACATAAATAAAACTATTTAATATTTTTGTTTTCAAATAAAAAAATAAAAATTTAGCCCTCTCTTGGTTTTGCAATAATCTCCTTTATCTTTAATTCTAGGAATTTTCTTGGATATGCTGGTTTAACGACTATCGCTGTATCAGCACCCCTATCTGTACCAGCTATTGCAATAACTTCTCTATCTACAGGAATTAATCCTGCGTCTGCCGCCATTAGAACGATTTCAATGCAAACTTTCATACCCTGACCAAATCTGTAGAGAGTTTGTGCAACAACATCACTGAAGGATAACCCACCAAATTTTTCAGTAAACGCGGAGTTAACGTCACTGTCTAGGGAGTGTACACCAGTATAAACTTTTATACCTTTAGCTAAAAGTCTTTCCCTCGCTTCCTTACTTATGGTCCACCCCTTATCCTTATGACTTTCACAAATTGTTACAGCTACAACATTGAACTTGGAGGGGTCAAAGTATTCTGACACTCTTAAGGCGGTACTTCCATATGATGAAGCTACGACAACATCCTTTATACCCAACTCTATTGCTCTCTCATACGCTAGCTTGATCGTCTCATCAGTATTTTCCGAACCCGGTTTCTCAAAATATGTAATGCTTTTTTTCATACATTCTTTCTTTTTATAATCTGTATTTAAATATTTTTGATTAAATTAGGATGATATAATGATGTGACAAGAATGGATTTTATTTTGTAGGTGTCGGTTTTTATGGAGTTGGACTCTTCGGATCAACTTATTGTGAATAAGATATGTGGCCCGCCTGACGTAACCAGCTCACTTCCATGCTTGACCTAGCAAGGACAAAGTCCTGAAAGTACATCAATCGCTTATGAGGAAGTAACGAGTATAGAGTAAGAAGGTTCTTCTAAAGGGCAGGCTCAACTATGGTGAAGGGCGCGAGCTTAGAAACCGCCTGCCATTGAATTGATCGACTTAGCCTTCAGGATACACAAACATATATGCAGGTTCGAGAAAAACGAGTATTGCAAAGGGGCAAAGAGGGGATGCGTAACAAAAGTCGTACCTAATAGTGAATTAATAGAATTCATTCCTGGCATAATTGTGACATCATTCTTTAATTGAAAGGAATATACTTAAATAATTTCGTTAGCTAATATGCTGTAGGTGGAAAAGTTGATTAAATTGGCTTTATTTACTGTAACTTATTGTGGTCTTTGGTACAAGGGTCATGCACTATCCTTAAAAGAGCAAATTGAAAAGGCAAAAAAATTTGGGTTTGATGGCATCTCTATCGAAACCAAGAGACCTGTTGCACTCCCCTGCGATATGCCCAAAATGGATAGGAAAAAGATAAGAGAGTTGGCGGAATCTTATGATATTAGGATTGCAGCAGTTGAGACAATGTCAAACTTTGCTAGTCCAATAATTGAAGAAAGGGAAAACAACTTGTGCATGGTAAAGGATGCAATAGAGTTAGCGAGCGATTTGGGCTCACCCATAGTAAAAGTTTTTGCAGCATGGTCAGGAACAAGTAGATACAATGAATTAGGAACATATGAGTTCGGGTACAAAATATTCGAATTTAAAAGCAACTTTACAACAAATGATCAAATGTGGAGATGGTGTGTTCAAGGAATAAGGGATGTGGCTAAATGGGCTAAAGATTATGGAATTGTCATTGCCCTACAAAATCACCCTCCAGTTATAAAATTTGGATACGAAGATGCACTTAAAATGGTAAAAGAGGTAAACATAGACAACGTAAAACTATGTCTAGATGTACCATTATTCACAGATCAAAGCGATGAGTACATTCACGAGGCTGTTGAAGCATGCAAGGAGGTAGGCATAGTTCTTTCACACTATGGTTCCCCACTATTCGATGAGACTCCTACAGGTGAAATTGTAATGAAGCCTGAGTGGTTCATTGGAAACAAGTATGTAAACTATCCTGCGTATATAAAAGAGTTGAAAAGAATAGGATATGATGGCTTCCTTGCCTCTGAAGAATGTGCGCCAGTACTTGAAAATCATGAGCCTCAGGGGATAGAGATAGTGGACAGACACGTAAAGGCAGCCCTGAGATATATGAAAGAGCTAATATCTACTGACAAAGAGCCAAAAGTAATAAAAGTCTAGAACTGAGTTTTATAACATATTAACAATTTTTTGAAATGATATTACGCTAAAGCACTTTGTCTATTAATTAAGCCTTAATAGCGCCTGCAATTAAACCTTTAACAATATATTTTTGAAAGAAAATAACAATCACCAATGGTATAAGCATCATGTATGTTCCTCCTGCCATTAGTTCGCCCCAATATATTTTATAGCCTGTAAGCATGTTTGCGATACCAATAGTTAATGGCATAGAACGTGTAGTTTGAGAAAAAGAGAGAGAGAAGATAAAGTCGCCCCATCCAGCTAAAAATGCAAAGACTGCCGATACAGCTATACCTGGTTTAGATAATGGAATAACTACCTTCCATAAACAGCTAAGACGAGATAAACCATCTAACATGGCTGCCTCTTCAATGCTTCTTGGGAATTCATCAAAAAAGGTTTTCATGAACCAGATAGTAAATGGCAACTGAAAGGAACTCACACCTAGTATTATGGAAATAGTAGTATCTAGTAGACCAAAGGTACGCATTAGAGTGTAAAGTGGAAAAAGGAGAGCCACAGGTGTGAAAACGCGTATTATCATAATGAAAAATAGAAGGTGACTTGCTCCTTTAAAGTTAAACCTTGAAAATCCATATGCAGCCATAATCCCAAAAATAGTGCTAATTAGAGTGGTAAATAGAGCAATTATCATGCTATTTAGAGTATATTCGCCAAATCTAAAATATGAAAAAAGATTCCAGTAATGATCTAAAGTAAAAATTCTAGGAAATAGGGTTGGTGGAATTGAATATATTTCTTCTTCCAACTTCAATGACGATGAAACCATAACTATTATTGGGAAGAGGTCAATAATCGTCGCAAATAAAAGAAACAAAAGATATAGAAATAAAGATTGTTTATATTTCATTATTTTTTCAACCCTCTTCTTAATAAAAATATACCGTATGCTAGTGATATACTAATAGAAATTATTGCTAAACATGCAGCATTTCCAAATTTAAAGAAATGTAGAGAATAATCGTAAATTAAGATAGGAAAAACTTTTGTAGAAACACCTGGTCCACCGCCTGTAAGCATATAAACCATGTCAAAAATCTTTGTAAAGGCGTCTATGGCTCTCATACTTAAAGCTACAAATATAAGCGGTAAAATTTGTGGAAGGATTATGTATCTAAAATCGTGCCAGTCAGACGCACCATCTATTTTAGCTGCTTCAAAATGTTCTGTAGGAATGGACTCTATTCCTGCTAAAAAAATAAATAAAAAGAAGGGCATGGTTTTCCAAGCATCAGCAACTATAATAGAAAGTAGTGCAAAACTTGAATCAGAAAGCCACATAATCTGCTTTCCTAATAGTGCATTTAGTATACCGAACACGGGATGATAGATTAACCTCCAGCTCACTGCCGCTGAAACTGTAGGAATTGCCCAGGGAAGTATAAAAATACTTGCAAGAATAGACCTAACTATCCCAAACTTATTATCTATATCGATTTTAGACAATGCAAAGGCAATAAGCAGACCTATAACTGATTCTAAAAAAACACTACCAATAGTAAAAACAATTGTAATATACAGGGAATATGTGACTACAGACTCTCCAAGAGCCCAAATATAGTTTTGTAGACCAATAAATTTTACTTCAGAAGATCTCATTGGATTATATTCACAAAAAGACAGGAAGATGTTGTAAGATAACGGGTATATTGCAACAAAAATTATAAAAAAAAGAGAAGGAAGTATTAATAGAAATCCTAAAGTATTTTCCCGCATATTCTTATCTTTTAGCTTCTATAGCACGTCTACCAGCAAATTTTGTTTCTTGCAACCATTTTAGAGACTGTTCTACTGTCATTTCACCTTTAACAACCTTAAAGAAAGCTTCATATTTTCCACTCCTAAGCTCTGGAACCCATGTACACCATACTACTTCTGCATGAGGTAGAACAGCTTTGAACATGTCCAATCCTGCAACCTTTGCTTTTACGTCAGGGTCATCAAACACATCACTTCTAGAGGGCATGTTGCCTACTTCAAGAACGTGCCTTTTTTGATAATCATAACTGCCAAGCCATTTAATGAATTTAGCACCATTTTCTGGACTAGGAGCATTTTTAGGTATAACAGCAATCCAGCCACTTAAATCAGCACCCGGTTTTACGTCACCAGGAGGAGGAGCCATAGCTGCTTTATCGGGCATCTTACTTCTAAGATCGTTCCAAATATAGAACCAATTATTGTACATGAAGAGTTTCCCTTGAAGGAATAGGTTATCTCCGTCAAAGAATGTCATGGATTCCCAGCCAGGAGGCGAAAACTTTGTCATATCTAACATATACTTCCATGCTTTAATCATTTCAGGAGTATTTAATGTAAGGTTACCTTGCTTGTCGCCAACATTGGTGCTCATTCCATGCATGAAGTAGACGTCATCACAGAACCATGACCATTCAACACCTGTTATTAGATACCCATACATGTCTGGAGGTCTATGGAAGAATTCTGCTACCTCATAAAGTTCCTTAAAAGTTTTAGGCACCGATAACTCTCTGCCATATTTTGCTTTAAAGGCTTCCCGCTCTTTAGGAGACTCTAGTAAATCCTTTCTGTAAAATAACATGTTCCAATTATGATATTGTGGTATTCCAACTACATGCCCATTCCAGGTATAGTTATTTTTTGCATAAAAGGGTTCTAATTCTTTAGAAGACATAAAGTTATCAATAGGAATATAGCCTTCAGTAGCCATTAACGTAGCATACATCATACCAGCCCAGCCCATGACAACATCATAGGCCCCTAAACCTTCCACTAGCTCACGATACATACGTTCATCAACAACATCCCTTGGTGCAATTTCTAAAGAAAGTGTTAAACCAGTAGCTTTTTCGAAGTCTGTTTGACATGCTCGTATATGTTCTGCTTCAGGTCCAGCTACATGCAATACCCTAACTACTGGGGCGCCTGGACGAGTAGTTGTTATTACAGATGTTGTCGGAACAGTCGTTGAGACAGTCGAAGTCACAACAGAAGTCTGCGTCACAACGGGTGGATTCATAGCAATATATGCTGCGGCACCTATAGCAATGAGGGTTACTGCGCCGAGGCCGATGTATAAGAAATTTCTCCTATCAACCTTTTTAGGTTCAGACATATTGATTCACCTAAATGATAATCGGTTAAGGTTTATAAACTTTATAGGGATTTATTGACAAGATCAAGATAAAGTATAGATGATTATCCAGTTGAATAGGGTGGTGTAGGCTTAAAGGAACATTTTTATCAATTTTATGGATACATTGCTACACTGTTGTAGAATATTTTGAACCTATCCTGAAGGCAGACATCTTATCAATAAAAACGAAAACTCAAATAACCTAAACAAAAAGAATAAAACTTTTACCTTGACAACATCGATATGTTTTTATTCCATTAAAATGTTCGAATCATTCATTTATGATATTAATCACCTTAAAAATTACGCGAAAGCAAATTTTTACAATATATCTTTTGTTAATTTACCTGATTAAATGTACACTCTTTTGCATATAAAATAAAACTATGTAAGACTATTTTGTTTGTTCTGCTTTTTTTAGTTTTTCTCTTATGCTTTTGCTCATCCATGGTCTGTATATGTTTGCTCCTACGCAGAATATTTCTGTTTCCTCTTTTCCGTCGTTTGTGAAGCCGTGTGGTATGTCGCTTGGTAGGTATATGCAGTCTCCTTCCTTGACTTTAGCCTTCTCTTCTCCTACGGAAATTGTGCCTGAGCCTTTTATGATGTAGTATATTTGTTCGTGGTTTTCGTGCACATGTGGCTTAAGCTCTACTCCTGGTGGTACTGTTGTAAGCCAGCACTTCCACATCGTC
>Ga0272449_1003451_pt1 | contig 13590 bp, 9 predicted proteins | sample YNPCB0241_FD_198679 | JGI IMG/M metagenome (GOLD analysis project Ga0272449, IMG submission 198679) | Hot spring sediment microbial communities from Yellowstone National Park, WY, United States - YNP-CB-024-1 | ecosystem: Environmental > Aquatic > Thermal springs > Hot (42-90C) > Sediment...
TTTGAGAAGTTTCAAAACTACATTGTTTTTGTTGTATTTGATTTTGGTTATTTTTGTTTTGAAGAGATTCTGTTGTTGTTTGATTATTTGTTTTATTTGTTGAGGTTGGAGTTGGTGTTTGGGTTTGATCTGGAATAAATGGTTCTTCTGGTTCTTTTTCATCTTGGATTGTTTGATTTTGTTGATTTTGTTGATTTTGATTTTTGTTTTGATTTTGTGATTGATTATTTTGAGCTAAATTATTTTGATTTTGTTGGTTTAATTGATTTTGTGTTTGATTTTGATTATTTATAGGAATTTGAACAATATTTCCATTGTTGTTTTGATTATTTAAAACAAAATTCCAAAAATCTCCTAATGTGCCAACTACTTGTGAACCAAATTGTTTAATAGAATTAAAGATGTTGCTTGTAACTGTTTTTATTTTATCCCATAAACTTATTTCTTTTTCTAAATATTCTGGATTATTTTTGTTTTTTTCAGCTTCTTTAAAAAATAAATCAACAACGCCTGCGCCATATTGAACTGCTTTAGTTGAAAGACGAGACCAGTAAGAAGACATAACATAATTCTCTGGATCTATTAAAGAAAAATTATTTTTGTTAGAAACTATATAATTAAAATTTCCAGGATTAATTTCTTGAACCAATGGATAATCCCCAAATTCATTATCTTCATAAAATCTAAACCACATATTTTTATACAACCTTCTATCATATGAAGATGGTTTATTGTATCCACCTTGAGTTCCTACTGTATCTTTACTATAAAAATTATTATTAGAATACGTTGCTAATTCATCAAAATAAGAATCTAAATTTGATAAAATAATTGGTTTTTTATTATTTAATCTTTTTTCTAAATCTTTGTCTGAGTTATTTAAATTATATTGCTCTGCATATTTTTCATAGGGGCTACCCATTACATGCGGATCATTTCTTGTATGATCTGGGACAGAGGCATCTTCAATTAAATGCAAAATGTGACCCAAAATATACATTGCTTTTTCTTTATCTCCTTGAATGTAAAATTTTAATCCTCTTTTCCAAGTAAAATCAGTTTCAGAGATTAAAGTACTTATTTTTCTTTGTTCAAAAGCTGTTAAAATAGAAGCTATTGTTTGTGGAGCTTTATAAACTAATTTATTTTGGTTTTCAGAATCATTTGCCCAATATTTTGAAGCCTGCCAATTTCCTAAAAAATCGGTTAACCCCCTATTATAAACAGGATCATAAAAATGATTCATCCATCTTGGCGGGGTATCTTCTTGTCTTGAACCATCAATTAAATATGGAACTAAATTGTCTGAAATTTTATTAGAAAAATTTTTGTTATAAAATTTTATAATTTCAGAAGTTAAATATGCATGGGTTTTTGTATCATAAGCAAAAATAGGTTTGGAAAACCAAAAGTTAAATAATATTATTAAAAATATTAATACAAACTTTCTATTTTCCATATACCCGAATATTTATTAAATACCATTGTGAGTTGAAGACCTACAGAACCATCATTATTGTAATAAATAAATATATAATATGGATCAAATGTTTTCTTTGCTAAATTATATTTTTTTAGGTCCTCGGCCATTCTCTGTAAATTATTTTCTTTTTTAATTTTATTTAATAAATCTAACCATTTAGGATCTCTTTGTCCATTAGAATTTAAAACAAAATACTTGCTTGCTAATTCCAAATCTTCTTTTTTTAAAGCTTCAATAAAAAGATTTAATGTTTCTTCTGGGGTTTTTCCTCCATAAGTATCTTCAGACATCGCTTTTTCATAAGAAGATTTCCAAGCTAAATATTTTTCATAATTTTTTTGCTGCTGTTTTGTTTCTTGAGCTTTTTGGCTAAAATAATTTTCATAAACCCAAATTAAAGCATAAACTCCAAAAACTAAGATCGCAAACCAAATAATAAATTTTATTTTTTTACTTTTGGGTTGTTCTAAATTTTGATCTTCCATAGATTTGAAAAAAATAAAAAAAATAAAATATTTATTTTTATTTTAACTCTGAAATAATTTTTAACAAGAGGTGTATTGTGGATAACTTATATTGACATCCGATGTCGATATAATAAAATTTAAATTAATGGAAATTTATCATATCCTAAATAGAGGAGTCGATAAACGTCAAATTTTTTTAGAAGAAAAAGATTATTTAAGATTTATTCATGGCCTTTTTGAATTTAATGATAAATTTAACACCTACAATATAAATTATTCAATAAATAAACACGGCTATATCGACATCGGATGTCGATATATTGAAAAGAAACCGCGCCATATTTTAGTAAAAATATTAGCTTTTGCTTTAATGCCTAACCACTATCATTTACTTTTAAGCCCGGTTGTAGAAAACGGTGTTTCTAAATTTATGCAAAAATTAAATATGGGATATTCTAAATATTTTAATCAAAAATATAAAAGAGAAGGTTCGTTATTTCAAAGTAAATACAAAAAAATATTAGTTAATGAAGATAAACACTTTATACATCTTCCTTATTATATTCATTTAAACCCATTAGATTTAAGTTTCCCGGAGTGGAGAACTGGAGAAATTCAAGATTTTGAAGGCGCTATTAAATTTTTAGAAAATTATAAATGGTCAAGTTTTTTGGATTATATAGGTATTAAAAATTTCCCATCAGTAACTCATAGAGAGTTTTTATTAAATTTCTTAGGAGGAGAAAAAAATTATAAAGAAGATATTATTAAATGGCTAATGGAAAGAAATATTAATGACATAAAAGAATTAACCTTAGAATAATTGCCCTATCGACATCGGATGTCGATATATTGAGATGTCGATAGATTGGTGGCACCCAAAAACCCCGCGAAAGCGGGGTTTTTGGGTTAAGTAAATCTGATTCAAACCAGACTATTTCTGCATATATACTGCTGATGTTCTCCAAACTGTTGGATCAAGCCAATCAACTGTAATATCTGGTGATCCACTACCATCTCTGTCGGCTTTAGCATTCTGCATCCACAAGTAGTAGAAATCTGTAGCTGGCAAATTAGCCGATGTCTGACCAACAGAAATATCAAATGTTGCGTATTGATCTTTGGAAATCTTATAAAAACTTCCGGAAACAGTTGTATTTGATGGCTGGCTATAAGAAACATTTACAGAAGTTGTAGTATTTGATGATGTAGCCGCAACTATAGTAAATGCTCCTGTTTGTGGGATATAAATATCTCCACCACCAGCTGTAATCTTAACTTTAAAGCTTCCGGATAATGTTCCTGATACTCCTTGTGTTGGAGCGGTATAGCTTAAATTAGAGCTAACTAATTCCAAAACTGGAGCTAAAGCTGTTACTCTCATAACATCAGACTGTGCTGTGCTTCCGGTAACATTAGCTGATGTTCCATCATCTTTTTCAGCTGTAACACCACCTGTAGCAACAGAAACAGTTGATGTTGCGATTGAAGAAGTTACAGCTCCAGTAAAATCAGCCTTTATTGTAAATAATTTGGTCTGGTCTTTGTCAATGTAAACATCTGATAAGTTAGAGAAGGTTGCTTGACCACCAGAAACAGAAGCAGAAGAAAGAAGGTTTGAACCATCATAAAGATATAAAGCGCTTGCAGTTGCTGTTCCAGTAACGTTAGCGACAACATCAGTAACTTTAACCCTTCCTTTTTCTGCTCTCATCGCAACAACAAGCATTGTTCCTTTTTCAACTTTTCCAGTATTATCGGATACTAAAACGTTTGCTTTTGGAGAACTGGCATCTTTAGAAATAGAAAGGTATGCCTGCTCTGATTGCGATTGTTCAACAGTAAATGATCTGCTTCCGGTTACTGAAGCATATTGGTTTACTCCAGCTCCGTCAACCGCTCTTACACCATCTGTTGGAACTGATAAAGTATATGATGTTCTGTATGTAGAATCAATGCTTGAATATAATGTTCCTTTAACAGTTAAGTCTTTATAACCGTCTTTTGGAACCAAAACTGAAAAACCGCTAAAGGTAATACGATAATCACCGGTTGTTTGCTTTACATAAGCAGAAGCTGGATTTGTAATTTCAGCTAATTTAGTATTGCCATCATACAAAGCTAAACTAGAGAATACTTTAGTATAAACATTAGAGTTTGGAGCGGTTAAAGTTAATCTTTGAACCAAAGCATCTCCCTGTTTAGCTTTAACACGAACACCTAACACAGCAACGTTTTGATCTCCAACATATAATGTTGGATTGTTTCCTGGTTGCGGAGCATATTCCGCTGTTAAGATAGCCTCAACTCCTGGTGTAGAAACCGTTGGTGCTGATGGCTGTGTTGGCTGTGTTGGTTGTGTTGGTTGTGTTGGCTGTGTTGGTTGTGTTGGTTGTGTTGGTTGTGTTGGAACAGCAGCAACTAAAGCGCTGTATTTGGCTCTGGACATTGGTCCAAAGTAGCCAGTTGATGGCAAGCCATTTTCTGATTGCCACTTCTGAACAGCAGATTTTGTTATTGGTCCGAAATATCCAGTTTGTGGCTGGACATTCAAATATTTTTGCAAGCACAAGACATCATCTCCTCTCATTCCCACGGTGAGGTCGCGGGTGAAAGTGCATGATGTTCCCGCTCCTGCGCTTACTCCTTGCTGTTGACCAGCAAGTTGAGCTTGCAACTGCTGGATTTGGGCAAGTAATGAAGCGATTTGGGCTTGAAGTTGCTCAACTGTTTGAGCTGAAGCAACTGGCATTACTGCCCATACCGCAGTTGAAGCTAAAAGTGAAACGGATAAAACTTTATTTTTTATTGTACTCATTTGTTTTTATTTTAACGACCTTATAAAAATTTATTTTTTTCGACCTTTTAATTTTTCTGGAAGACTGTTTCTACAAAGAAACAGTCGCGGTATCATAATAAAAAAACTCGCTAAGAGCGAGGCTAAATCATAAATTATTATTTTTTAAAGATTCAGCCTCACTCTGAATCTTTTATTTTATTTTAAAAAATTTTTAAAAATTTTCAAGTGCTTCAGTAAAAAAACGTCTTTATCTCTGCTTTATAAAATAAAACGCATTTAGGGGGCAAATGGTTACATATAAAAATATAAAAACCAGTAAAATTCTTTATTTTTTAACCCTATAAATAACATTTCTACCGGAGGTGCCTATTTTTTCAATAAAACCCAAAGAAACCAGCTCAGATAAATAATATCTTAATGTTCTTTCGCTTATATCAGGGAATATATTTTCAATGTCTTTTAGTTTAAATTCATCAAGGTGGCTAATTTTTTCCCAAAATACTGATTTTTTAATACTAAAAGATTCTTCTGTTTCTTCGGAAAAAGCGGGGTTTGTAGTATTGGTTTCTTTTATAATTTCAGATATATGTTTAAATCCAGAAGGTTCTGGGGGTTGGGCATTTTCTGTTATAGAATTTATTGCAGAATCTTCCAAAAGGATTGCGGGTTCGGTTGTAGAAATCATTGCGGAATCTTTATTTTCTAAGAAAACCTCTTTTGCCGAATTATTTTCTATTGCCGAATTTTCTACTATTGCCGAATTCATTGCGGGATTATTTCTATTTGCATATTCTTTTGCCGAATTTATTGCCGAATTCTCTAAATCAATTGCCGAATTCATTGCTGGATTTAATATCTTTGCCGAATATTCCGAATCATTTGCCGAATTCATTGCCGAATTTATTGCCGAATTTATTGCGGGATCTTTTGCTATTGAAGTATCTATTGTATCTATTGAAACACCATTATCAAAAGAAAAATCCTCAAAAAATGCATTATTTATTTGCTCTTTTGCCGAATCCTCTTTTAAAGCTAAATCTATTTCTATGTTTGGGTCTATTGCCGAATTTTCATCATCCATTGCCGAATTACTTTGTAGAATTGCCGAATCTTCTCTTGGATTATTTGCCGAATTTTGAGTCGTTGCCGAATATTTTGGGTAATAATTTTTAAAACCTTGTGTTATTGCCGAATCTTTTAGTGTTTCATCAATAAATTCTTTTTTGATTACCTTGTTAAGCTTTGTCTTTTTATTGTTCCCATTTTTTAAAATATTTTCAATTTCGCTTTGAGATAATAAAATTTCCTCTTCTGCTTCAATAATATATTTGTTTAAAGCGTTAATCTCATCGAGTAAAATTTCTGCAAGGTTTATTTTTAAAATATTAAGCTCTACTGCTAAATGAATAAAGTATTCTAAATTTAAAAGGCTGGTTTTTAAATTATCGAAGTCTTTTTGAATAGAAAAGTTTAAAACTTTTAAGGCTTGACTCTCAAAATTTTGGCTAAAATTTTCGTTTTTTAAAATTTGAGCCAAACGACAAAGAGCATAAGCTATTTCAAACGCCTTTTTAGAAATGATTTTTTCTATTTTTCTTTCCTCTTTTTTCGCCATAAAGCATAGTATAATAACTTAAATTCCTATTTGTCAAGAGTTTTTGTGGGTATAATGCAAGAATGTCGGTTATAAAATTGGTTTAAAGATGGTTATTTAAAACTATTTTAGCTATTTTATTTATAAAGACCACTTATTAAAAAGCAAAATAAAAATAAATAAAAACAAAAAGCTAAAAGTCAAAAACAAAATATTGGCGGTTTTAATCTTGTTTAAAAAGTAATTTAAAATAAAATCCATTCCTATCATAATAAAAAGTGCTAACATTCCTGTTTGTAAATAAAAATTAAAAGGCAAAAAATTTAAAAGAAAAATAATTTGCCAAATAAAAAACGAAAAGACCGTCAAAAAAATTTTAAATCTTTTTTGATCTATTTCTATCCCTAAATTTGCAATACTTAAATTAAAAATTTTTTTAAAAAATAAATAAAAAGCTAAGATAAAAAGAAAACTATAAATAATGCTTTTTAAAACAAAAACTTGGCCAAATTTTTGAAAAAAAATAAAACTAAAAATCAAAAAAATAAAAAAACCTAAAAGTTCATAAGCATAAAAACGATTTACAATAATTAAATCTTTAATTCCTAAAATTAAAAACAATAAAATGGTTATTAATAAAAATCCTAAAAAATTATGTGGCAAAATAAAACTTATTAAAAAAAATAAAAAAAGAGGAAAAAGCATTGTGCCTGGACGAAAAACTGGAAAAAAATAAATTAAAGCGGTTGTTATTAAAAATAGCCAATGAGGAAAAATAATCCAAGCAAAAGCCAAAAGCGCGGATTTAAACATTAAAAACCAGTGAATTTTGTTTATAACTAATTTTAACCTTACTGCCATTTTTTACTTCTCCACGAATAATTTTATCCGCCAAGGCATCTAAAATTAGTTTTTGCATTAATCTTTTAAGGGGTCTTGCTCCAAATTCAGGATCAAAACCTTCACGCGCTAAATATTTTTTAGCTTCTTCATCCAAAACAATAGTTATATTTTTTTCTGCTAATCTTTTTTGAATTTCGTTTAATTGCAATTCTACTATTTTTTCAATATCGCTTGGAGTAAGAGGTTTAAAAATAATAATTTCATCAATACGATTTAAAAATTCTGGGCGGAAAGTGCGTTTTAATAAATCTAAAATTTTTGATTTGTAATCTTCGTGCACTTCCTCGCCTGTGCTAAATCCAAGACTTGAGGTTGATTTCAAAAATTGACTACCAATATTTGAAGTCATTATTATAATGGTATTTCTAAAGTTTACAGTTCTACCCTTACCGTCAGTTAATCTTCCATTATCTAAAATTTGAAGTAAAATATTAAAAACTTCGGGGTGTGCTTTTTCAATTTCATCAAAAAGAATAAGGCTATAAGGACGATGTTTTATAGTTTCGGTTAATTGACCACCTTCTTCATAACCAACATATCCTGGAGGAGAACCAATTAAACGCGAAACCGCATGGCGCTCCATATATTCTGACATATCAATACGAATCAGGGCTTTTTCATCATTAAACATAAATTCTGCCAATGCTCTTGCAAGTTCGGTTTTGCCAACTCCAGTTGGTCCTAAAAACATAAAAGAGCCTATTGGTCTATTGGGATCAGAAAGACCTGCGCGTGCTCGACGCAAAGCATTTGCAACCGCTTTTACCGCTTCTTCTTGTCCTATAACTCTTTTTTGTAAAACTTCTTCTATTCTCTTAAATTTTTCTGCTTCAGATTCTAAAATACGATGAACTGGAATGCCTGTCCAATTAGAAACAATGCGCGCAATATCTTCTTTATCAACTGCTTCTTTTAAGAATAAATTAAAAGATTTTTTACCTTTTCTGCCTTGAGATTCAAAATTTCTTTTTTCAAAAATTTCATAATTTTTTTGTGCTTGAGGAAGCTCGCCGTAAATAATTTGAGCAACACGTTCTAAATTACCTTCACGCTCAGCAATTTCAACTTCTCTTTTTAGATTTTCTATTTTTTGACGTAATTGATGAAGGGTTTCAAACTTTATTTTTTCAGCTTGCCAACGACTAAAAAGCTCATCATATTCTTTCTTTAATTTTTTAAGTTTTTGTTCAATTTCTTTAATTCTTTCTGCGTTTTTTTCTTTAGATTCATTTAAAAGCGCTTGACGTTCAACTTCTAAACGCGTTATTTCTTTTCGAATATTATCTATTTCTGTAGGCAAACTTTCAGTTTCAAGTCTTCTAGCTGCTGCAGCTTCATCAATTAAATCAATGGCTTTGTCTGGCAAATATCTATCTGGAATATATCGCGCGGAAAGATGAACCGCGGCAACAATGGCTTCATCTGAAATTCTTATACCATGATGAATTTCGTATTTTTCCTTTAATCCTCTTAAAATTGCAATTGCATCTTCAATTGATGGTTCTTCAACTAAAATGGGCTGAAATCTTCTTTCAAGCGCTGGGTCTTTTTCAATATATTTTTGATACTCGCGGATGGTTGTTGCTCCAATAGCATGAAGTTCTCCACGTGATAAAGCGGGTTTTAACAAATTTGAAGCATCAATTGCTCCTTCGGCCGCTCCCGCGCCAACAATTGTATGAATTTCATCAATAAACAAAATAATATTTCCTGCAGAATTTTTAACTTCGCGAATAAAAGCTTTTAATCGATCTTCAAATTCTCCGCGAAACTTTGTTCCCGCAACTAAAGCTCCTAAATCCATCATTAAAATTTGTTTTCCTTTTAATGTTTCTGGAACATCGCCCGCAACAATTTTTTGCGCCAATCCTTCAACAATTGCAGTTTTTCCAACACCAGGTTCGCCGATTAAAACTGGATTGTTTTTGGTTCTACGAGACAAAACTTGAATAACGCGCCTTATTTCTTGCTCACGACCAATAACAGGATCAAGTTCTCCTGCGCGTGCTTTATCTGTTAAATTAATGGCATATTTTTCTAATACTTGGAATTTAGATTCTGGCATTTCATCTGTAACTCGCGTTGATCCGCGAAGTTGAGCTAAAACTCTAAAAGCGGTTTCGCGTTTTAAACCAAATTGCTGTAAAACATTTTGAGCTGAAGAAGGAACGTCAAGCAAAGCTAAAAGCAAATGTTCGCAAGAAATAAATTCATCTTTTTGTTGATTTGCAATTTTGCCTGCTTGATCTAAAACGCGCATTAATTCTTGAGAAAGATAAAGTTGGCCCAAAGATCCTGCAGTTACAATGCGAGGTAAACGATCAATTTGTCTTTGAATTTCATCATGAAGCGCTTCTAAATTTACTCCACTTCTTATTAAAATTGGTTGAACTAAAGATTGGCTGTCTTCAATTAACGCCAAAAGAAGGTGAATTGGCTTTAATTCACTATGATTTTTTTGACTTGCAATTTCCTGCGCGTTTTGAAGTGCTTCCTGTGCTCTAATTGTAAACTTATGAAAGCTTGGCATTCTTATAAAATTATAACAAAAAATAAATAAATAGCAAACAAAAATTATAGACTTTTTACAATTAGCGGAATTTAACTTATTTTGTTTTTATTTTTCTTCTTGTTTATTTTCTAATTGTTTAATTGATAATCCAATTCTTCCGTTTTCGTCAATTCTTATAACTTTTGCTCGAATAACATCTCCTGGTTTTAATATATCAGAAATATTTTTTACATAACCATTTTTAATTTCAGAAATATGCAAAAGAGCATCTTGCCCCCCGCCTAAATCTATAATTGAACCAAAATCTAAATTTCTTACAACTGTACCACTAACAATATCTCCAATTTTTATTTCGCGCGTTAAAAGTTTTATTTCTTCAGTAGCTTCTTTAACTTTTTCCTTATCTTTTCCTGAAACATAAAGTATGCCTGTAGGGTCAATATCAATTGCAACTAAATCAAATTTTTTAATTAAACTATTAATCATTTTTCCTCCAGTGCCAATCACTAAACCAATTTTATCTACTGGAACTTCAAGGCGCATTACAACAGGAACGTTGGGATGTAAAGATGGTTTTGGCGCAGATAAAACTGTATCCATATAATTTAAAATTGCAATCCTTGCCAATTTAGCTTGCTCTAATGTTTCTTTTATAATTTGTAATGTTAAGCCGTAAACTTTAACGTCTAATTGAATGGCGGTTATACCATCTTTAGTACCAGCAACCTTAAAATCCATATCTCCAAAATGATCTTCTGGCCCTTGAATATCAGTTAAAATTTTATAATTAGAATCTTTTTCATCTTCAAATATTAAACCCATTGCAATTCCTGCAACCGCTTTTTTAATTGGTACACCCGCGTCCATTAAAGCCAAACTCCCAGCACAAACCGTAGCCATAGAAGAAGAACCATTTGAAGATAAAATTTCTGAAACAACTCTAATGGTATAAGGGAATTCTTGTTCGTCTGGTATTACTGGTTTTAATGCTTTTTCTGCTAAAGCGCCGTGGCCAATTTCTCTTCTGCCTGGCCCGCGAAAAGTTCCAATTTCGCCAACAGAATATGGCGGGAAATTATAATGCAACATAAATCTTCTTTTAGTTGTTGTTTCCATAGTTTCAATGGTTTGTTCTGCTCCGGGTGGAGCTAAAGTAACTGTTGCTAAAGCTTGGGTATTTCCTCTTATAAACAAAGCGGAGCCGTGTATTCTTTCAAACAAGCCGACTTCAGCGTGTAGTGGTCTAATTTCATTTAACTTTCTACCATCTGGTCTTTTTTCTTGTTCTAAAATAGTTTTATGTAAAATTTGATCTATTTCTCTTTCAAATAAATATTTTATTTCTCTTTGCTCGTATTTTATTTCTGAATTTTTAAATTTTTCTTCTACAAATTTTTCAAGTTCAAGTTTTAAATTTTCTAATTTTAAATTTCTTAAAATTTTATCTTTTTCATACAAAACATCGAAAAGTCGGGGTCTTAAAAACTCGCAAACAATTTCTTCTATTTCTTTTGATGGCGAAAACAATACCGCTTGCGTTTTGTTTTTTCCTATTTGCGAAATGATTTCGTTTTGAAAATGAATTAATTTATTTATTTCTTCTTGAGCTAATTCTAAGGCTTTTAAAACATTTTCTTCAACCGCTTCGTTGCCCCCTAATTCAATCATATTAATTTTATTTAATGGTCCGCTTGCAAAAATTTCAAATTCTAAATCTTTATTATTTAAATAAAGCGACAGGTTGGGGTTAATTAAAAATTCATTTCCTATTTTTACAACTCTTACTCCGCCAACTGGACCATTCCAAGGAATATCTGAAATACCTAATACTAAAGAAACAGCCATAAGACCAACAAAGTCTGGATCATTTTCTTCATCATAAGATAAAACCGTAATAATAACCTGAATATCTCTTCTTAATCGCGAATCAAAAAGTGGTCGAATTGTTCTATCAACCAATCTTCCTGCTAAAATAGCTTCTTCTGATGGCCTGCCTTCGCGTCGAATAAATCTACTACCAATAATTTTTCCTGCGGCGTAAAATCTTTCCTCATAATCAACTTTTAATGGCAAATAATCTAAGTTTGTGTCTGTTTTTGACATTACAACTGTTGCTAAAACAACGGTCTGGCCATAACGCGCCAAAACAGCAGAATTGGCTTGTTCCGCTAAATTTGAAATTTCAAAAACCAAATCTTTTCCACCTATTTGAATTTTAAATTCCTTTTTTTCTCTGCTCATTTTTTAATAATAATTTTGGGAATGCTTTCTAAATTAATAAATTTATCAGCGGATTCTTGAAGTTTTGAAGAAGTTGTTTTAGAAAAGGCTCCAACTTCTACAATCACGCCCCGCCCCCATTTCAAATAATCAACCAACGGCATAAAATCTCCATCGCCAGTCACCAAAATTACAACATCTACAAATTTTGAAATACGAATGGCATCAACCGCCATTCCAACGTCCCAATCAGCTTTTTTAGTCCCGTCAGGATAAACTTGAAGTTCTTTAATTCTTAATTCTATACCATATTTTTCTAATGTTTCAAAAAATTGCATTTCTCCCAAAGAAACATCACTTTTTACAACATAAGCAATAATGCGGATAGGTTTACGTCCATCTGTAAGATATTTAATTAATTCTTTGTAATTTACTCTTCCTTGATAAAGGTGTTTTGCTGAGTGATATAAATTTTGAACATCAATTAAAATAGCAATTCTTTGATTGGCATATTGTCTCATTTTAAATTTTTAAATTTATTTAACTTCTAACTTTTTTATAATTTTATTATATGACGTTGGGTTATTTTTTTTAATATATTCTAAAAGTTTTCGGCGGTGGTTAACTATTTTTAACAATCCTCTGCGCGAGTGATGATCTTTGGGGTGTTTTTTAAGATGGCGAGTAAGTTCGTCAATTCTTTTAGTTAATAAAGCGACTTGCACTTCTGCGGATCCCGTATCTTTTGGATGAATCTGAAATTCTGAAATTATTTTTGATTTTGTTTTCTTACTAATCATAAAAACATAATAATATATTTCTTTATAAAATGCAAATTTTATAAAAACAAACATCGTCCCGATACGTCGGGGCGACGTCTCAAATATTGATTAATAAAAAACGGAGTGAAGCAATCTCAAAAATGAATTTTTCCACCAAAGGAGGATCCTCCTCTGGAGGAGAATTTTGGATTTTAAATTTTTATTGGGTGCATTATTCCCGCTATAGCAAATATAACGTCGTTTTAGATTTTTCTATAGAAGTTAAAATTCAATAAAAAATTATAATTTTAACTCTACTATCCTATTTTTGCGATCGCTTATGATAGGATAGTAACAAAAAATGGCGACGTCGGACGTCGCCAAATTGAATTATTTATTTAAACTCACAAGAGTGTAAAAATTTTGGAATAATTTAGCTACTAAAATTGGGCCAGTGCCTCCTGGGGTTGAGGTGTAAATAATTTCTTTGTCGTCTTCGTATAAAAAGTCTCCGCAAATTTTTCCATTAGAATCAAAATCGTATCCAAAATCTATAACAATAGTATTTTCTTTTAAATCTTTTGAGCTAAAAAGCCCTGCTTTTCCAACTCCAGAAACAATAAAATCAAATTCTTTAAGTTTTTCTCTAAAATTTATATCCTCTTCTTTAAAAATAGAAAGAGAGCTAACTTTTGAGCTTAAATAAAAAGAAATGGATTTGCCAACTAAAAAACCATAACCTATAACAGCGGTTTTAAGTTTTTTTAAGTCAATATTTTGTCTTTTTATAATTTCTTCTAAAACCGCAACTGCTGGTGGAAAAATTTTTAATCTTCCAGTATAAAATCCT
>Ga0272449_1003453_pt1 | contig 13584 bp, 12 predicted proteins | sample YNPCB0241_FD_198679 | JGI IMG/M metagenome (GOLD analysis project Ga0272449, IMG submission 198679) | Hot spring sediment microbial communities from Yellowstone National Park, WY, United States - YNP-CB-024-1 | ecosystem: Environmental > Aquatic > Thermal springs > Hot (42-90C) > Sediment...
AGACAACTTGAGGAAAAGAGGATAAGAAGTGGAGGATATTTTCAGTCAAAAGAGGTAGTAGATATAAATTTTTACTTAATTTGGGAGAATTTAAGGGAAGGGAGATGGAAAAGACCTGTTATAAATTTAAAAGCCAATGAGTATGAGATATTACAACTTTTCAATTTAAGATTTGGAAGAAAAAAGGTAAACCAGACACAAAATTCTTGACAACTGTCTCGTATATAACAGGTCTTTCTCGCTTTTTTTTCTTTATTTTTTCTCCAACCAAAATTATCCTTTTACCATCTCTATAAAAAACTATCTTCTTGCCTAAATTATTCAATAGCCAACTCGCATAACTCCTGTTATATCCTGTAATTTTTGTAAATTCATCCAAAATTTTACCCTTCTCTTTTTTACTTGATTTCTTATACCTTTTCACAACTGCCTTACTTATTTCTTCCCTCACTTTCATCTCTATCTCCTTTCTCTTTCTCTCTCCTCCTTTTTATCTTATCTTTAAAAAGGTGAGAAAAAATTTCAATTAGATTTTTTCCTGAGGCAACGATTTAATTTCAATTAGATTTTTGATGAGGCAATTCGAAAATTTGACAAATTTTTAAAAAAATATAAAATAAAAATCAGTAAAGGGATGGGGAATGAAAATATCTATTGCATTATTAATTTTTTTTAAAATTATATTGTTCGGGTTATCTCAGGATATTTTAATAAAGGAGAAACCTCAACAGGGCCAGTTAAATCTATCAAGTAAGACGAGTCCATTTTCATTTATTGAAGATGTTGGGAAATCACTTCAATTAAACTTCAAAGACAAACCAATATGGCAATATAAATATGGTTTAATTCCTATACCAACAATTGAAGAGTACAAATCTTCAAATGCATTTCTTCATCCTGTGTGGAGTCCAAATGGTGCTATTGTAACTGATTTTGGTCCACCTGATTTTCCTTATTATAGAGGTATTTTTTTTGCATTTAGTGAGACCCAATGGGACAACTTATCTCCTCAATTTTTCAGATTACCTTATGGGACAGGTAGAATAAGATTTGAAGCATTTGAGCGTTTAGAATTATATCCTGAAAAAGCAGTTATGGTATCAAGGCATATATGGCAGGCAAACAAAGGGAATAATGAATGGGTACCTGTTATTAAAGAAACTTGGACTATTATAACTTATGCTCCAAAAACTGAAAAACCTGATTATTGGATCTTTGATTTAACGACTGAACTTCTTAATATTTCAGATAAACCATTTATAGCCAAAAAGTATTACAAAGGAGGATTAATATATCGTGGTGCAAGAAATTGGTTTGGCTATATGCGTGAAATTTCAACTTCTGAAGGCAAAAATATAAATAATGCTAATTATACTGAAGCACGATGGGTTATGCAAGGCGGAATTGTAGATGATAAATGGGCAGGTTTAACACTTATGGACCATCCAAATAATATATCCTTCCCAACAAAAATAGAGATTGGTATTTCTTCTCCACATGTTATGATCGTTCCTGTCCAAAAAACTATTATTACTTTAAAACCCAATGAACCTTTAAGTTTTAAATATAGAATAGTAGTCCATGGCTCAAAACCTACTTCAGAACAATTGAATCAAATATGGGAAGATTTTTCAAAAGTTAAATAGAGATTTATTAAAAAGGAGAGAAAAAATGAAAAAATGGATTATAAGATTGCTTCTTCTTAAAATAGTATTGACAGGATGTGTAGGAGAGAATATTCTGACAGAAAAAAAACTTCACCAAAAACAACTTCAAGGTATTTTAATAAAGGAGAAACCTCAACAGGGCCAGTTAAATCTATCAAGTAAGACGAGTCCATTTTCATTTATTGAAGATGTTGGGAAATCACTTCAATTAAACTTCAAAGACAAACCAATATGGCAATATAAATATGGTTTAATTCCTATACCAACAATTGAAGAGTACAAATCTTCAAATGCATTTCTTCATCCTGTGTGGAGTCCAAATGGTGCTATTGTAACTGATTTTGGTCCACCTGATTTTCCTTATTATAGAGGTATTTTTTTTGCATTTAGTGAGACCCAATGGGACAACTTATCTCCTCAATTTTTCAGATTACCTTATGGGACAGGTAGAATAAGATTTGAAGCATTTGAGCGTTTAGAATTATATCCTGAAAAAGCAGTTATGGTATCAAGGCATATATGGCAGGCAAACAAAGGGAATAATGAATGGGTACCTGTTATTAAAGAAACTTGGACTATTATAACTTATGCTCCAAAAACTGAAAAACCTGATTATTGGATCTTTGATTTAACGACTGAACTTCTTAATATTTCAGATAAACCATTTATAGCCAAAAAGTATTACAAAGGAGGATTGATATATCGTGGTGCAAGAGCATGGTATGGTAATGCTAATCAGAGGGAAATTTTAACCTCAAAGGGAAGAGTTTCAACCACTGGAAAATTAGATACTATTACAGGAGCAACGGGTAAAGCACAAGATAAGAAGAAACTTGAAGTTAGTTGGATTATGGAGGGAGGAATTATAGATGGTAATTGGGCTGGTTTGACAATAATGGATCATCCCACTAATCCATCTTTTCCCACAGCAGTAGGAGTTGGTGAAAATGTTGGTTTTACTTCTCCTCATGTAATGATGGTACCTGTCCAGAAAACTGATATTACTTTTAATCCTAATAAGCCTTTAAGTTTTAAATATAGAATAATTGTCCATGCTTCAAAACCTACATTAGAACAATTAGAAGAAATCTGGGACCAATTTCAAAAAATTAAATAAATAATTTTCAATATGGTCTTAAAGTTCTTTCTGCTTTTCCTGTTTCTACATCCCATATAATAATTGTGCCATCATATGAACCAGAAACTAATTTCTTTCCATCAGGGCTAAAAACAATAGACCTAACTCTCTCCATATGACCTTGTAAAATTTTCTCTGACTTACCTGTTGCTAAATCCCAAAAGATAATTGTTCTATTTTTTGCTCCAGAAGCCAACTTTTTACCATTAGGACTAAAAACAACTGAATATACCAAATCTGTATGCTCCTTTAAAATCTTTTCCGACTTTCCTGTTTCTATATCCCAGATAATAACTGTATTGTCTTTTCCTCCAGAAGTCAATTTCTTCCCATCTGGACTGAAATTAACTGAATAGACAAGCCCTGTATGCTCCTTTAAAATCTTTTCCGACTTTCCTGTTTCTATATCCCAGATAATAACTGTATTGTCTTTTCCTCCAGAAGCCAATTTCTTCCCATCTGGACTGATATCTAATGAATAAACTCCACTTGTATGTCCTTTAAGTATTTTTTCTGCATTTCCTGTTTCTACATCCCAGATAATAACTGTGTTATCAGTGGCTGCAGAAGCAAGTTTTTTACCATCTGGAGTGAACTTTACTGCAAAAAGTCCACTTGTATGTCCTTTTAAAGTTTTTTCTGCTTTTTCTGTTTCTATATCCCAAATAATTGCTGTACAATCCCACGAGCCAGAAGCTAACTTTTTACCATCCGAAGTATAAGCAACAGAATATATCCTATTTGTATGCCCCCTTAAAACTTTCTCTACTTTACCTGTTTGGAAATCCCATATAAGGACTACATTAGTAATTGTTCCACAGGCCAATTTTTTACCATCAGGGCTAAAAACAACTGAAGTAATTCCACCGGCATATCCTATTCTTTGAACAAAAATAGAAGTTTCCTGGGCAAATGTAAAATGGGAAATTATAAAAACTATTAAACTAATTAATCTTCTCATAATTTCACCTCCCTTTTTCCATTTCACAGATTCGCATTTAATTTACCACATATAATTTCACCTGTCAATTTTTCAGCATTCTTCAAAAATAATTTAAAGGATAAAAGAAAAACTTGAAAAAGTATATAATGGAAAAAGGAAAAAACAATGCCTTATAAAAATATTTCAACGAGATCTAATTTTGAAGAAGTACGTTTTTTCTTTCTTAATCAAAATACAATTAAAGTGAGATTGGAGAGTTTTAATTATTATAAAAATTAAGAGAAGCATTTATAAAAGCAGAAAATAATGGATGAGGATTAAATGGCTTTGATTTAAATTCAGGATGGAATTGCACTGCTATAAAGAATGGATGCTCTTTGAGTTCAATTATCTCAACTAAATCTTTTTCCGGATATATACCTGCAATAACAATACCATTTTTTTCAAATAATTCTCTGTATTTATTATTAAATTCATATCTATGCCTGTGTCTTTCATAAATTTTTGTTCTTCTGTACGCTTTATAAGATATCGTTCCCTTTTTTAAAACACAAGGATAAGCTCCAAGTCGCATTGTTCCTCCTTTTTCTTTTATTCTTCTTTGTTCCGGAAGTAAATAAATAACTGGATTTTTTGTTTTTGGGTTAAATTCAGTACTTGAGGCATCAAAAAGTCCACAAACATTTCTTGCAAATTCAATTGTTGCACATTGCATGCCAAGACATATACCTAAAAATGGAATTTTGTTTTCTCTTGCAAATCTTATTCCCTCAATTATCCCTTCAGTCCCTCTTATACCAAAACCACCTGGAACTATAATTCCAGAAACATTCTTTAAAAATTTTTCAGCACCTTCTTTTTCAATCAATTCAGAATCCACTTTTTCAAAAATAACTTTACATTTATTGGCAATTCCCCCATGAATTAGTGCTTCATAAATTGACTTATAAGAATCCTGAAGTTTAATATATTTTCCCACAATCCCAATTTTTACTTCTTTTTCAGGATACCTCAAGATGTTTACTATTTTTTTCCATTTATTCAGGTCTTTATTCTTTCTTTTTTTTAAATTCAGATATTCAAGAATAATTAAATCAAGTTTTTCTTTTGAAAATATTAAAGGGATTTCATAAATTAAGTCAGTATCAATTGCTTGAATAACAGCTCCTTTTTTTACATTACAAAATAGAGCAATTTTTTCTTTTATTTCTTCTGTGAGTGGTTTTTCTGTTCTACATAATAAGATTTTAGGTTGTATACCTATTTCCCTTAATCTACCTACACTATGCTGTGTTGGTTTTGTTTTTATCTCACCTGCTGCTTTTATATATGGAACAAGGGTTAGATGTATATGGAGTGTATCTTCTTCCGGTAGTGAAATCTGTATCTGCCTTATTGCTTCAAGAAATGGTAAACTTTCAATATCTCCAACAGTTCCACCAATTTCAGTTATTATTATATCTGCGTTTTTTCTTAAACTAAAAATTCTACATTTTATTTCATTTGTTATATGAGGAACAACCTGGACAGTTTTTCCAAGATATTCTCCCTTCCTCTCCTTTTCAATAACAGAATAATAAATTTGTCCACTTGTTGCATTATTTTTATGAGACATTTTTGCATTAGTAAATCTCTCATAATGTCCAAGATCAAGGTCTGTTTCTGCTCCATCATCAGTAACATAAACTTCTCCATGCTGAAAGGGACTCATTGTCCCTGGATCAACATTTATATATGGGTCAAATTTCAAAAAAGTCACTTTATAACCATGTGATTCAAGTAGGGCTCCAATACAGGCAGAAGCAATGCCTTTACCAAGAGAAGAAACTACTCCGCCTGTTATAAAAATAAATTTCTTATTCATATTTTTTCCCATTCATTATTCTCTTTATATCTTCTAAACTATCAACAGATGGGGAGTCATTTTTTACTATCACTGTTTTAATTTTATATCCATTTTCAATAATTCTCAATTGCTCAAGTTTTTCAATATTTTCAAGAAAAGAAAAAGGAAGAGATGCAAATTTTAAAAGGAAGGCCTTTCTAAAGACATAAATTCCTATATGTTTGTAAAAAACAACTTTTCTATTTTTTGTTAGATTGTCTTCAGAAAAATAAATTCTTGGATAGGGAATTAGTGAACGGGAAAAATATAAGGCATAATTGTTTTTATCTATTACTGCTTTTACTACATTTGTATCATACAATTCCTCTTTTTTTCTTATTTTTGTCAATGAAGTTGCAATATATTCCTTTTTGTTTTTTAACAATTCAATTATTGGTTTTTCTATTGCCTCTTTTGGTATAAATGGCTCATCAGCCTGAAGATTTACAACTATTTCACAATCAATTTTTTTTGCCACTTCTGCAACTCTATCACTTCCACTTTTACAAAAAGGAGATGTTAAAATACATTTTGCTCCAAATTTTTCACATTCTTCTTTTATTCTTTTATCATCAGTGGCAATAAAAATCTCTGAGAAATATTTTTTACACAATTTTGCTCTTTCATATACTCTGTGAATAATTGATTTTCCATTTATTTTATAAAGAACTTTTCCAGGTAATCTTTCAGATCCATATCTTGCAGGTATAATACAGACAATTTTTCTCCTCATTGTATCTTTTCTATTAAAATATTTCTGTAATTTTTTTCAAAAAAATCAATGAATTCCTTCTGGTCTGTAGTTGCTGTTCCAAGTTTTCCAACAACAATCCCTGCAGCAAAATTTGAAATAATAGCACTTTCAAGAAGGTCTCCACTTATAGAAAAATATAAAGAAAATATTCCACACACAGTATCTCCTGCACCTGTTACATCATAAACTTCTTTTGCAACTGAAGGTATGTGGTAGATATTTTTATTTTCATAGATAAGCATCCCATTTTTACCAAGGGTTATTATCAAATTTTCACATTTTAATTTTTTAATAATTTCAATACCAACTTTCACAATTTCTTTGAAGTTTTTCACACTCAACTTCCTAACTCCAGCAATTGCCTCACTTTGATTTGGAGTAAGACAAAAAACATTTTTATAAAAATTGAAGTGATTAGGTTTAGGGTCAACTATTATTTTTTTCTTAAAACTTTTCAAAAAATTCATAATTTTTTCTGTAATAAAACCTTTTCCATAATCTGAAACTACAATACAATCAAAATCATCAATTATCTTTGAAATAAAAATTTTTGTTCTCCTCTCCTCTTCTCTATTTAGATATTCTATTTTTTCTCTGTCTATTCTTATAATCTGCTGTGTCTTAGCTATAACTCTTGTTTTGATAATTGTTGGTAATTTCCTCTCAATAAAAAAAAATTTAATATTTTCTCTTTCAAGCAACCTTTTCAATAAATTTCCATTTTCATCCTTTCCAATAGAAGATATTATAAAAACATCTCCGCCCATATTTTTTATATTTAAACATACATTTCCTGCTCCACCAAGCATAAATTTTTCATCCTTTACCTCAACAACAGGGACAGGTGCTTCAGGAGATATTCTTTCAACTTCTCCAAAAATGAAATTATCAAGAATAATGTCTCCAACAACAAGTATTTTTTTGGAATTAATTTTTTTGAAATTTCTTCTTATTTTATCAACATTTAAAATCTTTTTCAACGCAATTTCCATATTCTAAATCCAGAATATAATATTTCCCTGCCTTTTTGTAAACAAATCAATAATAAACCACATGCCTGCAGATGTATAGAGTCCTAAAGGTAATCCAAGAAAGAAATATTTGAATTTGTTATAAATCTGTACTCCACCATATTTTAAGATTAATTTTTTAGCGAGCCAGACAAGAAAGATAGAAAACCATAAATTTTCCATAAGCCATACAGGAGCTATAAGAAATCCTATTGGATGTAATGGCCACCATACAAAAGTTTGTCTTGCTAAAATTAATAGTCCCATGGCTCCAAATCCAATTCCTCTACATAACCATCCAAGTTTATTAGGAACTGTTGGATTTTTAATAACATCTGCAGCATATTTATATGGTGCTACAGGTCCACGAACATAATACCACCCTGCCAAGTTTATTCCACCATATTTATAGGCGAGTATAAGTTGTAAAATTAGACTTGTTATAATATTTACAACTATTGCTAAAAATATTGCCCAGAAAAAGATTCTCCTATTTCTTTCAGAATTTTCTATTATTTTTAAACTCATTGAGGAACTTGCCAAAGGAAATGTCCTTAAATCAGCAGCAAAAACATAAACCAGAGAAAGAGCAAGTATTGTGAAAGGAGTCAAATTTTTTGATCCAAACATAGAAACAATTTGAATTGATGCAATTGTTGTAGCAACAAGTGTTGGGATTCCTGCTTCACATACAATTCTTGTAAGAGTTAGCCATATTATAAATGCAAAAATTAAAAATAAAATAGAGATATACCATTTCATTCCAGCAAAAGTTAGCCAACAAATAGCAAATAAAGAACCAAAGACAATCCCCCAGAAAGAAGTTTTATAGGAGAGAATTTCATCGTTATCATCAACTTTTTTACCAATTGCTCCTCTCCAGACATCTTTTAAATGGTGTCTCCATAAAAATAAACTATAACCAACCATCATTATCATTGCACCCATTCCAAGATGAGCAAAAATTGGTTCTCCAGAACATCCATAAATTCCAACATTTTCTTTACTTGCAATACCAGCAATATTAAGAAAACCTCTTATAATTTTAAATACCCAGTTAAAAAACCAAAGAGAAAAAGCAACATCAAGATTGACAAAATAAACAAATCCCATCACAGGAAAACTCAGTCTAAAATGCAAATTTAAAGTTCTCCTAAATATAGGAAAACTTCGCACAAATTGAATTACAGGACAGGCAGGAAAATAGAAATGCAACCCTATAGATGTTCCACTTATAAATGCAATAGCAAAGCCAAGCCACATTAAAGGATTTTTAAAAAATTTAGGCAAAAAACCTTTCCCTTCTTCAACCATTTCTCTCGGTAAAATTGTTAATGGATATACAAGTTTTTCTCTTTCAGACCATTGTTTTCTTAAAATAGAAGCAATACAAATCATTACAAAATAAAGAATGAAAATAAATGGAAGCCAGAATGATAAAGGTCTAATCCATACTTTCCAGGGAATTGACATGCCTTTTGGTAAACCTTCATAAAAATATTTAACAGCATTTTTATCCGTGACTGCTAAGTATTTATTTAAATAAGGAATCACATATTTCTCCCACTGATTTTCAGGAGTTGAATAATAGGTAGGAGTAGATATAATTGGTAATATCTGGCTTCCAAATCCCATTTCAGTTACTGAAGAGGCAACAAGCATCATTGAATAAATTACAAGTAATTCTCCTGATGAGAAGGCAATTTTTCTATGTATTCTTTTAAGGATTGTATTAATTATAAATACAAGTAGAAAAAATATAAATATTGCTCCACAGGGCATATGGTCAATAGCCATATATGAAGCATGAACAACATCTGTTGAATAATGGGCAACAAAAGCAACCAGTATTGAAAATAAGATCCCTGCGATAAAACTTCTTTTTGTAAAAAATCTATTCATATTACCCTCCATTTAATTTACTTTCAATTGAAAAAGCGACTTTTATAATAATATCTTCTCTAAAATATGGACTTATAATTTGAATGCCAATAGGTAAATTAGAAGAAGAAAAGCCAATTGGTAAATTCATTCCAGGAAGGCCTGAAAGGTTGACATTTACTGTAAAAATATCTGATAAATACATCTTTAAAGGATCGTCCTTCTTTTCTCCAATTTTAAAAGGGATTTCTGGAGTTGTAGGAGTTATTATTATATCAACTTTTTTAAATGCTTCTTCAAAATCCTTTTTAATCAGTGTTCTTACCTTTTGGGCTTTCAAATAATATGCTTCATAATAACCACTTGATAAAACATAAGTTCCAAGTATAATTCTCCTTTTAACCTCTTCCCCAAAACCTTCTCCCCTTGTCTTCATATACATCTCCATCAAATTTTTATAATCATTATTTCTATAACCATATTTAACTCCATCAAATCTTGCAAGATTTGAACTTGCTTCTGCTGTCGCAATAATATAATAAGTTGCAATACCATAAGATGTATGAGGTAAAGAAATTTCTTCTATTTTTGCACCTTCCTTTTCAAGTATTTTTATAATATCATAAACTTTTTCTTTAACTTCCTCATCAATCCCTTCAATAAAATATTCCTTTGGTATCCCAATTTTCATATCTTTTAAATCATCTTTTAAAAAATCAGTGTAATCAGGAACATCAATATCAACACTTGTAGAATCCATTTTATCTTTACCACTTATTATTTTTAAAAGAAGAGCATTATCCCTTACATCCTTTGTTATAGGTCCAATCTGGTCAAGAGAGGAGGCAAAAGCAATAAGTCCATATCTTGATACCCTTCCATAAGTAGGTTTTATTCCAACAACTCCACAGAAAGCACTTGGCTGTCTTATTGAACCACCTGTATCTGAACCAAGAGAAGCAAAGCATAAATTGGCACAAACTGCTGCAGCAGAACCACCTGAAGAACCACCTGGAACCCTTGAATAATCAAAAGGATTTTTTGTCGGACCAAAAGCAGAATTTTCAGTTGAAGAACCAAAAGCAAATTCATCCATATTTGTTTTTCCTATGATTATTGCTCCTTCCTCCTTTAATCTTTCAATAACAGTTGCATCATAGGGAGGTATAAAATTTTGAAGAATTTTTGAAGCACATGTAGTTGGAATATCTTTTGTGCAGATATTGTCCTTTATTGAAACTGGTATCCCTTCAATTTTTTTTAATTTTTCACCTTTTACAATTTTCTCATCAACCTTTTTTGCTTCATCAATTGCCTTTTCATTTACATAGAGATATGAGTGTATTTCTTTATCCTTTTTATAAATTTCTTCAAGAAGTAAAGATACGACCTCACTTGGCTTTACTTCTTTTCTTTCATATAATTCCTTTAACTGCCACATTTTCAACTTCAATATTTCCATTTTAATATTCAATTTTTTTAAACTCTATATTCTCTCCACATTGTATTTCAAATTCAAAATAAAGTATAGGTAATGAAATCCTTTTTTTATTATAACTATAAAAAGAATCCACAACATCATTCCAATTTCCTGGTTTATGAGAAGGAGCAACAATTATAGGTTGAATATTCCAGTCAAATGCACTATCTAAATGTCTTCCTGAATTTTGAGATGCCCAATTCACATAATATTCAATCTGCTCTATAACTTTTGGTTCAACAGGTTCATCTTTTAATTCAATTATCCTATATTCTTTTCCTCCATCTTTTTGGCAAATAGTTAAAATATCTATTTTCTGCATACCTACGCCACAGGCAACTTCATTTCCAAACCAAATTATATTATTCCCTACAATAGGGTTTAAATTTGGATTTATTCCAATATTCTCTGTAAAATATAATTGTAGATGAACTTCATATGCCTTTTTTAATTTTTGCAATTCACATATTTTTGCTAACACATTGAAATTAAAATTTCTTGAGTAAGGATATTTTTGATGATTGTTAGTCATTGTTATTTTTCTATTAGTTCTATCCCAGCCAAAACTCCCTTCAAATTGACTATTTGCAATTGGTCTTCCTTGATTTTTGTTTCTTATCATAATTATTAACCTTTCTGCTTCCCAAGGAAGCAATGGGGTACAACCTCTTTTTGCTTTTAATTTTCTATAAATTAAACTCCATTGAATTTCTGTTGCATAAACAGGTAATTTATCCAGTGCTTCCCATTCAGGCACTCCTTCCGAATATACTTCATATGGTTCAATAAGTGTTCTATATATAAGTTTTTTACCCAAGTCAGGTTGAAACCCATTTTGTCCTATTACATGAAAGACAATTGGCATCTGTTCAGCAATTTTAAAAATACCATAAAAGCCACCTTTAACTTTTGTTGTCGCTTCAATATAAAAAATGACAAAATCTCCGGGTCTGACCCTTTTTATATCTGCTAATAAACTAATATCTTCATCTTTTTCTTTGGCTCCTGTTCCTGCAAATAAATATTTCAAATGACTCGGGAATGTATCATCATTAACTATAAAAACATGTGCGGTCATTTTAACTTCCTTTCTTTTTAAAAAGCATTATATACTCATGCTTAAAAATATAAAATCCTCCAACCAATGCTCTATATCTCCAAAGTTCTTTTTGGTTTCTTTTCCCCCTTGTTTCTTCAAAATTCTTTACAATTATGCTCTTTAACAAATATTTTCTTTTCAATACTTCATTCATACAGTAAAATCCCAAAGGTAGCCATTCTCCTTTAGAATATTTATCACCAATAACTAAAACCAAATAACGACCATTTTCCAAAAAGGGAGTTGCATTATCCACAACTTCACCAAACATTTTTAAAAATTCATTAATATTTTTTGCATTTGAAAGGTCTCTTTCATCTCTTGAAAATTTAATAATATCAAAATATGGAGGGTGCATAATCAATAGTTGAACATGATTTATTTTGTATTTGTTTAAAACTGAATTTATATCTATTGTCCTACTATCTCCAACAATTACTTCTGTAATCACATTATCTTTATTTTCTTCTTTTTGTATTAATTCTTTGGCTTTATCCGCTACTTCTTGATTTAATTCTATACCTATACCATTTCTTCCCAATCTTCTACATTCAATTAAAGTTGTTCCACTTCCTAAAAAAGTATCTAAAACCCATTCACCTTTTTTGGTGTATCTTAACATCATTTGGTGAGGAATCTGTGGGATAAAGTTCCCCCAATACCAACCTAAATGGGCCCCTGATGTATCTCTTTTATCTAATATCCAAAGACTATCTGTTATAATATCATCATATTCTTTCCACCTTAAAAGATTTATATCATTTATTTTACTTGTTTTAACTTTTTCAACACTCTTTCTTAATCTATTTATGTAATAAATGGTTCTATCTAATGTTTGTGCTTCTAAAATTTGGTTTAATTCTGAAAGTAATACATCCTTCTTGAAACTAAGAGTATCCCCTTCATTATCAATATTAATAATCCCGTCTCCATCATCCTTAGGAGATAAAAATACTCTTTTCAACTCAGAAATTTTGTTTTTTATTAAATTTAAATTTTGAAAATTGGATAAGTTGTTTAAAATTTCAATAAATTTTTCTTTATTTAAAATAACTTCCCCATATTTTGAAACTTCTTCTAAATTTTTAAATAGACTGTTCAAACTTTCTTCTATTTTTTTATACTTCATAGATACTTCCTTGGGTCTGTTATTTTCCCTTCTATACAACTTGCAGCAACAGTAGCAGGAGAGGCAAGATATATAAAGGCATTTGAATTTCCCATCCTTCCTTTAAAATTTCTGTTTGCAGTTGAAATTACAACTTCTCCATCAGAAGGTATTCCCTGATGGGTTCCAACACAAGGACCACAACCTGGATTTGTTACACATGCTCCTGATTCTACAAGAATTTCAATATACCCTTTTTTTAAACATTCAATATAAATCTCTCTTGAACCAGGCGTACAAATTAATCTTACTCCTTTTTTAATCTTTTTCCCTTTAAGTATCCTTGCAGCAATTTCAAAATCACTTACTCTTCCATTTGTACATGTTCCTATAAAACCCTGATTTATTTCAATTCCTTCAACTTCATTTACATCACATACATTATCAACTGAATGAGGTTTTGCTACCTGAGGAGAAAGATTTGAAATATCAAGTATGACTTCTTTTTCATAAATTGCGTCTTTATCAGGAAAAACAACTTGATAATTCTTTATCCCTCTTATTTTTAAATATTCTTCTGTTTTTTCGTCAAATTCCATAATTCCACATTTTGCTCCAA
>Ga0272449_1003455_pt1 | contig 13581 bp, 9 predicted proteins | sample YNPCB0241_FD_198679 | JGI IMG/M metagenome (GOLD analysis project Ga0272449, IMG submission 198679) | Hot spring sediment microbial communities from Yellowstone National Park, WY, United States - YNP-CB-024-1 | ecosystem: Environmental > Aquatic > Thermal springs > Hot (42-90C) > Sediment...
GCGTGCCACCAGGGCGCGGAGAAATACGCATCGCTGCGGGCGTTATAGACAAGGAGGTACTCGCCCGGGTGTTCCTCTTGCCACCTCTTGCCCAGGGCCAGGAGTTCGTCCGTCTCCCGGGGGACCTCGGCCTCGGTGAGTTTCTCCTTGTTGTAAATGAGGGTGATGGCCTTCACCGTGTCGGGAAAGCCCCAGAGGTGGCCGCGGTAGGCCACCGCCTCCACCGCGGGCGGGAGGAAGGAAGCCTCCCACGCAGCGCGGTCCACGTAACCATCCAGAGGGATGATCACCCCCTGGTCGGCGAAGCGGCCCAGCCACTCGTTGGCGAAGGCGATGATGTCCGGCCCTTCCCCGGCCGGCACCGCCTCCAGCACCTTCTGCGGCAGGTCCGGCACCCGCACCACCTGGAAGGTCACTTGGGGGCTCATGGCGGTGTAAGCGTCCAGGGTGGCCTGGGCCGCCTCCTGGTACTCCCGGGGCCAGGCGTGCCAGAGGGTGATCTCCACCGGCTCCGCGACGGGGATCGGCTCAAACTCTTTGACCGGGCCCGGCGTGAACCCCTCTCGGGGGGCCTGGGGCTCCATGCCCAAGCTGCGCAGCGTGGCCTCGGCCTGCTCCTGGGCGGACTGCACGGCCTCGGCAGGAGCGGCGCTCCCCTTCCAGACGGCCTCCAGCATCTTCGCCACCGGGTCCCAGACCGCGGCCATGGCCGGGGTGGCGGGCCAGGGCGCGCCGAAGCGCGCCTGCTGCACGAAGGCCTGGACCCGGGGCAGGTCCTGCAGGGCACGGCTCTCGTTGGCCAGGCGGTTGGCGGGGATGGTGCCCCGCGCCTGCGCCAGGCGTGCCGAGACCTCTGGGCTGGTGTAGTAGCGCATCACGTCCAGGGCGAGGGAGGGGTGCGCGCTGTTGGGCGTCAGCATCAGGCACTGGACGCGCACCAGGGGCCGCGCCCGCATCCCCGACGAGGAGACGATGGGCAGGAGCGCCAGGCCGAAGTCCAGGCCCGCCTGGTCCAGGTCCGGGAGCATCCACGGCCCGCCCACGGTCAGGGCCACCTTGCCTTCCTTGAACAGAGCGCCCACCGTGGCGTGGTCCACCTGGTCGGGCATGACCTCGCGGAAGCGGGCGATGAGTTCCAGGCCCGCCAGGCCACCGGGCGTGTTCAGGCCGACGCTCGGCCCTTCCGCGATGTAGTAGCCCCCCGCCCCGTAGATCCAGGGCGCGGCGAACTCCACATCGTTGCGGGCATTGTAGGCGAAGTAGAAGGTCCCGGGGTGCTCCGCGCCCCAGGCCTGGGCCCGGGCCAGGAGCTCTTCGGTATCCCGGGGCAGGTCCCCCTCCGCCACCAGGGCCCTGTTGTAGACGAGGGTCAGCGTCTCCAGGGAGGCCGGCAGGGCCCAGACCTTCCCCTTGTAGGTCACCGCCTGGAGGGCAACAGGTTCGTAGTGCTCCTCCAGGTACGCGGGGGCCACCCACCCCTCCAGCGGCCGGATGAGCCCCATCTCGGCCATGCGGCCGAGGTGCTCGCTGGACCAGGCGAGGATGTCGGGCCCCTCCCCAGCGGGGATGGCCGAAAGGACCCGGTTGGCCAGGTCCGGCACGTGCTCCAGGACCACCTGGACGCCGGGGTGGAGCGCCATGTAGTCCGCAAAGGCCGCCTGGGCCTGCTCCAGGGCCTCTCCCTCCCACGTGTGCCAGAGGGTGATGGTGGCAGGCTCTGGAGGCGGGGTGGGGGTGGCAGTGGGCGTGGGCACCGGCGTCTCCGACGGTGGGAAGGTGGGCGTGGGTTCTGGGGTGGCCTTCGGCCCGCAGGCCGCAAGCACGAGGCCGGCGAGGAAAAGCAGGTGCAGGGCCAGACGGGTCGTTCGGATCATGGGTGGCTTCCTCCCATCGGAAGGCTCGGGTGAGAAGGGCTTGCGGCTTTCTCGCCGTGCAAAGAACGTGCCCGGGGCCCTCACCGCCCGCGCAGGAGCAGGGTCAGCCCGCCCAGCACCAGCGCGGCCCCCAGCAGGCCCATTTCGGCCAGGCGCACCCAGGGCACTCCAGGGGCTGGCACGGCGGCCGCCGCCTCCTCCGCCGGGGCCGGGAGAGGGGCCGGCGAAGGGGTGGCCACCGCGACGAGGGGCGCGGCCTCCGGCGTGGCCGTGGCGACCTCCGGCGCCATGGCCACGGCCGTCGCAGGCGGGGGCGTCGGCGTGGGGCTCGGCGGGGCTGTTGGCGTGGGGGTGGGCGTTTCCCCTGCCAGGGCGGAGACGGGCTCCCGTTCGGTGGGCAGGGCCGCAGGCCCGCCGATGCCCCCCATGTCTCCCGGAGGGCCCGGCACCACCGGCATGGTCGGTTCGCCCAGGGCCCGCATCACGGGGGAGGGGGAGGCCGTCACCTCCGCTTCGCCGCCGGGCACGGCCTCGCCGGAGGGGGCGGCTTCGCCCCCCTCCGCGGCCTTGGGGCCACCTTCCTCTGCCGGCAGGGCAGCCGCCACCGGGGCCTCTTCTGTTGCAGGGGGCCCAGGCGCAGCCGGGACCTTGGCCAGGGCGACCTCCGCCGTGGCCTCCCCTGCGGCGCGCTCCGCCGGGAGGGTCCCTGCCAACGGCGCCGGGGCGACGGCAGGGACGGGCTGGGCCAAGGGGCGGGCCTGGGGCGCACGCCCGAGCCCCAGGAGGAGGTCGCCCGCCACAAGGACCACCAGGAGCAGGGAGACCAAGGCCGTGGCCCCCTGGAGGTAGGGCAGGAGCCAGACCCGCTGGGGCGTGCGGGCCGGCCGGACGTCTATCTCGCGCAGGGTCAGCGGGCGCGGCACAGCGACCTGCCGCACCTGGCGCAGGAGGGAGACCGTGTGGCGCAGGCTCTCCAGTTCCCAGGCGCACTGGGGGCAAGTTCGCAGGTGGCTCTCCACCTGCCGGCGCTCCTCTGGCGTCACCTGACCGTCCAGGTACGCCGAAAGGCGCTCGGCGGAGAGGTGTTGGGCCCTCTGTGCCTTCATCTCCGCGTTCCTCCGCCCGCGGGGGGCGGGACCCCCACGCGGCCTTGCTCACTCCCTAGACGGTACGGGGCGGGCAAAAGTTCCTCGTGCTCTAAAAGGAAGGTGCGGAGCCTCTCCCGGGCCCGGCTCAGGCGGGATTTCACCGTGCCCAGGTTGAGGGAGGCGATCTCCGCGATCTCCTGGTAACTGAAGCCCAAGATGTCCGAAAGGACCAGGACCGTGCGCTGGTCTGGAGGCAGGGTGGCGATGCCAGCCTGGATGACGTCGCTCAGTTCGGCGCGCAGCACGTAGTCGTCGGGGCTTTCGCCCTCCTCGCGCATCAGGAGGGAGTGGTCGGGGCTTTCCTCCAGCAGAGCCTCCAGGGAATCGGAGGGCCGCCGCTGGCGGCTGCGGAGGTAGTCGTAGCAGGCGTTGGTCACGATGCGCAGGAGCCAGGCCCGGAAGGACCCTCCCCGGTAGCCCCGGAGGTTTTGGAACGCCTTGAGGAACGCCTCCTGGGTGACGTCGGCCGCGGCCTCCCCATCCCCCAGGATGCGGTAGGCCAAGTTATAGGCCATCCCCTGGTAGGTCAGGATCAACTGGTTGAAGGCCTGGACGTCGCCCCGCCGGGCGGCGGCGATCAGGGCTTGTGGGTCCATCCGTTATCCCGCTTCCCCAACTTGACGAAAGTGTCACCTTCGGCTATACTTGGGCCTGGAAAAAGGCGGAAGCATGGAAAAGGCTTCCGTGCTGGGCCGAAGTGGCGGAACAGGCAGACGCGACGGTCTCAAAAACCGTTGAGGGCTGACCTCATGTGGGTTCGAGTCCCACCTTCGGCACCACGGAACATTATACCAGGTTTCGCCAAATAGTCTAGGGGGCAGGAGGAGAGGACTCGCGGCTCCAGATGTTAAGGAGCATGCCCCCTCTCGTTTTGCAGGGCGGCTGCTGCTTGCCCGATCGTGCTTGAGAGGAGCCTGTAGGGAGACGACGGACCTTCCATGGAAAGACACGCTCACCGAGGGGCTGTGCTGGTCGGGGTGGCCGGCCTCCTAGTTGGTCTCCTGGCCGGCCTGATCATCGGATGGTGGGTCTGGCCTGTGGAGTGGACGGCCACCAGCCTGAAGGACCTCAGGCCTGAATACAAAGACGAATACATCGCCATGGTCAGCGCGGCCTACGCCCGGGATGGCGACCTGGAACGGGCAGTGCACCGCCTGGAAAGCCTCCAGGCCGGGAACCCAGCCCAGTTGGTGGTGGCCCTGGCCGAGCGCTACATCGCCGAGGGGCGGGACCTGGACGACATCCAATGCCTAGCCGGGCTGGCGGAGGGGCTGGGAGTCCGGTCGCCTCAGATCCTGGCCTACCTGGCCACGCCCACGCCGACGCCCACATGGACCTCCACCCCCACGGCGACGCCTGTCCCCACCGCCACCCCCACCTGGACGCCCATCCCGCCCACGGAGACGCCCACACCCGTGCCGCCCACGGCCACGCCCATCCCGCCCACCCCGACGCCCCTTCCGCCCACGGCCACGCGCCCCCCTGCCCCGCCCACCAGCACCTTCACCCCCGCACCCCCCACGGACACGCCCGTGCCGCCCACGCCCACCCGGCCCGCCGTGCCCTACGTGGTGCAGAGCCTGCGGCTGAGGCCCCTGGGCCAGGACGCACAAGGGTGCACCGGCGGGGACCACTACATCCTGGCCATCGTGGTGGACCCCTCGGGCGCGCCCCTCAATGGGGTGCGGGTGCGGGAGGTCTTCACCGGGCAGGTCTTCGTCACCGGCGCGCAGGGGAAGGGGGATGGCCGCGTCCAGTTTGACATCTACAAGGACGGCGGCGGGCAGTTGCAGATCGTGGACGACGCCGGCAACCCCCTGAGCGAACTGACCCGGGGGATGGCTTCCAACCTGCCCGACTTTGACCTCCTCTACGCGGCAGGGTACTGCAGTTGCAAGCCGTTCCCGGACGAAGCCAGTTGTCGGGCCGCTTGGGAGCAGCGGGACTTCCGCTACTTCCCCATGTCCCACTACGTGTACGAGGTGGTCTTCCAGCGCACCTACTGATGGGATGGGGCGCGCGGTGGGAACCCGAGGTTCGGAAGGCAGAGCGAGGGCGAGTTTGCGTCCCGGAGGTTTTGGCGGTAAGATTGGAACCCTGAGATGACCTTTGCCAGGCGCACGGCGCTCATCCTGGTGGGGTTCGGGGTGGGCCTGGCGGTGGCTCTCTACCTGGCCTGGATGGTCTGGCCGGTGGAGTATGCCGAAAGCGCCCCCGCCGACCTGGAGCCGGCCTTGCGGGAAGGGTACCTGATCCTGATCGCCGAGGGGTACGACCACGACGGCAACCTGGAACGGGCCCGCAGCCGGCTGCAGGATGTGGCCCGGCCAGGGGAGGACCCCACGGCCCTCCTGGCCGCGTTGACACAGAAATACCTGGACGAGGGCCTGGACCTGCGGACTTTGCGGAAATTGGTGCGGCTCACCCACGCCCTGGGGGCCAGCACGGGCGAGATGCTGGTCTACCTGCCAGCGGACCAGCCCACCCCCACCCGCACGCCAACGCCCGCGCCGCAGCCCAGCCCCACAGCCACGCCGCCGGCTCCGCCGACGGCCACACCCACACCGGCACCGGCCTACCGCCTGGCCGAACGGCGACGCCTCTGCCGCGCGGAGGAGGGGCCAGGCCAGGTCCAGGTGGTGGTGCGGGACGAAGCGGGGCAGGGCCTGCCTGGCATCCGGGTGCAGGTAGCCTGGCCCGAAGGGACCGAGACGATCTTCACCGGCTTCAAGCCGGAGCAAGGGGACGGCTACGCGGACGCGCAGATGCGGGTCCGGGGGGAATACCGCGTGACCGTGCTCCAAGGCAGCGGTGGTGAGGTGGTGGGCGGCCTGTATGCCGATCCCGATGCTGCTGGCTGCCCCGCCGAAGCCAGGTCCGTCACCTGGCAAGTGGTCTTCCAGCGGGTTGCTCCCTAGGCCCAAGGGCCCCAGGAGCATTCCCCGCGGCAAGGCCACCATCCTGGTGGAGGGAACACAGCGTGAACCTGCAGATGCTCAAGAAGACACCGCTCTTCGCAGACCTCACGGAAGAAGAACAACGCGCCATCCAGGCGCGGATGTACCCCGAACGGTTCCGCAGAGGCGATCTCCTCTTCCGCAAGGGCGACCCCAGCGAGATGCTCTACCTCATCCAGGAGGGGACCGTCCGCCTCCTGGGGGAGGGCGGCATCCCCCTGGCCACCCTGGGCCCTGGAAGCCTCCTGGGGGAGGCCGATGCCCTCGCCGGGCGACCCCGTTCCACCGGTGCCCAGGCCGCCTCGGACCTGGACGTGTGGACCCTCTCCATGGCCGACGTGCGGGACCTGGTGGCCCGGTCCCCCGAACTGGGCCTGCGCCTCAGCGAAGCCCTCGGCGTGCGCCCGGCCCCCCTGGTGGACTACCTGGTGGAGCGGCGGTTGCGCCCGCTGCGCGCCCTCGCCTCCCTCAGCGAGGAGGAACTGCGCGCCCTGGCGGAACGGATGACCCCTCTGCGCCTTGGCGAGGGGGTCTGCTTCTGCGATGCCGCATCGCCCCGGACCTGCCTCTGCCTGGTGGAGGAAGGGGCCATCCACCTGGTCACCGAGACCACCGAGGGGCGCGAGGACGTCGTGGAACTCGGCCCCGGGGCGTCCTTCGGCGAGATGGCCGTCCTCACCGGCCAGCCCCTGACGCAGACGGCGCGTGCTGCCGAGGAGAGCACCCTGTGGGTCCTGGAGCGGAAGGACTTTGAGGACCTGGTCCAGAGGTACCCGGGCATCCGCCGGGCCCTCAGCCAGGACCTGCGGGCCCCTCTGAGCACGGAGGACCGCTCCCGTGCCGTGGAGGTGCTGCGGACGGTGCCCCTCTTCCGCGATCTGCCCCAGGAGGCCCTGCGGGCCATCGCCCGGCGGCTCCTGGTGCGGCACGTGCCCGCGGGCGAGGTGGTCTTCGCCGAGGGGAGCACCGGCGACGCCCTCTACGTGGTGGAGTCCGGCGAGGTCCAGATCGTGACCGGCGCGGGGGCCGGGACCAAAGTCCTGGCCACCCTGCGGACGGGCGAGTACTTCGGCGAGATGGCCCTCCTCACCGGGAAGAGCCGCTCCACTGGGGCCCGGGCCGTGCGGGACACCAACCTGTGGATGCTCTACCGCACCGACTTTGAGGAACTCCTCGTCCGGCACCCCTCCATCAGCCTGGCCCTGAACCGGGCCCTCAGCGAGAGGCTCCTGGAGGCCGACCGCCGCTTCTACGAGGCCCATCTGAGCCGCATCCCCCTGTTCCGCGGCCTGAGCCCCGCGCAACTGGAGGACCTGAGGCAGAAACTGAGCCCCGAGGTCTTCCGCCGGGGCGAGGTGATCTGCCGCGAAGGCGAAGAGGCCGACCGGATGTGGTTCCTTGAGTCCGGGCAGGTGGAAGTGGTGATCCAGGTGGACGGCGAGGAGGTGCGCCTGGCCACCCTGCGGGACGGGGACTTCTTCGGCGAGATGGCCCTCCTCACCGGCTCGGTCCGCTCGGCCACCGTCCGCGCCCTGACGGACGTGGACCTGTGGAGCCTGCGTAAGGAGGAGTTTGACGGGCTCCTGCTCCAGTACCCCACCGTGGCCATCGCCCTCAGCCAGGCCTTGAGCGAGCGCCTCCACGCCACCACGGAACGGCTGACCCTGATCGCCCTCGCCCGGCCGGAGGCCAGGCGCGTTCCCACCTCCTTGCCCGAGCGTCGGGTGTCCCCCGTGGCCCCGGCAGCCCGGCCAGCGCGGCGGCCCACACCGGCCTTCGGCCTCCAGCGCTCCGTCCTGGGGGCGCTGCAACGGCTCCAGCAGATGGCCCAGGATACGATAGCCTGGTTCGGCGAGTGCTCGGCGGCGACGAAGTTGCGCCTGGCCGCCGTGCTGCTCCTCCTGGCCTGGCTGTGCGGCATCAGCGTGCCGGCGATGCTCATCTCTTCCCTCTCGGCCAGGTCGGTCCAGGCCCAGAACGCGGTGCGCCTGGCCCTCACCCGGACGCCGCCCATCGTGGCCCCGGCCCCAACGAACGCGCCGGCCGTCGTCGGGGCGCCGGTGGCCCTGGCCGCGCCCACCGTCCAGCCCGAAGCGCCGCAGGTCCAGGCCCCGGCCCCCCAGGTGGAGGAGCCGGTGGTGGTCTTCGGCGGCGGGAAGCCGGAGGCCACGGAGGAGGTGGCGCCCACGCCCACCGAGGCCCAGCCCACCCCTACGTTGGAGGTAGCCCCCTTCTGCGTGGTCACGTCCGAGACGCTGAACGTGCGCGCAGGGCCAGGGGTGGTCTACGACCGCATCGGCCAGGCGCTCCAGGGGGAGGAGTACCCGATCCTCGCCGCGTCGGGCACGGGCTGGTACCTGATTGACTTCGGCGGCCGGGAGGGATGGGTTTCCGAGGACTACGTGGAGGTGCGCGGGGCGGCGGAGCGGGTCGCCCTGGCCGGAGCCATCCCGCCCACGCCAACCCCGGTGCCGCCCATGGCCACGCCGCAGCCCCAGCCCACCCAGCCCGCCCTGATGGCGGCCGCGGCCCCAGCCCAGCCGCCGCGCAAGTGGGACAGCCGGCTGGACCTCCTGGGCGTGCGGGTGGAGCCTGCAGCGGTGGCCCCGGGCCAGCCCTACTGGCGCCTCGTGGAAGCCCGCTGGGCCAACGAGCAGGAGTCCCAGGGCAAGCACCACATCTACGTGGACGTCCTGGATGAGAACGGCCAGCGCATCATCGGCCAGCCGGTGGTGGTGCGGTGGCACGACGGGCAGGTGGTGATCAAGACGGAGGACAAACCGGAGCCGGAGTGCTCCTGCAACTTCCAGATGTACACGGTGCTGGGCGCGTACGACCTCTACGTGGACGGGCTGCCCAGCGACAAGGTCCTGGGCATGGGCCTGGGCACCCCAGAACTGCCCAACTGGACCATCCACACCAGTTTCTACCTGGTCTTCCAGCGGACCACGGGGTGAGGTCCCCCAAGCCGTCCTGAGGAGGTGCGGAGGCAGCCAGTCCGCGGAGGCAAAGGAGCGTGCGCGGGGGACAAGGGTGTCTCTCAGGCCCTTGTCCCCCTTTGTGTGTCCAATGTTACATGCATCTACCCTGTGAGGGGAGGCAAAGCGATAGACGGGAGGAGACCATGAGGATCGGCATTCTGACAGGAGGAGGGGATGTCCCCGGGCTCAACGCGGCGATCCGGGCGGTGACCCGGCGCTCCTGGGAGCACGGGCACGAGGTCATGGCCATCCGCAACGGGTGGGAAGGGCTCATCGTGGGCAACGTCTTGCCCATGACGGAGCAGATGGTCTCGGGCATCCTGCACGTGGGGGGCACCATCCTGGGGGCTTCCCGCACCAACCCCTTCAAATCCGAGGCCAACGTCCAGAAGGTGCTGGACAACATCCGCAAGTTCAAGTTGGACGTCACCATCCCCATCGGCGGAGAGGACACCCTGGGCGTGGCCAACAAGTTCTCGGAGATGGGGGTGCCGGTGGTGGGCGTGCCCAAAACCATGGACAACGACGTCTACGGCACGGACTACACCATCGGCTTTGACACGGCGGTGACGACCGTGGCCGATGCCCTGGACAAACTGCACACGACGGCCAGTTCGCACCACCGGGCGCTGGTGGTGGAGGTGATGGGGCGGCACGCTGGCTGGGTGGCTGTGGTGGGAGGCCTGGCCGGCGGGGCCGACATGATCCTCATCCCCGAGGTCAAGAGCAGCCTGGACGAGGTGGCCGCTCATGTCCGCTGGCGGTGGCAGCGGGGCAAGACCTTCAGCATCATCGTCGTCTCCGAGGGCGCGGACATAGAAGAGATCACCTACGACGAGAAGGAATTGGGCGCCAAGGACGAGTTCGGCCACGTGCGCCTGGACCGGCGTGGCATCGCCGAGACCGTGGCCCGTGAGATTGAGCGGCGGACCGGGTTTGAGAGCCGCTCGGTGGTGCTGGGGCACCTGCAGCGGGGCGGGTCGCCCACGGTCTTTGACCGCGTGCTGGCCACCCGGCTGGGTGTCAAGGCGGCCGACCTGGCCCACGAGGGGACCTTCGGCGTGATGGCTGCCCTCCAGGGGAACAAGATCGTCTCGGTGCCCCTGAAGGAGGCCATGTCCCGCCTCAAGACGGTGGACCTGGAACTCTACGACCTGGCCCGGACGTTCTTCTAAAGACGCCCGCCCCCCAGACCTCGCCCGAAGCCCCCCTGCGGCGCGAGGGAGGGACGTTTCGCCCTTTCGTCCCTCCCTCGCCCGCGGGGAGGGGTGTCTTTGCCTTTCCCTCGGCGGGACATCCGTCCCATCCACCTTGGAGCCCCGCTGATAGCCCCCCTCACTGACGCTCCATCCCGGAGCGTGCATCGCCCTTCCCCTTTCCGCGGACGAGGAACAGGAGCCCCCCGAGGATGCGGACCACACCGCTTGCGATCATCAGGGTGGCCACTCCCTTGGCCCCGGCCAGGGTGGTGGTCACCAAGGGAGCACCGAAGACTGCCCCGTTGATGGCCGCGTTGTAGAGGCCTATGTAACTGGCGCGCCGCGCTGCCGGCGCGACCTCAATGAGCCGGTTGAACAGGGTGATCCCCATGAGCGCCCCCACAACCCCTCCCGCCAGGGCCAGGAAGAGCAGGGGGTAGGCCGACCGGGAGCAGGCCGTGCCGATGGGGTAGAGGGCCAGGGCCGCCGATGACCAGGCCAGCACGCGCCGGTTCCCCTGCCTCCGGATCAGGGCGGGGGCCGCCAGCGAGGCCAACACGGAAGACGCGTTCCACACCATCGTGAGGACCGAGATCCAAGCGTCCGAGAGGTGCAGTTCGCGCACCCAATAGATGGAAAACAGGGGGATCGCGCCGTAGAGGCCCAGGTGAAAGACGAACGCCGCCACCACAAACCACGCGTACTCCTGTTGCTCCTGCCAGACCCCGCGCACGGCGCGAAGGGAGAGGAAGGGGCGATGGGTCGGCCGGGGCCCGAGGTCGGGGTCCAGGGCCAGGCGGTCGGGAACCCGCAGCCGGCTTACGTAGTAGGCGCTGAGGTAAGCCGAGAGGAAGCCGAGCGCCATGACCGCCTGGTAGTTGGCCGGGAAAGGGACCCAGGCGAGCAGGGGCACGCTCACGAGGGTCCCCAGGGTGCTGGTGACGGCCATGATGGCGTTGCGCACGCTCACCACTGACCCCAGGCGTTCGGCGGAGACCGCATCGGGCAGCATGGCGGTGAAGGCCACGTTGACGATCCCGCTGGGGATGGCCTGTACGATGACCAGCAGGGCCAGGAGCTCTCCCCCGTGGCGCGGCGAGAGCCAAGGGGCGAGGGCCATGAGGAGGACAAAGGCCCGGGAGGTGAACATGCACCGGATAAGGATGGGCATCTGGCGCGGCTGGCGCTCCACCAGCCGACCCGCTGGCAGCAACCAGAAGATGCTCACCAGGGCTGGCCCCGCCGAGAGGAGGCCGATCCAGAAGTTGGAGGCCCCCAGGCGGGCGGCAAAGACCGTGAGGTAACTCAGGTAGGTCCCCAGAGCCACCCCCCACCAGGCGACCTCCACATACAGGAGTCGGACGTTGCTCGCCTCCACGGGGTTGGCGATCCCTTCGGGGACCAAGAGGTGAGCGAGGGTTTTGCGCCAAGAGGAGAACATGTCGTTCCCTTGACAAACCAACCCCCGCGGGTTCTGGCCCGCGAGGGCTGGAGAAGTTTCCATCTCGCGTTCGGACGAGGTTGCCCTCAGGGTCAGAGGTCGTCCCGGCCGCCCCAGGGTCCTTCGGGAGGCAGGCCCACGAGGTCCGAAAGCCCGCCCAGCGCGGCCAGGGCCACCGCCACCCCAGCCACCACCCCCACTGCCACGCCCAGGTGTGGCGGCGGCGGGGGGTTGAAGTAGAAGTAGACCCAGGCCCCCAGGTCGGCCAAGGCCAGGACCAAGGCCCCCCACAGGAGGATCCGGCGCACCCTGTTCTTCATCCGACTGGCTCCTGTTCTCGGAGCACGTGGCCTCCGCGGCTCGCCCAGGGCTCCCTCTCTAGGGACATTGTACCATGCTTTGCCGTGGGCAACAAGGCGCGCCCTGAGCGTGCCCCCGGACCGCCGGATAGGCGCGAGGGCCTGCTCCTGCCCTCCTCAGGCTTCAGGCGCGGCGACGCCAGCAGGTGTCGGCGATCTGGCAGAAGCGGCAGGGCGACTCCACCTTGCGGGCCTGGAACCCCGGTCCGATGCCGATGAGGCCCGAAGCCGACTTCCCCGGGTAGAGGACGTACCTGGGCGAGAGGGTCACGCCGATGGCCTCCAGGTCCAGGAGGGCGCAAAGTTCCTGCTGGCCATGCAGGGGCCAGCCCACCAGGGACCCTGGCGCAGTGAAGAGGCTCACGCCCCAACCCCGCCGGGCCGCCTCCTCCTCGGCCATGCGGCGGAAGTAATCCCCGGCACGGGAAAGGGCCAGCACCCCAGCGCAATCCAAGAGGTAGCCCTCCAGGGCGCGGCCCTCGCGGAAGCAGGCCCGCACCTCCTCTTCCAACTTGGGGCCGATGGTCTCGGCGAAGGCCAGGACCTCGCGGGCGGGCCGGAGGAGGTCGGCCTTCTCGCCGACGTGCAGGGCATGGCCCCCCTCCAGGACCAGGACGCCACCCTCCAGCCGGACTACCGGCACCCAGCGGTAGACGCCGGCCGGTTCCGCCAGTTCCAGGGCGCGAGCGATGGCCCACTCCGCCGCGGCGCGGATGGCCGGCTGGGTGGCCGCATCCCGGCTCACCCGCAGGAGTTCATCCAGGGAGATCTCCAGCGGCATCCCCCGCACCACGCCAGCGCGCTCCATCGCTGGGGGGCTTGCTTCGGCCTTCCCCATGGCCTCAGGCTCCGAACTTGTTCAGGCGCAGGGCGTTGGCCAGGGCCAGGGGCATCAGGTCCTTGCTGGGGAAGCGGCCCAGCGCGCCCCCGGCGCAGGCCGTCTCGCCGAACTGGCGCACCCCGTCGGCCCGGCAGTGGCGGGACCAGAGGAGGGTGGGCACCGGGTGCCAGGAGTGGGACCGCAGCAGGGCCGGGGTGGAGTGGTCCCCGGTCACGATGACCACCTGCGGCCCCAGGGCCAGCATCTCCGGCAGGAGGGCATCCACCTCCTCAATGACCCGCACCTTGCGGGCGAAGTCGCCATCCTCCCCCGCCGAGTCGGTCTTCTTGACGTGGAAGTAGAAGAAGTCGTAGGCCTCCCAGTGGGCCTTGAGGGTGGCCACCTCGTCTTCCAGCGTCTCGCCCGTGGGGAGGACGTCCATGCCCACCAGGCGGGCCAGGCCGCGGTACATGGGGTAGGTGGCGATGGCCGCAGCCCGCAGGCCGTAGACCTCCCCCATTTTGGGGAGGCCGGGGTCCTTGGCGGCCCCCCGCAGGGTGACCATGTTGGCCGGGTGCTCGTCGGCGAGGAGCCTTCTCGCCTCGGCCAGCCACTGGTTGAGGAGGTCGGCCGTGCGCTGAGCCTCGGGGACGAGGGGCTCCACGGGCAGGGGCGCGGCTCCGAGCCGCTGGGGGTCGGTCTCGGAAAGTTCCGGGCGCAGCCCTTCCCCGCGCAGCACCAGGACGAAGCGGTACTCCTTGACCGGCTCCACGAAGACCTGCACGTCGGGCAGTTGGATCTT
>Ga0272449_1003456_pt1 | contig 13579 bp, 12 predicted proteins | sample YNPCB0241_FD_198679 | JGI IMG/M metagenome (GOLD analysis project Ga0272449, IMG submission 198679) | Hot spring sediment microbial communities from Yellowstone National Park, WY, United States - YNP-CB-024-1 | ecosystem: Environmental > Aquatic > Thermal springs > Hot (42-90C) > Sediment...
GGTGGCGAAAGAGCGAGGGAAACACCCGTTCCCATTCCGAACACGGAAGTTAAGCCTCGCAACGCCGATGATACTGTGCTGGAGACGGCACGGGAAAGTAGGTGGCTGCCGGATTTTTTATTTTTGTATGCATGTTAAAAAAATAACAAGCAAGCTGAAAACAAAAAATGCAAATGTTTAACTACAACTCCTTTTTTAGCAAATTAAAACAATAAAAAACCGGGACGTGTTCGTACTCCGCTCTCTTTTTAACTTTCCTTCTGGTTTCTATTTTTATTGTTATGGATTATTTTAATATATTTATTCCATCTAAATTTTTAACTTTCTTAACTTTCATGTCTTCACTGCATTTATACTTATGAAATTAATTCTTCCCTGAAACTCCCTGTAAAAAATATTATCTAACATTTCAAGTAATTTGCTTCAGGAAATCGAAAATAAACGAAAACGATATTGAAAACAATTCGAAAACCATTTATAATAATCTTATACAACGATCGCAGCAAAGGGGTTTGCTTTTCATGGGAAAAATCAAGGCAGCCATTTTTGACATGGATGGTGTTTTAACAGATACTGTAAAGCTACATTTCAAAGCATGGAAGAAGATGTTTGAAAGCCACGGTTATAAGTTTGAATATGAAGATTACAAATGGAAAGTTGATGGAAAGCCAAGGTTAGATGGAATAAGAAGCATTGCATATGATGTGCCTGAAGACGAGCTAATAGAGATGGCAGAGGAAAAACAGAGATATTTTTTGGAATTTGTTGAACAAGAAAATTTAGAAGCTTTTGAAGATAGCATATGGCTCTTGAATCATTTGAAGCAAAACAATATAAGACTTGCTGTTGCTTCTTCAAGTAAAAATACTACCAAAATTTTAGCCAAAATAGGAATTTACAACATGTTTGACACAATTGTAACAGGGTATGATTTCGAAAAGGGGAAACCTGATCCTGAAATATTTCTTACTGCTGCACAAAGGCTAAACATAGCTCAATGCACAAATCATCTTTGAGCCCGAGCATCTATGCTTTGATGGGAGTAAGAGTGGGCGAGACAAAAAGAGCATATATAAACTTTATGCGTACCGCTTTGACAGACCTTGAAGACAATCAGGGTAACACAGCTTTGGGGATACATGCTGCATCTTTGGGCGGCACATGGCAAGCCTTGATATTTGGATTTGGTGGTCTGAAAATAGAAAAGGATGATGTTCTATCTGTCAATCCGTGGCTTCCTGAAAGATGGAAAGCTTTGAAATTTAGCATCTGGTGGAAAGGAAACTTACTGGATTTTACTGTAACTGCCAAAAATGTTGAGATCAAAAAAAGAGTAGAGAAAAGCAAAATAAAAATCAAGATAAGAGGGAAAGAAATAGTATTATAGGCTTTTGAGTAACAACTCCCTGTGAAAAAAAATTTCACAGGGAGTTTAATTTCACGAAAAGATTTCGAAAAAAGTTTGAAAGTTTGGAGAATATGAAACAGCATTGGTTATACCTAATAAACAAAATTTAAAAATTAAATTAAAAACCTATAGACAAGATTACTAACTTGTTGTATAATAAAATCATCGAAAACATTTCCGAAATATTTAATTCAAAAAGGAAGTTTGTTTTATGAAAAAATTTCTAACAATTTTATTAACACTAATTTTTCTACTTTCCTTGTTTGCAGGTGCGTTTGTTACACAAAAAGATGTTTTTGCCACTTCCAAGATAACTTTAAAGCTGGGTGCGTGGTCATCTTCTCCTGCTGAGAAGAAGATTGTTCAAAACCAAATTGCAGCCTTCAAAAAGCTTTATCCCAATGTCGATATTAAATTAGTTGAAATTGTCGGTGACTATAATCAAAAGATGCAGCTTCTCATGGCATCTAAAACAGAACCTGATATCTTTTACATGGATTCAATGCCAGCTTGGCAGTACATTGCAAAGAATGTCTTAGAGCCGCTTGACAGCTGGATGAAAAAGTACAATGTCAAAACAATTGGTTATGAGTCAGCACTTCATGGGGGTAAAGTATTTGATGGCAACAAGCCAGTCTTTACAGACCTGAAAGCTTTGGAGGGTTTAAAGTTTGCACTTGACCTTTTCAAAGAAGGAATATGCAAGACTCCGAAGGACTTAGGCGCTGGCTGGGTTGGAGATGCATTTGCTGACAAGAAAGCTGCTATGACAATTGAAGGTGGCTGGATGATTCCATTCTTAAACGACAGAAAGATACCAAAAGACTCATATGGAATTGCAGAACTTCCCGCAGGACCAGCTGGCAAGTCAACAATGGCGTTTACCGTTGCATATGTAATGAGCAAGAATTCAAAGCACAAACCTGAAGCGTTCAAACTTATAAGATTCTTAACTGGAGAAGGTGGACAAAAGTATGTGGTTGAAGCAGGTCTGGCACTTCCTTCATTGAAGAGCGCAGGTGTAAGCTTTGCTAAGACTTATCCAGAGAGAAAAGCGCTTGTTGATGGTGCGAAATATGCGCAGGTCTATTTCTATGGTCTGGATGGCACAAAAGTTGTGGATGTCTTCAACAAAGCATTTGAAGATTATGTAATTGGCAAAAAGTATGACCTTAAGAAGAACATTGAGGAAAGAGTAAAGCAAATGATATTTTTCAACACAGTTGTATCTTTTATTAGCACTCTTCAGATGTTTGATTTGTCATACATTATAGGTGGTTCTGATGGTGATCCCATGGGAAAAGCAATGACAATGGTTGTGATGATATACAGAACAGCTTTTAAAGAGTTCAACATGGGAGTTGCCTCAGCTATGGCATTTGTTGTGTTTGGGATTATCTTTGTATTAGCATTAATTCAGCGAAAGTTCTTTGGTGAGGAAATGTCATATTAATTAACGATTTTTCTGGATTATCGAAAAAGGAGATGAGAAAAAGGTGTGGAAGAAGGAAAATACCTATGGGATTGGAGTCAAAATAGTTCTATATACAATCTGCATTTTATGGGCACTGATAACCTTAGTGCCTTACTTGATTGCAGTTATAACTTCTTTAAAACCTATAGAAGATGTGACAAAATTCTCAGTTGACTTTGGAAAGTTGAGCTTCAGTAGCTATAAATACATCACAACAGAGTTTCCGTTTATGAGGTGGCTTTTTAACAGCTTTGTGGTTGCAGTAGCTGTCACAGCTGGTAATTTGCTTTTTAATTCCATGGCAGCATATGTTCTTGCAAGGCTTGACTTTCCGCTGAAAAAGGTTATTTTTTACATTATCATAGGTACAATGATGATACCTGGGCAGGTACTCTTGATTCCTATTTACCTTATTCTAAACAGACTTGGGTGGATTGATTCGTACAAAGGACTAATCATTCCATGGCTTGTAAGTGCATTCTATATATTTTTCATGCGCCAGTACTTTTTGACAATTCCTAAGGATTTGGAAGAAGCTGCATTGATTGACGGGCTGTCACGGTTTGGAATATTCTTTAAAATATTTTTACCGCTATCCCTGCCAGCTTTGGCTGCTCAAGCTATATTCATATTTGTGGGCAACTGGAACAGTTTCATGTGGCCGAGCATAATAGCTTCGTCTGAAGAGTTGTATACCCTGCCGGTAGGCCTCAACTCATTTTACGGTCAGTATTATCAATTTTGGAACCAGGTTTTAGCAGGAGCAATCCTTCTTTCTTTGCCAACCATAATAGTTTTCGTAGCATTTCAGAAATATTTTGTTAGGGGAATAGTCACAACAGGGCTCAAAGAGTAATAAAAATGTTGAAAAATAAGGCAAAGAAAGTGTATAATTAATTTCAAGGTTTTAGTAAAACATTTCAAAAAACAGAGGGAGAAACGCGAGAAATGAGAAAAAATAAGAATGTGACCATAAAAGATATTGCAAAAGCTTTAGGACTGTCACCAAGCACTGTTTCAAGGGCGCTTAATAATTACTCAGATATAAGCCCGGAGACAAGAGACAAGGTAATAGAGATGGCCAAAAAACTAAATTACACACCAAATATCTTTGCAAAAAGCCTTGTCACAAACAAGACAAAAAGAGTTGGACTGTTCATTGAAGACATGGAGAAAGAAGGTATATACGGTGTTTTCTATTATGAGATACTTATAAGTTTCAGGAAAGCTGCAATGGACAATGGTTATGAGGTTGTTTTGCTCTCAACATCTTCAGAGGAGCAAAAAAGAATCTCTTTTGATGCGGTTATGCAGGAAAAAGGGCTTGAAGGTGCATTTATCATGGGACTAAAAATGGATGATGAGTATCTGAATGAAATACAAAAAAGTACCTATCCTGTTGTTTTGCTTGACATTCCAATAAAAAACTCAAATATAGGTTATGTGACAACAAACAATCTGAAAGGTGCACAGCTTGCAACAGAACACTTGATTAACCTTGGACACAAAAGAATAGGATTTTTGAATGGTCACAAAAAAGCATATGTTAGTCAAGAAAGATTAAACGGTTATATATTGGCACTGAGCAAAAACGGACTTCAGGTTGACAGTGAACTTATTTATGAAGGTGATTTTACAGAGGTAAGCGGGTTTAAAGCAGCAGACTATTTTGTCCAGAAAGGTGTCACAGCAGTGTTTGCTGCATCAGACATGATGGCAATCGGTCTTATAAAAAGATTAAAGGAACTTGCTGTGGATGTGCCTAAAAAAGTTTCGGTTGTTGGATTTGACGATATATCCTTGGCACGTTACATCACCCCCACTCTTACAACAATAAGACAGAACAAGAGTGAGATGGGCAAATCAGCATTTTATCTGCTTTTGAACTTGATTTCAAAGCAGCCAATAAACCACATTATTTTAGAGCCAGAGCTTGTAAAAAGAGAATCAACAGCAAGGCTGCGCTGAATATCTTTGTAAGCTCAACAAAAACGGCTGTGAGAAGAAAGCGCAAATCTTCTCACAGCCTTTAAAATTTTAATTGGCAAGTATAAATTCTTTAGTCTGTCCTCTTTTCAATTCAAAACTGCTACCATAGTGTGAAAGCTGAATATTTTCACCTTCCAAAAGTGTATAGGAAGTAATGCTTTTTGTTGTTTCCACTTTCAAAACTCTTCCTTTGTATCTTACTTTAAACGATAAATATTCAAGTTTTTCAGGAAGCTTTGGAGCAAAGGAAAGTATACCTTTGTTTGTTCTCATTCCACCAAAACCGAATACCAAAGCTTGCCAAGCACCGCCCATACAAGCAGCATGGATTCCATCTTTTGTATTGTCATTTAAATCGTCAAGGTCCATTCTTGCTGTATATACAAAGTATTCGTATGCTTTGTCTAAGTACCCAAGTTCTGCTGCAAGGATGCTAAAGATTGCAGGTGAGAGTGATGAGTCATGTGTTGTAATTGGCTCATAGTATTCATAGTTATTTTTTAAATCCTCAAATGTAAAGTTTTCTCTCAAAAGGTAAATGAGCAAAAGAACATCTGGCTGTTTGCAAACTTGATATCTATAAATGTCTAAATAATGCCAGTTCAAAAGAAGAGGAAACTGACTCTCTGGGATTTTTGACAAATCAAGCCTCTTTTTATAGATGAATGAATCGTCCTGAGGAATAATCTTCAGCTCTGGATTGTACGGCAAATACATGTTATCAGCAATGTTTTTCCACAGCAAGACTTCATCGCTTGAGATCTCAATTTTTCTGCAAAGCTTCTCAAAAGCATCGCTGTCTTTTTCTTTCAAGAGAGTATAAAGATTTGTAGCAAACTCAAGGGTCATCTTTACCATGTAGTTTGTATAAGCGTTGTTGTCAACAAGCGCAGTATACTCATCAGGGCCAGTGACACAGAATATGCAAAATTTTCCGTTCTTTGCTTTACTGAAATGGCCAAGTTCTGAATAAAATCTTGCAACTTCAAATACAATCTCTGCACCATAACTTTTTATGAATTCTAAATCATCTGTTACTTCAAAGTATTTTTTAATGGCATAGACAATATCAGCGTTTATATGATATTGCGCAGTTCCGGCTGGGAAGTAAGTTGAACACTCTTTACCAGCAATTGTTCGCCATGGATAAAGAGCACCGCTATGATGAAGTTCTTTTGCTCTTTGCCTTGCTGCATTTAAAAGATTGTAGCGGTGTATTAGAAGCATTCTTGCAATTTCTGGATATGTGTAAATAAAAAACGGCATTATATAAATTTCAGAGTCCCAGAAATAATGTCCGCCGTAACCTTCACCTGTGAGACCTTTTGCGGCAATATTTGAAATACCATTTCTACCTGTTGATTGAAGCAGCGAAAATAGACTAAATCTTATAGCTTGCTGAATTTTAGGATCCCCTTTTACCACAACATCAGCATTTTCCCAAAAGGTTTCTAAAAATTCTCTTTGTTCTTTCAAAAGGTTTTCAAACCCCATCTTTTTTGCTTCAAGTATTTCAGCAGCGCAGCGCTCTTCAATCAAATTTTCTTCAACATCTCTTTGTGTAAAATATGAAAAATATTTTGTCAAGCTATATTCCATATTTTTTTCAGCATCAAATTCAATCTCAAATATGACAAGGTTTTTTTCTTTGTCAGTAAAAGATTTATATTGAAAATCATCAAAGTACAAAACATACTCTACCATGCAGCCATATGAAAGTCTGCTCTTTTTAGTTTTCTGCATCAAAAAACCACTAAGCTCAGCATGGCAAACTCTAATTGTTTCAAAAGGAAATTTTTCTATTCCCGAGCCAACTCTCACATCTTCTGTCTCAAGAAGATTTGAAGAGTTTCCATCTATTTTGCTTACAATTTTTATTCTGCCAGAAAAATTTAAAGGTTTTATTCTGACGTTGATTGCTCCTAAATGCTGTCTTTTAAAGAATGCAAGACGCTCAAAAGATATATAAATTTTTCTGCCACGTTCAGATTCCCAGAGTATTTCTCGTACTACCGTTCCGCTCTTCATGTTAAGTTTTCTGATATGTTTATAAATTTTTCCACTGAATAAATTGAATTTTTCACCCTCAATCATTATTTCAAATGTCTTCACATCAGCCACATTTACCATTGCCTCTCCACGCTTTGCAAATCCATATCCACCCTCTGGATAGGTTATATCAAACTCTTCATAAAAACCGTTGATATACGTTGCTTTAAAACTTTGTTTTTTGTCGGGGAAATCTTCATCCAAATTTCCCCTCAGACCCAAATATCCATTTGCAACTGTAAATATGGTCTCAAGCATAAAATTATTTTCAGGATGAAATCCATCTTCTATTATGTTCCATTCATCTGGCAAAAATATAGGTTCCTTTTTGGGAAGCTTTCTCAAACTGTATTCTCCTTTCGCTGCAAAATCTTTTTTACGTAATCATACCTTATTATAATTTTACAGTCAATGGCTGGAAGTTACTTTTTAAATATGTTTTGGGAATGTTACCGAAATATTTTCGGTAAAATTTTGTGTTTAATTATAAATTTGATGGGTAAAAAATAAAAGAAATCAAATTCAATTTTTGGAGGTAGATATAAATGCCAAGTTTTGCAAATCCTTTTCAGGGAAATGTGAACAAGAAAATGACAAAACAGGAGCTCATCCAAGCAATAAGGCTTGACATTGCATCAGAGCTTGAAGCTATTTTTATCTATGATGCTCATGTGCAGGCAACAGATAACGAAGTAGCAAAAAGAATAATTGCAGATATCAGAGACGAAGAAAAAGCACATGTGGGAGAGCTAATGACGCTCCTGAGGATACTTGACCCTGAAGAAGCTGAACACTTTTTAGAAGGTGAGGAAGAAGTGAAAAGTATGCTCAAGGAGCTGGGGATTGCTACTGAAGTAAAGCAGGGTGGGTTTACAATTGGAAGTTTAATTGAAGAAGGAAAGGAGAAAGATTGAGATGTATTTCTTGGGGCGAGACCAATCACCTTTGAAAAGTGAACATTGGAAAGTAATTGATGGAATTGTGCTTAATACTGTAAAAAAAATATTAGTTGGTCGACGTTTTTTGCATCTTTTTGGACCTTTAGGACCACAAATACAAACTATTTTTGCCGATGTTGTTGAAGATGCAGAAAGCAAAAAAGCGGTGAGAAGATATTACCCTTTAAAACAAATTTACGAAGACTTTAAGCTTAACTGGAATGATTTGGAATATATTCTCTCTGGAACAGGACCTTATGATTTTTCTCAAGTTGCAAGAGCTACTTTAGAATGTGCAAAAAAAGAAGATGAATTTATATTCTGGGGTTGTAAAGAACTTGAGCTGGAAGGAATTTTAACTGCAACTGGCACAAACAGACTTAAAAAAGGAAATTGGAACGAGGGAGAGACTGCATATTCTGAGATAGTCAAAGGAATAGAACTTCTGCTAAGAAAAGGATATATAGGTAAACTTGTTCTTGTATTAAGTCCAGACATTTATGTTCAGCTTTCAAGAATAAATCCAATGGCTGGAGTGTTAGAACTTGAAAGAATTTCAAAGCTAGTAGATGATAACATTTTTAAAACACCGGTACTTGGTGAGGGGAGAGCAGTCTTAATTTGTACCGAGTTTTCTAACATAGATTTAACGGTAGGGCAAGATATGGTTGTAACGTACATGGGAAATGACAAGCTTGACCATGAGTTTAGAATTATGGAAACAATTCTACTTCGCATAAAAAACAAGGATTCAATTGTAATATTTGAATAAAATTTTAGAATAAAAGGAGGAATAAAATGAGTGTAAAAAATGATATGACAATAGGATTTTTGAGATCTGCATATGGTGGAGAGAGCATGGCTCATATGAGATACTTGCTTTGGGGTGACATTGCTGAAAAAGAAGGTTTTCCTAATATTGCAAGACTTTTTAGAGCAATCTCATATGCTGAGCAGGTCCATGCAAATAATCATTTTAAGGTACTTAGCGACATCAAAGGTGGGCATATGGTTGCGTCTGATGCAGTGTTCGGAATTGGCACAACAGTTGAAAATCTTCAGGGCGCAATTGATGGTGAGTTGTTTGAGGTCAATCAGATGTATGATGTATATTTAAATGCTGCCCGGTATCAAAATGAAAAGGATGCAGAAAAAAGCTTTCATTTTGCAATTGAGGCTGAAAAGATTCATGCTCAGCTTTTCAGAGCTGCTCAAGACAGTGCAAAAGAAGGAAAGGATATAGAGATTAAAAATGTTTATATCTGCCCTGTTTGCGGACACACAGTTTTAGATGAAGCGCCTGAGTTTTGTCCGATATGCGGGGCAAAAAAGGAAATGTACAAAAAGTTTTAAATACAATTTGAAAAGGGGCTGTTATCTAAATTTTTTCAAAACAGCCCCTTTTTCATCACCCTTTTAAAATCTCTTCAATTTCTTTTAATTCTTCTTCTGAAAACTCAAGATTATTGATACAACCCACATTATCTTCAATCTGGGACGCTTTGCTTGCACCGACAATTACTGATGCTACAACTTTATTTCGCAAAATCCAGGCAAGTGCAAGCTGCGAAACTGTCTGACCGCGCCTTTTTGCAATCTCAGATAGTTTTTTAACCTTTTCAATTCTCTCAGGTGTTATATCACTTTCTTTTAAGAACACACCCGATTTTCTTACTCTTGAATCTTCAGGAATTCCATCTAAATAACGATCTGTCAGAAGTCCTTGAGCAAGAGGAGAATATATCACAGCTCCCATGCCAAGTTCATTTAATGTATCAAATAAGCCATTTTCAACATCTCTTGCAAACATATTGTATCGAACTTGATTTACAATGAGTTTTAATCCCATTTGCTTGGCAGCTGAGTACGCCAGTTTGGTTTGTTCAGGATTATAATTTGAAATACCAGCATATAAAGCTTTTCCTTGATGTACTGCCTGATACAAAGCCTCCATTGTCTCTTCAATTGGCGTTTGAGGGTCTGGTCTATGAGAGTAAAAGATATCAACATAGTCGAGGTTCATTCTTTTTAGGCTTTTGTCTAAGCTTGCAAGAAGATATTTTTTTGAACCCCAGTCGCCATAAGGACCTTCCCACATTGTGTATCCTGCTTTTGTCGCAACAATTATTTGGTCTCTGTAAGGCTTTAAATCAAGCTTAAAAATCCTTCCAAAATTTTCTTCAGCCGCACCTTGTGGAGGACCATAATTGTTTGCCAAATCAAAGTATGTGATTCCAAGGTCAAAAGCCTTTTGAACTATTTTGCGCATGTTATCAAATTGATCACCATCTCCAAAGTTGTGCCAAAAACCAAGAGATATGGCCGAAAGCTTTAGTCCACTTTTACCACATCGTAGGTATAACATGTTGTTGTATCTGTTTGAATCTGCTACATACATCTACATTATCTCCTTTAAAAGTTTTTAATGATTTAATTTTACCCTTTTGAGTTCAATAGTTCAACCACTTTCCTAAATCTCAATTGCAAATAAACCTAAAAAAAACTATAATATAGATAACAACACTTTCAAAGCTTTTTAAGGATGTATGCCGATGGACGAAAATATCAGGAGAGAAGATAATTTGAAGAGAATTGAAGTAAAGATTGCAGGTATGAATTATGTATTGAAAACTGACGAAGATGAAGAGTACATAATGAAAATTGCAAATTATATAAACAAGAAGATGTCTGAGGTTGTGGCTAATGAGCCGCAGCTTTCTACGTCTTTGTCAGCAATGCTTACAGCATTTTTAGTGGCAGACGAGTATTTTAAGCATCTTTTAGAATGTGATGATAAGCTTTCAAAGGTGATTTCAGAAAAGGAAAAATATCAAAAAGAAGTTGATGAATACAAAGAGAAATTAAAAGAGGCAGAGGAAAAGCTCTTGCAGCAAAATCAAGAGATGGAAAAGCTAAATGAAATTATTCAAAATCTTAACCAAGAACTTGAAAAGACAAAACAGGAACTTGAAAAGACCAAAAAAGAGCTTGATGATTTCATAAACGCATTTGATGGTGATAGGTAAAATGAAAATGCTATTTATATTCTTAGACGGTGTTGGAAAAGGGGAGAAAAATGAACATAACCCCTTTTTTTATTATCACCCCAAAGTATATGACATTTTTTTAAAAGAAGGAAATGTCTTGTTTTTAGATGCAACACTTGGTGTTGAAGGTCTGCCACAAAGTGCAACTGGTCAGGTTACAATCTATTCAGGTATAAATGCGGCAAAAGAGGTAGGTTTTCATATTAACGGGCAGATTACCCCAAGCCTCAAGCGAATAATTGAAAGACAAAACATTTTTACTACTCTGTTACACAAAGGCTTTAAAGTAGACTTCGCAAATGTTTACAGAAACGAGTATTTGCAAAAGCTATTAAATGACAAGAATTTTAAGATGTCTGTGACAAGCTACATGACCTTGATATCAGGAATAAAATTTAAAACAGTGGAAGACCTTTTAAGAGGAGAAGGGGTTTATTTTGACATCACAAACCACGTTTTAATTGAAAGTGGATATGAGGTACCAGTTTTTTCACCTGAAAAGGCAGCTGAAAATCTTTTGAATGTACTACACAAAAATGATTTTGTCCTATTCGAGCATTTTAAGACAGACATTATAGGGCACTCATGTGATATGGAAAAAGCTTTAGAGCTTTTAAAACTTTTAGATGAGTTTATGCTATACCTAATTGAGAATCTTCCGGAAAATACTTGTCTTATCGTGACATCTGACCATGGTAATGTAGAGGATTTGTCAACAAAAACGCATACAAAAAATAAGGTGCCTTTTTTAGCGTATGGGAACAAAAAAGAAATCTTTAAATTAGAATCAATTGACCAGATTTACAGAAGTGTTTTGAAATACTTTGAAAAAGAATCGCAGAGGGATGACAAAGAAATATGAAAAAGGTAGAGTTATTATCACCGGCAGGCGGGTTTGAAGAACTTGTTGCGGCAGTCAAAGCTGGAGCTGACAGTGTGTATGTTGGTGCAAAAGAGTTTTCAGCAAGGGCATATGCCAAGAACTTTTCAGAAGATGAGCTTAGAAAAGCTATAGATTTTTGCCATGAGCGAGGAAAAAAAATATATCTTGCAATAAACACCCTGATTTACAATGACGAGATGCCAAAAGCTTTAAAACTTGTAGAATTTGCAAACAAGGAAGGAATTGATGCTGTAATTGTGCAAGATTTAGGTTTGCTCTTTATTATTTTAAAAGAGTTTCCAGGCATGCCTGTTCATGCAAGTACACAGATGACAGTTCATAACTGTGCTCAGGTAAAGTTTTTGGAGAACTTAGGAGTAAAGAGAGTTATACTCTCAAGAGAGCTATCCATAGATGAGATAAAAAACATAAGACAGCAAAGCAGTATTGAACTTGAGGTTTTTGTGCATGGAGCTTTATGTGTTTCATATTCTGGTCAATGTTTGTTTTCAAGCATTCTTTTCAAAAGGAGCGGCAACAGAGGGCAGTGTGCTCAAGTTTGCAGGCTTTATTATAAACTTTTAGACAAAGAGAAAAAAGAAATTGATGAAGGTTTTCTTCTTTCACCAAAGGACATTTGTCTTTTGGAAAATATTGATACGCTAATAAAAGCAGGAGTTGAATCTTTCAAGATAGAGGGGAGATTAAAGGACCAGTATTATGTGTATACTGTGACCTCAATATATAGAAAATATATTGATATGTATTACGAGAAAGGCAAAATAACAATTGATAGTGCTGATAGGCAAAAACTCTTGCTTGTTTTTAATAGGGGGAATTTCTGCTCTGGATATTTAGAAAATGCTGGTATAGATAGAATAATCTTTAAATCTGCACCTAACAATACAGGTCTTTTTATTGGAAAATTCTATTTTAAGAATGGAAAACTTTTTTTACAGACTTCATATAATCTTTCAAATGGTGATGTAATTTCTTTTAGGAATAAAAATTTCGAAGAGATTCTTCTTGAAATAAATAACAATATTGCAAAAGAAGACGATAAGATATTTGAAGTGAAAGTTGATTTTGAAAGAAAAAAGAGATTAAAAGAATTTTCAGAGGGTCAGGTGTTTATTGTAAGAAGCAAAGAACATGAAAAAGAGATAGAAAAAGAGCTGAAGCTGGAAAAAAAGTTTAGGAAGGTTGATTTCAAGATATGGATTGAAAAAGGAAAGAGAATAAAAGCTTTAGCTATGAGTGATGGATTTGTGGTAGAAGAAGAAGGAGAAGTTGTTCAGCAGGCAAAAGAGAAAGAGGTTACATCTGAGGCTGTAATCAGCAGCTTTTCAAAACTTGGTGGGACAGTTTTTGAGGTGGGAAATTTTGATGCGCATATTGAAGATGGCTGTTTTGTGAAAGTTTCAGAATTAAACCGTCTGAGAAAGCTTTTGATAGAAAAACTTTCTCAAAGAATAATTAGCTCTTACAAGAAAGAGCTAAACCAAGATATTGAAATTTCAAGGTATCTTGGAGATTGTTATGTACGGTCATTTGACAGGAACCACCGGTTTTCTTTTATGGTGGATTCTATCTGGCAACTTGAAAAGCTTAAAAAGTGGTGTGAGTTGCGCAATCTTTCAGACTATGAAATTTATGTACCTTACAATATAATTTTTGATGTTAAGATAGATGACAACGTTGTTGTTTATTTTGACAGGATAACACATGATGAAGATTTGAAAAGGGTTGAGGTTGAGAAGATAAAAGAAAAGGGTATAAAGAAGGTTTTAG
>Ga0272449_1003457_pt1 | contig 13577 bp, 12 predicted proteins | sample YNPCB0241_FD_198679 | JGI IMG/M metagenome (GOLD analysis project Ga0272449, IMG submission 198679) | Hot spring sediment microbial communities from Yellowstone National Park, WY, United States - YNP-CB-024-1 | ecosystem: Environmental > Aquatic > Thermal springs > Hot (42-90C) > Sediment...
CATTGAAGCAGAAGCGGTAGAAATAGCACAACCAACGCCAGTAAATTTTACCTCAGTCACTTTTTCCTTATCAAAAACAATCATCATTTTGATTTTATCACCACATAAAGGATTGGCCACCTCAACCTTTTTGGTAGGATTTTTAATTTCTCCAAAATTTCTTGGATGTTGATAGTGGTCTAAAATAATTTCGGTGTAAATATTGGACATAAAAAAATTCAAAATTTAAAATTTAAATCTCAAAATGAAAATTAAAAATTAAAAATTAATAAATTTTTAATTTAAAATCATTTTGAATTTTACATTGTCATTTTGAGATCTGCATTTTAAAGTTTAAATTTTATTTTCACTTCTTTCAATCCTTCAACTAATTTTTCAACATCATCTTTGTCATTGTAAAGATAAAAACTTGCTCGACAACTTGATGAAACACCCAAAAACTGATGTAATGGTTGAGCGCAATGATGACCAGAACGAAGACAGATATTTTTTTCTGATAAAATTTGGGCCACATCATGCGGATGAAGATTATAAAAATTAAACGCCAAAATCCCGCTTCTTTCTTTGATATTACCCTCACCTAAAATTTTTATGTTTTTACCAAACTCTTCTTTTAATCTTTGATAAGCAAATTGGACTAATTCTTTTTCGTAAGTTTCAATTTTTTCCAAACCAATTTTTTCTAAATAAGAGACTGCCTCAGAAAGGGCAATCACCTCAGCAATCGCCGGTGTTCCTGCTTCAAACTTATAAGGTGGATCTTTAAAAAAAGTTTTATCCAAAAAAACCTCGGCAATCATCTCCCCCCCAAAATTAAAAGGAAACATCTCGCAAAGTAAATCATACTTTCCCCACAAAACCCCCACCCCTGTTGGTCCAAGCATTTTATGAGAAGAAAAAGCTAAAAAATCAACTCCCAAATCTAAAACATCAATTTTTTTATGAGGAGCAGCTTGAGCCGCATCAACGATAACAATAACTTTGGGATTGATTTTTTTTGCCACCATAACAATCTCTTTTATCGGATTAACCGTCCCCAAAACATTGGAAATATAAGTTAATGCCAATATCTTTGTTTTCTTGGTGATAATATTATCTAATCTCAAAGATTTTTTACTTTCAAAGTTTTGAGTTTTGGTTTTGAGTTTTGAGTTTTGAGTTTTGAGTTTATTTTCATAAACATCCAACTCTCCCTCTTGATTGATATTAACTACTTTTAAAATCGCTCCTGTTTCTTGAGAAAGCATCTGCCATGGTACAAAATTGGAATGATGCTCCATAATCGTTGTCACAATCTCATCGTTTTTTTCGATTATTTTTCTTCCTAAACTGTAGGCTAAAAGATTTAAACTTTCCGTTGTATTTCTGGTAAAAATTATTTCTTCTTTTTTTCCATTGATAAATTTGGCTATTTTTTCTCTTGTTTCCTCATACTCTTCTGTGGCTTTTTCTGATAAAGAATAAATACCCCGAAAAATATTGGCTGAGTATTTTGAATAATATTCAACTAATTTTTCAATCACCGTCCTTGGTTTTAAAGAAGTAGCGGTTGAGTCAAGATAAACTAAAGATGGATTATTTTCAAAAATCGGAAAATCTTTTTTTATTTGGGAGAGATTAAACATATAATTTTTAACTTTTAATCGAGTCCATACTCATTTTACTCTTGTTTGCAAATTTTATTACTTTTGTCATCCTTAATAAGTCGAAACAACTATATAATTGACAGTTATCATTCCCGCGAAAGCGGGAATCTATATAATCATACCTTAATTAGATTAGAATAAGTAAGGTAAAATCTTATAGATTCCTAATTAAATCAGGAATAGATTTTTTATATATTGCCATCCAAACTTGCCCTCCAAATCGGAGGATAAGGAATGAAAAAAATTTTGTTAATTAAAAATTATATCAATTAAGTTAATTTGTTTTTTAAATTTTGTCCGCAAGTTGCGGATTAACTTTTAACTTCTCTTTTATCTCTCCCACAAATCCTTCAATCAATAAATCTTTAGCTTGACTGTCATTTAATCCTCTTGATTTTAAGTAAAAAATTTGCTCCTCATTTAAATAGCCAGTAGTTGAGCCATGAGTGCAAAAAACATCATTGGCTAAAATCTCAAGATCTGGTTTTGAGTCAATATCAACATTTGATGATAATACAAGATTTTGATTTTTTTGGTAAGCGTGCGATTTTTGGGCGCCTTTTTCAATCCTTACCAACCCTCGATAAAAAAATTTTGCTTGATCAAAAAAAACGCCTTTAACCAAAAGATTTGAAAAAGAGTTGGGAGCAATATGATGCTGAATAGTTTTGATATTAAATTGATCATTCCCTTTTCCAACATATAATCCATAAATTTCTAAGTTAACATTTTCTGCCTCTATTCTAAAACTAAACTCCCCTGACAAATTTTCAAAAAAAACCACGTAACTACCTGGCTTATTAAATACTAATATTTCTTTTTTCTCTTTATTTAAATTAATTAATTTTGAATTTTGCATTGTCATTTTGCATTTTGATTTTTGAATTTTGAATTTTTAACCCACACTCCCACTCATCTCCAAATTAATCAATCGATTAAGCTCAACCGTATATTCCAAAGGTATTTCTTTGGTCACTGGCTCAATAAAACCATTGACTAAAAGTCCCTCAGCTTCCCCTTTTTTAATCCCTCGTGATTGTAAATAAAAAAGTTTTTCTTCGCCAATTTTCTCAACTGTTGCCTCATGTTGCACCTCAACATCTTTGTTTTTAATTTTCATTGTTGGATAAGTATCACTTCTTGATATCTCATCCATTAAAAGCGCATCACAAGAAACATAGACTTTGCTACCTTTTGCCATTGGTGAAACATAAACTAAACCGCGATAGGATGTTCGGCCGCCGCTTTTTGCAACTGATTTTGAAATAATGCGGGATGAAGTATTCGGAGCCAAATGAATCATTTTTGCACCAGCGTCTTGATGTTGATTTTTCGAAGCATATGCAATTGATAAAACTTCACCTCGCGCTCCTTCTCCTGATAAAACACAAGAAGGATATTTCATCGTGATATGACTTCCAATATTACAATCAACCCACTCCATCACCCCTTGCTCCTCAACTTTGGCTCTTTTAGTCACCAAATTATAAACATTATTACTCCAGTTTTGAACTGTAGTATAGCGGACTCTTGCGCCTTTTTTGACAAAAATCTCAACCACTGCTGAATGAAGTGATGAAGTGGTATAAATGGGAGCGGTACAGCCCTCGATATAATGAACATAACTTCCTTCCTCAGCAATAATTAAAGTCCTTTCAAACTGACCAAACGCTTCGGCATTGATTCGAAAATAAGCCTGAAGTGGTAAGCTAACTTTTACACCTTTTGGCACATATAAAAAAGAGCCACCCGACCAAACGGCGGTATTTAAAGCAGCAAATTTATTATCAGAAGAAGGGACAATTTTTCCAAAATATTCTTTAACAATCTCTGGATACTCTCTTAGTCCAGAATCCATATCTAAAAAAATTACTCCTTGCCGACGTAATTCTTTTTTAATACTTTTGTAAACCACCTCACTCTCATACTGAGCCGAAACTCCGGCTAAAAAATCTCGTTCTGCTTGAGGAACACCAATTTTATCATAAGTTTCTTTTATCTCCTCTGGTAAATCTTGCCAAGAAGAAGCTGGTTTTTCGGTTGGTTTTATGTAATAATAAATATCATCAAAGTTAATAGCCGATAAATCCGCACCCCAAGAAGGCATTTCTTTTTTCACAAAATTATCATAAGCCTCAAGCCGAAGTTTAGTCATCCATTTTGGTTCTTTTTTAAGATAAGAAATTTCCGCAACCAACTTTCTATCCAATCCCTTTCTTGATTTAAAAACATAGTTTTCTTTTACCCTAAATCCATAACGGTAGTCAAAGGTTAGATCGTCCATAAATAAAATCTCAAAACTCAAATGTCAAAACGCAAAACTAAAATTATTATGACTTTTAACTTCAACTTTTGACTTTTAACTTTTAACTTATTTTTCATATCCCTCTTTCTCAATCTTCTCCGCCAGTTGATGATCGCCTACTTTTTTTATCTCACCATCAATCATCACTAAAACTTTATCGGGTCTTAAATAACGAAGAATTCGGTTGTAATGAGTAATTACTAAAATTGTTCTTCCTTTTTTAAAATCAGCGATAAATGAAGCAATAGTTTTTAAAGCATCAACATCAACACCTGTATCAACCTCATCAAAAATCAAAAATTTAGGTTCCAAAACTGCCGCTTGCAACACTTCCATCTTTTTCTTTTCGCCACCCGATGCCCCATCATTTAAAGATCTTTCAATTAATTCTTTTTTTATTTTTAACTTTTTGGCTAAAGTCTCAATCTCTTTTTTTAACGCCAAAGGATCTTTTTTCCCAGATAAAGCCAATCTAAGAAGCTGAAAAACATTAACACCCGATAAAGACAAAGGTTGTTGAAATGATAAAAAAATTCCTTTTTGAGATCGCTTTTCCACTGGTAAATCAGTAATATCCTCACCTTCAAAAAAAATTCTTCCACTTTTTATTTCATAGGATGGATGACCCATTAAAATATTGGCCAAAGTTGATTTTCCCGAACCATTAGGACCCATAAGAGCATAAACTTTTCCTTTCTTAAAATCAAAATTGATATTTTTTAAAATTTGTTTTCCAGAAACATAAACATTTAGATTTTTTAAAGAAATCATAAGATTATTAGCCTAAAATTTTTAATAATTTTTCTTTTTTTAAATTTTCAATAAAAGCATTCCTTAATTTATGATTAAAAAATTTCTTGTGAGAACAATTTTTCTCCCACTGACATTGATAATCTTTATCAAAACATTTAGTCAAAGCTAAATCACCTTCAAAAACTTTTAAATAATCATATAAAGTCAACGAATTAACTTTTGGATTCAAAAGATAACCGCCGATTTTTCCCTCGCGACTTAAAAGTATTCTTGCCGAAACTAATTTGGAAGCAATCCTGGCTAAAAATCTTTTTGGTAATTTTAATTTTTCAACAATTTCAGTCAATGAAGTATAATTTTTTTTATCTTTTAAATACTCCAACATCAAAAGCCCATAATCTGATTGTTTTGAGATGTTAAACATAAAAATAAATTTAAAATTTAATTATTACATTATAAGTAATAGTTTAATATATGAAAGAAAAAAAGTAAAGAAGAAATTAAATCAAACTTATTTTAATACTTTTTTATATCCTCCACATCCTCGAAAAAGCCAATGGGCAACACGAGTAACAGTAGCAGTAGAAACACCTGTTTTTTCAGCAATTCTTTGATAAGACAAACCTTGAGTTAACAATCGAGCCACTTCCAACCGATTAGCAAACTCCTCAATTTCAGCTAAAGTCAAAAGATCTCGCAAAAAATTAGCAATATCTTTTTCTGTTTTTAATCTTAAAAACGCTTTTACTAGATTTTTTTCTTTTTGATTCCTCGGTTGGAAAAATTCAGCTTGTTTAAAATTAACTAGTTTTTTGTTTTTCATATAAAAATTATAACAAATAAAATCCCCTTGACAGATAAAGTTAATGTGTTATTATATTAGCATATTAATATGTTAATATAATAGTTTAAAACCTAATTATGAACACATTTAATAACTTTGTTTTTGAATTAAATCATCACCCGCCGTTTTAGGCGGGGAAATCTTTATTAGGTACAACCATATTCCCTACCCCGCACTTTTAGGCGGGTTTTTTATTAGTTAATAATAAAAATGGAAAATAAAATATTACCATCAAATCTTGAATTATTATCTTTGCAAAATAAAATCTTAACATTATTAGGTGAAGAAGCGATTAAAGATTCAAGGTTAATAGAATCAATCGCTAATTTGTACGCCCAAGTTTTCGCCGGACCACCTTGGAATGAATTTTGTCGTTGTTCTTTTTGTAATAAATTTTATGGTCAAGAACAATCAATCGGCTTACCATCTCCCTGTTGTTCAGAATCATTAATTGAAGCATATCCTTTAGCTGAAACAAGTGATTACATAAGAAAGGAATTAGCAGAAAAAAATTCTCTTTTAAGCTATCTTGTTAATTCTAATAATGAAATTTTTGGTTTTGCTTGGGGATACCAAAGTACTCCTCAACAGTTTGCTGGCAAAAAATATCAGACACAGGAAATGAGACAAACAATTATAAATTTATTAAATTCTGCTGGCTTACATGAAGAATTACCTATTTATTATTTTTCCGAATGTGGTGTTGAAGAAAATAATAGAGGAAAAGGTAGTGCAAATATCTTGACTCAAGAAATAATTGAGACAGCAAAAAGTTTAGGACTACCTTTATTGATGCGTACCAATTGCCAATCACCAATGGTGGCAGTTGCTAAAAAATTTGGGATGAAACAATTTTTTGGTCCGGAGATGATTTATCAAAATTCTCAAATCATTACAACAGAAAGGATTATTAATGGAACGGATCTAGAGAATCCAAATCGCGTTTTATTTATTAAAATTTATTAAAAATTTTATTTAAAAACCATGTTAATTAATCTTTTAAAAAAATTAATTTCTATTCCATCGTTTGTTGATGAAAAAAATAATGAAAAACTTATGGCAAATTTTATTATTGATTTTTTTAAAAATAATCTTTCTTGGTTTGATATAAAAAAACAAAAAATAATTAATAATCGATTTAATCTAATTATTTCCGACGGATATAAACCAAATCTTATATTCTTATGTCATTTGGATACCGTAAAACCAACAGATAATATTAAAAAAATGTTAACACCAAAAATAACTAGCAAAAAAATTTATGGTCTTGGTGCTTGCGATATGAAAGGAGGAATTTCTTCTCTTCTTGCAGCCTTAAAAGAAAAAAATAAGACAAAGGGAGTTACGGTAATTTTTGACTGTGATGAAGAATACTATTTTTTAGGAATTAAAAAAATTTTAGAAGAATATTCATTTAATCCAAAATTAGTGGTATGCCCGGAGCCAACTGATTTAGAAATTGTTAATGGTTGTCGAGGTATTACAGAAATCGAGCTTGAAGTTTTAGGAAAAACGGCTCATGCGGCTAATCCTAATCTAGGCATTAATGCCATTGAACAATCAGTAAATTTAATTTTACAATTAAAAAGAAAATTAAATATTAAAAAAAATATTTTTTTAGGAAAAACAACTGTAAATTTAGCCTATCTTTATGGCGGAAAATTTTCCAATAACATTATTGATATTCAAGCAAATGCTGTTGCTGATATTGCAAAATTATTGTTAGATATTCGAATAGCCCAAACCGATCTTAATGGAATAAAAATTATTGATCTTATTAAAAAAATTAGCCAATCACTTAAATTAAAAATTAATAAAACTAAAATTAATATCGACTATCCGTCATATTGGACAAATCCAAAAAAACTTAAAACTTTTGAACAACAACTAATAAAAAATAATTTAAAAATTAAATATAAAAAATTAGAAACAATGGGATTTTTTGAAGGCGCTTTGGTTGCAAAAAAATGGAGTTGTCCAACTGTTAGTTTTGGTCCAACTGGCTCAAAAAGCGCACATACTAAAGATGAGTACGTTGAAATTGATAGTTTGTTTAAAGTAAAAAATGTCTTTAAAGAATTAATCTCTATTTATGCTATTTAGTTAAATATTTTTTTTTCTTAATTTATGATCCAATTTTTCAATCGCGTATCTCAGCATTATTCTTGGCATTTTTTGTTAATGTTGATCTAAAAAATTTATTAAAACTTTTTCATCTCTTTTTCCTACTTCTCTTAATATAAAACCGAATGCTTTATGAATTAAATCATGTTTATCATTAATTAAAATCCTTGAAAGTTATAAGTTAAAAATATCTTCCCAAAAAGTCTATTTCTTTTTCATAAACTTTTTGAGCAATATCAAATCGCCAAAGGCTATGATTTTGACCTTTTAAAATCATATATTCATCTTTTCTTTTTTTAATAATATCGATTATCTTTTTTCTATCTCTTTTATCAACATAAAGATCAAATTCACCATAAACTAAATGAACTTTACCTTGATATTCTTTTAAATTATCTAAGAAATTCATTTCTTTTACTTCCACCCAAAATTTTCCATAATACTTTTGTCCTCCTTCTTCATATATTTTTTCTGAAGCAACTCTTACATTTGATTTTGGATCAGGTACCCATAAAATAACAACTGGAATTTTGTTTTTTAATTCTTTGGAATTTTCCGCAATTAAAGTCGCAGTTGCTCCCATACTTTGCCCCATCAGACAAACACGATAATTTTGATTTAAAAATTTTTTCGCCAAAAAAATGATTGTTTCTACCCATTCTTTAAAAGATGATTGAAGAAAATCTCCCTCACTATTGCCACTTGATGGTTGATCAAAACGAAAAACCGAATATCCTTTTTGAAGTAACTTTCTTTCAAAATTAACAAAAGTTCTTGCCGGACGAACCGAAGAACTTCTAAATCCATGACTCATAATTATAATTTTTTTATTGGATGTTTTCGGTTCAGCCAAATAACAAAAACTTCTTTTCCTTTTATTTTTTCAAAAAAAACTTTTCTTATCATATTTGTTTAATAATTTTTACAAAGAATGGTTTAAAAAACTAGAATAATTTTTGATGTGATCGTACCATATTTTATCCCTTTATAAACTCATTCGGGGCATGCGGTCAAGATTTTTAATATCAGAGACAAAAAGATTTTTTTGGGCTTTAAAAGAAGCAACAACCCCAATCATTGCCGCATTATCACCACAAAGATATTTAAACGAGGGAAACAAAACTTGACCGTTATATTTTTTTGCTAAATTGCGAAATAATTTTCGAAGATATAAATTGGCCGAAACTCCACCAACTAAAGCTAAATTTTTAATCCCAGTTTTTTTAATTGCTTTTTCCATCTTGATAATCAATGTCTCAAAAACTGCCTGTTGAAATGATGATGAAAGTTCTCTTATTTTTTTTATTTTTTCTTTCTCGTTCATTTTTTTTAAAAAATAATAGAAAGAAGTTTTCAGTCCGGAAAAGGAAAAATTTAAATTATCAGAAGAAACCATCGGTCTTGGAAAATGATAAAAATCACGGTTATCAACTTCCTTGGCTAATCTTTCAATCACTGGTCCACCTGGATAACCAAGTCCCAAAAGTTTAGCCGCTTTATCCAAAGCTTCACCGGCGGCATCATCGATTGTTTCTCCAATGACTTTATACTTTAAATGATCTTCAAAAATCACCAAACTCGTATGCCCCCCAGAAACAGTCAAAACTAAGTAAGGAAAATGAAAATCAATTTTTGGATTGCCTTTGGAATTTTGAACAAAAGGCGAGTAAATATGGCCCTCAAGATGATTGACACTTATAATTTTTTTATTAAATTTTTCTGCCAACTCTTTTGCTTTTTTAATACCAACCTCAAGGGCTGGCGCCAATCCTGGACCAACAGTTACTGCTATTGCATCAATATAGTCAAAAAAATTTATAAAACGGGTAGCTGTTTGAGCTAGGGAGCGATGAAGTGAACCCTCGCTTTGCGAGGATGAACGAATCGCGACCGATCCCGCCGATTGAGGCGGGGAAGCGAGTTTACTCGTAAATAAATTTTTTTGACTAAGATTTTTTTTAATTGTTGCATTAATTACAAAATCAATTCTCTCCTCATGGGCTCTTTTGGCAATTGAAGGAACAACCCCTCCCCATTTTTTGTGAAGCAAAACTTGAGAGTAAATAACATTTGAAAAAACCCGCCGCCCCAAAACCACAGCCGCTGCTGTCTCATCACAACTGGTATCGATTGATAAAATCATCAAACACCAAACACCTAACATCTAACTTCTAACACCTAGCACCTAACATCTAACACCAAATATACAACATCTAACACTTTAACAAAGTGTAACGTGTAACGTGAAACGTGTAACGTAAAACGTTAAATATTAACAACGTTTACACAATGTTTACACTACTTTTTACACTAATTTTCACTCTCCCAATCTCTATTTATCTCTACTTATCTCCATTTATCTCTATTTATCTCTATATATCTCCATCAATCTCTATTACTTCTTCTTCCTTTGGTTTCTTGGCCAAAATAATTTTGGCAATTTTATCTTCAATTTTTTCTCGTAAAATTCTTTCTAGATTGCGAGCGCCAAATTTTTCATTATAATTTTCTTCAACAATTTTTTTCAAGAAGTTTTCATCAATTATAATCTTAACTTGATAAAGTTGATAAAGATCTTGTTTTATTTTTTCCACCATTTTTTTAGCCAAATCTAAGATTGATTGATTGGTGAGTGGTTTAAAAACCACAACTCCATCAAAACGATTAAGAAATTCTGGGGAAAAGAGATGACGGTTAATTAATTCATCAATAAAATTTGTAGAGGAGGTATAAGAATATAAAAGATCAGCGCCAGCGTTTGAGGTAGCAATAATCACCAAATTTTTACCATCAACTCGTTTACCAAAACCATCGGTAAAATAGCCTTCATCCAAAAGGGTTAAAAAGATATTGATTAAATCTTTATTTGCCTTTTCTAGTTCATCAAGGAGCAAAACCCCATAAGGTTTTTCCCGAATAGCTTTGGTTAAAAGACCGGGATTGCCAGTTTCTATTGAGCCAATAAGGTTTTTGATGTCTTCTTTTGTTTGATACAAAGACATATCAAAACGCAAAAGATAGTTTTCTGACCCAAAAAAAAGTTTAGCAATAGCTTTAGCAGTTTCTGTCTTCCCCACTCCAGTTGGGCCTAAAAATAAAAATGAGGCTAATGGTTTTTTTCTTTTACCCAAAAGCAAAAATGAACGGCGAAGGGCTTGAGCTAATTGATCGATTGCCTCTTCTTGTTGGATAATTTGATAAGAAAGTGTTTTTTCTAAATTTAAAAGTTTTTCCGATAAAGCAGGAGTGATTGAGGTTGGAATATGAGTTTTTTCCTCAAGAACTTGATCTATTGTTTCTGGTAAAACAACTGTCCATTGTTTTTCTAAAAGACCAAGTTTTTTTCTTTGAAAAACGGCAGCTAAATCTAAAAGATCAATGGCTTTTTCAGGAAAAGGAATATCGGTAATATAAAAATTGGCTTTGTTTATTGCATTTTTTATTGTTTCATAAGGAAAAAAAGCTTGATGGCGAGTTTCTAAGATTTCAAAGTTTTCTAAAATAATTTTTTCGGCTTCCTCAATTGATACTTCATAAACGTCAACTTTTTCAAAAAGGCGATTGATTTTTTCATTGGGATAGATAAATTTTTGATAAGGAAACGGTTCGGTAATACCGATAAATTGAATGGCATCAGTTTTAGCAAACTTTTCAATGGTGGTGGTGAGATCAACTCTTCCTTCAAAAGGAAAAAGGTAGCGATCAATGTTGTCAATTAACAAAATCACATTTTTGGCTTCGGCTGCTTCTTGTAAAAGTTCTTCGAAAAAATTTTCCCGTTTTTTTTCATCAGTAAATTCTGAAAGAATTTTTTCCATATTGACTTTTAATATTCTTTTGTAAGCCAAAGCGGGACCAACTTTTCCTTCATAGATTTTTTTGGCTAAGGCATCAACAATGGTGTGTTTTCCTACCCCTTCTTCACCAACAATCATTACGTTGGCAAAGTTGCTTTTGGAAAGAATCCGTTCAATTTGGTCAATTTCTTTTTGTCGATCAACAATTGATAGTCGAGAATTTAAGTAAGAAGAATCACTAAGACTTAGTGAGTACTGGTCTAAATTTGGTGTGTAACCAAAAGTCCAATCACGGGCTAAAGGTGGGTAAGAAAAAAGATTATTAAGCTCCCACCAGCGTTTTTTTTGAAAATGTTTTTGGTAAAAATCTTCAAACCAAGCATCAACTAAGGATTTATTTTTTTCATCCAATAGATGGGTTTTTAAAAATTTTTCTTTTAATTTTTGTTTTTTTGTCTCTTCTTTGTCCTCAAAAGGAAAGATAATAATTTTAAAAGGCAAATAAAAAATAAAGAAGAAAATAATTATAAAAGGCAAAATAACGATGTAGGCAACTGTAAGAAAAAAATAAAAAAGAAGAATTGATGTGCGGGCAAAAAAACCGATTCCACGGGAAATTAGGTTGAAAAATAATCGATTTACCCATTCTTCGAAAGAAAAACCCACCCCCTGTTTTTTTGCTACCAAATTTTTCCAAGGAGAAAATAAGGTTTTTAAAAGATGTTTGACTGAAAAAAAATAAGGAAAGAAAATAAAAAGATTGATAAGAGCGGTAAAAAAGTTGGAAATTTCTTCTTTTATTTTAGGCATATATTAATAATACAATAAATCTTAGGGAAAGTGTAAAGGTTGTGTAAAAGTTAAAAGATGATACGAATGATGCTAATAAATGCCGTGTAAGATTAGTGTAAAAAGTAGTGTAAACATTGTGTAAACGTTGTTAATATTTAACGTTGTTAATATTTAATGTTTTACGTTACACGTTCCAAGTTACACTTTGTAAAATTGTTAGATGTTAGATGCTAGGTATTAGAAGTTAGAAGTTCGGTGTTTGGTGATTTTTTACCTCTTGACAAATGAAAAAAAATCGTTAATCTTTTATTTTAAAAGGTTATGGAAAAAGCTGAAAATTCTGATAAACCTCCGGAAGGGAGGTTGATGCCTTTAACCTTTTATCTTCCAAAAACTTCGGCCAATAAAGAAATTTATCAAAATGGTCTTTCTAAAATCATTGACCGATTGGTGGTTAAGACGGAAACCGATATTGAAAAATGTTGGCAACTTTGGGAAAAATTTTCTCCCAAAAAATCTCTTTTTCAACTTTGGGAATTTCGTTATAGTTGGCATCAAGGATGGGGGTTTCAACCTTATTTTTATACCATTTATTTGGGTAAAAAACCAGTAGCCGTTTTACCCTTATGGTTTAATGAAATTGATAAAAAATACGAATGGTTTGGTGGATATTGGCCTGAAGACAATTGTTTTTTTGTTTCTGATACCGATTTTATCTTACCCCTTTTGAAGATTGCCCCAAAACCAATTTTATTAAATGCGATTGAGGAAAGCGACAGTCTTTTGCCCTTTAAAGACATATATTTTAATACCGATACCCCAAAATATATAATTAATGCTTCTTCTTGTAAAACAGTTGAAGAATATTTGATGACATTAAAAAAGAAAAATCGTCATCATTTAAGATATTATAAGAATCATTTTTCTCAAATAGTGACAAAAATTGAGTTTGTTGAAGGTGATGAAAGTAAAAATCTTCGCGCTTTTTTTAAGCTGTCTATCTTTGATTATGAAAGGAAAGAAGAAGATAGTTTTTCTGAATATCGAAAAAAACAAAGACTTAAGACCTTTGAGATGATTTATAAAAATCAAGGAATTTACAAAATTGTTTCTTTGTACATTTGGGTGGGTGATTATTTGGCTGCTTACGATATTTTAGGGATTTATAAGAATAATCTTTATCTTTTAACTGGAGCGGCTGATCTACAACGTTTTCCTGGGCTTGGTGTTTATATTACTGCCATTGAACTTGAAAAAGCGTGGGAATGGGGAGTTTCTTTGATTGACTGCATGCAAGAAGACTACAACTGGAAGCA
>Ga0272449_1003458_pt1 | contig 13563 bp, 9 predicted proteins | sample YNPCB0241_FD_198679 | JGI IMG/M metagenome (GOLD analysis project Ga0272449, IMG submission 198679) | Hot spring sediment microbial communities from Yellowstone National Park, WY, United States - YNP-CB-024-1 | ecosystem: Environmental > Aquatic > Thermal springs > Hot (42-90C) > Sediment...
TCAGCGAGGAGGAGTTGAGGCGTTTCGTGGAGAAGGCTAGGAGGAAGGCGCCAGACCTCTCGGGGGTCAAGAAGATGTGGCAGACGCTGGAGTGGCTTAACACAGACGCGTCGTTTATCGGAAGGCAGATAGAGGCCACCACCGCCCATACTTGGCAGGCGGCTTGGTACGTCGCCCTCTTCGGCGAGCCTGAGTCGATCAGCGGCAGAGCCAACGTCACGGAGGAGGGCGTCAAGCCCATCGTCCAAATGCGCTGGCCTAGGGAGGTCTTAGACCGCATCATCGCCGAGGAGGGCAGGGAGCTGGAGTCTCTCCTCGGCTGCACCGTCAAAAGCTGGCGGGAGCTGGTAGACGCTATAGACTGGCGCCGCGTCTTGAAAAAGGTCGAGGAGCTGGCCGTCAAGTTGAAGCCTTGGATTGGCCCCGAGGGGGCAAGCGAAGCCGAGAGGGAGGGGCTTGCGAAAAGGATGCTAGGCAAGTTGACTCTCCTAGCACACTTCGCTGAGGCCAGGAAGGGGATGGACGACGGCGAGTGGAGGGAGGAGAGGGCCAAGAGACTGGCCAGAGCTGTGGAGGCGTTGAGCGGTGGGAGGATAGCCGGCGATCACGCCGAGAGACTGGCCAAGCTAATCATCCGCTACGCCGAGAGACGTGAGGAAATGGTGAAGAAGCGCATCGAAAACCTAGCTGGAGAGATCGGCGTCTCTAGGGAGGAGGTTTGGGGCATCGTTAATCGCATCTCCAGCGGCGAGGATCCCTATGTGTACTGCCTCGCCAGGGACTGTGCCGACGATAGGATCGTCAGGAAGTTCGTAGCCCCTGCCCTAGAGATGATAATGCTGGACAAGGCGCTGAACAACGAGTTCAACAGGGAGAAGGCGTTGCTCCGCTTTGGCGAGATGTATGCAACGGCGGTAGCGGGAGACGGACACGTGGGGCGTGGGTTGGTCGAGCTGGCTGTCGGTGGGGAGCTGGGCGGAGGCGCCGCGCTTCTGCGCCTAGCCACACTGCATCTGCTCAACAAGCTTCTCTCTGACGAGCTGAAGTTCAACGTACGGGTATACGTGAGGAACGGCAGTCTTTACAACATAGCCGCCTACGGCGAAGACGCGGCGAGGTTTAAGCGTCTTCTCGCCGTATCTGCGCCCTCAGCCGGCGGAGAGTATTTAAGCGAAAAGTTCAATGGATTCGTGGAGGCGGCCAAGGTAGAGGTGCGGCTTGGCGACATATGGCTAACTGATAGCGGCAACGTCGCCGCCGACTTGATAATATCGGTAGCCGGCGTCGCCGAGAAGTATAAAGTGTATCTACGCGCAACCGACATCCTGCTCCAATTCCAATCGTCGGACAGGAGCCGCGTCGAGCTCGCGGCACGCCTTCTGAGACTTGCGGGCGTCGGCGCAGAAGTGAAGAAGGAAGGCGGCAGAGACGTGTGGCGCGTCTACGCCTACACCGACATGCTTGCGGCTGGGCGTAAGGAGCTTAGAGACGCCATCGCCGAGCTCGTTAGGAGGGCTGTAGAGAACGGCTGGGTGGAGACGGGCAAGGCTGAGCGCTGGCTGGAGAAGTTGGAGAGGGGCCGCGTGCTGAGAGAATGGCCCAAGTACCTCATAGGACTTGACCACCACGGCGCGCTTGTGGTAAGATATCACTCAACCAACTCCGACAGCATAGTGCGGGAGACGCAACGGCTTAGGGAGATGGGGCTTGAGGAGGGCAAACACTTCTCGGTGAAGATGCCGGAGGGGGGCCGCAACGGCTACGTCTCGATCTTAAAAGAGGGCTTGGCCTATGCCGCCTGGCTTTCTGTACACGGCTCCGGCGAACAACAGAGACTTGCGGTGGATTTTGTAGAATACATACTTCAGAGGGCGAAGAAGGCGGGCGAAGACGTGTACGGAAAGGCCGAGGAGATCGTAAAGGAGGGGAAGGCTAGGGGCTCTCTAACGCTAAAGGGCTTTGAGAAGAGGGTTGAGGTGGAGGGCAGGGAGTACGTGGTGAAGGTAATAGGCGGAGGCGCCGAGTTCGATGAGGGCAGAGGCGGCAAGAAGTTGCTGAGGATTAGGATAACGGCGGAGGTAGACGGCGTATTGCGCGACTACACGATTACCTTCGGCAGGTATGGGGAAATCAACGCGGCTAAGGGCTTCGCTGTGGCGAGGGCCGACGCCCCCGGCGGCAAGGAAGCAGACGCCGAGAGGTTTTCAGCGCTGATTAAGGCCCTCACCGGCAAGGAGCCGAGGATACGCCGGAAGAGCGACGGCACCATAGAGATCGAATGCGGCAGGGGACACCTAGACGGCTTCGCCCGCTTCGCCGAGCTAGCAGACGCTATAGCGAAGTGGCTAGAGGAGACGAGGCGGTGATCGGACAGCACCTCGGCCGCTGTGGAAAGGCCGAGTTGCACAGGCGGCAGATTCTAACGCCAGGCGGCGTCTAGGCGAAGCCGCCGAGTTGCGGACAAGCCATGTGGAGCGTGTAGCAGGCGACATAATACACGTAGCCACCCAGCCCTATGGGGGCCGTGAGACCAAAATAGTGGAACCAGATGGCCACGACCTCTAACATAGATACGATAATCGCTATGGTTAAGGCGGTCGCCGCAGCTGGCTCTAGGCTGTAGACGCCGAGGGCCATCGCCAGTCCGGGGTAGAAGGTGCTGTAAAGCGCCTTCTCGCCCACGATAACGCCGACTCCCTCGTCGTCTCTCCCCTTAGCGATAAATATGAGGCCGACGATGGACTCAGGTATCACAGTGGCCACGGGCACCAGTATCACGGAGAGAGCAAGCTTGTCGAGACCCAGCGACGCCCCCAGCTCCTTTATGCCGCCCACCATCCACTCGGCGCCGAAGGCCATAGCCACCACCGCCGCCACTGTCTGTAGCACGGGATTCCTCAACCACAACGAAGAACCCGCCTTCTTCACCTCCTCCTCGCGAAGCATAAACTTAGCGTATACGAAATAAAGCACAAGCAACAACACGCCATATAGCTGGCCGTAGATACCATAGCGCTCGGGGTGCAGGAAGAGAATAGGCAGAAGCGGTATGGTGAAGACCAACAGGGGCACAGCCACTATTCTATGCACATGAGGCAACCTATACCTCCGCCACCCCAACGCCCAAGCCGCCAAGCTCACGGCTATAACCACGGGGTATATCACGGTAGCTGCCATGAAGGGCTGAGCCACGATGGAGCCCCAAGCGATCTCCGCCTGCCCCCGCAAAAGCGCCACAGTAAATATGGCGAGCTCGGGGCTCGACGTAATGATGGGGGCAAATATCGCGGCGACGCCCACAGCCGCCCGCTGAAACCTCCACGACATATAGTGCACCAGTTGCTCAATCAAAAGACCAGCCAAGATAGTCAAGACAATGCCAGCCACAACCCCAAAAGGCCCAATCGACGGGACGAGAGAAACCTCAGCCATGGGACCCCCAAAAAAAGGCATTAATAAAATTATGGCGACAGCCTGATTTCAAATTCAGAGCGCATCAAGTGGGCGCCTCTCCGCCAGACTCCGCGGGGAGCTTAGGCGGGAGTTCAAATCTGTCCTACAGTTGAGACAGATTCGACGTAAGGGGCTTGCCACAGCATTTAGCATGACCAAACCAAACACATGCAGGCCCACAGATATCCACAGACAGCCTGCATGTGAGTCCGCTCTGCAAGTCTGACCCAGAGGGTCCGGGCCCGTAAGGAATTGCGGATAGGCGTGCATGGATAAGCCCCCAGACTGAGATGCGCGGCGAGAGCCGGACCTAGACGAAGACGCCGAACTCGGCCTCACCGCAGAGTAGAGTCACATGTAAGTATAGCTAGAAGAATTGGTGGACCGGCCGGGATTCGAATTCCCGGGGGTTACCCTCCCGGGATCACACCCCTGGGTACGGGTTTGCCACACCTACTTCTCACGAAAATTTAACGAATCGGCACCCCGCTCAAGAGGGCGGGGCTTTCTATTATTTGTAATTATGTCCATCGGCGGAACTCCTCCTATACCTGAGGAGGACGGAAATCTTCTCGGCGACCTCCAGCGGACGCCGCAAAAATGATGAATCATACTCGCAGATACTCGTTAACAGGGCTAACTAGTCCCGCGAGTCAGCACCTGCAGACATGACTCTCCTAAGCCGTTGGTCCTGCAGAAACAGACTCACAGGTATAAGTCCTGTGAGCGAAGTCCTGCAGATCTCCGCGCCGAAAAAACCTGCCCACTGCAGAAACAGGCCTACAGAACTTTGCAATAAGGAAGCAGGCGTATTCTGGGTCTTTGATTCATTGTTTTCTTTTCCCTTTAACTTTCTTTATGCATTGAGCTCGTGAAGGCGGTGCTGGCGCTTGCGCTGTCCACTGCGGCGGCTGTGTGGCTACTGGGCGTGGCGCTCCACCTGTGGCCCGGCGCCGACCAGCTGGCCTACGGCAACCCCCTGCCCTACCTCAAGGTGCGTATGGACTACTCCACAAACGCCACGAGGTTTTGAGTGGAGGACTTCGGCGGACTGCAGTACGAGCGGGTTTGGCTGTACGTCAACGGCCGGCTCGCGGCCTCCGGAGGCCCCGGCACAGACGCCGCGGCGAAATGCGGCGGCGAGGTGGCCGCCGTCGTGAAGTATCACAGCGGCACCAAGAAGCTTGAGGGACGCATACTATGCACAAAGCCCGTAAAGGCACCCAGCGGGGGGAAGTGGGATATCTACAGCGTGGTGATGTTGGAGGCATACCGCGTTGCCACCGGCGACCTCGAACGCACAAGCCTCCCAATTAAGATAACCGGAGAGGTCGGTTGCGGCGGAGGAGATCGAGTCACGTTCATGGTAGCGTCTCCCCACGTCGTCCTCTGCTATTACGACCTTTCCCATGGCATTGCGAAGTGCAGACAAAGCCTAACTTTTGAAGTGTGGCGTATGTGGCAACCTATCGAGATATATATCTACAAGATGCCCGAGAAGGCGCTGGCGGCGCAATACTTCGGCGGGGCGCACGCCTTCTTCGTGGTCACACAGGTTTCTGACGGCGTCTACCACTATCTCTACGTAAACGGCTCACTCATGGCAAAATGCCGCTCGGAGTATGAATACGAGTCATATACTGTGGATGAATATGAGAGGATCGTTGCTGACGGCCTCTATATGACCGAGTTGCAACTACCCGACGGCAGGGTTGTACACGGCACTCTCGCCATCTGGCAGAGACCCGACGGTAGCTGGGGCTTCCAGACGTGGCTGAACCCCACCAACAAGCCCCCAACGCGGAGGGCATACCGATAGACATAAACACCAGATACGGGCCTATCTGCGGCGTGGTTGACCCCCGGTGGGTGTTGGGCAAGCTCTCTAAACGGGGGCCGTTGATTAATTTCCTCAACTACATCAACTCCAACGACGCCGCGAGGACAGCCCTGGCCGAGTCTCTAAAGAAGATAGAGGACATCAGCTACAACGTTCCGCAAGACGAGCGAATAGACCTGAAAGACAGTTCTTTTTTAAATTCCCTCATAAGTTTTTTCATGAGGGTGGGCATGTTGATCTGTCTGCTGACGGCGGTGGCTTTCCTAGCCGCGGCTCAATTCGTGTACTACAAGTTGCCGATCGACGGCCGTATGGTCTACGCGAGGCAGGCGCAACTTGGCGAAGTTGTCTACGTAAGTGGGGCGGTGCAGGATTATGTAAACGGCAGGTATGTCGGCATAGTCTTCCGTGGGGTGAATCCCGGCATGATGGCGTCGCCGTGGCTTCCCAACAGCACCGGCGTAGAGTACAGCTACACGAGGGCCACGGCTCTGTTCAACATAACTGAGGTAGACCCCCGCAGGGACGTCAAGTGGTACGTCTACAATATACACTTCACAGACATATGGGAAATCAAGCCAGTTGCAATTATCTACGGCTTGTTTGCCGCCGTTAAGTCCGGCGGCGGCCCCGTGTTGGACACTAGCTGTCTGAAGGCCTTGGGAGGCGGCCTCTACAACTACACATGTCCCCAGCCGCCCGGACCCCGCCTCAACTACGTAATAGCCTACTACGCCGCCGCCTACTCCAATGCTTACATCTACAAGTTCGTCCTGGTGGGGACTAACTTCACCGGAGATATCAAGGTCAGCGGACCCAAGTACTATGAGACAATTACGGGGAGGAAGCCGCCTAAGATCAACAACACGGTGGTGAACATACTCGGCCTGCTCTACAACGTCACGGTGAGAGACCTCAGCACGAGGTTCTTCTGCGTGGACTTCAACCGCGAGTCGGTATACTTCGTCGACGTCCCCGTCAAGTGTGTACCTATGGCGGATCCGCCGCGGAACGTGACTATCAGCGTGAAGCGGCACAACGCCACGGCCAGCGCAGTCGACGTTTACGTAGACGGACGGCCGTTCTACACGTTCTATGTCAACGGCTCAGACGCCGTGCTGTACACGGGGCCCTACGCCGCCGCCGACCTGTTCATGGCCACCTCAGCGGCCTTCATAGAGCTCAACTACCCCGGCAAGCCCCTCAAGCCCCTCGGCTCCGCCCTCCTCCTCATAGGTAACGACACGATGATGACACCGCCCAAATACGTCCTAAAGGCCATGTACCTCGGTCCCGGGTTTTACGTGACTTGGGCTGATGCGGTTCTTACCTGGTCTGGGGTGCATGTCCGGCCGGGGAGCATGGGGAACAACGCCACGGTGTACCAGTGGCCTACTGTGCCAGTGAAGATCCACGGCCGCGCAACAGAACTGCCGTACAAGGCGCTGGTGAACGTCTCCAAGCTCTGCCCAGGCGGCGCTGTTGTGTCTGGCCAGTACCGCTGGGTGGGGGGCTGGGTGGAGGTTAGGGGGCCCGCCTCGATACACTGCACAGAGTACCCAGTGGAGTTCCTCCTGCCCAACAGCACCTCCGTAGCTGTGCAGGCGCCTTTCAACAAGACGTTTGTCTGGACGCCTCCGCCCATCGTCTACCCCAACGGCACCAGGCTGGAGGCCGACCCCGTCTCGGTGTTTGTAGACGGGCCCAGGACTGTCCGCGTCAACTACAGCCGTGTATTCTACCTGGTGCGGATCATCACGCCTCTTGGCTTGAACGAGACCTGGACGCCTAGGGGAGCCGCGGCGGGCGCCCCGGCTGTGATAAACCTCGGCAACGGGACGCGCTGGGTCGCCGAGGGCCCGACCTCGGCTGTGGCGGAGGGGCCGCTCGTGCTGGCGCCGCGGTACAAGAGGCAGTACCTGGTGAGGCTGGAAGCTCCCGTCAACTCCACCGAGGTCTGGGTAGACGAAGGCTTGACCTTCGCGGTGGGGCTTCCCGACCCGTGGGATCTGCCGAACGGCACCCGCTTCGCCGGTCTGCTGGTCAACGGCACCTCGGCGAGGGAGTTCCGCGTGGATAGACCCATGACGCTGTGGGCTCAGTACGCCGAGGTCTACTACTGGGCCTCCGTCGAGATGCCAGTGAATAAGACGGCTGGCTGGACGCCGAGAGGTGCCGTGTTGAAGTTCCCCGACATCATCAACTTCGGCAACGGCACCCGGCTGGCGGAGCCCTCCGTAAGAGAAATAGCTGTGGACAGTCCCGTGAAGGTCGTGGTGACCTACGCCAAGAGACAGTACTATGTCGCGATTCTGGGCGTGGTGGAGTGGGAGGGGTGGGTGGATGCGGGCGCCGTGGTTAGGCTGAACGCCACCGTGGTAGGCGGGGTGGAGTACACGCCGGCTGAGGTTGTAACTGCATCAAATCCCGGCGTCTACAGACCGCTGTTCTACGCCGTGTACAGAACGGCGGTGAGAGACGCGTTGGGGGTGCCTAACCCCCTCGCAACGGTGAGACTCTGCAACACCACGGCGCAGGCCGGGCTGGACGGCTCCGCCGTGGTTGCAACCTACACCAGAGAGCTCTGCCAGCCGACCGTCGAGACGTTCCCCATCAGCCCCTACACAGCCGCCGCAGTGGCAACTGCGGCCGCCCTCGCGCTGAAAAAGAGGAGGAAATAAAACAAGTTTTTTCCTTTCAACTCTCCCTGCAGGTTTTCTTTACAAGTCTAATTAGATCTGAAAGCCTATACCTGTAAACAAGTATTTGTAAGGCATGCCGGCAGGCTTTTCTGCCTTCTGATTTTCGGCTCGTTGTCTATGCATGCGTGGAGCGGCTTACTCTTTGCCTATACTTCTACGGAAGTGTATCACTTAAACCACATCAGAGAACGCCAAGAGACAAAGAGTTGCCTTACGCTAAAATTGATCACGCAGATATCTGACGATAACCGCTACCACAGCAATGATAAGCGTTGCCGCAATTATAAATGCAAGCACTGAAAACAACGGGGCTATAGTACTCACGACCGATTCGCCGAACGTCTTGTGAATGTGGCCTACAATACGCAAAGTGATTATAATCGTAATAACGGCGCCTATCACCTCAAGGAGGTGCTTGTAGATGCTGGGCATGATGGTCTCTATCATAGCACATATATGTGCTATAGCCAAATTATGGTCAGGTGGGTTTTTTGTAAGTTTTCAATATGCTTGATTAGCAAGAGCGAGTCCGCTGTTACGTGGTGGAGCGCTGATGGCTAGCCCTTAGTTTTCTGTTACGGAAACAGTAGCATCTAATGCCAACCGTAACTGCCACAACCAAGAACACCTATGAAATTGTCCTTTACAGGTATTTCCTCACAGGGATAATCATTCCTGCGGTATTATCCCTGTTGCAGTCTTCTCGAACACAGAGAGATTAAGGCAAAGACGGACGCATCTGTCAAACTCCTTCAGGAATTGTCCTTCAGGGGTGACCTTTTACGGATAATTATCCCTGTAAGGAAATACCTGCAGGCGGCGTCGAATGTGGTTTTTCATTGTTGGTTTTCCATATGCCGCCATGCTTAGGGTAGCAGTGGCCGTTTCTGGCGACGGGAGGACTGTGGCGGCGGCTACGGCGGAGAGGCTGTACATAATCCGCGGCGGGAAAACCGCCGCAGAGCTCGACGCGCCGATGGTGCGCTCCATAGCTCTGTCCTGGGACGGCCTCGCCACGCTGATGTGGGCGTGCAGAGGTTTAAGCTGGTCAACATAACGGCAGTGGGCTACCACCTGCTTGTGAAGGCGCAGGTGGACAACTTCACGTACCAGCTCCCAGCCCCGGCGTACGTGTCCGCGGACGCCTCGGCCGTACAGCTGCTCCCAGCCCAGAACGGCACCGTCCTGTGCCTGCCGGCCTCCAACTCGACGCAGCCCCTGCCTACAGCCGTCGTGCAGTACCACACTCCGTACGCCGTGAGGCTCAGCCCGCCAGCTCAAGGGCCCAGGGGGTCTCAGGCTTGGTTGCGTTCTAGGCCTGAAAATACCCGCCGACCAGCCGCTACATTTTTCCTCCGCTCCCTTTTTACTACTTGTTAACAGGCCCGGCCTGTGGGTCTGTATCTTTGTGGATTAGTTTTTTCGAAACACGACGTAGAGAGGAACCGCGCCAATGGATTGACAAGCCTACAATCTGTCTCTTTAACTGCGAGGAGAAGGTATATATAGTGAATTGTAAAGAGGTGTCATGAAGAGGCTAGCAGTTCAACATGCGACGCGGCGTTTAATGTGTCATGGAGTTGAACAAAATTAAACAACGTCTAGAGCTTGCGCTTAAGCCCACCGAAGAGCCGACGCCGGAGGAGGTGCTTGAGAAAGTCTCCACCCACGGTGTCCTCCGGGGCCTGTTAACTGGGTCTTCCCGGCGTGGGTCACCTATGTCGACTATGCGACGCGGAGGATTACTGAAACGTTTCGACTTTCGGAGGAGGAAAGGGGGACGTTTCTAGACTTCCGAGACACAATGAAGCGACTCCTACTGGGGGCGTGGATGCAGGCGAAAGAGAAGTTGACGACGCTGTATAAGGCCGTCGCCGAGGGTACGTATAAGCTGGGGGGCAACAAACTGTACGCGCCGGACGGGACGTGGATTTACATAGGCGGAGCTACATCACGTCTCAAAATCCACGGCGTAAGCGCCTCGGCGCGTTTTCCCGACGTGTTGAAGCTTCCGCATGAGAGGCTTGAGCTACTCCAGCTGGGCTGGAGGGCGAGCGACGAAGGTGAAGCAGACGGCCGACCCTTCATGCAAACCGCACAGCCCTGGCAGGTGTTTGCCTGGATTGCGACGAGATACGGAGTAGTCTACACATATATCGCTTCAGTAACGCTGACACACCAGGGAGTAAGCATTCATGTGTACAGTAAGGCGAGGAGCTGGAGACAGAGGTGGAGCAAGAACGAGGCGATAAGCCTAGTTGCAGACTACCTCAGACGTGGGGAGTGGGCACCTCTGTTCACCATGTGGTTGGGGGATGGGAAGGCTAGGTGGAATAAGATTCTTTACGGAAAGTATGTAGTGTCGATTGCTGCTAAGGAGCCTTGGAGGCTGGGCTTAGGCGTAAGTCCATACGAGGCCATAGTCGCCACTGGCAGAGAGGCGTTTGAGAGGCTTAGGAAGGCGGCTGGCGTATATGGCGAACTGCTGGATCTGCTGAAGGCGCATAAGTGGTTCTACATAAAGCTGGCTACAGACGACATCCTCAGAGTAGACCACAAACTGAAGGCAGAGAACGGCAAAATCCATACGAAGCCACATACTGAGAGGCCGAGTAGAACCTCTACCAAGCCGCGTTCCAGGGCGGACAAACCGGGCGCCGTAGCCGTGGCGGGGCTGATAATGCATTTGCGTCTCGTCAGCGGCAGAGGCGGCTCGCTCTTGGCCGAGCACTACACCCGCGACCCAGAAAGGCGCATGCCGCCGCCGACAAGCTCAAGGCGGCTGGGCTGAGGCCCAACATTGTGAAATCCGGCCCAAACTACGTGGTGTACATAGCCACCACAGACCTCCTAAAGCTTGCAGAGAAAGACGACGCCGTCAGAAGAGCCGTAGCGCTGTACCTCGCCGAAAAGGCGAAAAACGGCACGCCGAGGCAGAGAGAAATCGCCGAAAAAATCCTACAAAGACACCCTTTTTTAAACCCTAGCATGCCGCTCCCACGAAACCAATAACAGCGCCAACCCGCCGCAAAAAACCACCCCACGCCAACAGAGATCTGCATCAAAACGCCATAGAAGAAAAATGGTGGACCGGCCGGGATTTCTAGGCGGGTTCTCCCCCGAACCCGGGATCTCCCGCGCGCGAGGCGTATGCGCCGCGGGCCTTTCGAGACCGCGCGGCTGGGCATCCTTCCGCTAGACTACCGGCCCTGCTGTTTTGTTGCTTCATCTTTAAAAACTTTATCGGTGTTTGCTGTAGCGACGCATAGTTCATGGGAGTTGTCCCTCCGCCATTTAACAGTTCAAACCCTGTAACCCAGCAAGCCTCCGCATGGCTTCAAGCCGTTTCGCTGGGCTAACCTGCGGCAGTCGTTGGCGACTGCCGTGTTGTGGGGAAAAGAAATAACTCCCCACCTCTTCTCCTCCAGTGACGATACCCAGGGCGCCGATGGGTGCGGACGGTTTCTGGTCGCTGACCTTTTAAAACCCGTTTGCCCCGCCTCTCATGGAGGAGGTGATCTACCGCGGTAGAAAGTTTACCCTGGTCAAGAGGGCCCGGTCGGTGGGCGGGAGGACCGTGTGGGGGGAGTACCTCGTCCACCCGGGCGCTGTTGCCGTGCTCGCCGTGGCGGAGGGCGAGGTCCTGCTTGTGCGGCAGTTCCGGGGGGCGCTGGGCCAGTGGACGCTGGAGGTGCCCGCCGGGACGCTGGAGCCTGGGGAGGACCCCGCCGAGGCGGCTATACGCGAAATGGTGGAGGAGACCGGCTTCAAGCCGCTGAGGCTGGAGCCGCTTCTCGACTTCTACCCCACTCCCGGCCTCTCCAACGAACGTATAACAATCTACTTCACAGACGCCCTCCAACACGTAGGCGTCGGGGGGAGAGACCCCGGCGAGGAAGATATGGAGGTGGTGAGGCTCCCGCCCAGCCGCGTCCTCGACATGATAGACGCCGGCGAGATAAAAGACGGAAAAACCATAATAGCCGTTCTCGCCGCATACAGGAAGAGGCTTATATAACACGAGGAGAGAGCCCCGGCTTAGAGAGACCGGCGGCGTCGGGGCCGGGGCGTTTAGGCCTAGAACTCGCTTCAGAGATTAGGAGGGCGGACGTGGTGGTTGTGTGGTTTGCGGTAGAGAAAGGCGCGACTTGTTAAATACATGTGGAGGTGTGGTTGCGATGGTTAAGTTGGGGCCTAGGTCGCTTGCGGTGCTGGGCGGCGTCTACGCGCTTGTTGCTTCCGTCATCTATACCTTAGTAGTGACGAGGCGTCTGCCTGTTGAGGAGCTTGCGGTGTTGACAGTTTTCAACTCAGGCTACGCCATCGCTCTGTCTATCCTTGGATACGTCACCAGCTGGTACCCACGCGTGTTGGCGAAGGAGCCGGAGCGCTTCTCTGAGCTGGCCGGCGCCGGCGTCTTAGCCTCCCTCTTGGCGTGGACCTCCCTCGTCGTCTACATCGCTATATATGGCAAATTCGACGCCGTGATCCTTGCGCTGGGCTTCACGCTTCTTCTCCTCTCGGCGTGGCCAGCCGGCGCCCACCTGTCCATATATCGGCAGAAGACGCTGGCTCTGTTGGGCTACGTAAGCCAGACCGCGAAGCTTGCCGGCGCGTTTATCGTCAGACTTAACCCCACGACGTCAACCGTGTTGTTGATCAACATAGTCATGTCTCTGCCCACGACAGTCGCGAAGCTGGCCAAGCCGAGGATCCGCCTTTCAACGTTAAAAGAACTTATCCGCGGTGCCCCATACCAGACACTTTACCTTCTCACAACGCTTATAGGCGGCTTAGCCACATACGCGGTGTTCGTAGCCGGCGGGGACCTCCTCCTCTCCTACAACTACGTCCTATTTCAAATCGGCAAGTCAGTATACCCTGCGTTAACTATTGTACCTCTTATGTACGGCTCGCTCCTTGCAGAAGCCAATAAGCTTCGGCGTGCCCTCCTAGATGGGGCAATCTTACTCTACTTATACTTAGTAGCAGCGGCGGTGATGGCTAAAAGCCCGGATTGGTACGTAGCAGTTCTCCGGCCGTCGGAGCTCGGAAGCGTCCCGTTGATAGAGGCCGTTTGGCTAAACGGCGCCGCGCTCCTAGCCTCAGGTATTTCACTCCACGTAGACACCGTGCTGAAGGGCGCGGAGGAGAAGACGGTCTTCACCCTTAGAGACAAGCCAGCGAAGGCGCTTATGCTTGACATAGCGGCGGCGCCGTTCACTATAACGCTCATCTACCTCCTCGCCAAGACCCACGGCGCGCCGGGCATGGTAATCGCGTTTACGATTTCTGGCTCCTTGGCAGCCGCCTACAGGCTGTGGCTCCTGGGGCGGGGCTACTTACCGCTGTTGACAAAACTCTACCTACCCGCCGCCGCGGCCCTAGCCCTAATCTACGCCGCCCCCATCCCCCTCCTCCCCTACGTAAGAGGCGGGGCACTGGAGACGATATTGACGTATCTCCCCAACGCACTGTTGCTCGGCGGCTTGACGCTTGCCCTCCTCGCGGCCTCCTCGCCGGCGGCCCGGGAGGCGCTTTCCACCTCGCTGAGGCGCCTGGGCATCC
>Ga0272449_1003460_pt1 | contig 13561 bp, 12 predicted proteins | sample YNPCB0241_FD_198679 | JGI IMG/M metagenome (GOLD analysis project Ga0272449, IMG submission 198679) | Hot spring sediment microbial communities from Yellowstone National Park, WY, United States - YNP-CB-024-1 | ecosystem: Environmental > Aquatic > Thermal springs > Hot (42-90C) > Sediment...
CTTTTTTTATTTTTTCTTATTAAGTACTTGGGAAATTGCATTTTTTAAAATTTCTACTTTTGTATCTTCTTTAAATTTTAATATGACAATTTCATCTTTTATTTTTTCTACCTCTCCTATTAATCCACCTATAGTTATTACTTTATCTCCTTCTTTTAATTCATCTATCATCTTTTTATGAAGTTTTTGTTTTTTTTGAGAAGGTAATATTATAAGAAAATAAAACACAAAAAATATTAAAATAAGAGGAATCAAAGATCCTAAAGGAGAAACTTGAGGCGGTGGGGTTGTTTGAGCAAAAAAGAATTTCATTTTTTTACCTCCTTATTTTTTAGTTCTTTTTTATCTTTTTTTGAACTTTTTAAATATTTTTCTGTTAATTCTTTAATTCTTTTGGTAACAAGATAATTAATTGTCCCTTCTGGATAGGTCCCATCTTGTCTTTTTTCTCCTGCAGGTATTCCTGTTAAAATTTCTATCCCTTGGTCAATTGTCTTTACTGCCCATATGTGAAAAAGGCCTTTTTCAATTGCTTCAATAACTTCATCATTTAAAACAAGATGTTTTAAATTTCTTTCAGGGATTATTACTCCTTGTTTACCTGTTAACCCCTTTATTTTACAAGTATAATAAAATCCCTCAATTTTTTCGTTTATTCCTCCAACTGGTTGAATTTCTCCTTTCTGATTCACTGAGCCTGTTACTGCTATACCCTGTTTTATTGGAACATTTGAAAGAGCGGAAAGTAATACATATATTTCTGTTGAAGAGGCACTATCCCCTTCAATTTCTTCATATAATTGTTCAAAACATATACTTGCAGAAAAGGCAATTATCCCTTCCTGTCCATATTTTTCGTTTATATAATTATTTAAAATTAAAAATCCTTTATTATGGATTCTACCAGCAAGTTTCACCTCTCTATCAATATTTATAACGCCATTCCTTCCCACATAGACATTACATGTTATCTTGGTTGGTTTACCAAAACTATAATCACCAATAGAGATATAAGAAAGGCCATTGATCTCTCCAATTTTTTCTCCATCAGTATCAACAATAATTGTTCCTTCTTTTATCAATTCTTCTATCCTTTTTTCTATTAAGTTTGATCTATAGATTTTTTCTTCAAGGGCTTTTTTAACATGTTTTTCTTGCACAATAGGAGAATTATCCATTTCAGCCCAAAAATTGGCCTCTCTCACAATATCTGCAATGTCGATAAATCTAGTGGTTAATTTATCTCTATCTCCAACTATTCTTGAACCATATTCTATAATTTTTCTAACCGCAAATTTATCAAAATGGCGTAAATTTTCTTCTCTACAAATTTTACTTATAAAAGAAGCATAACTTTTGAGACCTTTTTTGTCTTTATTCATCATTAAACTAAAATCTGCTCTCACCTTAAAAAGTTTTCTAAAATCTTCATCATAAGTATATAAAAGATAATAAAATACAGGATGTCCAATAAGAATAACTTTTACATTGAGTGGAATTGGAGCAGGTCTTAATGTTGGAGTATTTATCAATCTAAATTGTTCATTCAGATCTTCAATAATTATTTCATCGTTTTTTAAAGCCCTCTTTAAAGTTTCCCATGCAAAATAATTTTTTAAAACATCAAGGACTTGTAAAATTAAATAACCCCCATTCGCTTTATGCAAGGCACCCGGTTTTATCATTGTAAAATCGGTAACCATTGCACCAAATTGTGGTTTATATTCAATTCTTCCACAAAGATTATAAGCAGTTGGATTGGTTTCTTTTACCACTGGAGCACCTTTTGTTTTTGAATTGTCTATTAGGACATTAACAGTATATTTATATAACGAGGATTCTCTATCAGAAAACCTTATTCCAGGTAATAATTCAAATTCTTTTTTTTCTTTAAAGTCCTCTATATTCTCAACCATATCTTTAAAAACATCATCTAGATATTTACAAACATCTTCATAATCTTTATATTTTTCTTTTAATTCATTTATTTTAGGAGTTATAGTAAATTCTGCAGTTTCTCTTTCAAGTCTATTTAGTTTCTCTTTAGTTTCCTTTTCAAACTCTCTTATTCTTCGTAAAATTTCTTCTAATTCTTCATATAAAATTTCCTGTTTTTTCCTAATTTCATTTTTGGCTTCTTCTGTTAATTTTTCTAATTCTTCCTCTTTTAATTTTTCCCCTTCAATTAAAGGTTCAAAAATTATTCCTGATGGAGTATGTTTTATATGAAAATTTGCTTCTTTAGCAGACCTTTCTATTTGTTCAAAAAGTTCATTTTTTTTATTTTGAAAGTCTTTTATTATTTGATTTCTATGTTCTTCATAGATTTTACTTTCAAATGTTTTAGGGAGTTCAACTTTTAAATCGTTAACAAGTACTTCCATATCCCTTTTAAATTCATTTGCTTTCCCAGGAGGGAATCTTAACACATTTGGAGTGTCTGGATTTCCAAAATTGTACACATAACACCAATCATCTGGAGTGTTACCTTTTTGAGCAATTTTTTTAACCGCCTGTTCCACTGAAGTAGTTCTTCCACTCCCTGTAATTCCTGAAACAAAAATATTATACCCTTTACTTTTTATTTTAAGACCAAATTCAAGTGCTCTTTTTGCTCTTTCCTGTCCAATAATTCCTTCAAGAGGTGGAACTTCTTCTGTAGTGGTAAAATCTAAATTTTCTAATTCAACTTTATTTTTCAAAAATTCAACACTCACTCTATATTTTTCCATTTTTGTCCCTGTGGTTTAATATTATTATAACTTTATTTTGGAAAAATAAAAAGTTTTTCAATTTTCAAAAAGATAAATTTCAAAAAGGTAATAAAACTCTTGTTTTTTTCTAAATTTACTCAAAAGTTTTTCATTATAAATATATTTATTTTCATAAATTTTATTATAACTTTTTCCAAAAAAAATTTTCAATTTTTCAGAGATAGATGGGTTATTTATAAAATCAAGCACAACGAAAATCCTTTTTGGTTTATCTATTATTTCGTTTATCTTTTCTAAATCCTTTTCACCTTCTATTCCAATTATTTTATTTTTCCCTTTATAATACCACTGACTTGGAGACATTATATCTTTTCCAATTTTTTCCGTTGTTAATATTAAATCTCCTTTTGTTTCTAAATTTTCTATTTTTGTGTATATTTCTTTAAATGGAATTAATTTACTGGTATCGTGATAGTTATCAATGCTGTCAGAATAATAGAAAAAAAGAGAGGGAATTAATGATAAAAATATAAAATAATTTAAGATATTTTTGTAATTCAATTTTTCAAGACCAATGGAAAAAAATAATAGCCAAAAAATAGAAAAAGGAATTAAGTTTTGAGGAACTGTTGAAGGGAATGATACAAAAATTAATGGGGAAAAAAGAGAAATTATTAATAGAATTTTTGTCTCTTTTTCCAATAGAAACAAATTTTTTGCACTAATTATAAATAACCATATCCAGATTAAAAATAATGGAATGAGAATTTTTAGATTAAAAGGATTTATAGTTTCTCCAAATATAAAATAAAAAAGAGTATAAGGGAGTCTTAAAATTATAGGTATAGGTCTTTTAACACCAAGAGTGAAAGCGAGTTGATGTGGGATTTTTAGAAGCCATGGAATATAAATAACCAGAGTAATCAAAAATGAAAAAATAAATTTACTATTTAGTTTTTTTAGAATTAAAATACCAAGAATTTGAATAAATATACTAATAAATCCAAAATTGTGGGTATAAAGAATTAAAATATTTGATATTGTCAAAAGAAAAAGCCATTTTTCTTTTTTTGAATGAATATAAGAGATAAATGAAATGAAAGATAAGATTATTAAAAATGTAAAAAAAGTGTATGATTTAATAATTTGAGACCACAAAATTAATGGGGGACTTAGAGCAATGAAAAAAGAAAATAAGATAGAAGTTTTTGTGTTTTTTATTTTTCCTCCAAGCATATATGAAAATGGAATACATAAGATACCAAAGAATAAAGGTAAAATTCTCAAGAAAACTTCATTTGTTCCAAATTTTAACCAAAAATGGACTAAGATATAAAATAATGGAGGATGGGCATCGTTGTAGGTTATGTAATCAATTATCCATTTAATTGAGTGTTGTCCAAGTGAAATTGCAAGAAGTTCATCACACCATAGCGAATGTTTTCCAAGATTTAAAATTCGAAGAAAAATTCCCAAAAGAAAAATCAAGATAAAATAGATCTTTTCTTTTTTATTCATTTTTTCAAAATTATAATTATACTTCTTTCCATTAAAAATTTCCATATATTTAAAAAAGAAATTTTTTTACTAATGAACTCTTTAACCACTATAATTTTTATAATTTTGAGATCTAGAATTTTTGCAAAATTTGAGATTGAATTTTTATCAAAATGATAAATTTGAGCAGGGATATGTAAAATGGACTTACTCCTTTTTATAAATGAGAAAAGTTTTGTAACAAAAAATAGAAAAATTGAATGTAATGGTGTTTTTATGAGAATTATTCCTTCTTTTTTAATAAGTTTTTTACTTTTTATAAGATATTCTAATGGTTCTTTTAAATGTGCAATAACATCTATCATAGTGATTAAATCAAATGTATTTTCAGATAAATTAATCTCTGTAAGGGGATGATTATATACGAAAATTCCCTTTTTAGTACAAAAATTTATCGCAAAATTAGAAATATCCTGTCCATAACTTTCAAATCCTCTTTTTCTCAATATTTCTAACCATATGCCAATACCACATCCAATATCTAATACTTTCCCTTTATTAGGAAGATATTTATCTATTTTTTTCAAAAGATTTTCAAGATATTCTCTCCTTTCTTCATAAAATTTTAAATACCATTTTTCAAAGTAATTATTATTATAAATTTCTTCAATTTTTTCAGGGAAAGGGAATAAGAAAAATACAGAACATTTTTTACATCTGAAAATTTTATAATTTTTAATTTTTAAGAATTTTTCGCTCTCACCTTTACAAATATGACATTTCACCATTTTAATCAATAAATTTATATTTAATGAGAGTCCATATGGCAATAATTCCGTCTTTCAACCTTATTTTTTTCCCTTCTTTTACTGATCGTGGCTTATAACTTATAGGTACTTCGTAAATTTTATATCCTTTCTTTTTTACCTTTGCAGTAAATTCTGGACAGAATTCAAAACCTTTACATTTCAAATTTATAGATTCTATTACACTTTTTTTAAACATTTTATAACATGTCGGTTCATCTGTAATTTCAGCTCTGTAAAGTAAGTTTGATAGGAGTGACAAGATCCTCCCTCCAAGATAAAAAAATAATGAAGATTTTTCTCCTTTTCCAAGAACCCTTGAGCCATATATAATGTCTGCATTTTTTTCTTTCATTACTTCAAGCATTTTAATCCAATCATTTGGATTATATTCTAAATCAGCATCTTGGATCACAATAATATCTCCACTAATATGTTTTAAGCCCTCTCTTATTGCACTTCCTTTACCTTCATTCTTTTTTTTTAAGATTATTTTTATATTTACCTCTGCATCTTTCATATTTTTTAAAAGTTCAGTGGTTCCATCATTACTTCCATCATCAACTATAATAATCTCTTTTTCTAAAGGGACTCTTTTCACTTTTTCAACGATTTTTAAAATTGTTTGTTTTTCATTATAAACAGGAATTATTACAGAAAGTTTCATAGTTGAGTCTCCATTAATTTTATAAATTTACAAAAGCCATGGACTGATAAAATTAAATAAAAAGGTTCAATTGGTAATCTGTATCTTATTGAAGCAAGAAAAATCATATGAAAAATTGTAAGTAGGATTATTAAACTATGAAAGAATTGTGCTTTTTTATTTTTAAATGAAATAAAAAATCCTATTATAAAAAATGGGATCATAATTCCAAATGAAAAAACACTTATAGTTCTATATAAAATCTTTTTTTCAAATTCAGGAGCATTAGGAACAATATTCCAAAATCTCTTGAATTTATTTTTTATTAAAAACAAAAATCTTTTTGGATTTTCTTTTATTACCTTAAAAGTCATTTTATATAGAATTTTATCTCTTTGACTTTCTTCAATTTCAAAAATTTCTTCAGGGAAATAAGAACATGGACCCCCAAAAGAGTGTGGATTATTCCCTTCCCAAAAAACCCATCCTCCCATTGTTGTGCCCGGGATAAATTTGTTGAAAATCTTATAATTTCTTATAACCCAAGGCAACAATATAAGACAGAATCCTATAGAAAGAAGTAATATTTTCTTCCATTTATTTTGTAAAAATAAAATGTGGATTGTTAAAACAGGGAAGAATAACTGTATATTTGGTCTTGTAAGTCCAGCGAGTCCTAAAAGAATTCCTGCTTTTAAAGATAAATTTCCATTTTTTTCAATAATTTTTACAAGATAAAAAAAAGTAAGAACAATAAGGAAAACAAATAATGTTTCTGTAAGTAAAAAGCCAGTGTAAAGAATAAAGAAAGGATAAAATGTTGAAATCAGAGAAGAAAAAAATCCAGTTTTTTCATCAAAGACCTCTTTCCCAAGTAAATAAATAAAAATAACTGTTAATGAGGAAATAATTGCCTGAAAAATTCTAATTCCTAAAAGATTAAATTTCAGAAAATATAAAAATGAAAGAATAAGTGGATATAAAGGAGGTCTGAATGCTTTTAAATTTTCAGAAACGATAAGACCTTTCCCGGAAAGAAAATTTTGAACCATTTTAAAATATTCATATTCATCATCAAAATAAAATTGATTTTTTAATTTCATAACAAAAGCAATTCTTATAAAAAGGGCCAAAAAAAACAAAATCAAAATTTTTCTCTTATAAATTCTCTCCATATTTTAATTTTAAAAATAAAGAAATTATTATGACCATAAATTCCTACTCTTGGGATTGTATATTGTGTTATTTTCATTCTTTTCTTTCTATTTACTAACGCTCCTTCGTATCCTGCCTTTTTAACCACTTCTATTACTTCTTTGTTGTAGACTCCATATGGATAGGAAAAAAATTTGACTTCTTTACTAATTCTGTCTTCTATAATTTTTTTCGAGTTAATAATTTCTTTTTCCATGTCTTCTTTTTTTAATTCTGTAAGGGCAGGATGAGTTAGAGAATGAGATCCAATTTCAACACCATTTTTAGACATTTCAATAATTTCATTCCACGTTAAAAATCTATCTTTTTTTTTATTTTTATATCTTGGCAGAAGATTTTCTGTTCCTATGAAGTTTACAGTTAAAAATATTATAAAGGGTATACTTAAATTCTTAAGAATTTCATAAGCAAATAAAAAATTATCTTCAAAACCATCATCAAATGTAATTACAATCTTTCTCTTTTGTACGGAATTGGGGAAAGAAATATATTGTTTAAGGTGTACAAATTCAAATTTTTTTGAAATGAGATAATTGATCTGTTTTTTAAATTCTTCAGGTTTCACTGTTAAAGCATCATTTTTATACCAGGGATTTATTCTATGGTAACATAATATCATTTTTTAAACCTAAAATTTTATTTTTTTAAATTTATACTTCAAAATTAGAAATATCATTTTCAAACCAAGAAAAAAAGCTTTTTTCATACTTCCTGTGACAGATGATTTTCCAACCCTCGGTTTATAATTTACAGGTATTTCAATAAATTTAGTCCCTGTTTTTATTACAAGAAGGGTCATTTCAGGGCCAAAGTGTTCCCTTCCAACTGTAAAAAATGGTCTTATTTTTTCATATAAGTTTCGTTTTATAAGTCGCATAGTACAACCTACATCAGTTAAGGTTGTTGTGTTATACAAAAATTCCATCAATTTTGCAACTGCCCAATTGCCCCATTTTAAAAAAAAATTCATATTTGCACCTTTCCATATCAATTCTCTTGTTGTTCTTGTTCCAAGCACATAGTCAAAATCGTCACTATAAGCAAGAAGTTTAATTACATCTTTTCCTTCAAATGTACCATCTGGTTCTGAAATAATCAAATAATCACCCGTTGCTTCTTCAAGTCCTTTCCAAATTGCATATCCATAACCTTGTTTTTTTTCATATACAAGACGGGCTTTGGTTTTTTTTACTTCTTCATCTGTTCCTTCCACAGCATTATTATTTACTACAACAATTTCATCCACATATCCTGAAGATAGAAAATTTTCTATTGCATTTTTTATTGAGTCCTTTTCATTATAAGTCGGAAATATTACAGATACTTTCTTATTTTTCCACATTTTTTCTAAAAAACATTATACCGAAAATTATAAAAAATGGAGTTAAGGGCTCTCTATATCTTATTACTGTTTTAAAAAAGAGTATTATTGGTAAAGACCATCCTATAATAACAAAGTAAATAAATAAATAATTTTTCCATTTTTTAACATGTTTTAAAAAACCAAGAAGACCAAAAACAATCAAAGGAGCTGAAAATAATAAACTAATTATCTGATGGTATTTCTTATAACTTTCCCCTGGCCCTGAAAAAGTATGGGGGAATAATCGCCAAAATCTTATAAATCTATCAAAAACAAGTTTTAAATATATTTTAGGATTAGAAATAATAAAATTTAAACTTTCCTTATATAGGGCTTTATTGATTTCAACTTCATTCATTCCTTTAAATTTTTCAAAAAATTGCTGTGGTGGATTCCAGTATCCTGTAGGTTCTTTTAAAGAATTGGGATTATTGGCAATATAACACACAATTCCTCCTTCTGTTGAGGAAATTACAACTTTATTAAAAATTTTGTAATTTCTAATTCCCCATGGGAGAACTACTAGAAAAGAGGGGATAACAACAGAAATAAAGTTTTTCAAAAAGGTTCTCCTTTCTTTTATCAAAAAATAAGCAAATAGAAAGGGTATAAAAATAATAAATAAACTTCTTGTAATAATTCCAAATCCTAAAAATATACCACTTATTATGAAATTTTTATAACTTTTCTTGTTCTCTCCTATATAAAAGAATAATACAAAACCAATCATCAATAATATTTCAAGAGTAGTAGGAACAAGATAGCCAGTCCAGAAAATAGAAGTGGGATAAATGGAATAAACAAAGGATGCTAAAAGGCCTGTTTTTTTATCTATAAGAATTTCAGCAAGATAAAATAAAAGAATAACAGTAATGGAACTTAAAATTGCGAGGCCAATTTTTGCAGCAAGGAAATTATGATCAAAAATTTTATATATAATTGCTAGAAACAATGGAAATCCCGGGCTTCTCCATGCAAAAAATTTAGGACCATTTTGAAAATAAGGGTTATCTATCCAGTACCCTTTTCTTGATGCGATTTTCCATCCAAGTTCATCCCACCAGTCACCCCACACGTCAATAGAATTATCAAGCGTCAGAATAAAGCAGATCCTTAAGATTAAAGCAAAGAAAAATATCCACAGAATTTCTTTACTCCTTTTCATAATAATAAATTATAATGCCAATTTTCAAAAAATAGAAATTTTGAAATAATAGAAAAAGAAAGTAAAATTGAAATTATAGAACAGAAGTTTAGTTTTAGATAAAAGAATTTTAGAGAGATTAATTTTTGTAATTTTATTAAATGAAAAAGCATATAGAGAATTTGAAAGTGAAAGATAAAAATATAATAAAGATTGAATTTTTTTTAAGTATTTTTTCCATTATCTGGCTTTTTATTTCCTCATTTCCCCATAATCCATCTTATAAGGAAATGTTTATAGATAGTGGTATTTATGCTTATATAGCTCAGCAAATAAACAATGGGAAAATTTTGTATAAAGAAGTTTGGGATTATAAATTTCCAGGAATTTATTACATTTATGCTTTTGTTTTCAAAATTTTTCCAGATTCAAGATGGACACTATATTTTTTAGATATTTTCACAAATGTTACAATGTTGATTTTGATATTTTTGATTTTAAGAAAATTTAAATTTGAAAATTTTTTTTGGATCGTCTCTCTTTTATTTATTACAACTTATAGAATATATGTATGCTTTAGTGGTGGAAATTTAACAGAACATTTTTTTATTTTTTTCTTTCTTATTTCACTTTATTTATTATTAGAAAAACCAACAAAAATAAAGGATTTTATTTTAGGAAATTGTTTTATTTGGTTATTGATGCTTAAACAACCTTATTGTTTAATTGTTTTTGTTTTATTTTTATTTTTCAAAAATAGAATTTTTAAAGGAGAGATAAGATTTTTTATGAGTGGTTGTTTTATTTCCTTTGCTTTCTTTTTATATATTTTTATTAGAGGTTTTCCTGAAAGTATCGATACAATAGTTCTTCCCTTTTATTTAATAGAAACTGCACAATTTAAGAAAACAAATTTTTCAGATTTAATAGGAAGGTTAATGGATTTTAATTATAGGATGAGAGTGATTTTATTTACAGGACCTGGAAAACAAATTTTTATGATGTTGGTTCCTGTTCTTTTCGCAAGAGATAGAGTGAAAGTTTTATTTATAAGTTTATTAGCAAGTATATTTTTTATTTATTTTTTTACTTTTGCCCTTTATGCTCACTATATTTTATTGTTAAATATTCCTATAGTTATTGGTTGTATAATTCTTATAAGAAATTACCTAAAAAAATTGATAGTCCTTTTCTTCATAGTTTGTTCTCTATCTTCTTTTGATTTGATAAAAGATAGAATTTTTCATTTCAAAAGAGCATTTTATGAACTTGTGATATTAAAAGATAAAAGGATATATGTTCACCCTCTTGTTATTACAGTGAGTAAGTATATAAAATCTGGAGAGACATTTTTTATGATTCCAGATTATTGTGAAGTTTATTTTATAACAGGAACTAAAAGCCCTTGGAGATTTTGTGGCATTGGTAGTAATATTGCTTCTTTATACAAAAATGAACTTATAAAACTTATAAGAGAAAAACCACCTAATTATTTCTATCTTGAGATTCCAATTGAAGAGTTTGAAAAAATATTTGAACTTAAACCAGATGAATATAAACTTATTTATCTTGAAAATAATTTCTACAGATTTAAAATTTTTAAATATAATTCCTCATAACTTTTAACCATTTTTTCAATTGAAAAATTTTTCTTTACCAAACTATAACCATTTTCTCCCATTTTTTTACAGATTTCTGGATTTTTTAGGAGATATATAATTTTTTCACTTATTTTTTCAGAGTTTTTCACTGGAACGAGTAATCCATTAAATCCATCTATAATTAACTCTTTTATCTCAGGAATATCCGTTGCAATTATCGCTTTTTTTAAAGACATCGCTTCAAGAATAATATTGGGCATGCCTTCAAATAATGAAGGAATGACAATTATATTACATAAAAATAGAAGTTCAAGAATATCTTTTCTATATCCTGTAAAAACAACGTTATTTTTTATATTAAGATTATCCACTATTTTTTCAAAATTTTTACGTAAAGGACCATTTCCTATAAAAATAAAAATACAATCAGGAAAATATTTCAAAACTTTAGGAATGGCCATCAAAAGATATATAAATCCTTTCTGTTCTGTAAATCTTCCACCTGTCCCAATTATAGGTCTATTCTTCTCAATCTTCAGTTCTTCTATTTTTTTATTTATGTCAACTGAAATTTTTTCTATAGTTTCAACATTTACACCATTGTAAATTACCTCTATTTTTTTTTCGGGAATATTCTCTATTTTTTTATAAAATTCTTTAACTGCAATAGAATTAACTATTATTTTATTCGTAAATAGTAAAAGAAATTTATCTATTAATTTATGGTACCACTTTTTCCATAGGTCAACACATCTCTCTGAAGATAAAATGATAGGTCTTCCTATAAATAAAGAGGCTAATCTTCCCCAAGTATTTGATGTGAACATAAAAGTATGGATTAAATGAGGTTTCCGTTGTCTTAAAATAAATACAAGTTTTAAAAAAAATATCGGATCTATTTTAAATTTTTTCCCTACTTCAACTACAGAGATATTATTTTTAAGAAATTCTTCTTTTAATGGACCACCCTTTCTAATTACAATCACCTCTGGTAAGAAAATATTTTTATTTAAATTCTTTGTTAAATATAAAAGTTGCCTCTCTGCCCCACCTATTTGAAGCGTTCCTATTATGTAAGTTATTTTAATTTTCTGAGATGGAAGTAATTTTATTTTTTTCTGCCCATTCTCTCCATTTCTTTTTATCATATCCAAAATCAACTCCTGTTATTTTTCTTAATGATTCATGGGATATTTTTCTTAATTCAAAATTGGAACTACTTAGCAAGTTAATTAAAGAATATATGGCCCTTTTATCTCTTATTTCCCCCAAAGCATATGCAGAAAATTCTCTTATAAGAAGATGATATCTATTATTTAAACTCATTATTAAAGGGATAACTGCTCTTCTATCTTTAAAATTTGCGAGTGTTTTTACTGCTTCTATTCTTACTTCTATTTGTTTATCATATAGAGAATTTATAACTGGCTCAACCGCTCTTAGATCTTTTATCTCTCTTAACGCCTTTACTGATGCCACTCTTACAAGCCATTCAGGATCATCAAGCAATTCAATTAAATACCCTACAAAAACTGGATTTTTTATTTTTCCAAATGCTTCAGCAACCTCTTTTCTTACAAGATATGATTTATCTTTAACAAGTGGAATTAAAAGATTTATATCTATCTCCTTTATTTCTCCAAGTGCCCATATAGCATGCTTTTTTACTTCCCAGTTTTTATCTTTTAAACATTCATATAAAAATGAAATTACTTCTTTTACCTTATTTTTTCCAAAGCCAGTAATTATTTTTAACTTTAAATAATTGTCACAATTTTTAGCATAATCTATTAAAAAATCAATCTCTTCTTTATTTTTAGATAAAATTTCAATTACTTTTTCTTTTATTTCAATATCCGGGTCATTGATTATTTTTTCAAGGAATATTAATGAATTTTCATCTTTAATTTCCCCACAGATTTCAATGAGTTTCAGTTTTAATAGTTTAGATGTATTTTCCTCATTATATTTCTCAAAAATATAAGGAAGGGCAGAAGAGCCAATTTTTATAAGAACTTTTTTTGCCTCATTTGATGGACTTGTTTTCCCAATATTTTTATCAATAACAACTCTTTCATCTTCAAGAATATTTATCAGATATGGTATGCTTGCAGATATATCCTCATTTAATTTCCCTATTTTATATGCACCATATACTCTTTTTAATGGCTCTTTTGAATTTAGATTTTCTATCCCGAGATTTAAGTCTTTTGACATATCTGAAAATAAAATACCAGAAAATAAAATAAAAATTAACAAATATCTTTTCATATCTCCTCCCCTGAAAGCATAGTGCAACATTGCACTATGAGTTAATTATTTTTTCTTTTTTTATTCTCTTTTCACTCTTTCTTGTTTTTTTGGGGTCCTTACCATCCTCCCCTTCATCCCTAATTGCACACATTATATAATTCGGCTTCGGCTCCCCAATCTCCTTTTATAGAGTGCAAGGCCTATCCGGCCTTCACTACAGAAACATAAGGGCCAGCCGGATAATTTATCCTATATCCTCTATTTTCTTTTAACATATAGTATATTTATAGTATATTATTGTCAATAACCTCACTGGCTACAG
>Ga0272449_1003463_pt1 | contig 13548 bp, 7 predicted proteins | sample YNPCB0241_FD_198679 | JGI IMG/M metagenome (GOLD analysis project Ga0272449, IMG submission 198679) | Hot spring sediment microbial communities from Yellowstone National Park, WY, United States - YNP-CB-024-1 | ecosystem: Environmental > Aquatic > Thermal springs > Hot (42-90C) > Sediment...
GATTGACTCGTCACATACAGCGGGTTCACCGCAGGTATGAGAACTCATCGAGTCAACGGGTAGGGAAGAGCCTTCAGTGGCGAGCGATTGCCCGTCACCCCCAGAAGGGGTGGATTGTGCCCCGTCCCGATCGACTTGGGATTCAGCATTAGTTTCGGTCACCGAATTAGTTTCGGCTTCGGGTTCGGGCTGGGGGGTGAGATCGCGGAGTTGGGATGGCTCCTGTGCCACACTCAATGGATCCATAGGTCGCTCGTTAAGGCTGTTTATTCTTTCCCAGTCTACCAATTGCTCGTTTTCTTCCTAGAGCTTCCAAGCTTACATCTTAGATCGGACGGAGTTTCAAATTGGGGTAACTTTTCCTACGGCGCAATAAAAACGTAATCGGGAGGACCTCGTCGGTCCGATGGAAAGTTCGAGCAGGAATTGTGCGACAAGCTCTTGGCTTCCAAGCTAGCTAAGGGAGTTCTTCGCACCAGTTGGGTGCTGGGCGTTAAGGGTTTACGCAACTCAAGGATGAGGACATGGCCAAAGGTGGCTTGCCCACTTCCGTGAAGGCGGTTCTGCTGCTGCCGATATTGGCGGCCGCAACTGGCTGTAGCACCGTCCCTAAGAACCGGCCATTGGTTGTGGCTCCCCAAGATCCGAACGTAGTAGCTTCGGGAATCGGAGACATGCCTCGGGAGCTGTGGAAGACCACGCTTCCGAGCTATCGCATTGAACCGCCAGACATCCTCACTATTGAAGCCGTCCATGTTGTTCCCAAGCCGCCTTATCGACTTCGTGCATTGGATGTACTGAATATCCAGGTACTCGGAACGCTGCCTGAAGCTCCTATCAGCGGACTTTATACGGTGGAACCGGGCGGAGTGGTATCGCTCGGGCCGCCGTATGGCTCGGTAAATGTCCTGGGAATGACAGTCGAGGAAGCACGGGCAGCCATTACCCAGCATCTGAGCAAGTTCCTGCTCGAACCCCAAGTTTCCGTAAGTCTGGCGGAGATTTCTGCGAAGCAGCAAATTTCGGGTGAGCACCTTGTTGCCCCTGACGGCACGGTAACCCTCGGTACCTATGGCCGAGTGTACGTGGCCGGCATGACCGTTGAGGAAGCTAAGCGAGCTATTGAGGCACACCTATCCCAATTTCTCGATAACCCCGAAGTTGCGGTGACCGTCTTCGCGTATAACAGCAAGGTCTATTATGTGATTACCGAGGGAGCCGGGCTTGGGGATCGGGTCTATCGATTTCCAATAACGGGGAACGAAACAGTGCTGGACGCAATCGCTCAAGTAGGTGGATTGGAGCAAATTTCTTCGCTGCATATTTGGATTGCCCGGCCGACGGACCAACCTGGTCAAGCGGTCCTGCTACCGGTGGATTGGCGAGCTATCACTGCTGCAGGATATGCTGGAACCAACTACCAGCTCCTGCCGGGTGATCGAGTATTTATCGCGGAAAACCGGCTCGTTGCCCTAGATACAGCGTTAGCCAAGCTGTTAGCTCCCGTGGAACGGGTAATGGGATTCTCGCTGCTGGGTGTGGGGACAGTCACCAGATTTTCGGGTCCTGTGTTGAAAGGGGGTGGCAATCCCAGGGGTTACTTCTGACCTGAGCCAACCTTTCCCGCCTTGGACTAACCAAACCTTAAAAGCAACACCGGTGGTTCGACTCCCAGATTTAAGCCTCTAATGAATGCCGAGACTGCAACGGGTTAAAGGTCATAAATATCGGAAACAAAGGCGATGCTTGCTCGACCGACCTGGCCAATTTGTCTAGTCGCTGCGGTAGTGATGACCGTTGGCGGATGTGCGGTAACCGAGCAAACGGTCGATCCCACGTGCACCCCTCCAAGCCAATGCTGCAGCCAAGGAATGCCGGTTGCCTGCCTGCGGAATCTTCCTTGCTATGGATACCAACCCACGGAGTGGAGGCGTTGGCCCACGGAATGCGAGCCCCAAACAACCCCCATATGTCCTTTGCCGGCTGCTGGACAGCCCAATACTTGCCCAGCCGTGGTCCCCGAGCAAACGTTGCCCGGTCTTCCACCTCCACCCCCCAATGTGGATCCCACGGAAGCACCTCCTCAGGGCGATGTCGCTCCTACCCCTTCGGAAGGTATTAAAGCGGAGGAGCCTACTCCGGGAATATTGCAAGAACCCTCCCAGACCCCCTTGCCTCCGCTCCCCGCGGTGGAGGAGGAGCTGCCTCCAGCACTTGTGCCACCTCCGGTTGCCCCTCCGAAGGCCTCTCCGAAGCACATGCCAGCCCCGCAAGCCCTGCTGAATGGCCAGCCTCCGACGGTGCAGGGCACCAAACCACCCGCGATGCCAGCTCCTTCCGAGGAAAGCCAGAAAGGCCAAGCCGACGCATCGCCCGTTCGTCTCCTGTCACTCGACTCGGAAGTCTCGGAAGACCTGCCGCTAGCACCTCTGCCTGATGAGATTCTAGGGCAAGATTTCGTGTTGTGAGCTAGGGTGCGTGAACGCAGCAGAATTTCCTGAATCAAGAAATGCCGTATAATTGGCTGGGCTGGTGATTTCAGAATTGAACGTGTGTAAGGGTGCCAAGTCCGAGCGTTTACCAAGGGTCCAGAAAGTGAATAGCAAATCCGTTTTTTTCGTTTTTCTTTGGGCTATCGGTATTCTTGCAACCCGTGATGCTGAAGCACAAAGCCGATACTATCCATCTCGGCCAACCTTTAGCCCATGGCTTTATCTGTACCGTGGGGAGGCTGGTCCCCTTGACCCTTACAATGCGTGGGTTCGTCCGCAGATGGAATACCAGGAGGCCATGCGACAAATCGAAACTCGCTTTCGGGAGCAAGAGACGAGCATCAACCGTTTGCGTTATGAAAACCAGCTTCTTAGAGAATCTACGCTTCCTCCGACCGGTGTAGGATCCCGATTCATGGATTTTTCGCATTTTTACGGCGGAGGTAGTTCCACGGTCAGGCGGCAATCCCCGGCTCGGCTTCAGCTGGGCACGTCTTCTCGGTGGTCTAACATTGCCGATCGGTACAAGCGGGTTTATTGAACGTTTTCCTCCAAACCGCAAAATCGATAACTTTTCTCGCTGTCCGATCCCATGGGTAGCAAATAAGCACTAACTTAGTCTGTGCCACCCAGGGATAACCATAGATCACGCATAGCCCGGATGAAGGGAAGGTCTTTCCGGCAAGTGGAAGCTCCCTCCCCTCAAGGTGTTTGGCCGCCAGGGCTCTGGCCTGTGGTGCAAGCTTCCTTCACCCAGCGATAAACTGGCCCGGCCAGTTCCAACATAGCAGCCCGGGCAGATTCGACTGATGGGGCAGAAGCCTGCATCAGAACCTTCACTTGGGGTGGCAAAGGTTCACGTTCTCGGACTCGCCACCAAAGGCCCCGGACACCATCCGGGGTGAACGTTGTCAACTCACCTACCTGGTACCAATATAGGACGTAAATCACTTCCCCTTGCCGGGAGAATGTGATTAGCTCGCAAACCGGGGCTTGCCCCTGCAAAGGCTCGTCCAAGATCTTAAGGACTTCCGATTGCACTGGCTCCCAGCCGGCCCCTCTATAACAAACCCGGGGATGGTGGTGGGCAAGTTGTCGAAAGTGGTCGAAGGCCGCAAGGTGGAGGTAAACCACTTCCCCGGCTGGCGTGGAATAGATTCGATCCAGGGCCAGTTTGGCATCCAGGCCCACATTAATGACGTCTTTGATTTGAGAGGGCTCGCCCTGCCATCGGCCTAATTCCATGGGCAAGCTGGAAAGCTTATCAACCGGTACCGTGGCCGGACGGTCGATTCCAGGCCTTTCGGAAATCTTGGCAAACCCGGTCACCACCGCTAAGGCCCCAGCTGCCAGAAGAACCCGTCCCGGAAGGGGCAATTGGAGCAGCCAATTGAGAAATTTCTGTAATCCCCGATGAGCGGCCAAAACCGGTTCCCCTTTTAATTGCGACCCAGTTGTCGCTGACTTTTTGCAGCGGCTCCAAGCAAACCGAAAGACCAACCACACCCCTCGGAGGATCGGCTCACAGTTTGGTGATCACTGGAGGCTTCAGGTACACCTCCACGAAACTTTTATTCCACGCTGAATATCCGTCGAGGCCATCCGGTCACTTCGTCTCCTTGTCTTCCACTACAGCCGGAGCTAGGTAATACCGCCGATAATGGTGGTAGTAATAACCATCTTCTTTACTGCCAAGGAACACGGTGCCCAGCAACTTCACCCGGAGGGCTCGAAGGATTTCGTAGGCATCGATAACTTTGGGGAGCCGAGTTACGTCTCTTCGCGTGGCCAAAACAACACCATCCGCAAAGAGGCTTATAAAGCGACCGTCCGCCACCGGTAGGATGGGTGGACAGTCAATCACCACAAACTCGTATGTACTTCGCAACTGACCAAAAAACTCCTGCCCCACTCCATTGAGCATCCGCGAGAGCAAATCGTCTGTCCAAGATCCGGCCGGGAGGACCCTCAACAGCGGTTCCTCCGTATCTTGCACGGCTTCTTCTAGGGAGATTTCCCCACGCAGGACATGAGCCAACCCTGGACCTCGCGGAAGTCCCAAAAGTCGGTCCACGCGCGGACGGCGGAGGTCAAAATCCACCAAAAGCGTTGAATGTCCCAACTGGGCAAAGCCTAATGCAAGTTGCCCTGCTACAGTGGTCTTTCCCTCGGAGGACTCGGCACTAGTCACCACAATAACCCGCGGGGGGTTACCCTCATTTTCCCTCAACAACCTTGCAACCAGACTTTTTGCAGACTCCGTCAACATGCCTCGCCACACCCGAGCCCTGGGAGAATTAGCCTTTGGACCCAATAGAGCCCGAGCCGGTACGTACGGGATCCGAGCCAAAACTTCCACACCTAAATTCTGAGACAGTTCTTCGCTAGTACTCACCCGCCGTCTTCGCACGTCCCACCAGAGAATTCCGACAATCGGCAGGGCCATTCCACCAAGGCAAGCTAGGACCGTCAGCTGAACCCGCCGTTCTTGATCCGGCACAGCCGGCGGAGTCGCCCGTTGTATCAAAGTGATCCGCGGACGAGAGCGAAGCTCGATGGCCAATTTCTGACGTTCGTCTCCGATTCTTTGCAGGAGATTTTCCAAAACCCGAGCTTCCGCCCGCATCATCTCTACGTCTAACGAGCGAACACCGAACTGCTCGGCCTCCCGTCGTGCAGCCTCAACTTCCTTCTCCAATTCTTGCTGTTGCTGCAGAAGGACGGACATCCGGAATTTGTGTTCCGCTAATTCGTCGTCGAGGGCCTTTCGTCGCCGACGGCGGAGTTCCTCGAGTAGCTCCCCCCTCCGTTTTTCCAATTGCTCAGAAATCCTCTTCAGATCCTCCTGATATCGAGCTGCAAATTGTTGGGCGATCTCCGGCTGGGCTGTCCGAGCGAGCTCTTGAATCCGCATTTGGACGGCATCCGCTTGGGCCTGTAAGCGGCTGTAAGTCGGATCCGTCCGGGCGAACATTTCCAGATCTTCCTCGCTAATAGGAATCTTCAAAGATTCGTTTGCCCAAGCTTCCCGTATTCGCATTTCCGCCTGGGCCCGCAAGATGGCCATCTGGATATTGCCTAGCTCCTGACGAAACATGCTAAACCGCTGTAAAGCACTCCTTTCCTTAAGGTTGAGAGCCTCCGCATCGCCCGTCTGCAATTGTTCCGCAAGTTGCATGAGGTCATTTCGTCGTTTGCGAAGTTCTGCCTCTTTTTCGCTGTAGAGCTGATCAAGCTCATCCAGCCGCTGGCGTCGCTCAGCAAGCTCGACTCCCACGACCTCCTGCATATAAGAGTCGACCACAGCATTCACAATCGCCGCTGCATCCTGAGGACTTTTCGCGGTGTAGCTAACTTCCATCAGCTCGCTATTTCCCGGAAATTGCACCCGCAGTCCTTGCTGGACCATAGACACCGGATCGGGATGGTTTCGGATTGTTTCCAACTCTACCACCTGCGGCTGACGCAAGGCTGCCATCAGAACGTAACGGCTCAACAAGTACTGCCGCTGGGTGCTCCGGTAAATTTCAAACGTTGCCGACTGAAAAGCGTTGCTAAAAAGAATCGCCTCCGGATTCGCGGCAATCCTCAACAGGGCAGTAGCGGTGTATTTTTGAGGCATCAAGAACCAAACGGATAAGCCAGCCGCAGTTCCTGCCAAGATACCCAAAATCGTCGCCAAGGCCCAATATCGGCGGAACGCATGCCAATAGGCCCCTAAACTACTTGTTCCAGGCGGCGGACTGCCGCCCCATCCTCCGCCCATGTGGCCGTCCCAATCCCGCACCTCCAATGGCCGATAAACTACCGGTGCCACCGGGTACCGCTCGTCACGATTTGCGGGAAGCTGTTCACTCATATGGAAGTACCTCTACTCTGCTTCTAAAACTGGCTTGCCCCTCTTCGGTGATCAGCCGATAAGCAAAGACTCAATCCTGAACTGCGAGCCTACGCAGACGTGCCAAGCCATCAACTGCCGGGAAAGTGGTTATTTTAAGCTTGAGAACGTTGCAAACCGCATACCAAGACTTGAACTTTTGCCAATCCCCGCTAGCCTCCCCTGCCTTCCTAAAACCCCAAACGGCTAAAGGTCATGATACCATCAGTGAACTTTTTCCTCCATCCTTCGCAAGGCTCCGGGGGAGTTAAGCCTTCAGAAATTTTCTCACCCCTTTCGACGCCTGCGAGCTTTTCTGAGTGAACCTTTACCCGCCCCGACCGGAGAATTCGTTTGCAAGCTTCGGTTTTCCCCGGCCCCCGCCACCCTTGCCCGTCCGGACAAGGGCAACATGGGAGCCTGTTCTTCAACGACAACAAAAGCTCGCTCCAGCCACCAAAGTTCCCCCCACAAAATGGCCAACGCCACGGGTGCCATCAGCCAACCGGCTAAATCGTGGAAGACAAAGTCTGCTAGCTGCGGAGTTGCTACCTCGTGAAGCACACCGGTTATGGAAATTCGGAAAACATTAGAAGCCACAGCAATCACAGGGGCACTGAGCACCACCAACACGCGGTCCAACAGAGGACGACGGACCACAAAGGCTGCCCCCACGCAAACCGCAAAAAATAGCACCATCATCCGGAGGCCCGAGCAAGCCTCCACCACTCCTAACTCTCCCTGCGGCAGAACGATGATATTTCCTCGCGAAATTGCAGGAATACCCACGACTTGGAGGATGTACGTGCTAGCTATCGTGCTGATTCGCTGCAGGGGATGACGTAGAGCATCGGCAATGGCACCTGGGAGGGGGATCATAAAAATTAGGAATATTATCGCTGGCCAAGCCCATCCTAACGCATTCCAACCCCCGATCAACAGGGCAACACCAGCCAATGCCGGGATGATCGAAGCCGGCTCCAAAAGCCGGAGATAGTAGGCGTGGGCAATATACCGGCAGAGCCAAGCGACGACTAAAAACCCCAAACCCACCACTAAACTGCTTACCGATATCGGAAAAGACCGCTTTGCCCAATCATTCCACCGTAGGCAAAGCAGCACGACTGCAAATACCGGCACGAAGAAACCATGCCCATAATCTGCCTCTTTCCACCAACGGACGGCAAGGCCCCAAATAGGGCTTGCGTACGCCCAGATAATCACCGTCCCCAAAACGACCCAACTGAGAAGTTCCGCCGGGGAGATGGAACCAATCGGACCCAAATTCCTCGTGAGCCGCTCAAGCAGCGTCGGACCACCGGAGGCTCTGCCCTTTTCGTTCCTCTCCCCCTCGGTCGCCTCAGCCAGTTGGAGTGTGTTCGGATGCTCGATCAAGATTTCCGGACTCATTCCCTGCTCACTCTTCACTGAATTAATGCCCCGTTAGCTCTCATCCACCAGCGACTATGGCCGGCCCCGGACAATCCCAAACCCCCTACCCGTCAAGAAGACCTTAATCACCGGGAGTTGCGGGGAATAGGTTTGACTCTTGGCCCCACCCGACGATTCACGAGCTAACGCAAATCAAGACGAAGGACTCTCTAACCCCAACTCGCGACGGAGGGTGCGGTAGATCGCACGGTCCGATGGAGCAAGAGTATCCAGTCGAATTTCCAATCGCTCAGCCTGCTGGAGGGCGGTTTTTGCCCCCGCATGCTGACCCATCGTGTGCAAAATTTGTGCCTGGCGGAGGTACAAGATCGGAAGGGGGGAGTCATCAATGGCATCTTGAATCAGTTTTAATGCCTCAGCGGATCGCCCCTGGGCCAACCGGACTTGGGCCATGGTATCGAGGACCTCGGGCCGGGGCCCGGCCAGATCCAACGCCTGCTGGGCCAGTTGCTCAGCCTCCCGAAGATTTCGGCCCAGAATCACATAGGTTACCGCCAAGTTGTTAAGTGCCACAAAATTCCCCGGATCCTCTTCGAGAATCTTCCGGTAGACCCGTTCCGCCTCCGGATAATCCTCTACTAGGAATGCCAACTCTCCCGCTAGCATAAGGAGCGATAGCTCGCCCGGTTGTTGAGAAAGCCGGCTCGATACGAGTTCTCGCAACTCACCCCAATGAGGAGAATCCTTTCCCAACCCGGGTACCACGGCGGCCAAACATACACGGAGAAACGCGGGGCTGGCCTGCGAGCCGAACTGGCGGACAAACCCCAACGCCTCCTCCATCCGGCCTCGGCGGGCAATGAAACTGGCCAAAGCTAAATGAGCATCCGCTTGCCGCTCGGCCGGAACCTTTGCCACAAACGCTCGGAATAGTTCTTCCCCCTGTTCACCCAAGGCATCGGCCCCGGCAGTCTCTCCTTTTTGCTGGAGGAGGAGACTTAACCGCATTAGGGAAGCCGCCACAAGTCCCGTTCGCACCTGAAGGGCTGTCTCAAGCTGCGACTCCGACCCGGCGATCGTCGGTTGGGAAGCTATTTCTTGCTTTCCCGAAGCCTCCTCAGATCCTTGCTCCGTACCAAGCCCAGGCTCCTGTTGTGCAGCTTGCTCCAAGAACTGCCGCAACGCTGCCGCGGCTTCCGCTATGCGACCCCGGCGGGCGTGAATCTCCGCCTGAATGTCCGCCGTCTCGTAACTCTCCGGGGCTAGCTGATTCAACCGGCGAATCCAAACCTCTGCTTCCGCTACGTCGTCGCGAGCAAGCAAAACCCGTAGATAAAACGCCACGTACTCCGCAACCTTGGGCTCAGTGGCCAAAAGGGTTCGCAACTGCTGTGTTGCCTTGACAAGGTCTCCCGAAGCCACATATAGGCGAGCCAGCACGTAGCGATCCCGCGGATCGGAAACGTCCGCCCGATCGACCAACCGCTCGAGGATCCGCTGAGCCTCTTCCCGCCGCTTTCTTTGGGGATGCTGCGATAGCAGTAAAGCTTGCACACGCACATCCGCAGGAGCCGGCGAAGTCTCCTTTAGGTTTGGTTCCAGCACCTGAAGGCCGCGGGCAATACTCGGATAGTCGCCTCGCTGGAAAAGCACGTAAGCAAGCATTCGCCGAGCCCACCGCAGGTCGGAGTCGCTACCACCACCCGTTTGAGGTTGCTTGCCGATGAGTTTCTCAAGCTGTGCGGCTGCCAAATCCCGCTTTCCCACCAGCAGGTAAAACTCCCCTGCCGCTCGAATGACTGCGGGATTTTCCGGCTCGGCAGCAAGGGCTTTCTGATAAACCGCCTCTGCCTCCTCCAGCCGGCCCAGAAGTGTCAAGCAATGGGCCAACGCCAAAGGCCCTAAACCGGCCACCAAGGTTTTCTCTGCCTCGCCCAAGGCGGCCTCGGCCTTCTCCGATTGACCGCTAATTTGGTAGAACCGCACCAAGGCAACCCAGGCATCAACTGCCTGAGAATTCAGGGCCAACGCCTCACGGAATTCTCGCTCAGCGTCGGCAAGCATTGCCTCCGCCTGAGCCGTCCGGCCTTCGGCTCGAGCCCGTAACGCCAACACCCCAAGCACTTGCCCTAACCAAACCCGGTCCCGGTAATCTTTGCTGATCGCTGCACTCTGTCGGGCCAATTCCAATGCTCGATCAAATTCCTGAAGCCGCAAAGAAATCTCTGATGCTAACCGCACGAGCTCTCCCGTAAATGGAGCCCGTAATTCTTCAAGTCGCCGCAGAACTCGGTCCGCCTCTGCATAACGTTGACGTTCGTACAGAAGCTGCAGCAGGCGTCGAATCGCCCGGGGGTTGTCCTCCCCTAAATCGAAAGCCCGCTGGTAATAATTCAGGGCCTGCTCCTGGTCGTTTTGACGTTCTGCAATTTCTGCAAGTAAAAGGGGTATCCGTGACCAAGCTGGCCGAAGAGCAGCCGCCTGCATTAAAAGACTTCTTGCCTCAGCATAGCGGTTTTCTTTCCCGACGATGGAAAGAAGCACAAGCTCCACAGCCCGTCCGTAGTGCCACAGAGCCCCACGTCCTTCAATTTCTTCGATCTCCTTCACCACTCTGCCCAAGGCCGAAAGATCTTCCGCCCGAAGGGCCAAGTCAAACAGAAGAATTCGAGCCCGCAAGTTGTGAGGCAGCAATTCGGCTCCTTCCGAACAGAAAGTTCTTGCTGTGCCATAATCGCCCACTTGCATGAGGTAAGCACCCAAGCCCACAAGCAATTGGCCGCGATCTTCCCCAGTCCACTGGGAAGTCCCTTCCGCTAAGCGGCGGATTTCTTCGGCCGCCCCCTCTCCGTACCGTTCCACCAAATACTGGGCCCGGGCAAGACGGACCCGCATATTATCTCCCAACTGATGCTCTGCCTCTGCGAGCAATTTCTCCGCTTGCTCAAACTCCCGTTGCCTTCGCTCCAAAGCCACTCCCGCAAGCCAAACCTCGACCTCCCGAGGCCATTTTTCCCGCGCTTGGGCAAGAAGCTGGCGAGCCTCCTCAACCTTTTTCTGGGCTACCAGGATCTCTGCCTTTAAAAGCGTCGTCCGCCACTCTTCCGGAGAGGTTTCCTCAAGGGCCTTTACCAGCCGCTCGGCTTCCTCCCAGTTTGCTTGCAACTGCGGTGCTACCAAATTCCGCAAAACGAGGAGGCTTAGGAGCTGAATTCCTGCTTCTGCCCGCTGCCCGCTTAAAACGAAGGCCTGCCGTGATTCCTGGATCGCTTGTTCCGTCTGCCCCAATGCGGCAAGAGCACTAGCCGCTCCCAACCGAGCTGGCACCCAGAATGGGTCGGCAGCGATCGCCCGACGAAATGCCAACAGTTGCTCGTCGCGATTGCCTAATTGTCCTTCCACCACCCCCAGCCAGTAGTCCACAAACTTGACATGTTCCGGTTCCGCAGCTAAGAAGCCGCGAGCCCGCCGCAACAATTGCCGGGCAAGACGCCACTCTCCCCGAGCTATCGCAATCCGGCCACGCAAATAATCCAGAAGCCCCGGGGAGTACCGCCGGTGTTCCAGTTGGTGAAGCTGCTCTTCTGCCTGAGCAATCTCTCCCGCCTCGACCAGGAGGTTGGCCAAGTGCCACTGAAGTTCCTCGTTTTTGGGATCTAGCTTTCGGGCTTCTTCGATCGTGGCGATAGCTTCCTGGGTCTTTCCCACCGCCACCTCGATGTTTGCCTTTACTTGATAAACCTCGAGAATCCTTGGGCCTACCTCAAGGGCTTGCTGTACAAACCCTAAAGCCTTACCGAACTGGCGTCTCTCCCGGGCACATTCAGCAGCAACAAGGAGAGCAGGCACGTTCTTACGGTCCAGCTCGATTGCCCTCTCCGCCGCAACCAAAGCCTCCTCAAATCTTCGTTTTCCCCGCAAGTAGTCTGCTCGCAATGCCCAAGCCGTGCATGCCTCGGGGAACCGTTCCACAAGCTCTGTGAGGACCTTTTCGGCTTCTGCCGGCTGCCCGAGACGGCGGTCTAGTAAATCGGCGAGCAGCACGTAGGCAGTAAACCGATCGGGAGCTTGCTCGATCAGCCGTCGCAGAAGAGAAGCCGCCTCTGGATAGTTCCCCTGCCCTGCCTCGCAACGGGCCAGGAGCTCCAGAACCTCGGTATCCTCCGGAAAGCTCTTCCGAAGACTCTGCAAGTGCTCCTTTGCATCGCGGAAGCGGCCTAACTCCATCGCCACCGAGGCCAACTTCCGCCGCACCTCCATCCGCTGAGCATCTAAGCGGAGCACTCGCTCCAAAATTCCGTATGCCGTGCCATAATGTCTCAGCTCTGCAAGAAAACCCCCGTATTCCGCCAAAACCTCGAGATCATCCGGCCGGATGTCCAAATACATCCCATAAAAACGCAACGCAGCCCCTGCATCCTTCCGCTCTTTTGCCTTCCGAGCTTCACGCAGGAAAAAAGCCGCATTCCGCCGGACCTGATATCCGTGCAAAAGATGCACCCCTCCGGCCAGGACTGCCACAACAATGAGAAAGACAAGAATAAACTTCGCGTTTACTTGCCGCTGCCCAAGGATGCTCATCGTTTACTCTACATGGTTAGAAAAGCGAGCTGGCTGCCCCTTTCTCGGCCACACCTAACCAAACAGAAATTGGTCTTTAGGCAGGGAAGGACCGCCCCACGGCACTATTCAACGGGGGAACTTCTGCGCAATTGCCCCCCGATAGGAAGCCCCAAAACCATTAGTCCGAGCCACTGCAGTGCGAACCTTCGGATGGCCATCCCTTTGGCCCTCTTCCCGCGAATCTAGGGAATCCGCAATCCGTTTCTCCAGTTCCCGGGCATACTCAAAGAGAAGAGCTCCCAGTTTTCCATCCTGCTCCCCATTTCGCCTACCCTCGCAGGAGAGAGTGCCCACTTGAATTCCACGCACCATCAGGGGTAAATCCACGCGGAACCAAGAATTTCGGTCTTCCGTTGCGGCTATTTCTGGCCATCGGCCGTGGAAGGACTCTCCAACAGCCGGGATATTCAGGTCGAAGCTCACCCGCTCGAGACCCAATCGCTCTAAGTCTTTTCGGATATCATTCCATAACGGTTCCCAGTTCACTACTCCTTGGAAGTGGACAGCTGTATCTTCTTCCTGGGCGGGAAGATTTTTGCCGCTCGGGACCCAAGGTCTCGCAAGTCGGCGAAGAGCCCGCAGCAGCAAGTAAAGCTCGCCCCGACCAAACAAATCACCCACCACAAGGATACTGACGACCGAAACCCCGGCCAAAAACGCTATCCAATCGCTTTGGAAAATGACCGCTCCGATTGCCCCGGCCGAGCACACCAGCCCAATCCCCCCAATCACTGCCAGAAGCAGGTGATTCGATCCCAACCGTTCTAGCAACCGGTGATGGATATGGCCGCGGTCCGTGGAGTAGATACTTTTGCCCGTCAGTTTTCGCCGCAAAATGGCCGCCGAACAGTCGAAGATCGGAATGGTCCACAACGCCAAGGGGGCAGCAAGCAGGAGTGTACCTGCACCCTTCAAGGAAGCCTCCACGGAAAGGGCCCCAATCATGAGCCCAATCAGCATGCTGCCGGCATCCCCAAGGAAAATTTTTGCAGGAGGAAAATTAAAGACGAGAAAGCCTGCGATTGCCCCGGCGAAAATAAAGGAGACGGTAGCTACTTCCGCCCGGCCGATCACCGCAGCCATCACCCCTAACGATACCGCCATCATCAGGCCGAGCGTGCCTGCAAATCCGTCGGCTCCGTCGAGCAGATTAACCGCGTTCAT
>Ga0272449_1003465_pt1 | contig 13542 bp, 13 predicted proteins | sample YNPCB0241_FD_198679 | JGI IMG/M metagenome (GOLD analysis project Ga0272449, IMG submission 198679) | Hot spring sediment microbial communities from Yellowstone National Park, WY, United States - YNP-CB-024-1 | ecosystem: Environmental > Aquatic > Thermal springs > Hot (42-90C) > Sediment...
CGCTGATAAACGAAAATAAAGAAATATCGTTATTAGAAATAGAAAAAGGGGGATTTTGCGGGGGATATCTCCATGTGCTGTTGTTCCGGGTTCAAATCCCGGCCGGAGCACTTTTATTTATTTGCCTTCGTTGAGATTGTTGAATATTGGAAGCGTAGGGCTTAGCGGCTGGGTTTCCATCTCGAAGTTTGTAGTTAAAGGTTTCATTAGGCGGGAGGAGAGGAGGGCTGTCCTAACCGCACCGAACCTGTCAAGTGGTTGCGAGGTGAAGAGAAGAAAAAGGCAGGCTTCCGCACTCAAGATCTCAATCACAGTTTCAGTGGGGCAGAGTCGTCATCGCCTGCCATTAAAATTAAAGTGTGACTTGGATAAAAGTTTATAGCTGGGCCTTTAAATGTTGAGGCGCCATGTTTAAACATATGCGCGTTGTGCCTTTGGCTGCTGAAAGTTTAGGTGTGCGTTCCATGTGCACCTATGTTGAGACTCCAGATGTTAAAATTCTCTTGGATGCTGGGGTTTCGCTTTGCCCAAATCGTTTTGGTTTGCCTCCTCACCCGCTGGAGTTTAGGGCTATAGAAAGGGCGCGTGGAAAAATTGCTGAGACGGCTGAGGGGGCGGATGTGGTGACCGTAAGCCATTACCATTTTGACCATCACACGCCTTCTTATGAGGATTGGCTATGCAACTGGACAAGGGCGGAGGAAACAGCAAGACAAATCTATCAAGGAAAAGTTGTTTTGCTTAAGAATCCTAAGGAGTGGATAAATTTTAGCCAGAGACGTCGAGGATGGGTTTTCCAGAAGACTGGCGGGAAGGCTGCTGAAAGGCTTGAAGTTGCAGACGGCAGAACCTTCACCTTCGGAAAAACCGTGGTGAGGTTTTCAGAGCCTGTTCCCCATGGCCCCGAAGACTCAGCCCTCGGCTGGCTTTTAATGACGGTTGTCGAATTTAAAAGCGAAAAATTCCTATTCGCCCCAGATGTTCAAGGTCCTATTTCAGCTAAAACTCTTGAAAAGATTGTCAGCGAAAAACCTCAGCTAGTCATGGTAGGTGGGCCGCCTTCCTACTTGGCTGGGTTCAGAGTTGATGAAGAACACTTTCGCCTCGGGGCGTCAAATTTGGAGAAAATCGTTGAAGTTGTACCTTGCACCATTTTGGAGCACCATCTTTTGAGGGATGAACAGTGGCGGGAAAAGGCGGCTAAAGTCTTTGAAAAAGCAGAAGGAGTTGGGCATATGGTTGTGACTGCCGCCGAGTTTTTAGGCTTGGAAAACTCCTTCTTAGAGGCTTCGAGGAAGAGGCTTTTTGTGGAGAAGCCTCCTTCAAAAGAGTTTGAAAAGTGGATGCGGAAAAGTCTGGACACGAGAAAGAAGGTTAAACCGCCAGTTTAGCCGGAGCCTTTTCATAGGCTATTTTCCGCTGATCCTCCCTTACTATTTCAATTATATCTTCAACCATGCCCTTAGGCGTTGTCAGTCTTCCAATTTCATGATGGCTTCCTCCAGTGAGGTGGGCAATCATCCTCGTTACGAGGAAGCCATATGTTTCGCGTCCGTAAAGGTGTGGGTTCGTGTTTATAACAACGGTGTGTATGTTTTCCCGCCTAATCATTTTCGAAACGGACATAACATCTCTAACAGCCAGGTCTTCGTATTCCCTAGTGATTATGCGGACCTCTTCAATCTGTCTAACTTCGCCTGTTTCAAGGCTTCGTTTCAGGGGAACGTTGGCACCTCCATCCGTTATCAAAACCATGAGGGGAATTGTAGATGGGTCTCGCCTTTTCGCCTCTCTTAGGACTTCCCAGGCCTTTAGCATTCCAGCCGCTAAAGGTGTGTATCCGCTTACTTTTAGGTCTACAAGCTTTTTTGCGACAACTCTGAGGTTTGTTATGGGGTGCTGAACGACAACCGCCCCTGTATCTTTCAATGCGACTATTCCAACGCGGTCCCTAAATCTGTAGGCGTCGCTGTGAAGTCCTAGAAGGGCTTCTTTAACGGCTTCAATGTTTAAGAGCATGGAGCCGCTTAAATCCACGACAAAAACGATGGTTGCAGGGGCTTTGTACAGCCTTAACTTTTCGCGGATGTCCTCTACGCAGAGTTTTATGGCTAATTCTGCAGGTTTCTCTCGGTTTTTCTGTCTTCTGGCGGATTCTCGGATTGAGGCTGGTATGTGAACGTCGACGGGTTTTCCCTTTGGAAGCTTCCATCCATAGGGTTTGCCCCTATGAATTGTTGTCATTGTTTGGGCACGTCTACCAGCGTAGGCATATCTCCCCTTGGCCTTGAATTCTCCCATTTTTAGAAAAAACCTTGAAGGAGAAATTATCTTTGCCACGCTGGAAATTATTGGAAACCCTTCTGAAACTTTTGGTTCGCCTGCGGCGCCGCTGACGGTTGGGATTCCCTTCAGCTCGCCCTTCTTCTTTTCAACGGTGTTTTCTTCACGGGTTTCTCCTCTAAGTCTTTCTGAGCCTACTTGGAAACCTTCTGTTGCTGGAGCTTTTTTCGGGGCTTTATGCAGTCTTTTCCCAATTCCAAAGAAGACTCCGCCTAATAACCTGTTTAAACGGAAGAGGAGTTCAAACCATTTTGCGCGGGCTTTGTTGAGAAGGCTTTCTTTCGTCGCCCGTTTTTCTTCTTTTTCCGAAGCATCCTTTTTAACCCAGAAGACGGCTTTCCCCTTTAGAAGCTTTCTTTTCTCGGATTCCTTTTCGGCGGTTCCATCCATATTCTCAACTTGGAAAACTTTTTTCACTTTGGCGGTGAAGGTTTCTCTGATTTCCTGGGGTGTCGCTGGTTCTAGGAATCCGCCTTCCCTTGTTCTATGGCTTAAAGCAAGTTCAGCTGCCACTAAAACATCGTCTAGGGTTACTTCCCTTCTGTTTTCAAAGGCTGCTAATGTCGCTGCTGCTTTTGCTATAACTATGTCTGGGCGTAATCCATCAACTTTTAAGTCTAGGCATGCTTTGCATATGGCCTCTAAAAGAGCGTCTGATATGACCACTTTTTCCAGCGTTTTTCTTGCTTGGATTATGCGGTTTCTAAGTTTCTCTTGCATAGGCCTATATTTTTCATAGAACTTTTCCGGGTTGGCTTCGAACTCCATGTTTCGTTTAACTATCTCCATTCTGTCTTTTACAGAGGTTATTGGTTCGACAGTGACAGATAATGAGAAACGGTCTAGGAGTTGAGGCCTTAATTCGCCTTCTTCAGGGTTCATAGTGCCTATAAAAATGAAGCGGGATGGATGGCTTACGGATATGCCTTCCCGCTCTACAATGTTCCAGCCTGTGGCTGCAGCATCCAGTAGGTCGTCGGCTATATGGTCAGGAAGGAGATTAACTTCATCCACATAGAGAATGTTCTGATTTGCCTCCGCCAGTATTCCTGGCTCAAGGGCTTCTATACCGTATTTTATGGCTTTTTCCACATCTAGACTTCCAACAACCCTGTCTTCAGTGGCGCCAAGCGGTAAGTCCACAACAACCATGTCCCTTTCTTCCACCGGAAGGTTTTCGCCTTTGGCGTGTCTTTCGCTACATTTTGGGCACATGTTTGAGGGGTCGTAGGGATTACAGTTGAAGGGGCAATCCTTAACGACGCTTATTTTTGGGAGAATGTCGGCTAAAGCCCTTATAATAGTGCTTTTTCCAGAGCCTTTCGGCCCCCTTATTAGGACTCCGCCGATTTTTGGGTTTATGGCGTTTATTAATATGGCTAGTTTAAGCTTTTCTAGGCCTACTATGGCTGTGAAGGGGAAAACCAGCCTTTTTCTTCGCATCGCCACGGATTTTCACTCAAAATATTAAAGGTGTGTTTAAACCTATTAGTTTTTAGCATGCAATCCTAAAGTAGAGCTGAGAAGTTGTATTTGCGGCTGGTGGAGATTAACAAAAACCGTCCCCTCTAGTTTTTGGTGGAAAATGGATTGTTTACCTTTTCCATTTTCTCTAGCCCCTTCCCCCAGTCCTTTTCAGTGAAAGGTCAAAGTTAAAGGCGCTGCAGTTCCTAAATTGATGCCTCTTCCTCTACATATTTTGGCTTATGGAAAAGCCAATAGCGTCTAGCCCCCTCTAGTTTTTCTCCCTTTATCTTTAGATTTTAAAGTACTTTGCATAGAGAATTATGCCTACGGCTAGGATGGCAGCGCATGACAAGGACACCAATGCCAAGTCTATGATTATGGTTGGGCTTGTGATGGAGGCGCCTCTGAGGAAGAGGGATGTTAAAGCGTCTGTAACATAATAACTTGGCACAAATTTGCCGACGACTTGTGCAGAAGGGGACAGAGAGGCACCGACGAAGGTTCCAAGAAACAGTTGGGGGACAAAGAGGAAGGCTATTCCGGTTGCCGCGCCAGAAGTTTTAGAAACCGTCGCAGTGATTAAACCGAAACCCACGTTGGACAGCGAGAAGATTATCACCAAGATGAAGGCGAAGACATAGACGGGAATGTTAACCTCTGGTCTGAAGCCTATTAGGTAGGCGGCCGCAAAGACTAAGACTGCCTGAATTAGGGCTATGAGCATGTAGGATATTATTTGGCTTGCCATAAACTCCGTTGGGGTTATCGGAGTTGTTCTAATCCTTTTCAGCATGCCGTTTTCACGGTCTTGAGTGAAAGATTGGGCAACCATCATTATGAGGAAGATTGAAGCGAAAGTGAACATGCCCGGCACCATAAACTCGAAGGCTGAAAGCCTCCTAGTCTCTATTAGAGAGGCTATTTGCACATTGACAGGGCTTGGAGTCATTTGCTGGTTTAAGAATGCGGCTAAAACGTTCTGAATTATGGGTGGTATAGCTTGTGTGGCAATTACAGAACCTTTATCTAAATAAAGCAAAAGGGTAGCGTTCACCCAACCGCTGGGATTGTTTGGCGCGGCATAATAAGAAGCAAGGCTTTGGCTGAAAACGGCTGGAATGATTATGACTGCTTGAACTTTTCCTTGGGACAGGTCGTTTTGGGCTGTCTGATTGTCGGCGTATACATGCACGTGCAAAAGCGTAGTGTTTGATAACGCTTCAATAAGCGTTTGCGCCGCGCCCGAAGAACCAGCCGAATCCAAGTTGACCACGCCTATGTTGTAGACTGGTTGGGAGCCGCCTAAACCGCCGAAGGAGGCGCAGAAAGTTAAGACAAAGACTATGGGGAATAGGAAAATCATAAAGAGGACAGCGGGTTCTCGAAAGGTTTTCTTAACCTCTTTCTTTGCCAAGGCATTGACTCGTTGAAAATTCCTACGCAGTGTTTTGAAATCAAATTTTTCGGAGTGTCGAGGGCTATAAGCCTCCCATAGTCAATTATGCCAACTCGGTCGCAGAGGGTTTCCGCCTCCTCCATGTAATGGGTTGTTAGAAAAATCGTTTTACCTTTCCTTTTCAGCTCTTCCATAAAATCCCATATGGCACGGCGTGACTGCGGATCCATGCCTATGGTGGGCTCGTCTAGGAATATTATTTGCGGGTTGTGGATTAAAGCCAAAATAATGCTTAGCCGCCTTTTCATACCGCCACTGTATTTTTCAACTTTTCTATGGGCGTCTTGGGCTAGCCCCAACTTTTCAAGTCTTATCGGGGTTTGCCCTCAGGAAACCGCTGTTTACCCCTATTTGACGGGTGTAGAGAACGTGGAGCTTTTCGGAAACCCATACGCTCTCGACAAGGCCACGCTTAAAAACAGATGTGGTATGCTTCTTTTAATTTCTGCGGTTTCTCTCTGAACGTCATAGCCGCCGACAAATGCGGAACCTCTTGTAGGCTTTAAGAGTCCGCAGAGAATGTTCACAGTTGTGGTTTTACCAGCGCCATTGGGCCCCAGCAAACCGAAAAGTTCGCCCTCAGCCACCTTCAAGTTCACGTTATTAACGGCGACAACATTTTCAAACTCTTTAACAACATTCTCCATCACTATAGCAAACTCGCCCATAACCAAACATCCACATTCAAACCACGTGTTGGCTTTTGGCAACAACCCAGTATATAAAGCTTTACAAATATCGCGTAATCGTAATGGTGGCGGGCCCGCCGGGAATTGAACCCGGGACCCCCGGGTCTCTTCGTTTAGCGCTTTCGCTTGGCTTAAAAGCCCGGTGCTCTATCCTTACTGAGCTACGGGCCCGACTTTTCCTTTCCGGACATTTATATTTCTTCACTTCCTTGATGGGCTTTGGAAAGGTTTAGTTGCAGATGCGCACTTTCTAAAAAAGCTTTAAGGCTATATGAAGATTACGCGCGCGTCGCCGTAGATATGATAATCTGTGTTGCCTATCAAAAATAGGATAAACGATAAACGTAATCTTTCCAATACTAAGTGAAAATGCCCAAAAATGTAAGGCATGTGAATTTAGAGTCTTTCGAGGAGCGCCGCGTATATTATGGGTAGGGCTATGGTGGCATCCGTTTCCACCGTTACTTTTTTTGCTTTTTCGCGGATTTTTCCCCACGATATGGCTTCTCTTGGGCGGGCTCCGGATAGGCTTCCATCATATTCAACGGCTGTTGTTATGTAAACCGCATAGTCCAAGCCTTTTTTGAACAGGTTCCACCATAGTACATGGTGTTTTGATATGCCTCCGCCTATTATTAGGGCTCCGGATTTTTTTGCTTCCCAAATAATGTCATTTAGGAGCTTTTCGTCCTTGAGCACGTTTATTTTTAGGTCGTTGTGGTCTTGGCTGAAAAGCCACAACTGGTAGCCCACCGCGCCGTCTGTTATGCCGGGCACAACGACGGGGATTTGGTTTTTCCAGCACCAGTACAGAATTGAGTTTTCGTTGAGGCGTTTTCCAATTTCCCAGGAAAGCTCATAGGTGGCTAGCTCCCTTTTTCCTTCAGAGTATAACTCGTTTAGGATTTCTGTCATTTTTTCTTCGATGATTTCGCCGTAGCTTGCGTTTGGCACCAGCACGTTGCCTATTCGGCTTATGCCCTTCTTGTGGAGCTCTCTATCATCCATATAAAAGTCGCCTTGAAAATAGCTTCGGTAGCATCTTGCCAAGTCATGGTCTAATGTGCCGCACGTTGTAATAATAATGTGGAACCACTTTTGTTTAACCATATCGCGGATTATGCCCCTCGTGCCTGTGGCGATGATGCATGCTGGGAAAGAGAGAAAGTTGAGGATGTCTTTCTCCTTCAACATTTTTTCGAGGATTTCAACGGCGACGGCGAGGTTTTTGGTTGTGAAGCCTCCGCTTTCCAGCATCTGCCGCACAAGCTTGTCTGCGGATATGCCCTTCGAAACTTCGAAGTCTTTCACTTTTTCCATGGCACACGCCGAAGCCTATTCTAAACCTTTAAACAGCCAAGACAAGTCTGGAACCTTCTCCCTTTTATCAACTTTCTCAGCTAAAGCGTGAACAACAATGGGCAAGGCTATGGTTGCATCGCAGTAGCATTGCACGTTGCGGCCTTCCTTCGCCTCTTTGCCCCAGCTTATGGCTTCCTCAAAAGTGCATCCGGAAAGCCCACCCCAGTGGGGTGCGTCTGTTGTGATTTGTATGGCATACTTGTGGGGATACACCCTCTCGTATTTTCTCGACTCTGTTAGGCTTCTGCCCACAGTGGTCAACTGTATAAAGTCTTTTGGAACCCCGCCACCTATGTAGATGACGCCGCTTTCAGGAGCTGCCTTAGCCTTTATATCCACAAGCTGTTCGAAGTCTCGCATCTGGTCTATGGTTATGTCAAAATTGCTTTCCAATTTCCTATTCAGAAGGTATGCTATGCCATAGCCGCTGTCAACTATGGCTGGACAGAAGACTGGAACCTTGTTCTCGTAGGCCGTTGCAACTATACTTTTTATTCCCATTTGGGAGAGCTCTTTCCCAAAAAGGTGGAGAAACTCGGCTGAAGAGTATTTTCGGTTTGGATTCAGCTTTTTCATGAAGCTGGCAATGAGGCTTTCCATCTGCCTATACTCAAGTTCGTCTGCATAAACGTCGTAGAACCGGTCTATCTTGTATTCTAAAAGCACATGGTCGTCAACCATGGGACTGCCTTGCCAGTAAGTGCCTCCCATAGCTTCTAAAATGTCTTCTGAAATGTTTGCGCCCGTGGAGACTATTACGTCTATGAAGCGGTGTTCGATAAGCCAGTTGACAATTTTCCACTGCCCCGTTGTGCTCATGGAACCGGTAAACCCGAAAAAAATTACAACGTTGTCTTTCAGCATTTCTTCCCAGACTTCTACGATTTCGCCGAGTTTTCTGCCTTGAAAACCTGTTTTAGCCATTTCTGCAAGCAGTTCCGAGATTTTTTTCGGAATTTTAACCTCTATCGGCTCAAGCTTCTTTTTAAAGAAAGGAGTTTGTCTTTTCTCCCTTATCACCGAATTTCAACTCCACAATTTTGGAATGCTTTATTTCAAAAATCTCGCTTTTAAATTTTTACTTCCTTAAACAGCTGCCTATTGCCCACCAAAAGTGTAAAGGTTTCCCACACTGTTCCAGACGAAGGCCTTCGGCATGGCTTCTGCAAACGCGAAAGCAGCCCGCCATCCAGTGCAATGCATGGGCACAATAATATCTGGGTTTAACTTTTTCATCGCTTCAACAGTTTTGCCAGTTCTTCCTTCGCAGTCCTTTCCAGACAGGTGGAAACCGCCAATTACAGCGTGAATTTTGGATATGCCAGTCAAACGCCTAGCATAAAAGACTGTGTTAACAATTCCAGCGTGGGCGCATCCGGAAATCACTACAAGTCCCTTGCCTTTCACGTTTACAGCCAGTGCGCGGTCATCCCAAACCATAGGGTCAGGCTGCCAAACACCGTTTATGAAGGCGCATTGCTGCGGATAGCCCTTCTCAAAATCTGTTTTGCGGGGAATCTCGCCAGTAACCAGTATTGCATCTTCCGCCAGAGAATGGGGCGTCTTAGTTTTTAAAAACTTTGCAGGCTTTATCTGGCTTTCCGTTGGAAAATCCGGATATTTTCTGATGCTTCCATCCTTGTTGACAACTCCCCTTGTTTTGAACATGTCATCATGCACCACCACTGGTAAACCAGCCTTGCCGATGGCTCGAATAAAATTCAGTAAGCCGCCGCAGTGGTCGTAATGTCCATGGGAAAGAACTATGGCTTCAATTTCCTTTAGGTTTATTCCCATGCCCTTAGCGTTTGAAAGGGCTCCTTCCGGGCTTACACCAGTGTCAAAAAGAACAGCGTGTGTTTTACCATTCCATGACACCTTTACAAGCATGGACAAGCCGTGCTCCGCTATTGGAAGCTTAAAATGCTTTTCAACCCATTCCTCGCCCATGCGTTGCACAACCCAACTTCTGACTCCTTGAACTTCCCTTCTTCTAATGGAAGATGTAAAGTCAACACAGTTATCCATTAAACATATTATCTCTAAACGGTCAACCTCTCTAAGCTTAACAGTTTCCATGCCAAATTCCTCCAAAGTTTCTTTTAGAGGAAAAGGTCTTTCTCCCTAGGCCTTATAAGCTCTGTTGCCTTGGCGTTTTCGGACTTTATGAACTTGTATCCGCGGATTATGGCTGCAGGAACCCCCTCGTCTGCTTGTCCTATCACAAGCTCAGCTGCTGAAGCCAACTCGTCCGCTACGGCCGTCTGCTTAACCCGTAAAACATAGCCAAACAAGTCCTTTTCGCCCCTCCGATCTCTTATGGGCTTTAAACCTGAAACGCCCACTGCAACGTTTATTTCACCTTCCCTCAAGGGGCGACCATGAGTGTCAGAAATTATAACAGCCACATCGCAGCCGGTTAACCGTTTAATCTCAAGCCTAATCTTGTTGGCGGAAGCATCCGGGTCTTCGGGAAGCAAAGCCACCAGTCTTTCTCCAGGCACGTTGGACTTGTCAACCCCGGAGTTTGCACAAACAAATCCATGTCTTGTTTCAGTTATGATTTTGCCGTCAGCCATCCTCCTAATGCTTTTGGCTTCTCTAAGGACAACTTCAACTAAGGCGGGGTCCTTCCCATAAATTTCCGCAATGTTTTTTGCAAAGGCTGAAGGCGTAACCTCATCTAAGTTTACAACGCGTCCCTCCGCTCTGGAAACAATAACGTGTGTGACAACGATTATGTCACCGTTTTGTATTGGGGTTCCCTGTCTCTCCGCGGCCTTGCATATTAGCTCGGCGATGTTATCTCCAGAATTTATTATAGGCAAGCCTTCAATCCCAATTATCTGAATTACGTTCAATGGCATCCCATAGAGGCGTATATGGCTGGATGCTTCTAACAATTTCGCTTTTAAAAAAGGGCCTAGAGCTTTTTTAATCGTTAATTTCAGCGAAGTGTATGCAAAAATTTTTAATCTCCCAAAACCTTCTCATAGGGCGGGATGATGTTCAAATGAAAATACTACACGAGTTTGTTCCAACCCGCAAATTTCTCAAACTCGCCGAAGAAGTTAAGGACCTTGTTGACGGATGGAACATAACTGACAGCGCTGCTGGCATGCCGGCGCCAAGCGGAACAGCGGTGGGCTGTGTGCTCAAAGCCAAATATCCAGAAAAAATAGTGATACCAATCTTCATACTGCACTACAAGGGACCGGTGGAGGTTGGAGGTTTAGCCTTAGCCGCCGACGCCGTAGGCCTCGATGGACTTGTTCTGACAATGGGGGATATACCAAAATATGGTGAACCGATAAAAATGCTGAAATCTTCAGAAGAAGCCCGGGACTTTTTGCGCACAACAATACGTTTAAAAACTGTTAAGCTTGGATGCTTGCTCACCGCCCGCAAAACCGTTGAAGAAACCATAGCTCGGGCAAAAGAGCCATGGGACTTCGTCTTCTTCATGAGGCTTGAAGACAAAACCTTCCCCATGCTGGAACAATTAGCCAAAGAATGTAAACGCCTAAACAAGCCCATATACACGTACTTCCTCATTGGAACGCCTAAAAACGCTGAAATGGTGAAAATGATAGGATGGCCAACCACCACAACCATGGAACACGTAGAAGAAGTTGCCAGCAAACTCGATGGGCTAGTGGACGGAGTAATAGCCACATGCGCCGGAGACTATGAAGGCGACAAAGAACTCTTGACAAAACTTCAAAAGTTTAGAAGCTAAACTCCACTACACTTTTCTCTTTTAAGTTGCCATATCGCAGAGCATTAAGTCAAAAGGAAATAGAAAAGCTCAGCATAGCAGATAAATAATGAATTGCTCTTATGATATGTGAGTAGTAGCTCAAATGTTGGGTGAAATTTTGAAGATAAAAGAAAGAATTAACCAGCAAGCAAGTCAAATAACAGAACTTTTACATGAGTTGCAAAATGAAAAAAGTTACAGAGGAATAGAGAGACTTATCCAATTAATAATACAAGCGCTTCTCGACTTGGGAATAATGGCAATTGCAGCTGTCGGTAAGAGAACTCCTAAAGGATACTCAGAAGTTGGCGAACTGTTATCGGACTTAGACTTGCTGGATGAAAAAGATGCGAAAATTTTGAAATCAATGGCTGGCATGCGAAATATTCTCGTACACGCATACGCCACTGTTAATAGAGCTCTTGTAATTGATTCCGCGAGCAAACTAAAAGAAGATGTTCCACGAATAGTTAAGGCTATTAAAGAAGGTTTAGAAGGAAAGACTGTAGATCCCCCATCAATGGATGCTTTGCATGAGACTCTGCATAGACTACTTAGGGGAAGGGTTGAGGCAGCATTATTGTTCGGAGGCAGAGCTAAAGGGTATTCTTTGAAAGGTGATTATGACATCGCCGTGTTTTTTGGAAGACCCCACGACCTATATGACTTGGGAGAGCTTGCTGCGGACATAACGAGAACCCTAAAAATAAGTGAGGATAAACTCAACCTTATTGACTTGGATTCAGCGCCTCCCGAAATTGTGTTAGAGGCCCTGAATGGTAAACCCATATTCGTGGAGGACGAATACATATTATTTGAGCTTAAACTTAAAGCTATTTTTGAGCTGCTTGATATACAGAGCGGGGTTCAAGCTTGCCTAAAAAGTTCCTAATCCAAGCGGTTTGAAAAAGCTATATTTCGCGAATTTCGCATCGAAGCTTTTTTATAACCTCCTCAGCCTTTGAAGGCTCAACCTTCAACGTGTAAAGCATTCTTGCAGTGCGAAGTTTAAGTTTTACAACATCTTTTAGGCGTTTTACCGCGCAGTATTCGGCTCGCTCGCTTATTTCAACGAATTTGTCCAAGTCGAAGATTTCTGTTGGCACAATAGCATCTCCGCATTTGCTGTTGCTTCTTCTAAAAAGGGTCTAACTTTTATCTGTTTTGGTCTTCCACATGCCCTTAAGCTTGCCGCAGAACTTTATAAGCTGTTGGCGGGTGGGGTGTTTTCCCTCATGGTTTGAAATGTAGTAGGCTGCCACAGCGTTGGCCAGCGTCAACCTAGCGCCGCTTGAAAGCCCATAAGCGTCGCCGACAATGTTTCCAGCGTTCCAAGCGTCGCCTGCCCCAGTGGACCTCAAGACTGGAACATTGAAAGCTGGGATAATGGTTTCGGTCTTTTTTGTGAAGGTTGCTGAAAAACTTGTGGTGTGAAGATCTATTCTAGTGTCGAGGTGTTCGGCTAGAATTTTTGCAGATTCTCTGGCTAGTTCTTCAAAACTCAGCTTTCGCTTAAGAACTCTTATTTTGGGACTTAGTTGTGAAGCGTAAAAGACCGCCTCGTTCTCGTTTAGGCTTAAAATGTCCACGAGGTCTGCTTGCAAAACGTTTTCCATCAAACTTTGCACTCTTCCCTTGTTGGGGGTTGGGTCAGCCGTGTCAAGGTAGGTTTTACCCACGCCCTTTGTTTTGACGTGGCGGAAAACAGCTTCGGCAAGCTCTGTGCCGTGTTTTCTTGTTCCAGCCCAGTTAAAAACGCAAACGTAGTCGGCTTTTTCAATGACTTCGAAGTCTTCACTGCTGAGGTTTTCGGGTGTAAAATCGGCTAAAGAGCCAACATCCCTAAGCATGACATTTGTTTTGCCGCTTTTTGTTTTGAATTCTATGGCTGTTGTTATGGATGGCTTTTCAACTATTTTGACATGGAATAGGCCGATTTTCGATGATTTAACGTAAAACTTGAGGAGTTGAAATCCAAGCTTATCAGTACATATTATCGGCGTGACTTTTATGCCTAGGTTGGCTAGGGCTGAAGCGGTGTTTACAGCGTTTCCACCCCTAAAATCTTTTTGGATAATTCCATCTATGCTTCCACCCTTCCGCTTTACGACGTTCATAACCATTTTAAAGAAGGTTTCTGGACTGTGGTTTAGGCTTATGAATCTATCTAAGAAGAAGTCTGGCATGACTACAACATAGCTCTCCTTTTCTTGTTTTTTTAGAGAATTCTTAACTTCCTCTAAATATTTGTCCAGCACTTTTACGCCTTCCAGCAAACAGTTTCAGTATAATGAATTAATCCTTTTGAGCGTTTTCTTACCCTAAAAGGAAGCGAATTAGGTTCCAAACCATGTCGCCGTAAAAAAGCGCAATAATCAGCCCAGCAGTCATGAATATCAGCATCGGCAGTCCAGGAGTTGCCCAAACTTTTTCCTGGATTGCACCGCTTTTGACAGCTTCCTCCA
>Ga0272449_1003468_pt1 | contig 13536 bp, 9 predicted proteins | sample YNPCB0241_FD_198679 | JGI IMG/M metagenome (GOLD analysis project Ga0272449, IMG submission 198679) | Hot spring sediment microbial communities from Yellowstone National Park, WY, United States - YNP-CB-024-1 | ecosystem: Environmental > Aquatic > Thermal springs > Hot (42-90C) > Sediment...
GGCATTGTTCGCCGTACTGGCGCTGAAGCGCGGTCGCGACAGCCTTTGAGGCACTGCGGTGGCCCGAGCCGGCGTCGGAGGTCAAAATCAATATATCCTTCGGGAATGACTGCCGGCCCTGCCCTGGGCCTTTTCGCATCCGACCGAACGCTGTCACCCCGTCTCTCCCTCGAAGAAGTGTGTCCCGGGAATGGGACGAACATCCGCACGCCGTGTGATGCCCTATTATTATACCACAACCGCCCGAATCAGCCGAACGGAGAGCGCCCCCTCGGCTATGGGATAAAAATGCCAGTAGGAGCATCGCGCGGTGCCCCTACTGGGCTGACGGATGGGTGATGTGTCGCCCAAACTGCTATGCTTCCTCTTGCTCTGGCCCCTGGTGCCGGCTGGCGCAGACGTTGCAGTACCCCGGCAGGCTCACCTGGCTGATATCAATGGTGAAGCCGTGGCGCCGGCGAACATGGTCTACAAACTCCTGGAACTCGTCCAGGTCTATCGGGGTCACCTCTCCACAGTCCTGACACACCAAATGAATATGCGGCCCATGTACCCCAACCAGCTCGTAGCGGCGCTGACCATCGCCCGGGTCCACCACGGAGACCATCTGGAATTCCTGGAGCAGTTCCAGGGTGCGGTACACGGTGGAGATATCAATGGCACTGCTCAATGCCTGGACGCGCTGGAAAATCTCCTCGGCGGTGGCAAAGCCGGCCATCTGGTGCATGACGCGCAGAACCATCTCGCGCTGGGGTGTCAGTCGGAAGCCCCGCTCGCGCAGTTTTTTCAGGAACAGCTCTTCACAAGACATCTGTGCTCTCCCGCCATGCTGTAATACCGCCGGCATTGTACAAAGGGCCAGGCGGATTGTCAATATCGCCGTGCACCTGCATTTTGATTGACATCTCCATAAGATGCTGGTATAATTTATCTGGATTTATCGAATGATTGCGCAGAGCCGCGCGTGTGTAACCCTTTTTCGCCCCGATCCAGTCCGGCGTGGATTGACCCCTGTGCCGTTCATAGTCATGCACTGCATCGCGAGAGGACACCCCAGAAGGTACGGGCTTGAAGTGGTGAATGGTGCCAGCATTCATCAAGCACTTCTTTTGCCTTTGGTGAGCCGTCACGTCCAGCGTCGGTGAGCTGATCGAAGCCGTTCTTTCAAAGGAGGTGGATAGATGGGCCGGATCTCTAGTCTGGGGCGGAAACCTGTCCCGCGAGGGGTCTTCGCGGCGCTGTTCGTGCTCGCCGGCTTGGTCATCATCGCACTGCTTTCCTTCAACGCGCCGGCATGGGCACGTCCTTACGCGGCTAACGGCATCTTCCCCGTGGTCTATGGGACCGTACACCTGCAGGGCCGGCCGGCCCCGCCGGCTCCCTCTTGGTCCGTACCTCTGGCGGTCACGCTGGAGTGTGGAGTCAGCACCCTGCCAGGGCCCTACACTTACAGCGTGACGACAGACCAGACCGGCCACTTCACCTTCACCCATGTGGTGTCATATACTTCCACCTGCGATTTCCGGGTGAAAAACCCTCACACCCTGCGCAACGTGAAGTACAACGTCACCATCAACGCCGGCGATAATTACATCGACATGGGCACCCTGCGCGAGGGAGACGCCAACAACGACAACCGCGTCTCGTTGGTGGACTTCTCCATCCTCGCCACCGCCTATGACTCTGGCCCCGGCAACCCCAGGTTCGACCCGCGCGCGGACTTCAACGAGAACGATTGGATCGAGATCGCCGACTTCTCCCTCCTGGCGACCAACTATGACCGCGCCGGCGACATACCGGTCAGCATGCCGGCCGCGGCGGTGAGCGCAAGCACAGCTCCCACCGTCACGCTCAAACTGGTGCCGGCGTACTGGGCCGCGCCCGTCGGAGACATCTTCGTGGTGGACATCCGCATGGACCCGCACGCTCAGCCGTTCCAGGGTGTGGCGGTCTTCCTGAGATTCAACCCGGCGGAACTGCAGGTGGTGGATGCGCAGGGCAATCCGGCGGCGGAGATCGAGGACAGCGGCAATCTGCCCGTCCTGATCCGCAATCAGGTGGATAACAGCACCGGCAAGATCAGCTTCAGCGCCGGCATCCTGGAGGGCACCCCGCCAGCCGAGGAATTTTCACTGGCGAGGATGTATCTCAAGGTCATGGGGGTTAACATCGCCGGCAGTCCCGTCGAATTCGTGGTCCAGGACTATCCCCCCAGGACCGGCGTCACCTACGACGGCTACTACCTGCCGCTGGAAATCCAGGACCTGACCGCCCGGTTGGGAGAGGTGCGCATCCTCTGGCCGCTCTTCAAGCGTCGGGCATCGACTCTGCCCGAAGTGCCCTGATCTGCGCGCTTGTCCCTTCCCCATCCGCAAAAAAGAGGGGATCGCCATCGGGCGATCCCCTCATGCATCCCACATCAATGCGACTTGCGCACCAGCGGGAACAACAACGACATCCCCGGCACCACAAAGCTCCAGAAGGTCGGCCGCACCGGCAGACCGCTCACTGATTGACCTCCCGTCACTCCCAGCACATAGCCTGTCCGCGGGGTGAACGGATCGTGGTGAATGACCGCCCTGCGGTAGCCCACCACACTGGCCCCCGCAACGGCTCCCGGCTCCGACCATTCCACCTCATACGGCACCGCCGGCACCAGCAGAATCTCCACCGTCTCCGTGATCATAGGCGCATCGAACATCAGCTCGATGGGAGACAGCGGGTCCATGATGCCGCTCTCAGGGATGGAAGAGTGGACCTCCACCCACTGCGCCGGCGGGGTCGGCGTTGGCACGACCGGTGTGCTCGTGGGAGTGAGCGTCGGCGTCCAGGTGGGGGTAGGGGTGGGCGTGGGCGTAGACGTAGGTGTAGGGCCAGGAACGGTAGGGGTCGGGGTCACCTCGCCGGCCCACCGGTCGCCGATCTCCACATCCCAGCGCGTCCCATCCAACATGGCCAGCCCCCAGTAATCCGGGCTGGTGGAGACCCAGCCGGGCGGATTCTGCTCCCTCAGGAAGTAGAAGCCAGCACCGTGGGTCTGGAAGCAGTACGGCTCGCTGACACCGTTGGTGGTGTAGGTGCCGATGACCTCGTGCAGGGAGTTTGTGAGCGTGAGGACCGCGCCGGCGACCAGCTCCTCCCCCACCTCGCGCATTTCATTGCCGTTCCGGTCGTTGAACACCAGCACACAGATATTCCCCGGCACGGCAGTCGGGGTAGGCGTGACCGTCGGAGTGGCTGTCGGAGGCGGCGGAGTGGTCACGTTCACACGGGCATTGGTCACCGAGAAGGGCACGGGTTCCCCACCCTTATACACCTGGACCTGGGTGAAGCTCACAGGGGAATTGCTCGCCAGCGCCAACGCCTTGAAGTACAGGGTGCACAGGACAAAGGTGCCGGTCACGCCCTCCGCGCCAAGCTTGCCGGCATCATACCGCAGAACGCCAGAGGTCCTCCCGACGACCTTCTTGAGCACTTGCGGCAGGGTCGTGCCTTCAGTGATATTGGTATTATCGAGCACGGTCCCATTGTAACTCACGATGATGGAGACGGCGTCAATGGGTTGGGCGCCGGTGGCGACCCAGACGGTGAGGGTGAAGGTCTGGCCAAGATACACGTTGGCGGTGGCAGGGGAGAGATAAATTTGCACTGCTCCCGCCGCCTGAGGCACCCCTCCAGCCTGCATGGAAGGGCCGGCCGGCGGCGACCCCCATGCCGGCGTCATCCCCAGCAGGCCCAGCACTGCCAGCACGCAGACAATCGAAACAGCACGCCTGAACCAGGCGTGGATGCGGCTCTTCCGTGTCAGGGGGAACCGAACTGCACCTATTCGCATACCCACTTCCTCCTTTCGCAGACCGATCACATTCGGACGCCCAATACCGGCGGATGCCGCGTGGGGAGAAACCCGGCCAGTCCAAAGACACTGGGACAGATACGCTGGAGGTCTGCTCTAGGCACCGCCGTTGGTGAACCTGGCAGAATACAGAGGTGGTGGAAGGTAACCGCCGGCGCGCTTCCCGCCGCTTCTATGCACGCCCCTCTTCTTTGCCCAGAGCGGCGTGTAAAGCCTGTCGCAGGGTGCGCGCCCCGATAACCTCCAACCCATTTGGAGGGGTAAACCCTTTGTGAAGCACCGATTGGGGCAGGATACAGCGCGTGAATCCAAGGCGGGCGGCCTCGCTCAGCCGGCGCTGGAGATGGCTCACACCGCGCAGTTCGCCGCTGAGGCCCACCTCGCCGATAGTCACCAGATCGGCCGGCACCGGCCGGTTATAGTAACTCGACGCGATCGCCACCGCCACGCTTAAGTCCGCGGCCGGCTCGCTGATCCGCAATCCACCTACTACATTAACAAAAATGTCCTGATCGTGCAACTTCACCCCAACCCGTTTGCTCAACACCGCCGCCAGCAGGAGCAGGCGGTTCAAGTCCACACCGTTAGCAGTGCGGCGCGGCAGACCAAAGCTGGTAGGACTGCTGAGCGCCTGAATCTCAACGACGATGGGGCGAGTACCCTCCATAGTGACGGCAATGGCCGAGCCGGCGGCGTTGGGGAGGCGCTCCGCCAGGAAGACTTCAGAGGGATTGGACACCTCCCGCAGGCCGCTCTCCGTCATCTCAAACACACCCACCTCGTTGGTGGAGCCGAAGCGGTTCTTCACACTCCGAAGCAAACGGTAGGTATGGAAGCGGTCCCCTTCCAGGTATAAGACCGCATCCACGACGTGTTCCAGGACGCGCGGGCCGGCGATGGCGCCGGCCTTGGTCACATGTCCCACTAAGAACATGGGGATATTATGGGCTTTGGCGACGCGCAGAAGGTCCGCCGCGCATTCGCGCACCTGTGTGACACTGCCGGCGGCCGACTCCACTCGCTCCGTGTACACCGATTGTATGGAATCCACGATCGCCAACTGCGGCTGTACCTGCTCGATGTGCGCCAGGATGGGCTCCAAATGCACCTCGGACATCAGCAGGATGTTGCCGCTGGTGATGCCCAGGCGCTCGGCGCGCATCTTGATCTGCCGCAGGGACTCCTCCCCGGAGATATACAGCACGCGGCCGCCGGCCTCCGCCAAATCAGCCGCCACCTGCAGTAACAGCGTGGATTTGCCAATGCCCGGGTCTCCCCCGATCAGGTTCACCGACCCGGGCACCAGCCCCCCTCCCAGCACGCGGTCCAGCTCGGTCATCGAGAGGCGAATCCGGGCATCGTGCTCGGTATTGACCGCGGTCAGGGGCTGAGGCTCATTGGCAGAAAGCAAAACCGGTCGTGAAGGCTCCTTGGGGGAGACCTCCACGACCGTTTCGACCAGTGTGTTCCACTCGCCGCAGTCGGGACAGCGCCCCATCCACTTCGCCTGCACCGAACCGCAGTTCTGGCATACGTAGCGGATGCGCTGTCGGGTCATGAGCGGGGTTCCTCGCGCCGGCCGGCGTTAATTGCGCAGGATGAACGGCTCAAGCCGAGAGTCCTCGGAGGCGTGGCCGTTTGAAACGCCGCCGGTGTTCTGCGGGGGCAAACACCGCAGGACAATCTCGCCGTTCTCGACGTCCACCTCCACGGTGCAGTGCTCGGTGAACTCGCCGGCCAGCAGGCCTTCCGACAGGCGGTCCTCGATCAGGTCCTGGATGACCCGGCGCAGGGGCCGCGCCCCGAACATGGGATCATACCCCTTCTCGGCGATCAGCTCACGAGCCGCCTCGGTCGGCGCCAGCTTGACGTGGTGCTCGTCCAGGCGCTTCTGCAGTTTGCCCAGCTCCAGGTCCACGATCTGTTTGATCTGCTCCTTGTTCAGCGAGTGGAAGACCATCACGCCGTCCAGGCGGTTCAGGAACTCGGGGCGGAAGGTCTTCTTCAGCTCATCCATGACCTTCTCTTTCATTTCCTCGTAATCCCGCTCCGCCCGCTCCTTTTCATCGCGCGCCACCGCAAAGCCCAAACTGCCGGCCTTGCGGATGCTGGTCGCGCCGACGTTGGAGGTCATGATGATGATCGTGTTGCGGAAGTCCACCCGCCGGCCCTTGGCATCCGTCAGATGGCCATCCTCCATGATCTGCAGGAGCATGTTGAAGACTTCTGGATGGGCTTTCTCGATCTCATCGAACAGCACCACGGAGTACGGCCGCCGGCGCACGGCCTCGGTCAACTGGCCGGCCTCCTCATAGCCCACGTAGCCGGGCGGGGCACCTACCAGGCGCGATACGGTGTGCCGCTCCATGAACTCTGACATATCCAGCTTGAGCAGGGCATCCTCGCTCCCGAACAGGAACTCCGCCAGGGCACGCGCCAGCTCGGTCTTGCCGACACCAGTGGGACCCAGGAACATAAAGGTGCCGATAGGCCGGCGCGGGTCTTTCAGGCCGGCGCGCGCCCGCCGCACCGCCTTGGCCACCGCGGCAATTGGCTCATCCTGGCCCACGATGCGCTGATGCAGTGCCTCCTCCATCTTCAGGAGACGCTCGGTCTCCTCGGTGGCCAGCCGTTTCACCGGGATGCCCGTCCACATGGAGACGATCTCGGCCACATCGTCTGGCGTGACCTCCGGGCGCTCGAAAGGCGAGTCCCAGTTCAGCCGCATCTCTTCGATGCGCTGGTCCAGCTCGGCCTCGCGCACCCGCAGGTCGGCCACCAGGTCCCAGCGTTCCTGCTCGCAGGCTTCCTGCCGGCGGCGCTCCAGCTCGCGAAGCTGGCGGAACGATTCGCGCAGACCGATGGCATACGGGCTCTTGTAAATCCGCACCCGCGATGCCGCCTCATCAATCACGTCAATGGCCTTGTCCGGCATGAAGCGGTCCGGGATGTAGCGGGCAGAGAGTTTCACCGCCGCTTCCAGCGCCTCGTCGGTGATATGCACGTTGTGATGCGCCTCATAGCGCTCGCGGATGCCCTTGAGGATTTCCAGCGTCTCCTCCATGGTGGGCTCTTCCACCAGGATGGGCTGGAAGCGGCGCTCCAGCGCGGCATCCCCTTCGATGTGCTTGCGGTATTCGTCGAGGGTTGTGGCGCCGATGCACTGGATTTCGCCGCGGCCCAACGCCGGCTTCAGGATGTTGGCGGCATCCACGGCACTGCCGGCAGAGCCAGCGCCGACCAGCATGTGCACCTCATCGATGAAGATGATGCACTCGGTCTGCTTGATTTCCTCCAGCACCTTCTTGAGGCGCTCCTCGAACTGGCCGCGGTACATGGTGCCGGCCACCAGGGAGCCGACATCCAGCATCAGCAGGCGCTTGTTGAGGAGCGGCTGTGGCACCTCGCCGGCGACGATGCGCTGGGCGAGACCCTCCACGATGGCGGTCTTACCCACACCAGGCTCGCCGATCAGGGCCGGGTTGTTCTTGGTACGGCGGGACAGGATTTGGATGACCCGTTCGATCTCCTTTTCGCGGCCGATGACGGGGTCCAGCTTGCCCTCGCGCGCCTGCGCGGTCAGGTCCACCGCGAGCTGATCCAGCAGGGGCGTCTTGCTCTCGCCCTTCTCTTTGGCCGGCTCAGTGGTGGCGCGCGCTTTGGCCTTGCGCTCCATGACGGTCTCCGCCGTCTTCATGCGCACCTGCTCCAGGTCCAGGCCCATGCCGCGCAGGATGTCAGAGGCGATGCCCTCGCCCTCCCGCAGGATGGCAAGGAGCAGATGCTCCGTGCCCACATAATCCTGGCCCATCAAGCGCGCCTCTTCGAACGAGTACTCGATCACCCGCTTGGTGCGCGGGGTCAGCTCCGGCTCCCGCAGGGTAATGCGGTCGCCGCGCTTGGCGGCGCGCTCCAGCGCACGGATGATCCAGTCCGGGTCCAGGCCCAGTTCCCGCAGGATCGCGACGGCGGTGCAGTCCTTCTGGCGCACCAGACCCAGCAGGATATGCTCCGTGCCGATACTGCTATGATTCAGCCGCTTGGCCTCGCTCGCCGCGCGGGCCAGGGCATGTCTTGCACGTCTTGTGAAGCGGTCTAACTTCCCTCCACCTGCCATCTCTGAACTACTCCGATTTTCTTCCATTTCATTCCCTCATTGTTCAGAAAACCCGGGCCTCAAGAGCCGGCATTTTCACTCCCGAGGCAGTTACGTAATATTCTTCATGGACTGGCGGTCCCGAGGACCATCCTCAGCCCCTTCATAAAACAAAGGGGCAACCCGGAACCTATCCTGGCCGCCCCCTCAATCACCGGCACATCACGTCTCCGCTCATTGGCCGTCTCGAGCAGGGGCCGGCTGGCCTGGTTCCATCATCGAGCACTGCACACGCACCAAAACCGATTCTCAATGCCTGCTTCCCGCATGGCCATGCGCCCACTCGATACAGCCCGAACGGCCCCTTGACCCAATTAGGTGTCCTCAGCCTGCTGTTGCTCCTCCTTCAGGCTGTATTCGAGTTCCTGGCGCCAGTCAAAGTCCTCCTCCAGTTCCTCCCGAGCCTGCTTCAGGCTCAACCCAATGCGCCGTTGCTGCGGGTCAATCCGCACGATCTTCACCGGCACCACGTCGCCCTCTTTGACGACTTCCCTGGGATGATTCACCCGCCCGTCGGATAACTCCGAAATGTGAATCAATCCTTCCAGACAATCCGCAATCCGTGCAAACGCACCGAACGGCATCACCTTGGTAATGGTCCCCTGGACGATCTGTCCCACACATAAAGACGCTACCGCCTTCTCCCAGGGTTCCGTTTGCAGTTGTCGGATGCTCAGCCCGATGCGCTGACGCTCGTAATCCACCTCCAGGACGTAGACCTCGACTTCCTGGCCCACCTGCACGACCTCGCTGGGGTGGTTCACCCGCTCCCAGGACAGCTCCGATAGGTGGATCAGCCCGTCAGCGCCGCCGAGGTCTACAAATGCTCCGAAATCGCAGATGCTGGTCACGACGCCGCGGCGGACTTCGCCGACCTGGAGTTGCTCGATGAGCCTCTGTTTGGCGGCCTGCCGGCTTCCCCGCAGTGCCGCCTTCTCCGATAATATCAGCCGGTTGCGGTTGCGGTCCACCTCGATGACCTTCAGCTTGAGCGTCTTGCCCACCAAGCACCGCCAGCGGTTCTCATCATCGGTGTGTCGGCCTCTCTCAGAACCGCTGGTTTCCCCCGAGACGATCTGGGAGGCCGGCAGAAACCCCCGCAACCGACCGACCGGGACGATCACTCCCCCGCGGTTACAATCCACCACCCGGCCGTCGAAGATGGTCTCAGAGCGCATCAGCTCCTCGGCTTTGCGCCAATCGTGAAAACTGCGGGCCCGCCGGATGGAGAGGATCACATTGCCATCCGCATCCTCTGGCTTCACCACGTAGACGGGGATACGGTCCCCGACCCGCAGTTCCGCCAGCTCCTCCGGCGACATTCGCTCCAGCTCCCTGCTGGGCACCACGCCGTCGGCCTTACAGCCAATGTCCACCAGGATTTCCGTGGGCGATATTGCGACGATGGTACCTTCGACAATATCGCCGCGTTCAACCTCGACGACCTCGTCGAAACTCCTCAGCCATTCCTCGAGAGGATTGCCGGCCGCCATGGCCCCGGCGCGCGCGTCGCTGTCGCAGGGCGCTGAAGTCCGTTCTGCTTGCATAGCCCGCTCTTCGCTCCTCCTTCCGCCTTCACCTTTATTATACCCTGTTTTTGCGCAAAACGCAACCCTTGTTTTTACTCTGCCATGCCCATCTGCTGGCGAAACCACAGCACGGTGCGCGCCAGTCCCTCATGAAAGCCCACCTTTGGCTCATAGCCCAGGAGTGCGCGGGTCTTGGAAATATCCGCGGCCGAGTGGCGGATATCCCCCGGTCGCGGCGGGGCAAAGATCGGCTCCACCTCAGCGCCGGTCAATTCCCGCAGGGTATGGAACAGGTCCAGCACGGTGTTCGGCCGGCCGGTGGCGACGTTCAGTATCTGGCCCGGCGCATGCCTGGCGCGGCAGGCGCGCAGATTCGCATCCACCACATTGCTGACGTAGCAAAAATCGCGCGACTGCTGGCCGTCGCCGAAAATGGTAGGGGGCTGGCCGCGCAGGAGCGCCGTGATAAACCGCGGAATGACGGCCGCGTACGGGGAGTCCGGGTTCTGACGCGGGCCGAAGACATTAAAATAGCGCAAGATCACAGTGGGCAGGCCGTACGTATGATAAAACGCCAGGCAGTACATCTCGCCGGCGGCTTTGGAGGCGCCGTACGGCGAGATGGGCGCCGGCAGCATCGTCTCCACCTTCGCCGCCCCCTCCTGCTCCCCATACACCGACGACGAGGAGGCGAAGACGAACCGTTTGACGCCGGCCTCGCGCGCCGCCACCAGCAAATGCAGGGTGCCCCGCACGTTCGCCATGTCCGTGTCCAGCGGCCGCTCGATGGAAAGGGGCACGGAGGGCAGGGCCGCCTGGTGCAGGACATAATCCACCCCCTGCACTGCCTCCCGCACCGTGCGCAGATCGGTGATATCCCCTTTGATAAAGGTGATCTGATCCAGCACATCCTGGATATTGGCCAGGTTTCCCGTGGAGAGGTTATCGAGCACGCGCACCTGTTTGCCCTGTTCGACCAACGCATGCACGATGTGAGAACCAATGAAGCCGGCGCCGCCAGTGACGAGGTAGGTTGCCACGCGAACCCTCCTGTGCACAAATATCCCCATGAAAATACCATCACCCGCCGGCCGTGTCAACTCATACACCCTCCCTCTCGAACTTGACGAGTTGCCCAGCTTGGGTGATAATAGGGGCAGTCGTGCCACAGAAAGGAGGTGCAATGGAGCACAACACGAAGGAAGAACTGCGGACACGATATCCCCTACAGTCTCTGCTGGTACCCTGCACCTATTTTTCACACCCAACTTGGAGGAGGACAAAATGCGCAAAATCGTGATGGTACTTGTGGCACTGGTGGTCATCGCCAGCATGGTCATGGCATGTGCACCGCAGGCCACCCCGGCCCCCACCGCCGCCCCCGAAAAGCCCAAGTTCAAAGTCGGTATGGTCACCGATGTCGGCGGTATTGACGACAAGTCCTTCAACGCCACATCCTGGCGCGGCATGGAGCTGGCCCGCGATGAGCTGGGCGTGGAGGTAGCCTACCTCGAGTCCCAGCAGCAGACGGATTACGCCGTCAACATCTCCCAGTTCATTGACCAGAAGTACGACATGATCGTCACCGTCGGGTTCCTGCTGGGTGAGGATACCAAGACCTTCGCCGAGAAGAACCCGAACGTCAAGTTTGCCATTGTGGACTTCTCCTATGACCCGCCTATCTCCAACGTGCTGGGCCTGACCTTCGCCACGGACGAAGCCGCCTTCCTCGCCGGCTACCTGGCCGCCGGCATGACCCAGACCGGCAAGGTCGGTACTTTCGGCGGCATCAAGATCCCGCCGGTGACCATCTTCATGGTCGGCTTTGAGAAGGGCGTGCAGTATTACAACCAGAAGCACGGCACCAACGTCCAGGTGCTCGGCTGGGAGACCGCCAAGGATGAGGGCCTGTTCGTCGGCAACTTCGAGTCCACCGATGACGGCCGGCGCGCCGGCGAGGACCTCATCGGCGAGGGCGCGGACATCATCATGCCGGTGGCCGGCCCCGTGGGCCTGGGCACCGCCGCCGCCGTGCGTGAGCATGCCGGCACCATGCTCATCGGCGTCGACACCGACTGGTGCATCAGCGCCGCGGAGTACTGCCCGGTCGTCCTCACCAGCGTCCTGAAGAACATGGATGTGGCTGTGCGCGACGCCATCAAGAGGGCCCTGGACGGCACCTTCAAGGGCGGCACCTATGTCGGCACCCTGAAGAACGGCGGCGTGGGCATCGCCCCGTTCCACGAGTTTGAGGGCAAGGTGCCCGATTCCCTGAAGAAGGAACTGGACCAGATCAAGCAGGACATCATTGACGGCAAGATCAACACCGGCTGGCAGGATTACCTGGCCTCGCTGAAGAAATAGCCGCCTCTGACAGCAAGGCGGTGCCGGCATGCCGGCACCGCCTTGCTGTTATCATCCTTTCCGCCGGCTATCTCTTCACTGCCTTCCGGATGTCTGCCTGAGGAGAGACTGCATGGCACCAGTACTGGAACTGCGCGGCATCACCAAACGCTTCCCCGGCGTCCTCGCCAACGACCACATCAGCCTGACCCTCGAAGAGGGGGAGATCCATGCCCTGCTCGGCGAGAACGGCGCCGGCAAGACCACCCTCATGAACATCCTCTACGGCCTGTACCGCCCGGATGAGGGAGAGATTTATGTGCGGGGCCAGCGCGCCGAAATCCGCCAGCCCAATGATGCCATCGCCCTCGGCATCGGCATGGTCCACCAGCACTTCATGTTAGTGCCCGTATTCACCGTCGCCGAGAACGTCATGCTGGGGGTGGAATCTGTCCGCGCCGGCATCTTCCTCGACCAGGAAGACGCCGTACGCCGCATCCGCCAGATCTCGGAACAGTACGGCCTCGGCGTAGACCCCCATGCCTATATCAAAACCCTGCCGGTCGGCATCCAACAGCGCGTGGAAATCATCAAGCTCCTCTACCGCCAGGCGGACATCCTGATCCTTGACGAACCCACCGCCGTGCTCACTCCCCAGGAGGTGGAAGAGCTTTTCAAAATCCTGCGCGCCCTCTCCTCCCAGGGCAAATCTATCATCTTCATCACCCACAAACTGAAAGAGGTCATGGCCATCGCCGACCGCATCACCGTCCTGCGCAACGGCCGGGTGGTAGGCACCACGACGCCGGCGCAAACCTCGGAAGAACAGTTGGCCGCCATGATGGTGGGCCGTGAGGTGCTCCTGCGGGTCGAGAAGCGGCCGGCCCAGCCCGGCGAGCCCGTCCTGCGCGTGGAAAACCTGCAGGTGTACGATGATCGCGGCAACCTGGCGGTGCGCGGCGTGTCCTTTGAAGTGCGCGCCGGCGAGGTCGTCGGGGTCGCCGGCGTGCAGGGCAACGGCCAGACCGAGCTGGTGCAGGCGCTGACCGGCTTGAGGCCGGCCGCCGGCGGATGCATCTTTATCCTCGACAAAGACGTGACCACCGCCTCGCCCCGTGCCATCCTGGAGCGCGGGGTCGCCCATGTGCCAGAAGACCGTCAGAAAGATGGGCTGGTGCTCTCTTTCCCGGTTGCGGACAATCTGGTGCTGAACACATACTACTTCCCACCTTTTGCTCAGCGCGGTGTGCTGAATCGGGATGTCATCCTGGCCACGGCCGAACGCCGCGTGCGGGAGTTCGACGTGCGCACCCCCAGCGTGCTCACCCCGGTCTCCAGCCTCTCGGGCGGCAACCAGCAAAAGGTCATTGTTGCTCGCGAATTCTCCCGCCCGATCCGCCTGCTCATCGCCTCCCAGCCGACGCGCGGATTGGACGTGGGTTCTATCGAATATATTCACCGCCGCATCATCGAAAAGCGCGACGAAGGCTGTGCGGTACTGCTGGTTTCCCCGGAATTGGACGAAGTGATGAACCTTTCCGACCGTATTGCCGTGATGTACGAGGGTCAAATCCAGGCCATCCTGCCGGCCGAAACCGCCACAAAAGAAGAAATCGGCCTGCTCATGGCGGGAGTACGAAAGGAGGAGGTCC
>Ga0272449_1003473_pt1 | contig 13522 bp, 9 predicted proteins | sample YNPCB0241_FD_198679 | JGI IMG/M metagenome (GOLD analysis project Ga0272449, IMG submission 198679) | Hot spring sediment microbial communities from Yellowstone National Park, WY, United States - YNP-CB-024-1 | ecosystem: Environmental > Aquatic > Thermal springs > Hot (42-90C) > Sediment...
TGTCAGTGAAAAGTGAGAGGCCTTTTCAAAGTGACACATCGTGTCAACCCCGTGACACCCTTCCACCAGATATCCAGAAGTCTCAGCTTCCTGGGTGGAAGCGGATGGCAAGTTTACTCGTGGGACCGAAGAGGAAAGCCTTTCTCCAGGGAAAGAAGGAGGGATTGGAATGAGCAAACTAGCCCAGCCCTTGTCGCACGAGAATATCTTTCTTGAAGGCGCGGGTCCTTCACCAGATACCGCAGACTCCCCTGAAATCCTTCTAGTAGAAAGGACCCACGGGGTCAGGTTTGCAAAGGCCTTCCTCTTTGGCTCTTTAGTGAGCTCTCTCATCTGGGCCGTCATCATATTTCTGCTCTCGAACCTTTGAAGAAGGTCAGCCGTCAATCCCCTACCTTGAATGCCCCCAGTTCACTGGCTGACCCTCTCTTCTTCCTCAACTTCTTTGGGAAGCTCAAAAAGCAATCTCCGTGCCTGTCTTCTCAGGAAGATCCCTCAGATTCGCAACCTAATGATATTCTTGGGTATGTGCCCGCCGTCTCGGTCATCGAGAATTCATCAAGCCCGTTCAAACCTGTAAAGGAAATCGGCAGCCCCTCGAGGGGTTTGCCCCTTCGTTAAGACGAGAACCCCCAAAAGGCCTTTCTCCAGCCTAAGTTTTTTTCCTACAAACCGCAAGGAAGGCCCCCGCACGGAACGTTTCCACAAGGGGAAGACGGTATTCAAGTCTCCTTTGGCGGTTTAAGGACTTAAAATCACAGACACTGCTCAAAAATCGCGCCTAGGGATAGAAAGTGTAAAAAGCCCCGGCACCCACTTCTCCTGTCCTCAAAGGAAGCTAGAGAGATACCTCATGGCTCAAAAATCCAAGACCCTTTTCTATCCGATATAGGGGTGGCTGGGCTTCTGAGGGAATGGCTTGGGATTTGCTGCTTGACGTCAACTTTCCAGGATCAATCCTTCCTGGTCCTCTCTGAGCCGTAGCGGGCCCCATAGTAGTAACCCGAGTAAGCATGTCCATAAAGTTTCATCATTCCTTGCGGAGCATCATTGAAAACAAGCCCCAGGATTTTTTCCTTGCCCACAAGATTGATGGCCCTGTCCAAGGCCTCTCTGGGTGTAAAGTTGTGTCTCACTACCATCACTATCGCATCCATGTGGGTAGCGAGGATCTTGGGTTCGTTGGTTGCGACAAGAGGAGTTGTATCGAAAACTAAAAAGCCCTCCTTTTCCAAAGACAGCGCTTTCGTAACAAAGGTCTTCATCGCATCCGATGAGACGAGTTCCACGGTATTTTCCCTAATGGAGCCTCCTGGGACAAACTTCAGCTTTGGAACCCCGGTATCTTTGATGACTTCCTCCAGGGTCACTTTCCCTGTAAGGAAGTCCGAAAGACCGGGAAGGGCCGGAAGTCCGAAAAACTTGTGCAAACCAGGATGCCTCATGTCAGCATCCACAAGTATGGCGCTCTCCTTCATTCCTTGAGCTATGCTTGCTGCGAGATTCGCTGCAATGAAGGACTTTCCTTCCCCTGGGCCAGCGCTTGTCACCATGATTACCCTGGGAGCACTCTCTTGTGGGAGGGAATGGAGAATCTGGGTCCTTATTCTCTTTATCTGCTCTGCGACGTAGTAGTGGCTATCCCTGCACACAACAAGCCAGGGACTTATGAAGGTCTTTGGTAGCTCCTTCTGGGAGAAGGCCACGGAGCTCAAGGAAGCGACCTCTGGTGGAAGAGAAAGAGCTTCTTTTTCCCCAGACTTGGTCGCCCTCGCCCCAGACGTTCCCATTCTTTGCTTTTCCTTCTGCGCTTTCTGTAATGCCTCGAACACCTTGCTCAAACTGCCCACCTCCTTTTTTCGTAGAGGAAGAGTCGCCCTCTAAAAGCTCCTCATGTCAAATGGCGTTCTCCTACGCGTTTTCTTGACCAGGCGGGGTTTGGAAAATAGGCCGACCATTTTACTTACGTACTCCACCTCACATCTTTCTCATGACCTCTTCGAGAAAGGTCAAAAGATTTTTCCATCCTGATGTGAAAAGGGCCCATGCTCCGATCCCTCCCATAGCAGCTATGGCCACTGCCATGGGCCACCTCCATCTCTTGGGCCTCTCAAGAGTTCTGGGCTCTGACCACTCTTTTTGGAGATCCCTCTCATCCCTGGGCCAAGCATTTTTTGTTGCGATCTCAAGCTTGCGGCCCTCTAGATCCTCTATGACTTCCTTGACTATGGATGAGTGGACCCTCCTCTCGTCCATGGCATACGCTGTGAGGAGGCTATTGTCGCAAATAACGTTTATCAAACGCGGGATCCCACGACTGTACCGATGGATCAGGCTTATGGCTCTCTTGGTGAATAGCCCGCCTCCATCCAACCCAGCCACCTCAAGCCTCTTATCAATATATGCCTTGGTCTGTTTCTCAGTGAGAGGGCTCAGATGTGCTCTCAGGCTTATTCTCTGTCTGAACTGTCTCATGCAACTGAAGTTGATGATCCGATGAAACTCCGGCTGGCCTGCCAGGATGACCTGCAGCAATTTCTGTTCCGATGTCTCGAGGTTCATGAGAAGCCTTATCTCTTCCAAAATGGGGAGGCTCAGATTCTGCGCCTCATCCACTATGAGGAGCGCTTTCTCACCTCTTCCCGCTACCTCGAGGAGGAACTCGTTGAGTCGGGTCAAGAACGCTATCTTATTGAAGAAGTCACCCTTCAAATCGAACTCGTGGGCCACTGCCTGGAAAAACTCCATCACGGACATTCTTGGATTGAAGATGTAAGCAGTGACAGTCTCTGGCCCCAGCATCTCGAGGAGGCACCTGATCAGCAAGGTCTTCCCAGTGCCCACTTCTCCCGTAAGGACAAGGAGCCCTTTACCTTCTCTCACTCCATACAGGAGACTTGCCAGTGCCTCTTTGTGTTGGGGACTGGCATAGAGGAAGGCTGGATCGGGAGTTATCTCGAAAGGCTTTCTCGTTAAGCCGAAATACTCCTCGTACATTCCTCACCCGGCTTTCAAATAAGAGAACGACCTGACCAATACTGGCCCATCACACTGCCTTTCTTTCAGGGGATCTTTGACCCTTTTCCATCTCTATCCTGGGCAGCACAGCTATGACCTTGAGCCCCGTGAAGGCCTCCAAGTCGTCGGGATCCTTGAAGGAGCTATCCCTGTATTCCACAAGAAGCCCTAGTCCTAGCCCAGCAGCGAGTCCCATAGCTATACAGAGAATGGTCATCTTTCTCATATCTGGCTTCCATGGCTTGGTGGGAAGCTGCGCCGGATCCAGCACCCTGAACTGTTCCCCTTGTTGTCTCTGTTCCATGGCCCTGGCCTGCTCCGCTTCGAGCTTCTTGGCAAGTAGGGACTCGTAAACCTTTTTTGTGTTCTCGTACCCCCTCGTGAGATCGGTCATCATCTGCTCCACCTTGGGAGCTGTCTCTATTCTCTCCTCGTACTCTCGGATTCTCGCCTTGAGCTTGACCTCTTCCATTCTCAATTGGCGTATCTCGGACTCCGTTGCTGCGAGTTGGGCCTGGACGTTGAGAATAGCATTTTGGAGCTGGCCCGAGGGTTGTCTTGGGGGACTTGAGGGCCTGGGGGCGCCCTTCTTGTCCCCTGTCTGGGGGAGCGAGGATCCACCTGCTTTAGCCTCCTCCAGCCTCTTTTTGAGGGCCACGATGTCTGGGTGCCTCTCTGTGTATTTCCCCCTGAGCTGAGCCAAGGCAGCCTCCAGTTGTTCAACTGCGCTGGGCGCTTCGGCATAATATTCCACAACCTCTGATGGGGCCTCCATGGCCTTCTTGAGTTCCATTAGCTGGGTCATGTATAGGGCTTTTCTGTCCTCCGCAGACCTTATGCTGTCATTGAGTCTCTGATATTGAATTTGAAGCTGCTGGAGCATTCCCAGGTTGGCAGGCGTCTGTTCGGGCAGAACACCCATATGCTTCACCTTGAACTCGGCAATTTCCTTCTCCCTCGCTGCAAGCTCTGCCTCAACCTTCTTCAGTTGATCAGCGAGAAACGCGGCCGTGCTTTCGGCCTGCTGCTCCCTAAGTTTCAGATTTTGTTCGATGAAAAAGGACGCGAGCCTGTTGGTCACGAGCATGGCCGTCCTGGGGTCGCTGTGGGAAAAGGAGAGCTCGAAGGCATCCACAGTCTCCCCCCTGCTTTTTCCCTTTTGTCCCCTTTTGAGCTCGATTTCGATATTGGACCTCATGAACTCCACCACTTCCTCTTTGCTCTTGGTGTTCCTCAGCTCTGGATAAAGCTTGAACTCCTCTATTATCAGCTCCAGATTCGTCCGACTGAGGACTTGAGTGGCTATGCTCTGGAGTCTCTCCTCAACCGTGGTGGTCACTGTAGGACGAATATACTCTGGAGGCACCCTCTGAGGAACGAGCATTATTAGGGTGGTGGACCTATAGAGCTTGGGAAGGTGATGCACCCCCACTAGACCTAGACCGGTTATGGCGATGAAAGGCAGGAGTATCCACCACTTTCTCCTCCATAAAAATGCTATATAGTCCTCCAATTGCGGCTTTCTGGATAGCTTGAGCATCGTCTCTTGCTCTCCTTTGGGCTTTTCACGGCGCGATCACCGTGTCTCCGGACTTAAGGGGCCTATTTTGATCCAATGACTCTCCGGAAATCACCTCTTTATAGTTGATCACCCTCCGGGTCTGTTCCCCTTTTTCCTGGCTGAGAATGATGAGCTTGCTGGAGGCCCACTCGTTGAGCCCACCTGCCATGGCAATGGCTTGAAGGGGAGTTATAGGGGTGAGTGACTCGTAAATGCCAGGCTTGTTGACATTTCCCGTCACGTAGACCTTGTATTTCCTGGGACTTTTCACGATCACGGAGACCTGCGGGTGCACCAGGAACTCAGACAACTTCTCAGCTATGGCCTTCTTGAGCTCAACAGGGGTCCTGCCATCTGCTTGAATATCGTCCACCAAGGGAAGGGAGATCTTCCCATCCTCCCTCACCGTAACCTCTCGGGACAACTCTGGCTCTTTCCAGACATGGACCTCCAGAATGTCCTCCACAGAAATCACATACTCCCGTTTCTCGGTAGAAGGCATCTTTTCCTCGCCCGAGACCCCAAAGCACAAAATGAGGCTCGTTGCAAGCCCCAAGAGGACTAGAGGCCTCCTCAAGAATCCCTTTTTCATATCCATCCTCCTTTCTTCACACCTTCTATCTGCCATCCTGTTTCCGGTTCCTTCGTAAGGCTCTTTCGTTGGGACTCGATGAGTCCCCGCCCCAAGGATCCCCGTCGCAACTCATTACATTTTGCTCTTGCACTTCTCGGAATTCAATCGTAAAATGCCGCTCGATTGTGCGGTGGTCTAGAGACCGGAGGGGAGAAGCAGGAGAAAATCTCTTGCATACAACCGAGGGTCGACGAAACTTCCAGGCCTTTTCCAGACCCGCACTGGAAATAGTGGGTCTTCTCTGGTTGGCCTTCTCGCTTCTTTTGGAAGTTGCCTGGGCCGAGCTCCGCACCGAATATCATCTGGACATAACCGTCCAGGAGCAATATGACGACAACCTTACCCTTTCATCCGAGAATCCCCAGCGGGACTTTATCACCACAATATCCCCTGGAGGACAACTTCTGCTAGATTACAAGACCGGGAAGCTCTTTCTCGACTACCATCTCAACGGCAACATATACGCCGGTCACAGAGAGCTCGATTATGTGGGCCATCAGGCCCGCGTGGATTTCAGCCACTCCATCGTGAGAAACCTCACCTTCCGTTTTTTGGACAATTTCATTCTCTCCGATGAACCGAGGGAGGTCTTGGTCCCAGAACAGTTGCCACCACCTGAAGCACCACCATCTCCCGAAGAGTACAGGATTGGAACTCGCGTCACCCGGTCAAGATATATAAGGAACGCCCTCTCACCAGAGCTGGAGTGGCGTTACGGGAAGAGTGACTTTGTGGCCTTGAAATACAGAGACGAGATTTACCGCAATGATGAGGACTCATCCCGGGACTCCACCAGGGACACATTCGGAGTTAGGGGGGAGCACTGGTTCAGCTCTTACTATGGGCTTGGATATGATGTCAGCTACACAAAGGCTCATTTTGTCACATCCTCAGACTTTCAAGGCCAGGATGGGATCATCTCCTTGAAGAGGAGGCTCACTCCCCACACACTCCTTTACATACAAGGGGGCCTCACCAGTAGAGACTTCCTGGAAGGTGAGACCGTGGATTACACAATTTACAGGGGTAGCCTCGGTGCCGAGCATTCTTTCACCAAGTTCCTCTCAGGAACTATGAGAGTGGGTGCGGCGTACTTCTCCCCAGAGTTAGGAAAATCAGAGGTGAAGCCAGAGGGGGACGCCTCCATCACCCTCAGATGGGAGAGGTTCCGGGGCAGTGCCTTTGTCAGAGGAGGGTACATTGAAAGCTATGGTGATGCGGAAAACTTAGGCCTGGGCACCTATTATGCAATGGGTGCTGCCTTCCACTATTTCCTCCTCAGACATCTCTACCTTGCCTTGGATGGATCTATGGGTTGGTACGACTTCCCTTCATCTGGCAAGAGGACCATATGGCAGGTGAGGCCATCTGTCAACTGGCAAGTCACCAAGTGGCTTTCGGCCACAGTGGAGTACCGACATCTGGAACAAACAGCTACTAAGGCCTCGGAGTACACAAACAACAAGTTCTTCTTCCGAATCACAGCCAGATACTAGCGCGGATTGTTCTCAAACCCGATCACTTTAACCCTGATCCCCCCAAACCCAGACACCCTCTCGGGTGATCCGATGGGACCCAAACCAGATGTCAAACTGAGAATCAGGCCCTTTTCCGCTACGGTCCAGGCTGTCCCACTCGATCGAGGAAATGGCGAGTGCCGTCCCATCATTTTCCATCACGGAGACTTAGGCACACCATTTGTCCTCACCTTTTCGTCTCTTCCCGTTTCTTTTTCATCTCAGCTAGAAGCCTTACTGCCTCATCCCTTTCCGGGAAATCCTGCTCCTCGCCCTTCTTGAGGGCTCTCTCCAGGAATTCCTGGCCCTTGTCGCCATCTCCTAACTCATGGAGGATGGCCCCCAAGTGATAAAGGACTGTGGGATTCTCGGGTAGTTTTTCTAGGGCTTCCTGGATTAAGGGAAGGGCCATTCGTGGCAGTCCCTTTCGAAAATATGCCCACCCCAAGGTGTCAGAGACTGCGGGATCCAAAGGCACTCTCTCCTTGGCCTTCTGGGCTAGACTCAGGGCCACATCCACGTTCCCCCCTTTTTCCAGTTCGAGCCAAGCGAGATTGTTGAGGGCCGGGGCAAAATCCGGATCTCTAGCCAGAAGTTCCTTATAGGTTTCTTTGGCCTTTTGCACCTCTCCCATCCTCTCGTAAATAACACCCAGAGCCATTCGGGAAGGGATGTTTCTCGGATCCTTCTCCACTGCTCTCCCGTACATGGCTGCCGCTTGTTGAAGCTTATTGGCCCTAGCATACAGGGCAGCGAGTCCCATATAAGGCTCAGGCCTCATGGGGTCCAGCTCTATGGCCACCTGAAACTCCTTTTCAGCCTCGGAGCTTCTCCCCGTTGCCGCAAGAAAAGCTGCCTTCACGTGATGGAGGAGCGCATTGTTGGGAAACTGGGCGATCTTCCCATCGATGGTGACCGCGGCTTCATCCCCTCTACCCTGTTTCAAGTACAGGGCGACCAAGAGTCTCAGGGAACCTATGTCCTGAGGATCGAGCTCCAAGGCCTTGAGGAACATCTTCTCCGCCCCGGCTTCATCCTTCTGGCCAAGGACAATCTGGCCCATGAGATGGGGCCCAGTTGCCACCTGAGGCGCTATCTCCATGAGTTGACGAGCCGCCTCCTTGGCTTTGTCGAGATTCCCCCTTGCCATATGCGCCCTCACGAGGAGTTCCTTTGCCCGAATGCTTTTGGGATTTCTCCCCTCCAGCTTCTGAGCCTCGCCCAAGGCCTCTTCCGCAGCTCCAGAACGCAGGTAGAGATCCGTCAAGACCTCCCTCGCCCGAAAATGATCAGGGTCCAGTTCAAGACACCTGACCAGGCTGGTCTTTGCCTGCTGCACATCGCCCTTTCCCACAAGAGCCAGGGCAAGGAGGAAGTATCCGTGAGCGTACTGGGGTGAGTCCTTTGTGAGGGCTTGAAATTTGGAGACAGCCTCCTCGTAACGCCTCTCTGCCAGAAGGATCCTCCCCTCCAGGGCTGCTGCTCCGGGATACCCCGGCGCCTGTTTCCGGATGTCTTCGAGGTAGGCCCTTGCCTGATGGAACTCCCTCAGGCTCAAATGGTGATCAGCCAGTTTCTCCAGTGCGGCTATGTTTTTGGGATCCAAGTTCCTGGCCTCTCTGTACTGATCCATGGCCTCCCGGGTCCTTCCCAAGTCCTCATAGAATCGGCCCAACATGAACCTCATGTCAGCCCTTTTGGGCTGTAGCGCAACGGCATCGAGCAGCACTCTCTCACCTTTTTCCGGCTCCCCTAGTCTCATGTAAAGACGCGCAAGCTCTCCCCTAGCGACCAAATGATCGGGATTCTTCTCCAGGAGTTCCAGGAGGGCCTTCTCGGCCTGTTCGTAGTTTCGAGTCACGAGATACAGGCGAGCCAAGGCGAGACGGGGGCCTGAAGATTCGGGATTCTTGGCGATCTCTGCCCGTGTTATCTCCTCGGCCTTTTTAACCTCTCCTTTGAGAAGATACATTGCCGCCAACTGTAGGACTGATGCGGTCCTGTCGGGCTTTTTCTCCACTGCCTGTCTCTGCTCCTCTATGGCCTCGTCCAACTTCCCCTCGGCGAGGAGAGTGTCAGCCAAAAGAAGCCTTGCCTCAACATGCGATGGATCCTTCTCCAGGACCCATTGAGCCTCCTCTTTGGCCTTGGCCAACTCCTTGCCCAAAAGATACAACCGACCCAGGGATACGTGAGCATCCAAAAGGTTCTCATCCAGTTTGAGGGCCTGAGAAAAGGAGGAGAAAGCCTCGGTGACAGAGCCCCTCATGAGAAGGGCCTTGCCCAGTCTGTAGTGGGCCTCAGGGTCTTTGGGATCGAGCTTGAGGGCGTTTCTGAACTCTATTATTGCCTCAGAGACCTTACCCCCTTGAAGGAACTGGGATCCCCTCTCCATGTGTTTCGCTTTCTTGGCCTCCTTGTCTCCACAACCTGAAAGCACCACGGCCATGAAGACAAGGGCTCCCAGGAGACTGACACCACCACTTCTCCAGGTCGTCTTACTCACCATAGCCTTGCCTCCCTTTCGGTTCCCTCGGGGAATTGCACCCCCGGAAGACCATTCCAGTTCGAGCCTTCATCACCTCTGACTCAGACCATCATCCTCGGACGAGGATCCATCGCCTCTTCCAGCCCTTTCTTTGATACCGAGCCTCTCCATCAGGTCATAGAGGGTGGGTCTCGTTATTCCCAGGGCCTGCGCTGCCCGAGTCATGTTACCCCTGAACCTTCTCAGGGCTTTCTCCACCATTTTGCGTTCCAAGTCCTCTCTCGCACTTTTCAGGTCCATATCCTCCGGCAGATGCGTTGTGGCCGGAATTCCCAAATCCTCCACAGTGATTCTCGCACCCTTGGCCATTATCACAGCTCTTCTCACGCGGTTTTCCAGTTCCCTCACATTTCCAGGCCAGGGGTAGGCCTCCATTGCCCTCAAGGCCTCGGAGGTGAATCCCCTGAGCCTCCTTCCAGCCTCTGCGGCGAAGCGATCCAGAAAGGCCTTGGCCAAAAGGCTCACATCCCCCTGCCTTTCCCTGAGAGGGGGGAGCTCTATGACCACGACGCTCAATCGATGATAAAGGTCCTCCCTGAAGGCTCCCTTCTCCATTGCTTCTTTCAAATCCGTGTTGGTTGCAGCGAGAATTCTCGCATCCACTCGTATCCATTCCCTCCCGCCAACTCTCTGGAACTGATGCTCTTGCAGGAAGCGAAGGAGCTTTGCCTGGAGGGAAAGGGCCAAGTCTCCCACCTCATCCAGGAAGAGGGTCCCTCCGTGGGCGCTCTCCACTTTGCCCTGTCTCCTGGTGTGGGCGCCTGTGAAGGCGCCTTTCTCGTGGCCGAAGAGCTCTGCCTCGAGGAGCGTTTCGGGTATTGAAGCGCAGTCTATGGGCACGAAGGGCCCATCCTTCCTTCTGCTCAATCTGTGGATTGCCTTAGCAGTGAGCTCCTTCCCAGTGCCAGTCTCCCCTGTTATGAGAACCGGCACGTCGGTCTTGGCCACCCTCTGAATCTTGGCCCAGACCTCATACATCACAGGGCTAGCGAAGATGATTTCCTGGGCCCCCTCTGTTTTGGCCTCCAGTGCCTTGTGCTCCTCTTCCAGGTTCCTCAGGTGAAAGGCCCTTTTCAAGACAACCTTGAGTTCTTCAACCTCCACAGGTTTAGTCATGTAATCGTAAGCACCCATTGATACGGCCCTGAGGCCGTGCTCCCTCTCCTCTCGACCCGTTATCACTATCACCTTGATGAGGGGATCCCTCTCGAGAAAGGCTGCGAGGAGTTTGAATCCTTCCTCTACGCCCCCTGGATCTGGCGGCAGGCCCAGATCCAAGGTGACAACAGGAGTCCGGTCCCTTCTCTGGGTCCTGAGAGCGGATAAGCCATCTGTTGCAATGACCACGTCATATTCCCTGGCTAGGGCCCATTTGAGCTGGGTGGCGAGCTCCGAGTCATCTTCCACTATGAGCACCTTGGGTCTTTTAGATTCCTGGATCATGGCTATCCCGGCCACCTGTGGAAGTCGCCCTCGAAGGCCTGAAAAGTTACCCCCTTGGGGAGATGAGAGTGGGACTTTAAGGGGAAGGTTATACGATTACTGGGGGCCTCCGCAATAGATAAGAGGCCCCCCCGGAGGATCAGGAGATCTCACTCGAGGATTTTCTCCGAGACCAAGGTTTGCATCCCCAGAGGCTCACTTCCTCGCCCTCTTTCCAAAAACTGCCAAAGAGAGAAGGCCTCCTCCCAGAAGAAGAAGGGTAGATGGCTCAGGAACCCGGCGGCGGCTTTCAGCATCGTGGGAAAAAGGAGCGAACTCGGATACGTCGATGTCTCCTCCCTCGACGACCTTGGTGTTGTATAGGTCAAAGTGGATGAGGTACCCAGGTTTGAGGCCGGATACATCCACATGGAATACCTTGTAATACATGCCGGAGCCAGAAGATGGGATGCTTCCTCCCGACGCTGCTCTCTTTTGAGTATCGTAGGAAGATATTTGGTCGTTCCCAAATCGGAATGGGAATTCTACGAAATACGTCTCAAAAATGCCGTGTGGCTTGAGGTCCCATTGATCGGGGCCAAGGGCCTCCTCGAGGGGTGGGACGCCATAATACATTTTGCTGGGCACCTGCACAGTCTGCCCGTCGAAAACGAAATATCCGAGATCCGCACTTGGCTCACCGGTTTTTGGCACCAAAGCAGCTGAAATGTAGTACGTGTCGTTAGGTTCGTTCTTGCCCTTTGGGACAAGAAGGGCATAGAGACGGAAGCTATAGCTCGAAGCGACTATTGTGTTTTCGGTCTGAAGCCTCCATTCGGAGTCGGAGTTATACCATCCCCCTTCTATATCCAACTGCAAAGTGGGGTAAGAAAAAGTAAAGGGGGAATAAATGGCACCAATGTCAAACCGATCCAAAGCCCAATCCATTTTTTCGCTCCCATGGGTTCACCTCCTGTTCATCCTCATTCATCCTCAGGAGCATTACGCAAGATTCATGCCTTTTCTCCCCAAAGACAGGGATTCACCCCCATCAATGACCTTCTCAGGCATCCAGTAAACCATAACTCCACGATATTCAAGGTTTTTTCCTCATGGACAAGGGAGTCTTTTTTTCACTCCCTCAGTGCCTTTCGCTTTGCAGGGATGCCGCTTCCTCAGAGAGCTTGCCTAAAATGTAAAAGCCTCCGACACTGTCCCTGCCCCAAAATCAGCACCAAACCCTCCTCATTTTGAGCCTCGATCTTGAAATTCCTGGGAAGGCTTCCCCCCTTTTTCAATGGGTCCGAGACCGAATCTTAAAAGCCAAAGCTCGAGTTTCGTTTGGGTGCTGGGGATTCTTTTCGAAGACTCCTCTGAGATCCCCCACAGCATGCATTCACTCACCCGGAGAGGCTAACTTCAGCTCCCTTCTTGCAAAATTATCCGGAAAAGTGTCCCCTCGCCCTCCTTACTTTCCACCTCTATTTGGCCTCCATGGGCCTCCACTATGCACCTGCATTGGAAGAGACCAATTCCCATCCCCTTCGACTTGGTGCTCCTGAAGGGCTTGAAGAGGGATTTCTCCATGAACTCCTTGGGTATCCCACGGCCATTGTCCTTCACTGTGAGAATGACCTTCCCTGAGTTAGCCCGCTCTGTCTTGAGCTCAATGAGTCCACCATCTCCCACGGCCTCATTGGCGTTAAGAAGGAGGTTCACCAAGACCTTCTTCATCATCTCCCTGTCCACGGGCACTTTGGGGATCACCCCCCTGGACAGCTCCACCTTCGCCTTTATGACGCCTGTCAACTCTTTCAAGACCTCCCCTGCGAGCTCGTTCATGTCAACGGGCTTCTTCACAGGTTTCATGCTTTCTTTGAGAAAAGAGAGCTCCGAGCACATGGCCCTTATCTTATCAACACTCTGGTTTATCACCCTGGCCGCATCCTCCCTGAACTCGGGATCCTGGAAGAAATGGGGAAGATTCTGCGCTGTGAGAGAGAGCTTTGCGGATAGGTTCTTCAGGTCATGGACCAAAAAAGCGCTCATGGCTTGAAAGGCCTCTATCTCCCTGGCCTGTTTCACCCGCTCGAGAAGCCTTATCTGGTGAAAGCTCAGGGCCGATTGATCAGCCAAGGTCCTCATGAGCTCCATGTCCTCCTGGAGCATGGGGGCGTACTTGACTCTATCCCCAATTCCCACCATTCCTATGGCCTCTCCACCTGCAATCAGAGGAGCGAGGTAACGGATCCTCGCCCCAAGAAGCTGTTGGGCCCACTGGGTGGACCTGAGGGCTTCGATGATTCCCGAGGAACTTTCGAGATCCACAATGGGGAGGGCCATCCTCTGGAGCTCATGGAGAAGGTTTTCGGGATCCTCGCCATCTAGGGGAAGCTCATCGCTTTTGGAGTCAACGGTAGAGGCCATTAGGATTAGCCTCTTTCTCCTCACATTGTTGAGCCAGATCCCCACACAGAGGGCCTCGAAAGTCTCTGAGAATAGCCTCACGAGTTCCGTCGCCAATTCCTTCTCGTCCAAGGAGGATGAGGTCCTCTGAGCGAACCTCGTCCAGATCTTTCGGTAGTCGTAGCGGGGAACCGAGAAATTCTCTCTGATAAACTTTCTTATGCCATACCGCACCCTGTCGGAAAACATTACAACTGCAAGACCCGAAAGGGCCGCAAAGGCGAACAGGATCTGTTGATGTTGGAAGCGGAGCCCACCCAGCACTTTCATGAGCTCCGCTATAGCCCCAGCAGCTATGAGGTATGATCCCACAATCAAGAAGCTCAAAGTGTTGTAGAGGGCCATATGGGACAATT